>Ga0210046_1000010_pt1 | contig 307014 bp, 265 predicted proteins | sample CryGeyCG2114_250_FD_185461 | JGI IMG/M metagenome (GOLD analysis project Ga0210046, IMG submission 185461) | Groundwater microbial communities from aquifer - Crystal Geyser CG18_big_fil_WC_8/21/14_2.50 (SPAdes) (version 2) | ecosystem: Environmental > Aquatic > Deep subsurface > Groundwater ...
TGTGGGGTGTGTTTTTTGTCGTTATTGAATCCATCGTCATGAGGAGACCTTTCCTGTGTCAAAAAACTTAAATCGCACCCCGAATCTCGTGATTCAAGGTGCGAAGAACTTTCATTCTGAACTACTGACCGTCTTAAATCCTGGGTGAGAGTTAAACTCTAAGTTATTAGCTAAGAACTGAGATGGGCATCGTAGTCAATTTTGAATTTTACCCGATTAAGCCAGAAGCACTTCAAAATCACCTGATTTCTGAAGTCAGATAAAGCTGTTCCAACTGTGTTTTCAACTGCTTGATTTGGCCTTGGGCCTCGGCGTCGATATAGTCGATCGGAAAAGAGAATTCATCGGGCACCCATTTGAAGATACGCTGATCTGAAAAAACAAACTCCAGATAATAGACCCGGCGATCCAGGCCCTTGACCTGGCGGATTTCAAAATCTGAACGAATGCCCTGCAAGCCCGACAGGATTTCCTGGCGGGTGCGCAGCAGACTTTTCTGGGTCATGCCCTCTGCGGTAAAAACAGTCAGATAAACGAATTCATACAGGGTTAAATAGACAAACAAAACACCAAAGAGCAGGCTCATCAGCCCGAAAATCCCACTTATCCATTTTTGTGAGGGGCTGCTCAGCGCAGAAAGGGCGTAAACCAAACTTCCTCCCCCAAAGACTCCCAAGAGCAGCCCAACCAAACCCGTAAAGATCGCGGATTTAATTTTGCCTGGATAGTAAAAAGGAAATAGGCCTTGTTGCTGCGATGGGGGGGCGAGATGAGGAATCTGGGCCTGCAAAAAATAAAACAGGCGGGCATCGTCCTGGGCATAGAATTTATGCAGGCGAATATCCCCTTCAATGCCTTCCAGTACAATCCAGCGCAGGGTTTGTTTCAGCCGAAACAGGTTTTCAATTGCTTGGGTTTGCACTTTAAATGCACTTTTGACGTGCAGGGTGTCTCCTGCGATGCGAACCGATTGTGGAGCCTGTGAAAGGGCCCAGAAACAATACAGGCCGATGCCTAAAAAAGGCAGGGCCAACCAGAGCCCCAGTTGGCTTTGTTCAAAGAAGAAGGCTATTGCTCCCAGGGCTGCCAGCCCACAAAAACAGCTTGCTGTAAAAGCAGCAAACAGGCGGGCAAGGGGCGAATATTCAAAGTCTCGATTAGGCATGCGTATCCAGGGGGCCTTTCCGAAATAAGGGGTGAGAGCGCACGTGTATCCACATACGTTTTATTATATGCCCAAGGGGTAAAGAACGCTTCGAATTTTCCGCAGGAAGGGGGGAGCCGGTTTGTGAGGAGGGCATTGATCAGCTGTATGTTTGTGATCAATGATACATTTAATGATCATATAAATGTATATTCATTCAATAATTAAGAAATCAAGTGATAGTCAGTATTCTGGGTGTTTTTTGGTTCGCTTGAAGGACTGGGGTGGGGCCCCCAAATCAGGGGCTGGCAGGCCAGGGATTGCTGAATTTGGGGTTGCTTAAAAATTCAGGATCGGTCAGACTTTCGAGAAAGGCCAGCAGATCGGCTTTTTCTTGGGCATTGAGTTTAAATCCTTTGACAAAGCCGCTTTTATAGGGATTTTTAGATCCCTCACCCGCCAGGGGCCCAGAAGAAATTGTACGCCCGCCTGCTGCGTAGTGGTCGATCACTTCACTGAGTGTAGCGATACTGCCATCGTGCATATAGGGGGCACTGACTGCGATATTGCGCAGGCTGGGGGCTTTAAACCGTCCCATATTCTGGGGCTGAAAGTTTAACTCATAGAGACCCCGGTTGGGAATGGGGTAGGCACCTGTACCGCCGAGATTGTAAAGGCCTGTATTTTTGAAGTTGACTTCAGTAAAACTTGAATTTTTGTGGCGGGTGGCATCTGAAAAATTAAAACCCCCATGGCAGTGAAAACATTCAAGGCGTTCACTGAAAAATAGGGTTTTTCCTCGCAGGGCGGATTCACTCATGGCCAGGGTTTCTTTGCCATAGACTTTGCGATCATAGGCGCTGTGACTGGAGACCAGACTGCGCTCAAAACTGGCGATTGCGCGGGTCAGATTGAGCAGCCTGAAAGGCTGGCTTTCGTCTAGGTAGGCCTGTTTGAAAAGCGTTTGGTACTGCGGCACGGCTTCTAATTTTTTGAGTAGCTCATTTTCTTGCCCCACCAGACCCAGTTCAGCGGGGGTTTCACCAAAGAGGGGAACCAGCATTTGGGTTTCCAGGCGGGTGAGGTGGGGGTTGGCCCAGGTCAGAACTGCGGCATAGGCCACATTTGAGAGCGCCATGCTGTTGCGCGGAACGGTTTCTCCCCGCACTCCCTGGGGTAAGGTTTTGCCATCTGAAAAGGCCCGTTTCTGATCATGGCAGGAGGCACAGGACATTTTGCCATTGCTGGAAAGGCGTGTATCGTAGAACAAATGGCGGCCCAATTCAACCTTGGCCTGGCTCATGGGGTTATCGTCCGGCACTGCGGGCTCAGGATAGCCCTGAGGCAGATTCCAATGCCAATCGCTTGTCTGCAGCGCCTTCAGCTCGGCTGTTCCGGCCCCAGAAAGGGAAGAAGAACAGGCGCACAAGGCCCCTAAAAGCAGCAGTCCACCTGTTCTTTTCGCGCTGAGCATCTTATTTCAACCCAAAGAATTGCTGGGGGCCAGCAGCTTGCGTTCCAAAGGGCAAGCCCAGGTTTTTAAAGACCTGTGTGCAATCGCTGTCATCGGGAGCTGACATACAACCAGCAGCGCTTTCGGGTTGATTTTGGTCGAGATTGCTCTGGGCCAAGAGTTTGCCCAAATCGGCAACCACCGTGTCTTGGGCAGGATCAAAATCCGGCAAGCTGATGCTGGGGCGGTTGGGGTTTTTGCATTGTTCAGTTGGGGGCTGGCTTTCAGCACTGCCTGCGGGAGTATGCATGATTTTCATGGCATGCATCATCGGGCTGGCACTGGACATGGGCATGCTGGTGGGATCTAAACTTTCAGGGCACTCGGTGCTGCCCAGATGTAAAAACCAGCCTGTGGGTTGGCCTGTGCTGCTGATATCCAGACGTGCAAATTTATAACCGGCGCGCCAAACCCAGAACAGAGAGGTCTGATTCAGGGGGGAGGGAGCGGTATTGACATCCTGGTGATTCATTTCAAAGGGCACGCCCAGATCAAATTTCAGTCCCTTGTAAGTGCCAGGAGGCACTTTGCCTTTGATTTCGAAGTTTGTTTCAGGGGTACCGTCACAGCTGCCGGTTTTGTTTTCAAAATCGAGCAGAGCCAGATTCTTGAGCTGCCATTTGCCATCCTGATCCAATTGCAGCGGCACTTCCTGGCCTTGGCTGTTGATCAGATGCAGATCGCTGAGATAGAAGCGAAAGTCAAGTGGCTTGATGGTTGAACCTGTGCTGCCCAGACCCGAATAGCTTGAGTTGCAGTTAAAGGCCTGGCCATTGACTTCTCCTTTGAATTGAATGCGGATTTCCTGGGTGGCGGCTGGGCTGGTAGAGGGTTGGGAACTTGCACTGGGGGGCGTATTGCATGCGCCCAAGACACTGGCGCCCAAGAGAAAAGGGATCATTTTGGTGGGTTTCATGCCGAAAAAAAACTCCTGTGAGTGATTTGTATCAGCATAAGCCTTTGTTCTGCTCTGTGCCAGCGTTTGGGGGTGCAGCAGTTTGTTGCAGTTCGTTTATTTTAAACCTGTCTGGCGCAGTTTACGCTGCAGGCTTTGGCGGTGAATATTCAGCCACCGCGCTGCTTTTGATATATTTCCACCGCATTGGTTGAGCACGTATTCAAGATATTCGCGCTCATGGCGTTCCAGGCTTTCGATCGGTTCATCGGGGCTTTCGTTTTCAGGGGGTAAATCTACCCAGAGTGCTTTCTCGAGTCTTTCCAAAGAAACAGGTTTGGTCAGATAATTTACCGCCCCGCGTTTAATGGCCTCTACAGCTGTGGAAATACTGCCATAGCCTGTTAACACGACCGTGCGGCAGGTTGCCTGGCTGTCTTTCAAACGCTTGACAATATCCAGCCCCCATTCCCCCTGTAAACGCAAATCGACGATTGCAAAGCGGAAGTTTTCCTGTTTCAGAATATGTGCCACTTCGTTTTCGCTCGCGCAGGTTTTGACCCGATAGCCTTTGTCTTCAAACTCGGCTTGCAGGGTTTCACGAAAATCCTGATCATCTTCGACCAGCAGCAGGCTGGGAGCCATTTCTTCCATCTTCTTCTCCAACGGGGCATCAGTGACGTGGTCAATTTGCTAGTATAGTACAGCAAAGAAGGTGGATTTCAGCAAGCAGATGCAGAATTCTGGTTTTTTACGCTTTTGGGGCCAGGGCTTTTGGCCTGCGGTGGGCCGGGAGGATGAAACCCGGCTCAAACTGGCCTGGCTTGTAATTTTGCGTTGGATTACGGTGTTGGTTCAAGCCGGGGCAATTGCGCTGGCGGCGGGTCTCAATCTGGTCTTGCCCGAGCAGGTGCCGGTTCTCGCTGTGTTTCCCTTGGCTTTGTTTTTGGCCAATTTATGGGCCGCACGTGGCCTGGTTCAGCCAGTTCAAGCTGTGCAGAATGCGCCCGCCCGCCTCTTGTTTTGGATGTTGCTCGACTGGGTGCTTTTTTTGATGCCGATCAGTTTGGTCAGTGGGGTACACAATCCTTTTTTTCCTTTGGTTTTTTTGCATATTGCCCTGGCAGCCGTTCTTTTACCGGGTTTGAGCAGTCTGCTTTTTTTGGGAATTGTGCTGGTTTCTGTCTATCTGTTGCATCCGGTGATCTATCTTTTTGGCAATGCCGGCTACCTGCGCCTTTCTGTTTTTTTGGCAACCGCCATTCAGAGCTTTGTGTTGTTGATGGTCTGGGGGTTTGTGCGCTGGGTCTCCTTGCGTCTGGAACATTACCGCCAGCAATGGCAGGCTTTGCAGCAGCAACAGGAACGTCTCCAGCGCCTGCAGCTTTTGGGGGCTTTGGGAGCCGGGGTTGCGCATGAATTTGCGACGCCGATCAATACCCTGCGTTTGCGTTTGAGCCGTTTGGCCCGTCAGTATGAAGAAGAGGCCATGCCCCCTGACCTCGTGGTTGCTCTGCAGGCCCAGGCGCGTTGTGAAAGTAAATTGCGTACCTTGGCCAGTCTGCCCAGTGTGGAAAGCCTGAGTCAGCAGGAACCCTTGGCTTTAACCCCTGTGATTCGTCAGCTGATTGAAAATTGGGCGCGCCGCTATCCTCGCTTGCCCCTGAATTTAGAGCTGGAGCTGGCCCCGGATTTTAAATTGCCTTTGCCTGAGCTGGCTTTGCGCCAGGCGCTTGAAAACCTGCTGGATAATGCGGTTCAGGCAGCGGGTTTAGACAAGCCTGTCAGGGTGTGTTTGAAACAAAACCTGCGCGAGATTGTGCTTGAAATCTGCGATCAGGGGCCCGGTTGGCCTGAGATTGTACGCAAACATCTGGGCGAACCCTTTGTGACCACGCGCAGTGAAGGCACGGGTTTGGGTTTGTATATGGTCTATCTTTTGGCCCAGGCCCAAGGTGGGCAGTTGGAGCTTCGTGATCAGGTGCCTCAGGGGGCCTGTGCGCGTTTGAGTCTTCCCTGTGTCTGAGACTTTGAAAACCCAACTCGAACAGCTTCTGCGGCAGCTTCTGCCCCTGGATGCGCAGACTGTGATCCAGTTTTCTGAATTTGTCGATCCCCAAACGGGCAGGATAGAAACTCTCTTGAACTTTGAACGCAGGGATCTGCCCGCTTTGCATTTTCATTTGCCCAAAGCCTTGCATGAAATTCAGGAAGAGGATCTGGTGCGGGTGCTGGTCTACCGCCCTGGCAGCTCTTGTGCGCATGCCCATCAGGAACCCGAGCGCTAGTCATTGCTGAGCAGCCCTGAATCCTTGGGGCGAGCCGAATTGTCGTCTGGCCGACATTTTTCAAGCTTTAAATTTCTTATTCTTAAGAGGATGTGCTTACAATAGAAACATCTTGTTTTTTTTGGAGGATCCGTGTGATTAAGCAAAGTTTGATGGCCTTATGCCTGCTTTTACCTTTGAGTATGTCTGTGCTGGCTGCCGATTTGGCACCCCGTCAGGTGCTCAACCCAGGCTCTCATTGTGTGGCCTGGAGAACGACCAAAACCTTGGCCTTGGTTTCTCAGCATGAGGTGGTGGGTACCAGTTGTCAGGTGACCGTTACCGCCAAGCAGGCTGCTGGCGGAAAATTTCAGGCCGTGGTTTCGATTCCTGTTGCATCTTTTAACAGTCAGGAAGCAGATCGGGACAAGGAAGTCCTCAAGATTCTCAAGGCTTCTGTTCAACCCAATCTTGTCTTTAAAACCTACGCGCTCTCTTTGGCGCAATGGCAAAGCATGTTGGCCCAGGGCAAAGGTTCGGTCAAAGGTTCTTTGGCCGTGGGAGGCAAAAGTTTTCCTCTCAGCGCCCAGGTTAAAATCCGCAAGGCAGGGGCCAGTGTCGAAGTGTATGGCAGTATTCGCACCCGTTTTACGGCTTTGGGTCTGACTCCGCCTGAGGTGGGGCCTGGAGGAGCGATTGCCAAGGTACCAGATTATCTTGAATTACATTTTAATCTGGTCTCAGACAAGGTACAGAATATCGGAATTGTGAAATAATCTTTTGAAACCTGCAAGAAAGGATGGATCTAGGATGAAATTAATTTTGAGCAGTCTTTTGCTGTTTGCACTTTTGGGGGCTTGTTCTGCGCCTGGTGCTTCTCAAACTCCCACGGGAGGGAGCAGCAGTCCGGTGCTTGAGCCTGCAGATGCCGATCTGATGGCGATTGCAAAGGCCTATACAGGCTATACCGCTTTGAACCAGGATTTGCGTGTGAGCCCGCAGCATGGGGGCATTTATGTGCGCACGCATCTGGATGCTTCGGCAGAAAAGACCTTCAATGCCAAGTCTTTTCCGTATGCAGAAGGGGCTGTGGCGGTGAAAGAGGGGCATTTGAGTGCCGAGGGTGCGATTGATCGGATCTATATCATGAAAAAGCTCAAGGCAGGCTATGATGTTGCCAACGGCGACTGGTTCTATGCCGTGCTTTCGCCCGAGGGGGCCGTGCGCCAGAAGGGCAAAGAACAGCTTTGTATTGGCTGTCATCAACAGGCCAAAAGCCGGGATTACGTGGTGGGCTTTTAAGCACGACACGCTGTCATGCTGACGGACTGAAGGGGTCTGCTTTGTTATAATAGGGAATAAACCTTGAAGCAGGCCCCTTTATGTCTGTTCTATTGCGTGCTTTAGCCACATTTTTGGGCTCGGCCTTTTTACTCTTTGCTGGATTTACCGGTTGGTATGTCTGGAATTTTCAAGATTCCTCAGCCCAACCCCTGTATCGACTGCGGCCCTTGGTCTCTGAAATTTCACGCGCGGTGGTCAATGAAAACCGTGCCCAACTCGATAAGATGCTGGCGGGTTTGCCTTTTCAAACCGTCGTGACCGATGCCGATGGCGAAATCATGGGTTCCAATCTGCCGGCAGTCTCGGCCCAGGCCCGGCGGGAACAGGCCCGCAAAGCCTTGCAGGATCAGACACTTAATTCCCAATTGCAAACCCCCGATGGGCTGGCCCGGATTTATTATCAGCAAAGTGGTTTTTGGAACCCTGTGCTTTGGTTTCCCCTGATTTTCAGTTTGTTGCTGGGGCTTTGCCTTTCCTTTTGGGATTATTTGAAGGGCACGCAAAGCGAAGAGCCTGTGGGTGAAATTCGGATTCTGACCCGCCAGGCCCTTGCAGAAACAGACCCGGATCAAGAAGCCTGGGAAGACGAGAAGCACCGCCTGCAAGCGAAAATCAACGGCTTGCAGAAACAGCTTGAAACCACTGAACAGCTCTTGGAGCAGGCCCGTTTAAATTTGCACCAGGTGCGTGAACACCCTGTGGCAAGTGCCGCTCCAGAAGCGCTCAAAACCCTTGAAAAGGAACTTGAACAGGCGCGGCAGCAGCTCAAGCGCCAGGGCGAGTCTCATCAGCTGCATGAACAGCTTGAAAAGCATTGGCATGAAAAGCAGGAGCAATGGCAGAAAGAACAGCAGGCTTTGCGCCAGAATCTGCGCGAACAGGAGCTGGCCCAGGCCCGTTTACAGAAGCAGAATACCCGCTTAGAAGATGAACTGGCCCAAGCCCAACTCAGTGAGCGCGAAAAAACACGGCAATTGGAGCAAAACCATGCCCGTTTGCTGGAGCTTGAAGATATTAACCGCCAGCTTTACGAGGCCTATCAAGAGATCGAAAAATTGCGCAAATCTGAACTGGATCTGATGCGCAGAGAAGACCTTTGGCACAAAGAAAAACAGAAACTGCTGGGGGTTTTGGGCGAGCGCGAACAGCAATTGGATGAAACCCGCAACCGTTTGAGCCAGAGCCGGGTCAAACTGCGTGAACTCTCTGTGGCCTATAAACGCCAATTGGAATTGGGTTTGAATATGCCCGATGATTTGATTGAGGCCCGCAATCTCTTGGAGCATCTGATCGCCGACAAAGACGTGGTCGAGCAGGAAAATGCCCAACTTCAGGTGGAATTGGGCGACAAGCATTCAGAAATCAACCGCCTGCGCAAGGAGCTCGAAACCCGGGCCACGCATTTGCAGGAATCGGAACGCCGCCTTGAAGAACGTGAAAAAGAGCTGAAAAAGCTCAGGCTAGAGCTTGAATTGGTGGGGGATACCCTTTCCGATAAACTGATGGATTTGGACCGTCTCAGCCGCACCCACAGCGAAGACACCCTGGCCTTGGAAGAGTTGATTCAGGAGCGGGATCAACTCAAAACCCGTTTGCTGGATCTGGAAACCCGCATCGAGGCGTTGAATGAAGAAAAAGCCCTGCTTCTGTTTGAAAAAGACACCCTGGCTGAAAAATTAGAAGGCATCGATATCCAGGATTATGAGCTGCAGATTGAACAATTGAAACAATCCCTGCAGGTGATGGGCTCTCAGCAGCAGCGCAAGCAGCAGGCCATTCAAACCCTGAAGGAAAAACTCCAGCAGGGAGGCGATCTCTATGAAAAGCTCAAGCGCCATGTCGAGGGCAAAGAGCGTGAAATTGCCCGTCTGCACGAGGATTTGGAGCGCAAAGAATCGATTATTCATCTGCTCGATCAAAAGCTCGACAAGGCGGGTTTGCGGGATTCTGTGAATTCTTGAACCCTCACAGATTTGCATTGCAGTACCTGTTCAGTGACAAGGGAAATTAGCTGTTTTGCAATGAAACGCTGACCTGAAGTTTGCAATGACCGAGTAATTCTGCGCTGAGCAGATCACCATCCTGGACAGGGCCAACCCCGGCAGGGGTGCCCGTATAAATCAGATCGCCCCTTTGCAGTTCAAAAATACCGGAAAGATAACTGATCAGTTCAGGAATTGAAAACAGCATCTGGGCGGCATGCCCTTGCTGGCGCAGTTCGCCATTGACCCGCAGTTCAAAGCGTAAGGCTTGGGGATCTTGAACCTGGTGGGCTGGAACCAATTCCGAGAGCGGAGCTGAAGTTGCAAACCCTTTGGCTATGGCCCAAGGTTTGCCCTGGGCTTTGGCTTTGGCTTGCAGATCCCGCAGGGTCATGTCCAAACCAATGCCATAGCCTAAAATCACACCTTGAGCGTCTTGAGGAGAAAGATGGCGACAGTTTTCTGCCAGGGCCACCACCAGTTCGGTTTCGTAATGAATTTCCTGCGAACAGGCCGGTGGGGTAATCACCCCGCCATCGGGCAGAATAGAGGCCGGGGGTTTGAGAAAGATCACGGGTTCAGCGGGCCGTGCACTTTTCATTTCCTGGGCGTGTTCTAAATAGTTTAAACCCACCCCATAAATCATGGGGACTTGAATTTCCTGCAGGATATGGGCGTCCTGCCGCAGTTTGAGATACATCAGACCACGCCTTCTACGCGGCGCAGGCTGCGCACGCTGCGTTTGGGGGGCAAGAGCATCGATTGGCGTGTTTCAAGATCGGGTTCTACCACGCAATTGAGATGGCTTAAGCTGTAGTTGCCCTGTTTTTCGATGCGTTTTTGAAGTTCATCGAGGCGTTCGTCCACCGCGATTTTGACCCGACGGGTCAAGACCTTAAGATTGAGACTGAGATCAGATTTCAGGCTGCTCATGTCTACGCTGATGCGGCCCATATTTTTGGTTTCAAGCGTCAGGGTGATATGCAGGGGCAAATTGCCATCTGGACCCTGTTGCGGGTCTTTGGGATCATAATCCTGGCGGATATACAGCTCAGCGGGGTAGCTTTCCTGGTTGGCGTGTACCATCAGGGGAATGCACTGAATCGGCTGGTTTTGGCTGAGCATTTCACGGGCCACAAGATTGGCCTGAACCTTGTCGATTTGAAACCCAACCTGTTCCAGCAGGTCGCGCAGGGTATTCAACAATTGCTGTTTTTCGGCATCACCGCCCAGATGTTTGAGTTGGGCTTTGAGTTCGGCCTGGTTGTTTTCAATTAACTGGGCCAGTTTGCTGAAAATATCCAGACCGTCGGTGTGAAGATGCTGCTGAATTTCTTTGGCCAGCTCCGGAAACAGGCTGTGGAAAAGCCGTTGAAAACTGTGTACTTTTTGCTCAAGCAGGCCAGTAAGTTGTTGCAATTGTTGATGTTGAATAAACAATTGCTGGTAATCCTTGAGTTGCATATTCTCGGAGAGGTGAGAAGAAAGCTGAAGAATATCGCCGAGCAGGCGCAGCATCTGAAAGAGTCCTTCATCGGTGCTCATGACCTGTTTGGCCGCACCAGCGTTTAGTTTTTCAAGTGTGCTCGGATCGCCGCCGGTCAGGTGCAGGTAGAGTTGTTCAAGGGCCGACTGCTCCTGTTTGGCATAGGCTTGAGGCAAATGCTGGTTAATATTCAGACTTTGGCTTGAGCTTTTGCCGCCTTCGACAGAACTAACCGCTTCCAGAGCCTGCTGCCGGTTTTCGCCATTTTCAATCGCCTGAATTTTTTGAGCCGTGCTTTGCTGCGTGGTTTTGCTCACGCCATCGCCGCGATTTTCAATCGCTTGGGCTTGCCCGGCGACCTGTTGTACTGCGCTGCTTTGAACGGCTATTTGGGTGATGGCTTGGCTGCTGGGAGCCTGGGACGCCGCAACTTGACTGTTGGTGAGGGTCGGTGTTTGGCCGCTTTGAGGCAGGCCCGTTTGTGCAAGCGCGGCAGGACTACCTGCTGGGGAGGAAGCATTGGGCACACTGGCCTGGGCCAGGCCTGTTGCTGTCTGTACGCCTTGCTGAGCAGCCGTGCTTGTCTGCGCAGGGGCATTGGCTTGTACTGTGGCATTGGCCTGCCCGGTGGTGGCTGTCTGGGTGGGTAAGCCTTCGGCATTTGCAGTTGTCTGACCCGGTGGCAGGGCCAGGTTTTGGGGCGCGTTGGTCAGCGCTGGAATGGGGGCTGGAATCGGCGGCAGATTTTGCATCTGTTGCAGAACTGGAGCCAGATTCTGAGGCAAATTTTGCAATTGCTGGGGCAAAGGTTGGCCGTTCATCAACTGTTTCAGAGCCATGACGGTTTGGCTGTTGACGGGCAGTTCCTGGGTCAAGAGAATCACGGCGGCTTCAATCGTTGTTGCGCTGCGGTCGGGCAGACCTGACAAGGCCTGCTGTACGATCTGCAGGGTCTGATTGCTGACAGGGTGGCCATAATTGGCAAGATTTTGAGCGATGCTCATATTTTGATTGGAAGGGTTTACGCCCATTTCCATCAGCGCGTTCATAATATTTTGCGTACTGTGTTGAACAATGGCTTGGGCGGGGGCTTGATAGGGAGCTTGAGCGGGTGCCTGGGGGGCTGCTGGAGCCGTACGCCCCCCAGGCGCATTGAGGATCAGATCGGGAACTCCCGGCTGTGGCGTGACAGGTGAACTGGGGCCCTGAATCGGACCGCGATTCTGGAGTGGATTGAGGCCGGGAACTTCCACGTAAGGTTCCCCTTTCTTGGGTTATGAACTCAAACGATTTAAAGCCGTTTGTGGGGCTCAGTTAATTTCACCATCACGTTCTTGTGATTGTTTGATAAAATCACTGGGTTTGAGATTTTGAATAAAATCTTTAAAATCCTTGGCATCTTTTTCTTCCTGGGCGGCATTGATGGGAATGCCGCTGGAAAGCATGACCTCTTCAGAGACAAAAATCGGACTTTCTGTACGCAATCCAATTGCGATTGCATCACTGGGCCGGGAGTCGATTTCCAGACTTTTACCCTCTTTGGTGGTGACTTTGAGCACTGCAAAAAAGGTATTGTCTTCCATGCGATTAACGACCACACTATTGACTGTTGCCCCTATCATTTCAAGGGTGTTCACGAACAAATCATGGGTCGCGGGGCGGGCCAGCGTGACATTTTCAAGCGCCAGCATGATCGAGTTGGCTTCAGGGGGGCCGATCCAGATCATCAAGGCTCGCCGTTCGGGAGTATCCCGCAAAACAACAATCGGGTTACGGGATTGGGGATCGAGAACAATCCCAGAAACGCGCATTTCTATCATGAAATCAGCTCCTTTTGTCTGCGCTTATTTTAACATGGGGCTGGAATGCTTGTCTCTTATTTTGAAACATGCCTTTTATTTAAGCCGTTGCTATAATGGAGCAGGTAAAAATTCAATGTATACTTCCCACGAGATTTCGCAGTTGCAGGCCTGCATGCAATTGCAGCAGGCGGGGCGTTGGCCAGAACTCGCCGAAGTCGCAGCGCAATTGATCAAAGACTATCCTCAAAATGCTGACGCTTGGCAGTTGCGCGGAATTGCCCTGGCCCAGTCAGGCCAAGCTGAAGCCGGTCTGAACTGCCTTGAAAAGGCTTTGGCATGTGCGCCCAAGGCGGCACATATCCACAACAATCTTGCCAATCTCTGTGCCCAGTTGGGGCGGCATGCGCAAGCTGCAGCGGCCTATGAAGCGGCCCTGGCACTCAACCCAGAATTGCCTGAGGCCTGGCACAATCTGGGCAATATTTACCGCAACCAGCAGGCTTGGGAAAAGGCGCTGGGTTATTATGCTGAGGCCTTGAAGCGTTGGCCCGCACGCCCTGAAATTCGCCTGGCTTATGGGCAGATGCAGGAGAAACTTCAACATTGGCAAGCGGCTCGGATGTCTTATCAACAGGTTTGTCGTCAGGCTCCGCAGCTGTGGCAGGCCTGGTTTTATCTCGCGCATTTAGAACATCAGCAGGGCGATCTTGAGGCTGCTGAAGCCTTTTACCGCAAAACCATAGAATTGGAACCCACTCAAGTGGATGCTGTCTTTTGGCTTGCTGAAATTTTTCTGGGTCGGGCAGATTATGCCAACGCCATTGCCTGTTATGAACGTGTTTTGGCCCTCAAACCTGAAAATGCACTGGCGCATAATGGTTTGGGACAGGCTTGGTACCGCTGCAATCGGATGGACAAAGCCGAAGCTCATTTTTTAAAAGCCCAGGCATTGGCCCCTGATTTTTACCAGGTGATCAACAATTTAGCGGGGATCCGCATGGCCCAGCGTCGCTATGATGAGGCCTTGGCCTATGTCAAACAGGCACTTGATTTGGCCCCTGATTTTGTCGACGCCTGGGAAAACCTGGGCGTGATTTCGCGTGAGCGCCATGATCTTGAGCAGGTAGAGCAGGCCTATGCCGAGGCCCTGCGCTTGCGGCCACGGGCAGGCTTAAAGGTTCGTCAGGCTCTGCTTCTTCCCGCCATTTACCAGTCTGAAGCCGAACTTCAGCAGTGGCGGGCACGCTACCTTCAAAATTTGCAAACCCTGCTGCACGCTGATTTGCACTTGGCCGACCCTGATGCAGAGGTTGGGGAACTGCCTTTTTATCTGCATTATCAGGGAGAGCCAGATATTGAACCGGGCATTCAACTTGCGCAATTTTTTCAAAAGGCTTGTCCTGCCTTGCATTTTACAGCGCCGCATTGTCAGGCGTATCAGCCCCCTGAGGGGCGGCTTAAAATCGGTTTTGTTTCCAAGCATTTGCGTGGGCATTCGATTGGAAAACTGATGCAGGGGCTGATAGAGCAATTGGATCGTGAGCATTTTGAGGTCTGTGTCTATCCTTTGATTGCACCCGATGATACGATGGGACATGAAATCATGGAAGGGGCCGATCTTGCCAAGGTTCTGACTCCCTCTCTCTATGCCGCACGTGAAGAATTGGCCCAGGAAAAACTGGATATTCTCTTTTATCCGGATATTGGCATGGAAAGCCTTTCTTATTTTCTGGCCATGGCCCGTTTGGCTCCTTTGCAGGTTTTTACCTGGGGGCACGGCTATACTCCGGGCATGGACAATTTGGACGGTTATTTTTCAAGCGTTTCATTGGAAACCGCATTTTCGCGCCCTCTGTATCGCGGGCAATTGATAGAAATGCAAAACCTATTGCCCTATTACAAACGTCCTTCCTTTGCGGGCTTGAGCAAGACCCGTGCAGATTTTGGGCTGCCTGCTGAGGGCGCTCTGTATATTTGCCCTCAGAGTTTGTTTAAATTGCATCCTGCTTTTGACGCGATTCTGGGCGAAATTCTCAGTCAGGATGCAGACGCACATTTAATTCTGCTTGAAGGGGTTCACCCCCGCTGGGTGACGCTTTTGCGCCAGCGCTTGCAGCAAAGCGTGCCCCAGGTATATGAGCGGATTGTCTTTTTACCGCGACAGAATGAGCAAAACTTTTTAGAATTGGTTGCGCTCTGCGATGTGAATCTCGATTCCTGGCCCCTGTGCGGAGGGAATTCGACCCTCGATACCCTCGTGACGGGGACCCCCCTGGTGACAATGACAGGGAAAATGATTTATCATCGTCTAAGTGCCGCTATTTATCAGCAATTGGGTTATACGGGCTGTATTGTTGAGACACCCCAGGATTATATCGCCAAAGCGCTGCGTTTTGCACATGAACCTGGGTTTCGGGCTGCTGCCCGTGATGCGATCTTGGCCGGTTTGAATCGGGTCTATGAAAATACTGCAGCCGTGCGGGAATTTGAGGCGCTGCTCTTGGAAAAGTTTTGGCAATCTGTGGCTGGAGAGGCTTAGGAATACAAGATGCGAATCCTATTGATCGATGATGATCCCGATATCTACGCGTTGGTGAAACTGGGATTTCGTTCCCTCGCTTTTGAAGTGATTTGGGAAGAAACGGCCTTGGCGGGTTTGCGGGCGTTTGAACAGAATCCCCCTGATTTGGTTCTCTGTGATATTGGGCTGCCAGATGTGGATGGCGTGCATCTGGCGCATGCTTTGTATGACCGTCAGCCAGAGGTTCCGCTGGTCTTTTTAACGGGGCATACCTCAGAAATGGACCGGGAAGATGCCAAATTAACAGGGGCCTGTGACTATATTGAAAAACCCTTTGATTTACGGGAATTGGTGAAAAGGGTGAAGTCTGTTTTGAAAGTGAATGAGTCGTGAGGGATACGACAAAGCGAATTTTATTGATTGAAGAGGGATCCAGATAATTTCAAACCCTTCTTCGTGGAAGGGGCTTGTTATCAACGGCTCAGACGATCAAACATTTCTGTGGTGGTTGGAATTTTGACTTTTAAGCCGGGTTTTAAGGTGCTCAAACCAGGATTTAGCGCTTGAATTTCGACCCAACGGTTGGCATTGTCGAGATGGATATCTGCCAGATCCTGTAGGGTGGTTTGCCCCTGCTGAACGACAACCGTGCGGAATTCAGGCAGGTTGGGCGGTGTTGCGGGGGGAGGAGCCACTGGTGAGGTATAGCTGCCATTGAGCAGGGCCTGAACGCCCTGTACAACACGGGCCACTGAGAAATTATTGGAAGTATCAATTTTACGCCCGGCGGGAATTGCGATATCGCGGTGACGGGTAATGCTTTCCAGGGGAACTTGATAGGTGCTGACCAGCCAGGCCACCAATCGGATAATGCCATCGTATTGGGCGTCTGAATAGGGCTCCAGAGAATCGCCAAGATTGCAGATTTCAATCCCAATCGAAAAATCGTTGACATTGCCGACACCATTGAATTCACTTTTGCCAGCATGCCAGGAACGCAGGTTATCGGCTACGGGTTGAACAATGCTGCCATCGCGGTCAATAACATAATGTGAGCTGACGCCTGCTTTTGGATTGGCGAAAAATCGTGCCACAGCCTGGGCATTGCCAGCCATGGCAGTATGATGCAGAACAATCGCAGAAATCCGGGCACCGGCAGGGCGCTCATTGTGGTTGGGAGAGGGGAAATCCTGAACTTCAGGGCGCGCGACACGGCTTCGTACTTTGCTTTGGCTTTGAACTTGTGCCGGATTCAAACTTTGGGGAATAAGACCCGGTTGGAGCGCACAGGCGCTCAGGGCAAGAACCGTAAGACCAATCAGAGAAGCGGAATTGCGACGCATAGATGTCCTCAGCCAATAGTGATTAAATTAAGGTTAACACAAATAAAATTCGACTTCAAGCGCTTAATAATAAAGCATGAGTGGGATTTTATTTAAATGCTGCAAATGAACCATACTGGCTTGTTCCAAAGTGTCCAGCGGGGTGTGCTGTAAACGGGTACTGAACATTTGCAAAAACTCGTTAAATGAGGGTTTGCTATAGTCTTTTAGACGGGCATTTTTGCCGGTTTGGGTCATTTTCTGCAATTGCTCAAGTGCGAAATTATAATCACCCAGGCGATCTACCAATTTGTTTTTAAGGGCCTGGTTGCCTGTGTAAATCCGGCCATCGGCCAGTTCTCGCACGCGGCCTTCGGGTAAATGACGACCTTCTGCCACGGCATGTACAAAATCTTGATAGGTATCGTCGATCATGGCCTGTAGAATTTTGGTCTCTTCAGGGGTGGTGGGGCGGAAAGGGGAGCCAATATCTTTGTGTTTACCGCTTTTGATCACGGTGGTGGCCAGACCGAGCTTATCGTAGAGACCTTGAAGCTTGGTGAATTGGGCAATGACCCCGATACTGCCTGTTAAGGTGGCAGGGTTGGCCACGATCTGATCGGCGGCGCAGGCGATATAATACCCGCCGGAAGCGGCGACATCGCCCATGGTGGCCACGATTTTTACTTTGCTTTTGCGTTTGATATCCTGCAAACGCTGGTAAATGGCCTGTGAAGCAGCAGCCGTTCCGCCTGGGCTGTTGATTTTGACCAAGAGACCTTTGACTCCATCTTTTTCGGCCTGTTGAATGGCTGCGACCAGCTTTTCGCCAGACGCTCCCTTGCCGCCTCCGAAGCCACCTTCACTTTGGTGCATAATGGCGCCTTCTACGGTCAGAATACCAATATCCACTTTCTCTGAAAGCAGTTGTTCGGCCAGTTTACTGCCACTTTCAGCTTGGGATTGTGAATGGCTGGGTTTGCGCATGCCAAAGACCCAGTTGCCCACTGCGGTTAGCAGGCAAAATAAAAGCAGGGAAAGCATCATCAGCTTTTCCTGTTTGCGATTTTCAGGTGGCGGGGCGAGAGGGGTTTCAGGAAGTTCAGCATCCACGGCAGATTACGATCCTTTCAAGGGTGTATCATTATACCTTGATTTGAGGAACGAAGAATTTTAGTGTTTTTTTGCTTGGCTTTTTCTGGGGCTGAGTAAAGTTTGTGAGCCCTTGCGAATAAAAAATGCCGAATCTTAAGTGATTCGGCATTTTTAGATCAATGGCTATTTAACGCTGTTTGGCTTCAAGTTTGAGATCCAGCAGCAGGGCGTCGAGCAATTTTTGCGCACGGTAATCGCTATTGTTTTGAATGGCGGCCTGTACCAGTTTCTCGGTGTCTTTCAACTGAGTGGCGTTGAGACTGCGAAGAGCGACCCGGAAACCCGCTTCAGCTGTGCGGTAATTGGCTTCTGTGGGACTGCTGTTCAATTGTTTGAGGGTATTGGCCACAATGCTCTGGGGTTCATTGCCAGGAACAGGGGGCATGGTGGGTTCAGGAAAACCGGGTTGGCCTCCTTTGCGGGCAATTTCAAGTTTGACATCGAGCATCAGACCGCTCAGCAGTTTTTGGGTGCGGTAGGAGCTGCTGCCATCCATGGCCTGGGCCACCAAGGCTTCTGTCGCTTTGAGCTGATCCAGGCTCAAATCACGGATAGCGACCCGGAAACCTGCTTGGCTGGTACGGAAATTGGCTTCAGAAGGATGGCAATCCAGTTGTTTGAGCGAGTTTTGCACAATACTCTGGGGTTCATTGCCGGGAAGAGGGGGCATGGTGGGCTCAGGAAAATTGGGTTTTCCGCCTTTGGTATAGATTTCCATGCGGGTATCTACCAAGGCGCGATCCAGAAATACCTGTGAACGGTAATCGCGGGTCTGGTTGATTTGGTCTTCGAGTTGGGCGACCAGCGCTTCCAGTTCTGAAACGGAAAGGCTGCGAAGGGTGACACGGAAAGCGGCTTGGGTGTCTTTAAAATTGGCTTCGCTGGGGTGGCTGTTTAATTTTTGTAAAGCCCGATCGATGGGGCTGCTGGCTGCAAAAAGAGACATGCTGGCGGGAATTGCACCACGCAGGGGGCTGATTTGCAGGCTGTCTTTGATGGGCAGCGTTTGTGCTGGCTGCGCAATGGGAGCTTGGGGAGCTGTGCTGGTAGGAAGTACCCGGCCCAAAACGGGTGAAGAAACACTTTGAATTTGCATATGAGTTAACCTAGTTTTAAATCTGATCTTAATGTTATTTTAACATTAATTTTATAAAGATCAAGTCCCTAAAAATGACTGAATTCAGGTAAACGGTGGCAAATTTAGCCTGGAAAGTGTTTTTGTGCAAGCAAAAAAGAGCTGAAAATGGCAGAATAAGTGGGTTTTAAAGAGGGGAGTGAATTAATCAGAAAATGGAAAAAAAAGATCAAAAATAAGAGAGAAGTGGGCGATAGAGGACTCGAACCTCTAACCTCCTCGGTGTAAACGAGATGCTCTACCATTGAGCTAACCGCCCAGATAACCAAGTGAAAATCATTTTACCTGTTTCAGATCTCGGGGGCAAGGGTATTGCATTCAGAATCTAGAGAGCGGGCTCACATTTTTGTTGTGGTTTGGGCCCTGTGTTTAAAATCTTTTCCCTCCTATAATGAACGAGAAGTCTGAATCTGAGCATCGTAAAAAGGATGCCGATGCAGAGAGGCTCAACTCAAAAACAACAAAAGAAGTAAGGGACAGGAAATGAAAAAAGGGTTTCAATTTGCTTTATTTACTTGTTTGATGACGGGCAGTCTGGCCGCACCTGCTTTGGCACAGTTTCAACTGCCGATCAAATTGCCTGCGAATTCTCCTCAAGACACCCGCAAAATGGCGAGCATGGATCGCAATATTCAAGAGACCCGCGATAAGCTTCAGAAATGGGATGACTATCTCACGGCGGTGGCAGCCCAACCGCGTAAGGTGCTGGAACGCGTAGGCAATCCTCCCAGCTATGATGATCTGCGGCGCTGGACCTTTACTCCACCCTGGCCTGAAATGAAGGCCCATCCCCAATATGCGGAAGTGTCTCAAAAGATCCGGGATTTGCGCCCGCGCGTGGCCCGTCTTGGGCTTTATGTCGGGGAATGGAAGCGCTGGGAATACGATGGTCAGCAGGTGGGTGAGGCCCAGCTGAAATTTATCAGCTCGATTGAGGATAAATTTAACAGCATGCGCAGCAGCAGTGGGGTTTCAGATAAGCTGGAGAAAAACCTCAAATTTGTGGCCGATACGCTGAAACGCCCGGAAATGGAAAGTGATCCGGTTTTGAAGGTCTTTCGGGATCAGGTGGCCAAACCCCAGTTAGAGGGATTGGTCTGGCACAATGCCGTGGTCAAGATCCATTATCTGGAAGGGGCTCAGAAAAGTCTGCGCGATGATTTCGCCCGCTCCTGGAAAAATTGTGCCAAGCCCTGTAAAGAGCGTATTTGGGGGGAAACCAAACGCCTGGTTCAATATATTGATGAAGTCAAGGCCGCAGGCTTTGATCTCAAGGCCCATCAGATTATGTCTGACCCCCGGGAGCCCTTGTCGCCCACTTGGAATCTGGAGCAGCTCAAGGCTGAATTGAGTAAAATTCTCAAGGCAAAATAAGCGGCCGAAAAGGCATTTTGCTTGTGGACACAGCAGGGCGAGGCTGTGCTAGAATGGGAAACGTACAGGTTTTCCTGTCAAACGTGCTTGTAGCTCAGTGGATAGAGCACCGGTCTCCGGAGCCGGGTGTCGCAGGTTCGACTCCTGCCAGGCACGCTTTTTCATTTTTTGGCGTCCAGCCTCTCCCTTCTGACCCAGCTACGGCTCAGGGCATTTCTTTTTCTGGGTAGCTGAGGGTTTTTTCTGAACAGCTTCAATGGGCCTTACCCCTGCTCAATCAGGTGTTTTAATCGGGTGGGTCTGGGCTGCGATTTCGGCAAAGTGATCATAATGGCTTGGCAGATCAGGGGCCTGGCAGAGAAAGGTCAAAAGATAGGCCTGTTCACTTGTATAAAAAAGAAAGACCTGTACCATTCCCAACTCCATTTCTCCTTTGCGCAAATATCCGGCAATCAGGTACTGATCTTGGCGCCCGAAGGGCTGTGGGCTTGTGGTGTAAAGCTTCCAGTCGGGATAAATCTGGGCATAGGCTGAGGGCAGGTGCTCTGGCAGGAGCGCGAGGGGGGCCCCGATCATGTTTTCCTGACTGATGATCAATTCGGGCAGACCTTGGGATGTTTCTGGCGGGGCAAAGCGGGCCATTTCTGTTTGGCTTCCCCACCACGGGCTGGCTTCTGTTTGCAAACGCCAACCGGCAGGAAGTCTTAAGCTCAGTACCGGTTGCTGAAGCGGAACAAGGGTTTCCTGGGGTTGGGAGCTGGCTTGAGCCCTTGGCGGCTGCGCCAGTGCTGGCAGCAGCAAAAGCAAACCCAGTGGGTAAACGAGAAATTTTCTGAAAAATAGAGACATCAAAAAATACCTTTGTTGGCACAGGGGTTTGAAAGCTGCACTGGAAAAGCTTCAGACGGTGGGCTGAATGTTCCAAACCTCTTTGGCGTATTCTGAAATCGTGCGGTCACTTGAAAATTTGCCCACCCGAGCCACGTTCAGAATGGCCTTTTGGGCCCAGTCACTGCGCTGAAGGTAGTTTTGACCCACCTTTTCCTGGGCGGCGATATACGAGGGGAAATCGGCAAGATGGAAATAGGTGTCCTGGGTAACCAGGGATTCAAACAGCCACTCAAACAGACCGGGTTCTTCAGCACAGAAACGGGTGGAATTAAAGGTGTCCACCACGCGCTGAACCTCGGGCTTTTGGTACCAGCTCCAGGGGTCATAGCTGTTTTGATCACGTAGGGCCTGAATTTCTTCGGCTTTCAGGCCAAAGATAAAGATATTGTCTTCGCCCACTTCTTCGCCAATTTCAATATTGGCACCGTCCAGGGTGCCAATCGTGAGGGCCCCGTTGAGCGCAAATTTCATATTGCCCGTGCCCGAGGCCTCTTTGCCAGCGGTGGAGATTTGCTCACTTAAATCGGCGGCGGGAATAATTTTTTCAGCCAGTGAAACGCGGTAATCGGGAATAAAAACCAGTTTGAGCTGATCGCCCACGCGTTTATCTGTATTGACCACTTCGGCTACCTGGTTGATCAGGCGGATGATCTGTTTGGCGGCCCAATAGCCAGGAGCGGCTTTGCCCGCGAAAATATACGTGCGGGGTACGGTCAGGTCTTTGCCTTCTTCGGTAATGGTCAGGTATTCGTGAATGACATGCATCAGGCAGAGCAGCTGGCGCTTGTATTCGTGCATGCGTTTGATTTGAATATCAAAGAGGGAATCAGGATCCACCAGATAATGTGTGGTATCTTCAATCACGCGGGCCAAACGGCTTTTATTGGCGCGTTTAATCCGCATGAATTCTTCCTGAAAACCGTTGTCAGCCGCATAGGGTTCAAGCTGGCGCAGTTGATCCAGATTTTGAATCCAGCCCTTGCCGATTTTTTCAGTAATCAGGGTGGAGAGCAGGGGGTTGGCCTTGAGCAGCCAGCGACGGGGGGTGACGCCATTGGTTTTATTATTGAATTTTTCAGGCCAAAGCTCATAAAACTCAGGCACCAGCTGGGATTTGATCAGCTCGGTATGCAGGGCCGAGACCCCGTTGACAGAATGAGAACCCAGAATGGCGAGATGGGCCATGCGCACCTGGCGGTAATCGCCTTCGCCTTCAAAGAGCGAAACCTTTTGCCATTTGAGTGGGTTTTCGGGCCACTGTAAATGAATTTGGGTTAAAAAGCGGCGTTCGATTTCCTGAATCAATTGCAAATGGCGGGGCAAAACTTTGGCCATCAGCGAAACCGGCCATTTTTCAAGGGCTTCGGGCATGAGCGTGTGGTTGGTATAGGCCAGGGTGCGGGTGGTGATTTCCCAGGCTTTGTCCCAGGGAATTTGCTGTTCATCGACCAGCAAACGCATCAGTTCGGCTACGGCCAGGGCAGGATGGGTATCATTGAGCTGAATCGCGGCTTTTTCATGCAGGTGAATCAGGCTGCTGTGCTGACGCAGGTGGTTGTTGACAATATCCCGCAGCGCACAGGCCACCAGGAAATATTCCTGCAGCAGACGCAGCTCTTTGCCCGCTTCAATGGAGTCAGAGGGGTAGAGTACCTTGGTGATGGTTTCGCTTGAGATTTTTTGTTCCACGGCCCGGATATAATCGCCCTGGTTGAAGATTTTCATATCAAATTCATGCGAAGAGCGGGCGCTGAAGAGACGCAGGAAATTAACCGTCTGGCCGCCATAGCCCACAATCGGAATATCGTGGGGAACGCCAATCAAGACGCGCCAGTTGACCCACATGGGGTTATAATCGCCATTGCGATCGGCAGCGTGTTCTACCCGGCCATAAACCGGAATAATACAGGCTTCACTGCGGCGCTCGATTTCCCAGGGGGTGCCTTCTTCCATCCAGTGATCGGGTCTTTCTTCCTGGCAGTGGTTGTGAATTTCCTGTTTAAATAGCCCAAACTCATAATTGATGCCGTAGCCATAGCCTGGCAGATTGAGACTGGCCAAAGAATCGAGAAAACAAGCGGCCAGACGCCCCAAGCCCCCGTTGCCCAGGGCCGCATCGGGCTCATAATCGCAAATTTCGCGCAGATCTACGCCCAGATTGCTCAAAGCTGCACGGGTGGGTTCGAGAATATCCAGATTGTAGAGATTGTTCTCAAGAAACTGGCCCATCAAAAATTCCATTGAAAGATAATAGAGCCGTTTGGCTTGTTTTTCCTGGTTGCGGTCTTCGGTGTCCAGCATGCGTTCCACCAGACGATCGCGTACGGCCAGAGACAGGGCCTGGTAAAGATCTCCCCGCGAGAGATTTTTCATGCGGCTGGCAAGTTGATAGCGCACATGGTGGCAAATCGCGGTTTCAAGGGCCTCCGCCGTGTTTTCAAGGGGAGAGCAATCAAGTTTTTTCATCGGGGTATTCCTTGCTGTATCAATGCTGGTTTCGCTGGGCTTAGGGTTCTGCGTGCCACCCGGCACCTTGAGATGAGTTCAGGCGATAGCCAATGCCATAGAGGGTTTCCAGATTGGGAAAACTTTCGCCTTGGGCCTGAACAAGGGTTTGTAGTTTTTTGCGTACCCGCATAATAAAATTATCCACGGTACGGGTAGAACTGTTTTCTTCGTAATCCCAGACATGGTTGAGCAGATACTGTCGTTCAATCACCGTATCTGGGTTTTCACAGAAGACGCGTAAAAGTTTGAATTCGGTACGCGAGAGTTTGATCGGGGTATGGTTGTATTCGGCCTGCCAGGTATTCAGGTAGAGATCCAAAAGATCAATCGAAACTTTTTCGGGGGATGGACTTTCCTGTTTGCCTTCAATCGCCTGTTGACGGCGCAAAGCACTCTGAATTCGCGCGAGCAGTTCATGGCGGTCAAAGGGTTTGGTGATATAGTCATCCGCGCCGCTTTCAAGGCCCGCTACTTTATTTTCGATCTGTTGCTTGGCCGTGAGCAGCAGAATGGGGATCAAGGCATTCTGCTCACGAATTTCGCGGCAGACATCCAGTCCATTTTTTTTGGGCATCATCACGTCTAAGAGTACCAGATCAGGGGCGCATTCATAGTATTTGCGCAGTGCCTCTTCACCATTTTGTACCAAAATGGTTTCGTATTCAGAGCTGTGCAGAATTTTATCTATAAACTGAAGAATAAAGATATCATCATCTGCGACCAGGATTCGAGCCATCTTTTACCACATTCCCCTTGGATTAACCCAAACTATAAATATTATTATATCCTTATTAAGTTCCTTCGGCGTGCTTTTATATTTTAAACCCCTTTCCAGTCGCTTGAATTTCCTACTATTTCGGCCGGATCAGGTCAGATTTGTGTATCATGAATCTGTATTCAGAATCACCAGAAAGGATCCCTCTCATGAGCACACACGATCTCTTGGGAACCCGCACAGCCCTGGAAACGGGCGCCGGAATCTCCTATTATTACAGCCTGTCCAAACTGGCTGACCAAGGCTATTCAGCCATTCATTCCCTGCCCTTTTCAATCAAGGTTTTGCTGGAGTCTGTCCTGCGCAATTGTGATGACTATGTGGTCAGCCGTGAAGATGTCAAAAAACTGGCCACCTACAATGCCGCCCAACCTGTTCAGGAAGAAATTCCCTTTAAACCCGCCCGCGTCATTTTGCAAGATTTTACAGGCGTTCCTGCCGTTGTCGATTTGGCCGCGATGCGTGCCGCCATGGCCCGTATGGGGGGAGATCCTAAAAAAATTAACCCGATTTGCCCCGTGGATCTGGTGATTGACCACTCTGTTCAGGTCGATTATTTTGGTCAAAGCGATTCTTTCAGCAAGAATATTGAAAAAGAAATGGAACGTAACCGCGAGCGCTATGAGTTTTTGCGCTGGGGCCAGCAGGCCCTCGATAATTTTGGCGTGGTGCCGCCTGGTCGCGGGATTGTACACCAGGTGAACCTGGAGTATCTGGCCCGTGGGGTTTGGTCTTCAGCCGAAGGCGACGATACCGTGGCCTATCCCGATTCTCTCGTGGGCACCGATTCTCATACCACCATGATCAATGGTCTGGGCGTTGTGGGTTGGGGGGTCGGCGGGATTGAAGCCGAAGCCGTGATGCTGGGTCAGCCGATTTATATGCTGATTCCTGAAGTGATTGGCTTTAAACTCACAGGCAGTTTGCCTGAGGGCGTGACCGCTACCGATTTGACCTTAACGATTACCCAAATGCTGCGCAAAAAAGGGGTGGTGGGTAAATTTGTTGAGTTTTACGGTTCCGGCTTGAGCAATATTTCTTTGCCTGATCGCGCTACGATTGCCAATATGGCACCTGAATATGGTGCCACCATGGGCTTTTTCCCCATCGATGCTGAAAGCCTGCGCTATCTCTCGCGCAGTGGTCGCAGTGCAGATCTGGTCAGTCTGGTTGAAGCCTATTCCAAGGCCCAGGGGCTTTTCCGTACCGATGAAACCGCAGACCCTGTTTTCACCGATACCCTTGAATTGGATATGTCCACTGTTCAGCCCTCTCTGGCGGGCCCCAAGCGTCCTCAGGACCGTGTGCCCCTCAATCAGATGCAGGAAACCTTCCGTTCGGCCCTGACTTCTACTGTGGCCACCAGTGGTTTCTCACTGAGCGAGGACAAACTGGGCAATACCGGAGTATATGCGGATCAAGGCCAAGAAATCACCATGAAGCATGGCGATGTGGTGATTGCTGCGATTACCAGCTGTACCAATACCTCCAATCCGTCTGTGCTGCTCGCTGCCGGTCTGGTCGCGAAAAAAGCCGTAGCCAAAGGCCTGAAGGTGAAGCCCTATGTGAAAACTTCGCTGGCTCCGGGCTCACGCGTGGTGACAGAATATCTCGACAAAGCCGGTTTGAGCCCCTATCTCAATCAATTGGGCTTTAACCTGGTGGGCTATGGCTGTACGACCTGTATTGGCAATTCTGGCCCCCTGCCCGATGCGGTTGAAAAAGCGATTAAAGACGGTGATTTGATTGCTGCCAGTGTCCTCTCAGGCAACCGTAATTTTGAGGGCCGTGTGCACCAGAGCGTCAAGGCCAATTTCCTGGCTTCTCCTCCTTTGGTGGTGGCCTATGCTTTGGCGGGTACGGTGGATATTGACCTGGTCAAAGAAGCCTTGGGAACCGACAGTGAAGGTCAGCCGGTTTATCTCAAGGATATCTGGCCCAGCAATGCTGAAATTGCGGCCCTTTTGGATGATGCCTTGAATCCTGAGTTGTTTAACCAGATGTACAACGGCATCGCCCAATCCAATCAAGAGTGGAATGCTATTCCTGTCACACCGGGTGATTTATACGCCTGGAACGACAGTTCAACCTATATCCAGGAACCGCCCTTCTTTGTGGGCATGGCGCAAGAGCCAGGGACGATTCAGCCCATCAACGAAGCACGGGTGCTGGTCAAGGTCGGCGATTCGATTACCACCGATCATATCTCTCCTGCTGGTGCAATCAAGGTGGGCACACCTGCTGCCCAATATCTGGTCGGCAACAGTGTTCAGCCCGGTGATTTCAATTCCTACGGCTCGCGCCGTGGCAATGACCGGGTCATGACCCGGGGCACCTTTGCCAATGTTCGTCTGAAAAACCAGATGGCTCCTGGCACAGAAGGGGGTTATACCACCTATCTGCCCAGCAATGAGCAGATGTTTATTTACGAGGCCTCTGAAAAATACCAGCAGGCGGGTACACCCCTGGTGATTCTGGCGGGCAAAGAATATGGCACGGGCTCTTCCCGTGACTGGGCTGCCAAAGGCACTTTCCTGCTCGGTGTGCGGGCCGTGATTGCGGAGTCCTTTGAACGGATTCACCGCTCCAATTTGGTGGGCATGGGTGTGCTGCCCTTGCAGTTCAAAGAGGGTGAAAACCCCAGCAGCCTGGGCCTGGATGGTTCTGAGTTTTTCTCAATTGTGGTTGATGATCAGCTCAAACCCCAGCAGATGGTTCAGGTGACGGCACGTAAAGCCAATGGCGAGAGCGTGAATTTTGACGCCCGCTGCCGGATTGATACCCCTGTGGAAGTCGATTATTATCGCAATGGGGGCATTCTTCAGACGGTTCTGCGTCAGTTTATGAAGTAAACGAATTTTGACTGAAAAGCCGGCCTTCGGGTCGGCTTTTTGTGTGTCCGAAAACCATCAAAACCGCCAAGCACTAGCGGCGCAGGACTTTTTCCAATTGATTGGCAAAGGCCATGCGGTCTTTGTGACTGAAGGGTTTGGGGCCTCCCCGAATTTCTTCGCTGCTGCGCAATTCATCAAAGAGATTGCGCATACTGAGAAAATGGTGAATATTATCGCGGGTATAAAGCGTACCGCGTGGGTTCAGGCAAAGGGCGCCTTTGGCGACCACGTCAGCAGCCAGCGGGATATCTGCACTGATCACCAGCTCCCCAGCCTGCACCCGTTCAGCAATCGCATTGTCTGCAACATCTACTCCGGCTTCGACCTGAAGCGTAGAAATCCAGGGGCTTTGGGGAGTATTGAGGGGCATATTGGCGACCAGAATCAAGGGCCTGCGGTGCCGTTGACAGGCCCGGTAGAGAATTTCTTTCACAGGTTTGGGACAGGCATCGGCGTCTACCCAGATCGGGGGCGCTGAATCTTCAGACATGCTTGGGCTGTTTTCCTTCGAAATGATTCTCTATTTTATCTGTTCAGCCTTGATCTGAATACCTTTCATGGCAAAAGCCCAACACAGACGACCCATCTGTGCTGGGCTTTTGGGGTTCTGATCGGATCGTATTACTCGACCAGGCATTCCTCCTGGCAGAGTTCTTCGGTTTTGTGTTTCTTTTCTACTTCTGAGATTTTTTCGTGTTTGATTTCAAAGAGTGAAATGCGCTGATAGAGCACAAAACCGATCAGCATGGTGACCACAAAGGCCAAGACTGCGGGGTTGAAACTGCCCAGATTGGCCAGGGCAGGGCCAGGACACAGGCCTGCAATCGCCCAACCCGATCCAAAGAGAGCGGCGCCAGCAATCAACTTAAAATCTATTTTATTGCCGCTGGGCAGTGAAAAACTTTCGCTGAGAATGGGATGTTTGCGCTTAAAAATCAGGGGGTAGGTCACAAAGGTCACGGCCAAAGCGCCGCCCATGACCAACGCCAGACTGGGGTCCCAGCGGCCTGCCAGATCCAGGAATCCCTGGACTTTTTGTGGATTCATCATGCCTGAGATGCCCAGGCCAATTGCCAGAACCAAGCCTGAAACAAAGGCGCTTAAATAGATTTTCATGTTTAGAATCTCCCCACTCCGAATACATGTGTCAATAAAAACATCGTGACAAATCCGATTCCCATAAAGGTTGTCACCGAGGCCAGTGAACGGGGAGAACGTCGTGCCAGACCGCAGACACCGTGACCGCTTGTGCAGCCATTGCCCATGGCGGTACCGACCCCGACCAGGAGCCCCCCAATGGCCAGTTGAATCGGATTCAAGCTGAGTACTTTTGCGGTGGCGGCAGGTAGAAACTGTACCATGGCAAAACCGCCGACAATCAGTCCCAGGACAAAGGCAATACGCCAGAAGCGCTCTTGGGGAGTGGGGCATTCTGCTAAGATTCCTTTGGTTATCCCACTGATCCCTGCAATTTTGCCATTAAACAACATTAGCAACGCAGCTGCGCTGCCCACAAGTCCTCCCCCAATCAGGGCCGAAACGGGTGTAAAGTTTTCAATCACCATTGCAGTTTAAACTCCTGTTTTTACTATACCCAGTATAGTATATTTTAAGACCCAACGCAAGCCTTTTGACTTGCTCTAAATTCAGTATATCCAAGCTTTGAGAAAAGGGGAAAAACCTAAAGGGGCGGTAATTACCGCCCCCTTTTTACTTTGAGTTAAATACTCAAAAACTATTTTTCAAGCTCATGGCCGGCGGCATACCAACTGAGCATGCCCCCTTCAAAATTGATCAGATTTTTAAAACCGTTCTCTGCCATGTGATGACAGGCTCTGCCACTGCGTCCACCGCTGCGGCAGATCATGATATATGTGCGGGATTTGTCCATTTTGTCGAAATGATCGGGCAAATCATCCAGCACAATGCGTTGTACACCGGGAATGGTTCCGATTTCCCATTCATCGGGGCGGCGTACGTCGATCCACTCATAATCAGACTTTTTTTCCTGATAGAGTTCGTAAATATCCTTGAGAAACATTTGATGAAAAGACATTGCAGTGATACTCCTGTTTATTTCTGTAACTGGGTGAGCGCTAAGTATTCAATGCAGCCAGATTGCCGCATTTCAGATTGGCGGGAACCGATTCCATAATTTTAGCAGGCTGGGGAAGTTTAAGATTGTTCATAATTTCAATGAACTCTTCGCGGCTTTTCTTGGCCAAACGGGGGTTCAGGCGTTTTTCTTCGCCGATACTGCTTACTTCCAGACCAATATAATTGTGGGCAGGATAGACCAGGGTTTCATCGGGCAGACTGAAGAGTTTTTGAGTAACGGAATCATAGAGTTTGCCCGCATCGCCCTGTTGAAAGTCGGTGCGTCCGCAGCCCCGGATCAGAAGGGTGTCTCCGGTAAACACTTTTCCATCCACCAGGTAGGAAACACAGCCATCAGTATGTCCGGGGGTTGAAATGACCTTAATTTCAGACTTTCCGAGCTGTAAAACATAGCCATCATCCGCTTGAATATCCGCACAGGGAGCGCCGCCATACTGTGAAACCACAGATTGTGCACCTGGAAAGGTCTGCTTGAGATCGGTGACTCCTGTGATATGGTCGGCGTGCACATGGGTTTCCAGCAGGTATTTGAGTTTGAGTCCCAATTCCTGCAGAACCTTGGCATCGCGTTCTGATTTTTCATGCACGCTGTCGATCAAGGCCGCTTCGCGGGTCTCTTCATCGGCAATCAGATAAGTATAGGTCCAGCTTTCAGCATCAAACATTTGTCTGAATATCATCTTCACTTACTCCTCATGTATTTAATTTAAGACGCATTGCAGTTGGAATCATTTTACAGAACTATGAGGCGGAAAAATTAATTTTTTCCGCCCCTACTCGGCCTTGTGATTTAATGGCCGCCGCTTATGCCGGTATTGAGCAGAACGAAAATACCCATCACCAGTACAAACCAACCAAAGGCAGGTTTGAGTTTCTCACTGGAGACAAATTTTGAAACCCAGGTTCCCAGCAAGGCACCTACTATGGTAAAGACTGAGAAGCCTCCCAGGAACATCCAATCGAGCTGACGATCTCCGCCCAGGTCTCCCATGAAACCGAACAAAGATTTAATACTGATCACGAGCAGAGAGGTGGCGACTGCTTCTTTCATATCCAGCCCAGCGAAGATCACCAGGACTGGAATGACCAGAAAACCGCCGCCTGCGCCGACCAGACCAGTGAGAATCCCGACGATCAGGCCTTCGGCAGAAACCATCACGATTTTCTTCAGCTCTGAAACTTCGCCATGACCCGTATCTTCTTTTTCTTTTTTGGATTTGATCATGGAGAAAGAGGCCAGTACCATCATGATGGCGAAGAGGCCCATAATGGCCATATCCTTGGTAATGTCCACTGAACCCAAATGAAAGAGATGTTTGGGGATGGCGGGTACGATAAATTTACGGGAACTGAAAACCCCAATCATGGCGGGAATGGAGAAGATAATTCCGACTTTAAAATTGACGAGGCGGGCTTTGATATACCCTGCCATGCCAAAAATACTGGTTAAACCGACAATAAAGAGTGAATAGGCGGTCGCTAGAACGGGGGGCGTTTTGAAGAGATAGACCAAAATCGGGACGGTTAAAATTGAGCCGCCTCCGCCAATCAGACCGAGCACGCCGCCCATGAAAACGGCGGCTACATAGCCAAAGATTTGTATGAGTTCCACGCTGATATTCCTTTTCTTGAGAAGTTATAAAACACAGAAAATTAAGTGTTTGTGTTTTTGGATTTGATTATATTATACCCCGTATGGTATGTAAGATCAATTCTTTTTTAGAATATTACTGCAGCTATTTTTAAAACAATAATTTTTAAAACAATTGTGATACCCTGTATCGTATGCTTTAATTAAAGTTATTCCTTGAGAGAAAGGCTGGCCGTGCTGAATATGGATAACCCCAATATTGAACTGATTCATCGCCTAAATCGCGCCCAAGGGCAAATTGAAGCGATTAAAAAAACCCTGGCTTCTGGTGATGATAAGGATTGTCTGAAAACTTTACGTTTGCTGAAAGCGGCCAATAATGCCCTGAAAAAATTTGGTGAAGCCTATGTCGCTCAGCATTTACATGAGTGTATCCGCTCCAAGGTTTCGCCTGAAGAAATGGAAAAAGGCCTGCAAGAAGTCGTCTATTCGGCATTCACGCTTTAAAAGCTTTCTTTTCGAGACCCCTTTCTGCCTGGAAAGGGGTCTTTTTTTTATGGGCAAGCATTGGGTTCTTGATTGATAAGATGGCCTGAATACCGGCTTTCACGGTATGATGATCTGTGCTTAAATTTGAAATTCTGAGGAGCATACCATGACGGTCACCACGATCGACCAAATTCATAAATACCCTGACCAGACGGTCACCCTGCGGGGTTGGCTCTATAATAAACGCGAGAGCGGTAAACTCGTCTTTTTGATTCTACGTGATGGCACTGGTTTTATTCAGTGTGTTGCCTTTAAAAAAGAGTTAGATGAAGCTGTTTGGGAAGCCGCAAAAACTGCGACCCAGGAATCTTCTCTGATCATTACGGGTTCTGTTCGCCAGGATGACCGTGCCCCCTATTGTGGTTATGAAATGGGCATTCAAGGCATTGAAATCGTCAGCAAGGTAGAAGGTGAATACCCGATCAGTCTGAAAGAACATGGCCCTGATTTTCTTTTGGAACATCGCCATCTCTGGCTGCGTACACCGTCTCAAATGGCTGTCATGCGGATTCGTGCTGAAGTTTTGTCTGCCAGTCGTGATTTCTTTGATGAGCGTGGCTTTACCAGTGTGGATGCGCCAATCATTACGGCCAATGCCTGTGAAGGGACAACCAATCTCTTTGAAATTGATTATTTTGAGGATAAGGCCTATCTTTCGCAAACCGGACAATTGTATATGGAAGCCGCTGCCTTGGCTTTGGGCAAGGTCTATTGTCTGGGGCCAGCTTTTCGGGCTGAAAAATCCAAAACCCGTAAGCATTTGACTGAATTCTGGATGATTGAGCCTGAAGTGGCTTATCTGACCTTTGAAGAGAATTTGGCCATGCAGGAAGAATACGTGGCCTATGTGGTGCAACGTGTTTTGCAGAAGCGAGGTCAGGAACTGAAAATTCTGGAGCGCGATCTTTCAAAACTTGAAAGTATTACCGCCCCTTTTCCCAAAATCTCCTATGACGATGCCGTGAAACTGTTGCAGGAAAAGGGTTCTGAAATTCAATGGGGTGATGATTTGGGCGCTCCCGATGAGACGATTCTGGGCGACCATTTTGAAAAGCCCGTATTTGTTCACCGCTTTCCGAGTGCGATCAAAGCCTTTTATATGAAACCCGATCCCGAGCGGCCTGAAGTGGCTTTGGGAGCAGATTTAATCGCGCCTGATGGCTATGGTGAAATTATTGGCGGCGGCCAGCGCATTGATGATTACGATCTGCTGGTTCAGCGTATTCAGGAACATGATTTGCCGATGGATGCCTTTAGCTGGTACCTTGATTTGCGCAAATATGGTTCTGTGCCGCATGGCGGCTTTGGCTTGGGCATTGAACGCCTGACTGCCTGGATCTCAGGCGTTGAGCATGTGCGTGAAACCAGTCCTTTCCCCCGCACGATTTACCGTATTCAACCCTAGTCTTTCTATTTATAAAGGCCTGGCAGCATCTGTTGCCAGGTTTTTTGCTGGCTGCTTCAGTTTTGATCTGTCCATTGCCACCAGCCAGCGGTTCCGAGCCCTCCCCCCAGCACGGTGCCAACAAAGATCAGAACACTCCAGAGGTTGGCAGGCGGTATGGCACTGCCTGCAACCCCACTCACAAGCGCTGGAAAAGCCCAGGGAAAATAAGGCATCAGGCCGGGGGCGCCGACCGCTATCAATTGGGTCATGACCAGGGTCAGAATCACATAGCTGATGGCGAGCAGATAGCCCCTGCCAAAACTGGCGAACCAAGCCACGGGCGTGCAGAGCAGAAGCGTGAGCAGGCTGGCCTTTGCATAGATCTGCCCCGTTTCAAGGGGCCTTGCTGTAGACCAGCCGGGGATTTGAAAGGCGAGACCCGCCAGCAGGGCGACCCCCCACAGGGTCAGGGCCAATAGGCTCCCCCAAAAAGCGCAAGCAAGTAATTTTGCCAGCACGATTGTCGCGCGGGGCGTTGGCAGGGCGAGAAGATCTTTCAGGGTGCGATCAGAAATTTCGCGTCCAAAAACCCAGCTGGTGATAATGCCAAATCCGAGCGTGCCCAGGGAAAGAATGATTTGAATCAAGAGGCTCAAGAAAGAGGGCCAATCGGCTTTTCCCAAGAGCGAAGCTTTGGCTTCCAGGGTCGAAGAGCGTCCTGCAATTTCTGGATAACGAGCGATCAGAACCAGTAGCGCGAGCATCAGCGCGATCAAGGCGAAGGCCAGCAGGCTGAGCATAAAAATTTTGGCTTTGCGGATTTTTAAGCCCTCTGTCCACAGGGCTGCGTAAAGTATGTTCATGCTGTGCTCCAGCGTTGAATCATACGCAAAAAATAGGCTTCCAGATCTTCTTCTTCCAGATTCAGCCGTGAAGGGGGGCAATCTGCTTGAACCAGCCAGCTATTGAGCATTTCGGCCTGTTCAAGAGCGAGGGGGTCACTGATTTCCAGCTCTCCCGTTGGGTTCAGGAGTGCTGAAAATCCTTTGCTGGCAAGAAGGGCACGGGCTCTTTCGGGCTCTCTGACACGAATAACCAGTTTACGTGTCTGAAAAGGTGTTCCCGTGTGGAGATTGAATTCCTGTAGCAGCTGTCCCTGGTGAATCATGCCGATGCGGGTTGCAAACTTGGCAATCTCGCCCAAGAGATGACTTGAAATCAAGACAGTGACTCCTTGCTCGTAAGCCAGTTGATGTAAGAGCTGGCGAATTTCAACCATTCCGGCAGGATCCAGTCCATTGCTGGGTTCATCCAGAATCAGAATTTCAGGTTGGTGAATCAGGGCCTTGGCAATTCCCAGGCGTTGGGCATTGCCCAGGGAAAGGTGTCGGGCCAGTTGATTCCGATAGGGGGTCAGGTTCAACTGGGCGATCACGGCCTCTACGGCGTGTGCATCGGAGATTCCTCTCAACCGTCGGCTGATTTCGAGATTATCCCTGACACTCAGTTCAGGATAGGCGGCAGGCGTCTCAACCAGATAGCCGATTTTTTGCCACAGCTCATTTTGACTGGCTTTCACCGGGAGACCTTTCAAGAATGCGGAGCCTGAAGTGGGGCGAATCAGGCCCAAAAGAATGCGAATCAAGGTGGTTTTGCCTGCCCCATTTAAACCCAGGAAGCCGTAAATTTCTCCTTTTTCAACAGACATGGAAACCTTGTCTACGGCCTGAAGTTTTCCGTAGCGTTTGCACAATTGGTGGGTTTCGATCACGGGTGCCATCTTGTTTTCTTTGCGAGAGGGTATTTGGTTTCTATTTTAGCGCAGATTAAATGCTTGAGTTAAAAGCAATTTTTTAGGCTTTCAAGGCGATAATTGGAGAAAGCAATGGGGGGTGTCTATGCAAATATCCTTAAAATCGAACCGATCGCTTGCGCCATTATCTTTTGGGGTGGGTTATATTATTCCCTTGCTGGTGGTGTGGGGAGCCCAACAGGGAGGCGTGGCTCAGTTTGCCGTTCCCTTGTTTGTCTTTGGTCTGATTCCTGTTTTGGATTTGATTTTGGGCCATTATCTGCACAATCCCAGCCCGGAAGAGAGCGAAGCCCTGCTTAATAGCCTCAGTTTCCGGCTGATGACCTGGCTACAGGTTCCGATCCAATATGCTCTGATTCTTGGGGGAGCCTGGTTACTGAGCCACCGTGACTGGCCACTTTGGGAACAGATCGGCTTTACGCTGTCTGTGGGTATTTGTACCGGTGGCTTGGGCATTACCCTGGCCCATGAACTGATTCACAAGGTCAATCGTTGGGAGCGTTTTTTAGGTCAGGCTTTGCTTTTGCCTGTCTGCTACCTGCATTTTTATATCGAACATCTCTATGGGCATCACCGCCGAGTCGCTACTCCAGAAGATCCTGCCAGCGCCCGTTTGGGAGAAACCGTCTATCGTTTTTATTTCCGTTCAGTTTTGGGCTCCTGGAAAAGTGCCTGGGGAATTGAAGGGCAGCGCTTAAAGAAACGCGAACAGTCGGTTTGGAGCGTCAAGAACCGCATGTTGCAGTATTTTGTTTACTCAGGCGGTTTGGGCCTGGGGCTGACACTGCTCTGGGGCTGGACTGCTCTGTTTTTTTATCTGGGTCAGAGCCTTGTTGCGTTCAGTCTGCTTGAGGCTGTTAATTATGTGGAGCACTATGGTTTGGAGCGTCAGCAGATACGGGAGGGTGTTTATGAAGGGGTCAATATCCGACACTCCTGGAATGCCAATTTTTTATTGACCAATTGCCTTTTGTTTATGTTGCAGCGCCATTCCGATCACCATGCCCATCAGTCCCGGCGTTATCCTGTTCTGCGCCAGTTTGAAGAAAGCCCCCAATTGCCGGCAGGTTATGCAGGCATGCTTTTATTGGCTTTGATTCCCCCTCTCTGGAAAGGGGTGATGGATCCCCGTGTCAGGGCCTATCGCCAGCAGGTTTCAGGAATTGCCCCAGAAAAATCAGGCCCCAGCCCACTGGGATCAGCAGGCTGAAAGCAAAAATCAGCACAGGCAGCAGGGGTAAGGGAGGCAGTAACCAGCCGCCCATGCCTTGAAGCAGAATTAAAATTTCACTGCTGCCAAAACCTGCCAGATACAGCAGAATGCCGGTGCTGACACTGGGGTGGGTCTGAAGCCCCTTTTCCTGTAAGAGCCAGGCCAGCAAACCGGCGCTGACACAGCCCAAGAGCACCAGGTGAAGATAAAAAATCACCAAAGCACGCTGGTGGTAAACCAGATCCGCGAAATAGGGCAGGGCTGTCAGGGCCTGAAGCAGCAATTTAAGATTAAAACAAAACCAGGTCAGCGTTAGCAGATAACGGGGCCAGAAATCCAGACTTTTCCAGAGATCTTGGCTGCGCAACCCCCACCGCCACAAAAGCACCAGTGAGAAACATTGCAGCAGGGCCGAGAGCCCGGATAAACCCCAGACCCAAGCCGGTGGGTGGGCCCAAAGTGCTGAAAGCCCATAGGCGGGGATAACGCTGAGAAAAAGGGTGAAAAAAGCAAGGCGGGGCAGCTGATTTGACGTGTCTTGCCCCCTGAGTTCCAGATATTTTAAAAACAGAGCCGCCAGGGCAAAAACGAACCAGCCATTGTACTGAAAATGCAGATAGAAATAGATGGCGAGGAAATAGATCGGGCTTTGATTCAGTTTCAGGGCCATAATCGGCCCCAAGCTCCAGGGGCCGAGAGAAGAAAGAACCATCAGCCAAAGGCTGGCCACCAGCATCCAACGTGCCAAAGAGCGTTCTGTGCGGGTCTGTCGGATTAGACGGGCAGCTTGGGCGTAGGAGACAAACAGAAAGAGCGTTGAAAAACCAATCGAAACGGCGGCATAGCCTTGAAAAGGAAAACTCAAGAGCATGCCCAGAACACAGAGCTGAGCACCCCAAAACAATCGCTTCCAGGACTTTTCCTGAGCTTGCCAGTGGGGCACAAAGGCGCGCATCAAAGCCAGCATCAGCAGGGCATGTACCCATCCCAATAACGCCACATGGGAATGGGCATGCAGAAAAAATTTAAAATTGAAGCCCGGAATCCCTTGAATAAACTGCCAGCGTAAGAGCAACCCCAGAATTTGAATGCTGAGAAAAAAACCGAGAGAGGTTAGAACCCCGTGTCGGGGCCAGGGGATTATGTGTAAATTAAAAGCATGCGTTTTTTCTTGTAAAGACTCCATTTTAGTATCTTACCTGCTTTGATCAGTGGCTGGTGAAAATAACCTCCTTCCTGCTGGGGGGATATGCTAGAATCAAGCCATTGAACTTCATACAGGTAAATTTCCATGCATGCCTTTCCCCTTGTTCTGCTGGGCCTTTTCTTGCTGTTGGCTTGCACCCCTACAGGCTCTCTTGCTCCCTCGGCCAAGCCTTCTGTTCTGCCTGCTGCACGGCCCTCGGCTGCTGCAATCGCTGTGCCCACCCCTTTGCCTTTGCCTTCGGTGCCTGCTGTCTTTCCTTCCGCGAAACCCGAAGCTTCGCCAGAACCTGATGCTTCGCCCGAACCCCCCTCTGCCTCTGAAACACCTCAAGCTGAGCCCAGTTCCGAGCCGATTGCGCAGACTCCTGGAGAAGGGGTTTTGGTTTGGTCTTTTGAAACGGGCGGTGCGATTTACGCCAGTCCGACAGGTGATGCCCAGGGTGTGGTCTATGTCGGCAGCAATGACTCTACACTTTATGCCCTGAAACCGGATGGCAGTTTGCGTTGGAAATATCCGACCTTCACAGCTTTGGCCGGTCGGCCTCTGGTGGGGCCCAATGGTTTGGTTTATTTCAGCAGCCGTGAAGGTTTTCTCTTTGCCTTAGACAGCAATGGCCGTTTGCGCTGGAAGTTTGCGACCGATGGTGCGATCAAGGCCAGCCCTGCTCTGGGGACTGACGGCACGATCTATGTGGGCACGGTGACGGGGGCTTTTCATGCGATTGCATCCGATGGCACTGAAAAATGGAATTATTACGCAGATGAAGAAATTTTGGGAACCGCTGCTCTTGATGCGAGTGGCCATGTCTATTTTACAGCGGCAGATGGTTCTCTTCATGCCTTGAATACCGATGGTACCAAACGTTGGGTCTTTTATGCCGGAGACGCAATCTGGTCGAGTCCGGCTTTGGGGCCCAATGGCATGATTTATGTAGGCAGCATGGACAATCAGCTCTATGCGCTGAATGCCTTTGGGCAGAAACAGTGGACCTTTACCACTGAGAATGAACTGATCGGCAGTCCTGTCACCGCCCCCGACGGGACGATTTACGTGCCCAGTGCGGATCGCAAGTTGTATGCGCTGAATCCACAAGGCAAAGAACTCTGGCGTTTTGAAGCCCTGGATGCTTTAGAATCCAGTTTGGCTTTGGACAAGCAGGGCCATCTTTATTTTGGCAGTACGGATGCCACGGTTTATGCGCTGAATGCGCAAGGCCAAGAACTTTGGCGCTATGCGCTGCCCGATAGTATTTATTCCAGCCCTTGGGTCAGTCCAGAGGGCACTGTCTATATTGGCTGCAATGATAAAAAACTTTACGCCTTCCGGGCTCCTAAACCGCAATAAGCTGAAATCAGAGGTCTTGCGCTTGAAAAAGCCGGTTGTAGTCAGTTTGGTGCAAATCACCGAAGATATGCTGCAGTTTGTGAATCTTCCCTATGCGATCGGTTTGCTGCAAGCCTATGCGCAGACCCATGCTTCAGATCCTGGTCGCTATTTATTCACCTTGCCGATTTTTGAGCGGGGCCCTTTGGCACAAAGGGTACGTGAACTGTCTCTGGCAGATATTGTGGGCTTCAGTCTCTATGTTTGGAATGCAGAATATTCACTGGCCCTGGCGCGCGCTTTGAAATTGGCAAAACCCGAGGTGCTGGTGGTCGTGGGAGGCCCCCATGTGCCCGATCAGCCGGATCTTTTTTTACAGCAAAACCCGTGGGTCGATCTCTGTGTGCATGGAGAGGGGGAAGAAACCTTTCTGCAGATTTTGGAAAACTATCCAGCTCTTGAACACACACAAATTCAAGGCCTCAGTTACCGATTCGACAAGCACTTGATCCAAACAGAGCTGCGCTCCCGCAGCCGAAATTTGGATCGGATGGTCTCGCCCTTTCTCAAGGGGGTTTTTGAGCCCTTGTTTTATCAATACCCCGATTACCGTTGGGTGACCGTTTGGGAAACCAACCGGGGCTGCCCTTTTTCCTGTGCTTTTTGTGATTGGGGGTCTGCCACCAAAAGCAAGGTGCTTTCTTTTGCGCTGGAGCGCTTGCAGGCTGAACTGGAGTGGTTTGCCCGCCAAAAAATAGAGGTTATTTTTTGTGCCGATGCCAATTTTGGTATTTTTCCCCGAGATCTTCAAATCGCAGAAGCAATGGCAGAGTTGCGCAAGAAAACAGGTTACCCTCATTTGTTTTATACACAAACTGCGAAGAATGCGCCGGATCGCGTCTTTGAAACGCAAAGCGTACTGTTTGAGGCGGGTTTGCATGCGGGCACTACGCTTTCTCTGCAAACGGTTTCGGAGCCCGCACTCAGTGCGATTCTCAGGGAGAATATTTCCCTGAAAGCGTATCAGGAGCTTCAAACCCGTTTTCATCAGGCGGGAATGCCCACCTATACCGATGTCTTGGTGGGGTTGCCAGGCGAAACCCTTGCTTCTTTTCGCGAGGGCGTGGGGCGCATGATTGCCAGTGGTCAGCACCGTGAGATGCGCTTTTATAATGTGTTTATCCTGCCCAATGCTGAGTTGGCTGCACCCGCTTATCGCGAACAGCATCAGATTGTTTCTGTCAGATTGCCCTATCGTACGCCGCTGAGTCGGGTTCAGCCTCCTGTTGAAGGGCTTCAGGAATGGCAGGAAATGATCGTGGCTACACGGAGTTTTTCAGACGCAGATTGGCTTCAGATGCGGGTTTTTGCCTGGATGACCCAAATTCTTTATTTCAGCAAGGCTTTGCAAATGCCGATCATGTTGATGCACCAAGCGGGATTGGCTTCTTATCAGACGATTTTGCAGGCCTTTTGTGAGCTTCAGAGCTTCTCAGAAACGCCGTTTTTTGCTTCGCTGAATCAGTTTCTCAAGGCCCAGGCTGAGGAAATTTTAGCAGGCAAGAGAGAGTTCTGTCAGGGACAAGAATCTCCTCAAGGGCCCTGGGTTTGGATGTCGCCTGATTATTTTACGCTGGTGTATTTATTAAAAAGTGAGAAATTAGCGCAGTTTTATGCTGAAAGCGAAGATCTTTTGGTCTCACTGGCTCAGTCTGATCCGCGCTTGCCCAGACAGGCCTTAAAAGAAAGCCTTGAACTCAGTCAGGCTTTACTCATGACCCCATTGCCTGGCCATGCCGGTTTTGCGCGCAATCTGCATTGGAATATCTGGGAGGTTTATCAGGCTGGTCTGAGTGGTCAGCAGGTGCCTTTGCGTTCGGGGCTTTGGTTCTTTGAGGCCCAGGCAGGCACAAAGGGTTTGCAGACACGCGAAACCCTTTTAAGTACCTCGTTTTAAGCTTCATCGATAAATACATCCGGCTGGCCATAAATTTCCTGGTAGAGCTTATCGCTCGCCAAGAGGTTTAAATGGCTGCCTTGGGCGCGTATTTTGCCCTGAGAGAGTAAAACCACGCGATCGGCTCGCTGCAGTGTGCTGACCCGGTGGGTAACCAGCAAGACCATCAAATCGGGCATCAGGCGGTAAAGAGATTGCCAGAGCCGCGATTCTGTTTCGGCGTCCAGAGCAGAGGTACAATCATCGAGAATCAGAATTCGGGGGCTGCCCGCCAAGGCTCGGGCAATTGCGATGCGTTGTTTTTGCCCGCCTGAAAGACGCACACCGTGTTGTCCCACACGGGTTTCAAGCCCCTCTGGAAAAAGTGCGAGATCCTGTTCCAATTGCGCGACTTGAATGGCTGCTTGCAGTTTCTGAGGGGAGATTTCACGGCCAAAGCGGATATTGTTGGCAATGGTTTCAGAAAAAAGACTGGGAATTTGGCTGACATAGCCTACTTTCTGGCGCAGTTCCTGCAAATCGTAGCGAGAGAGTTCTTGTCCATTCAGCAATAGTTTGCCTGTTTGAGGCTGAATAATGCGGGGAATAAGATTGAGCAAAAGAGTTTTTCCGCTGCCCACAGGGCCTGCCAGGGCCAGGGTTTCGCCGGAATGGGTCGCCAAAGAAATCTTTGCAAGCCCTTGGCCTGTCGCAAACTGATAATCAATATTTTCAAAGCTTAATGCAAATTTGCCGGTGGGAAAGGGCAGGGCGTCGGCCTGCGGCAGAATATCAGGGGGAAAGGCTTCCATTTCACGCACTCTTTCGACTGAAACGCCTGCCGTACGTCCTTTGATAAAAAATTGTCCCAGGTCTACCATGGGCCAGATCAACATAAAAATATAGGAGTTGAAGGCAATCAGAGAGCCCAGGCTCATGGCTTTGTGAATCACCAGCCAACCCCCAATACCAATCATAATCAAGAGGCCCAATTCAGAAAAACGGCTGTAGCTCAGCTGGAGCAGAGAAGAGACCTTGACCAGGGCAATTTCTTTCTGCATCTGTTGTTTGACAACCTCAGAAAAGCTTGCAATCTGCCGTTCACCTTGGTCATAGGCTTTTACGACCCGAATCCCTTCAAGGGTGCTGGTGAGAAAACTGTTAAGGGCAGAAATGGCTTTCTGGCTGTGGCGTGAAAAAGCTTGGGTACGGCGTGAAGAATGAATATAGAAAATGCTGACAAAACCCAGCGGCACAGTCGTCAGCAAGGTCAGCCCGAGATGCAACTGCGACATAAACCAGACACAGCCCACAATCATCAACAGAGCTTCGTAGAGTCTGAATATACCACTGCAGGCAAACCAACCCAGTTTATTCTCGCTGATATCGTCAATCAAACGGGTAGAAACATCGCCTGTGCGAAAATGGTAAAAGAAGGATTGGCCTTGTGTGACAATTTTACGCGCCAGACGCATGCGAAAATCGTGTTCAAAACGAAAATTGGTCATGCCACGGGTACTTTGCACGGCCACGTAGAGAATGAAATGCGCCAGGCCCAGGCCTAGAATCCATAAGGATTTTTCAAGCAGCCAGGCTTCCTGAAGTGAATTTTTTTGCAGTTCGTCGATAATCTGACGTACCAACATGGGAACCCAGGCATCAAAGAGTACCACCAGGGGAGTGGTGAAAATCAGAAAAAGCAGACGTGGGCTGAGGGGTTTCCAAAAAGGCCAAAGCCATTGAAGGGCTGAGGATAAAGAGGCTGTCTCTGAGGATGTGTTTGACATGGGTGAAGTTAAAGTGCCGAGGAAGGGAGTCGAACCCTTACGCCCTTGCGAGCGCTAGTACCTGAAACTAGTGCGTCTGCCAATTCCGCCACCTCGGCTCAGGTGAAAACAAGTATACCAGTCTCTTTCCGAAAATGTAAATCAGATCCCTGGAAAAACATCTGAGAATAAGCAATTTGAGCGCTGTACCGCTTCTCTTTGTTATTTAGTTTTAAGCCCTTGTTAATCAGGATTAATTTACGATTAATTGGAACATTCATAGCAGAGAGAAGGTCTATAAGAGTGATACGGGAAGGTAGATTTTTTGTTCTGTTCGTGCGGGAGCCTGCCCATGTGAAGCCAATAGGGAGGCGAGAATGAAGTTTCATAAGTTGACAGTACCCTTGCTTTTAAGTATTTCTTTGGGAATGCTTTCTGCTTGTTCCGAAAAGTCAGTGATTCAACCTGCTTTAAGCTTAGATCCTCAAGTTTCTTCCGGCAGTCAGACTTTGTCCAAATCTGCCCAAACGCGTTTTGTGCGTTTCCAGGTGGATCCTTCGCAGGCTGGCTTTGCTGTGAAGCAAACCGCCCAAGCCAATTATATTAAGCTGACAGCTGTGAATGGCGCTCAGACTGTTTATGACTCCCGTGCAGATGCTCAGGGGTTTGTTCAGGTTGTGAATGCTGCCACACCTTTTTCTTTAGGTGCCCAGATTCCCGATGGCAATAATTGGGTGGTCACGGTGGGGTTCTATAGCAATAAAACCTCCCCTCCAATTCTGGAGCTAAAAAATGCCTTCCATGTGCCTTTGACAGGGGCTGTTTCGGTGAGTATGCAAACCCATTTGACTGGCGCCATTGTTGAAGAACTGCACAAAATGAGTTCAACAATACTCAATACAGCACTTGATTTGAATGCCTATCAATCCTTTGTGAATGGCTTAACAGGCGCCACGGTCACCAATAATGTTTTAAGCTTTACCCGTTTGACGTCTTTGAACCCTGCGACGCCGCAGGCACTTTCACCACGGGCTTTGGCACTTGAGATCAACAAAGGCACGATAGCGGCTGTTAACAATACCACAGGTTCAGGTCTGACCCCCACGAATTACCAGCTTACTCCCTTTGCCTTTGCGCGTTATGTGATGACCTCTGGTACCTATGGGGCTGATCAGGCAGTCGCTCTGAACGCCAATAATGGCTGGGCTTTTTTCAATGATGCTTTAGACGGCAATACCGCCAGTGAAAAAGTCTATGGTCTGTCTGCCAGCACAACCCTTGATGCGGCTTCGGGCTTGAAAAACTTCACGGCTAATTTTAACCCTGTCACGGGGCATCAAATTATGAGTCCTGAAATTGTTTTGGGGGCTACCAACCCCACGGGCAATTCCGAAAAAGCCTCTCTGTTTTATTTGGATATTGAACAGGTGGGAAGCAGCAATACTGGTCGGGTGCATGCCTTGGATCAAAGCAATGCCACCGAGATTTGGTCCTATACCTTTCCTTTTTCGATCAATAACTATGGTTCTTCCGATAAAGTGCATGCTCCGCTCTTGCTCTGGCGTGATCAGGGAGTCAATCCAAGTTGCAAATGTGATGATGAAGACTTTGTGTACACCTATATCAATGCAGACAGTACCCACAGTGGGATTTATGCTTTGAAACAGGCCCGGGCAGGTGGTGCTGGAACAGCAGCCGACGGCACAACGGGTTCCCAAGTCTGGTTCTATAATCTTGCAAATAACAGTATTACCGTCAGTGGCGGCGCTGTTTCTAAAGATGGCAGTAAACTTTATTTTGTTACCAATAGCAGCACAGCCAGTGATCTGATTATTTTAAATCGCAGTGACGGCAGTTTGGTGCAAACAGTCAGCCTGGGTTCCGGCGCAAGGGTATCCCCTGTGATTGGTACAGATGGAACGGTTTACGTTTTATCTACCAGCACCTCGAACAGCCGTCTCAAAGCTTTTAACCCTGATGGAAGCGTCAAATGGACAACGGATGTGAATTTTGGAAATGTGCCTTTTTCCCATGCCCCGATTGTGGATCGCCAAAATAACAAAGATGTGATTTATCTGATCTCCAACAAGGATCAAACCACTCCATCAGCTCAAAATGCTTTTATTTACGCCTATTGGGAAGACGGGACCGCCAAATGGACCAGTCCTTTCCGTGTGACCACCTCAACAGAGAATAAGGTGTATGCAGGGCTTTTGGTTGGTGCTGAGCTTGATGGCAGCCGATTGCTGTATACAGGTTTGAGTAATGCCAAACTCTATGCTATTCGCGATAAGGGTACACAAGGCCAATTGGAATGGGAAACCTCTCCTGGTGGAACACTCTGGAACGGTTTGAATCTGCGCAATGGCTTGCTTTATGTCTCGACTGTGGATGGGGGCGATCGTCAGTTTGTCTTGATGCACGCTTTAAAGGTTTCGACACCCAATGTTCCCGCCAGTGCGCCTTGGCCCAAAACAGGGGGCAATTTGCGCAATTCAGGTGTTTCACATACGGTTGATCCTGAAGCGAGCAATCTGCGCGCGAATTCAGTTTCCTGAAACAGGGAGCGAATTCAAGAGTTTTAAGCCGTGCAGTGCTTGAAATGAATCGGGATTAAAGCCCAGGGCCTCTTGAAAGAGGGCTTGGGCTTTTTCATATTTGTGCAGAATCAGGCAGAGATTTCCAAAATTGACACTGACCGCTTCACAGGGCGCAAGCTCTTTTAACTCCTGATAACACGCTTCTGCTTCGTCAAAGCGTTGCATCAAGGTCAAGACCCGTGCTTTTTGAAAGCGCAGATCTACCCGATCTTCATGTGTTTGAGGCTTCAGGCTGTTTAAAATCTCAAGCCCGGTTTCAAAATTTTTACTCTCAATTTCTGCGCGTGCCAGATAAAAACGTGCGCCATGGTGTGTTGGTGTTTGCTCCAGGCAACCCTTGAGATAAAAACGTGCCTGTTCTGGCTGGCTGAGGCGCAGACAGATCTTTCCGGCTTCAAACAGAATGGCAGGCTGTTCTGCTTGCCAGCGTAAGGATTCCTGTAATTCTTTGAGTGCTTCTTCATTCAGGTTGAGAGAACTCAAACATTTACCTGAAATTCCGTGTAAAAAAGCGCGCTCATGGGGAAGATCCGTCAGCAAGAGGTGTTTTTGTGCTTTGTCCAAGGCTTCTTGAAAATACATTTTTTCAAACAGCACGCTGATATATTCCAGCACAAAACCTGAGGACGCATTCCGTCTTTGGGCCTGTTCATAGGCCACCAGAGTCAGACGATCCTGCTTGAGTCCGATATAGCTGCGGGCCAGCAGAATATAAGGCCAGAATTTATCTTTGCAACTGTCCAAAGACTGGTTCAGCACTTCAACGGCTGATTTGAAATAACCCAGATTGAGATAGAGCTCCCCCAATAACCAGAGACTGTTTTCATGGACTGTTCCAAAGCTTTGAATATTGCGCAGGAGTTGGAGTGCTTCCGTGAGTTTGTTTTCCTGATACAGGCGAGAAGCACAAAAATGTAAGGTAATACGGCTGGTTTCAATTTGCAGCAATGCCCGAATTTTTTCATCCAATTGTTCTGTTTTTGCGCGATGCACAGCCCAAAAGGCCGCTTGAAAACGTTTGAATTTTTCAGGCACGGGCAGGGGTTGAAGATTTTTGAAATCTTGAAGCCATGGGCGTAATTTTTCCCGACTTAAAAGACTGCGTTTGTGAATATCCCAGTACGTTAGCTCGTTGATAATATTTTTGAGTTGAACTGAAATATGGGGAATAGAGTTTTCCCATTTCAGAAAACGTTTGCGGCCAAAGGAAAGAAAAATTTCAGGAAAAATACCCGTCAAAGCTGCCATCAGCGTGATGCCCAAAGCGTAGCTATCACTGGTCTGGTTGACCTGATGCTGGTTTTCCTGTTCGGGAGGGGCATAGGGGAAAGTCGCAATCGGTTGGTAGGGTTGAAAATCAGGGGGAATAGCCAGGAAGGAATCCAGGTCGAAGAGTTTGATATCTCCTGTTTCAGTCAAGAGAATATTGCCGGGTTTGATATCCCCATGCACCAGGGGGGGATCGAGGGCTTGTAAATGTATGATGACAGAGGCGACGGTGATCAGGATTTGCCAAACAGTCTGTTCCGGCGCAGCTCCTTTTCTTTCCAGATAATCTTGAAGGGTTTCTCCTTTTTGCCAGGGATAAATCAAATAACCATAGGGTTCAACAAGAAAAACGTCTTGAATGTTTTGAATATAATCGTGCTGTATTTTAAGCAGATATTCATATTTATACAAAAAATCCTGGCGTTTAGCTGCTGGAATGAACTGTTCTTTCAGCAAAACCTCTACACCCTCTTCTGTTTGGGCGCGGTAGACGGAATTGAAATTTTCAAGATCTGGGTTTCGGTGTTTCAGACATTCCAGAATGGTATAGCCTTGAATCTGATCTCCGACCTCAAGACCGAGAGGGAGCATACAACGTTGGCACCAGGCTTGTTCTGGTGAGTTGCGGTGACCTTTGCGGCAAAGAATGGTTTCAGCTGTTTGAGCGGTTTCTGTGTGAAAGCGTGCCCGCGTACCTGAACTTAACGTTCCCTGCCGATATTTTTTTGCCTGTTCGGGCAGGCCTTGCTTTTCAAACAATTCAGCGAGAGCCTGTTTAAAGCGGGGATTGTGGCGCTGTTGCCAGGCTTTTTTATAGGCCGCTTCTGCCAGGTTAAATTGGGACATTCTTTCCTGGCAGGAACCCAAGAGGTACCAGGCTTCGGGATAATAGGGAGCAATCGCAATTGCGCGCAGCAGGTCTGATGCCGCTTTTTCTATTTTTTGATTGAGAATATGGCCCTGCGCTTTTTCATAGTAAAAGCAGGCCCGCTCTTCACTTCTTAAGGCTTGGTCAATCAGGCGTAAAAAGGTCGGGTAGTCTTGGCTTCTCAGACAAAGTGCCTGAAAACGATAGGCTTGTGAAAACAAAAGATGCTGGCGACAGGCCTGTTCAAAAGAGGGGAGCGCGTTTTGGAGTTTTCCAGCCTGAAACAGGGCGTAGCCCTCTGCAAAGAGTTGGCTTGATTTTTGTAAGGTTTGACGTGCCTGATCTGAACTGTAGCAGGCAGGCAGGTTTTTGATTCTGCGTGGATCAGGAGCTGTTTCAAAATCTTCCAGCCAACGTCTGAATTCTGTACTGAGCAAGACTTTTACTGCCTGAATGGATAGGGGCTCAGGGTACCACTCCACAGGTGAAGAACCTGTGATGCTTTCCAAAAGCAGGGCCCGAAGTGCTGAGCGCATCAGATGAAAATGATAGGCTTCGGGAGCTTTTTCCTGTCGGTTGCGGGCACTGTGGTAGCCCAGAAAATAGCGTGGGTAAAGCAGTTCCTGAGATTCAAAAACACAGTATTCCCATTCGAGAAAACGCCATTGACCCTGGGCGTCTTTTCCGGTGAGGAGAGAAGTTAAACTGGGGTTGAGCAGTTTTCTTTCCTGCAGTTGAATTCCCAGGCTTTGCAGGCTTTGAAAGAGTCCCACTAAATCTTCGGGGGCTAAAATACCGGTTTGGTCAAGCTGGGATCTTAAGGGCGTTTGTACAATAGGCCACAGATCTTCAGTATAACGGGTATGCAAAAACTGTAAATTTTCTGCTTGCCAATGGCCATAGTCGAGAATGGCCTGCCCTCTTTCTGCAAGCATGGGGTTGAGTGTTTGATAGATCTTTTCGCGGGTTTTGGCTTGAAAGTATTCAAGCGTTTCTGCAATCAGACCTGTATCTGAACCGTTTGTAACACGGTAAAAATAGCGGTCATGCCGACGTTGTGATTCAAGAATTTTCCAGGCGCCCAAGTACGTACCGGGGGGCAAGGCAAAAATCCAACCGCAGGTCACGCAAACACGGGCATCGGCAAGAACCGAATGCCCGTGCGGACAGTTTTTATCCTGCATAGCCTCTAGATAGACTTATAGTAAGCCATAAACGAGGTCTGTTGAACTTCGACCTGTTTGCGGATACGATCCCAATTCAAGAAAAGTTTGCTTGAGATCAAATCGTTGAACTGGTCATTGGTGGCAGCGCTGATAAAGATACTCTTGAACAGGCCATATTTGAAGACATCCTTGTATTCAGGGTTATCCAAAATACGCTTGAGTTCTTGAGTAAACTCATTTTCTTTGCTGCCTCCGGTACGGCCTTCACCGACCGCCAGATAATTTTCATAATTGATCTGGCTGATGGTACCTGATTTTAAGGGCTGTCCCAAAGAGGTCACCACCGGTTGGTCGACGGTAATGGTGCTTGCTCCAGCAACCGCATTGGCTGTCAGGGTGCGCGTAATCCCGTTGATATTCACCTTGGTGCCGTTTGTGAATTTGGCTGCTTGTGCAGCTGTAATCGGTGCATCCAGGCTAATGGTGGTGGTACCCGCATTGGTATTGGAAATAGTGAATTGGGTGGCCGGTGAGGTATCTCCAAAACCAATGGTTTCTGTAACCGGGCGGGTATTGGCGACATCCACCTTGGGAGGGAAGCCCGTAACATCATATTCTTCCCATTCCAGGGTGACCTTCATGCCTGCGCCCATCGACATGGCCACAGAGCGGTTCAGGTACATTTGAATATCCTGGGTGCCCAAACCATTGCCCACGCCGATCACATCCCCGACTTTCGGTTCTGTGGAAAGGGGGGCGTCTAAGGTGACAGTGGTGCCCGAGATATCAGCAATAATACGCCGTTCTCCGTTAATGGTTACCTTTTGACCAATGCTCAATCCAAAGGCGTCTGTTACCGTCAGCGTGGGGGTGGCGGCTGTTGCATTTGAAGCCGTAATCCCCTGGAAGAGCCCTACGAAATAATTGAGGTCATTGGTGACAATCGGGTTGAGCTGTGTATCTTCCTCAAAGAGGGCAATGGGCCAATCACCGGCACCATCGGTATAGTTGAAAACACCGCCTACACCGGTAGTGGAGTAGGATTGTTTCAAGGTACTGGGAATCAGCTGTTCTCCGCTTTCTACTTGTACTTTTACCGATTTGAGACGGCGGGGGCGTGGATTGCCATCATCATCCTGGGCGATCAGGTTGAGAGCCACCTGAGCATCGGGTTGTACATAGCCATGAGGAGAATCAAAGAGTTCCGGCGCAATTCGGTTGTTTTCCACGGCTGTGGTACGCGGATCATCGCCAGCAAGGCGACCCACGCGGTCATAGTCAGAAGAAATACCAATACTGGCCAATTGACCCGGTTGTTGGGTGCCCAAGGCGTCATAGTCGATTTTGACATTGCTGCCGTGGGGATCGGGGTTGCCGGCAGCATCGGTGACTTGAACGGTATATTGACCGGTCTTCGCACGGATTTGCAAATCGGCATGAACCAAATCTGAGACGGTGGCTGCACTGCCTAAAGTATTGCCGATCGCCCCCCCATCGTTGCGGATCAAGAAAATGGTTTGAGGTCTTGTGGTTGTATTTTTATAAACCACGCGGTATTCTGTCGGGTCGGTCCCCAGGGTGACAATATTCTTGGGGTTTTCCATGATAAAGCCCTCGGCATCATCGACATGGAGCAAAACCCCATTGGGCCAGGTATCAGGCTCAGCTTCACCAGAGGCAAAAACGCCCCCGGCTTGCCCAAGCAGTGTTTTGGCACTGGCCAGACTGATCGATCCATCCAGATTGCCATCCACTCCGTCCAGTACGCTACGGAAGCTCATGTACTTGCTGCCTGTACGGGTGACTGTTTCTGCACCATAGGCATTGAAGGTAAAGGAGGTGGCTATGGGGTCGGCCGGGTTATCCGGATCGTCAAAATCAGGATAGGGGGCGGTATAGTCGAGCAGGGGCAAGGGAATGACATGGGGATCAATATTGCCCAAGGCATTTTTCTCGTTTAGGATCAATGTACCGCCTCGGTTCACCTCTTGCCCCATATCGAGAATAATACTTGAGTTGTTGAAGTTCATGGTGGCAATTGCCGTATTATTGCCCAAGGCATTGACGGCATTGGTCACATTGCTGGAACTTACCACATTTTCTGCGTATTTGGTCTCTCCATTCAGGCCTGGAAAGCCCAACCATACTGCTTGCGTGGTTGTGCGTTGGGTATTGTACATTTTGGCATTTTGCTCAACATACCCCAGGGTCACATTGGCAAAAGACGGCATATTGGCATTGGAAACGTAGGTATGGTCACCGGTATAGGTTCCTGCCATATTGGATTTGCGACCATCGAAGTTCAGTGCGGCCATGCCATCGTTATTAAAGTTTTTGGGCCCGCCCAGAAGGGTGGAGTTGCCGGTGGGGGTATTGGCTCCGCCTGCAGCATCTACTGAATTATCGAGATCTTCACGGTAATAGTAGAAATTACTGGGCAAGGAACCCACATAGCTTTCTCCGAATCTACGCCCTTCGGTATCTCCTGGCACCAGATTCAGGTCGGGCACATAGTCAAAGAGATTGTAGTCGTCATTGGCCATGGGCAAGCGATCGTGTTGGTTGACATAGGCTTCAAAACTTCCTGCTCCGGCGTAAGTTGTATTATAGGCCGCATTGAAGGTCGCATTGTTGGCATTGTCAAAGTTACTGACTTGGCCATTTTTGGTGGCTCCGCCGCCTGTTGTATAAACACGCTGCGAAGAGAGTACATCGTTGGCATTGAGCGGATCATAATAGCCCTTGCCAAACTGGTCATAAATATTTCCACCTGCGTCTACGCGGTAACGGGGAACCGTGGTATAACCAGGAACCGTACGTACATACATATCTGCCGAGGTGATATTGATCGACATGTCCCGGCGCTCAATCGAGCCCAAGTTCATGAGCAGATTGTTTTCATTGCGCAGAACATTGACGTCTGAAGTGGGAATGGTGAGATTGAAATCCAGGCGTGGTGTTCCGGCAGGATCGCTGGATTTAATCGCTGCCCCAATTCGGTCAATCGTATTTGTAAAGTCGGTATCAGGTGGATTTGTCAGAGAGTTGGGCACAGGACTGAAAATGGGCGGTGGGGTGGAATTCAGACTGTAGTAGTCGGGGGTAATCACCGCACCCGGATTGGCTGTGCGCAGAGGATCCAAATAGGGGACGGTCGATGTTTGTGGGGCTTCCCCCTGCATGACCTCATCCATTTGGGTATCGGCGCGCTGAGCCGCTGTTGCGGCAGAATAGACCCCTGCATCGGCAAACGTGAGCGGATCTGCATCGGCAAACTGGTAAGCTTCACTGGGGTTGCTGGCCGTGGCACAGGTGTCACCTGGCAAGGTTACTGCTACGAAGTCATGGGCTTCGGCAACGCCATTGGTGAGCAAATTAAAGTTGGTGCTTGAAACCGCAGCATTGCCTGTGGTGCCCCAGCCATCAATCTGGGCCTGAAGCGGATCCGATTGAAGATTCAAACGGCGGCTGTTGAGATCCACAAAGTATTCGCCACTGAGGGTTGAATTTGCGCCCAGATCCAATTCAGCAAACTCCCAGGGGCTGCGCACGATATCGTTGCGATCAGCCGCCGTATGCTGAATATTGTATTGATCATTGAATTGGGTAAATTGGTAAATCCCAGGAATATATTTATTGATGACTTCGTCCGGGCTATTGGCCTGAAGTACGGTGGGGTCCCCATTTTGAATGATGGGGGGCACATTGCCGGCATTGTATTTGCCCTGGGTCCAGGTTCCCAAGGTGCCGTCATAGGTGACCAATTGCACGTCTTCGATTTTCATTTCAAAGCCATTCAGGTCACCGTCGAAATAGACATTGATTACGACTTGGTTTGAACTGGGGCCCTGTACCACTTCGGCGCTTACCTTTTCTGTGGAACCAGAGAAATAGGCATCGGTTGAGAGATTCGCAACCAGATCTGATTGTCCCAGCAGCACTGGGCCCGCCCCCATGGGGGAGTTGCTCAGATAGGTAAAAGGGGGCATGGCATGGGCAAAGGTGTTTGTCCCATAAGCTTTGCCAACAAAGTCACTGTCTGGGGGATAACTGGTCCAGTCGTGGTTGCTGTAATCCTGAGGAGGCTTGGGGATTGGGTCATCGCCGGGGGATGCGAATTGTTTGTAGTTCTGGTGAATGCGGAAGGCGTATTTCATATTCACCATGGTGGCATTGGTAATGCTGATATCACTGCAGGCATCCAAGGTGAAACTGATCAGGGGCTCGGTGGCCCCAATCACGTCGGGCATTTTGATAGAGACGACATCGGTGACGGCAGGGCTGTTGACCACAATCCCCTCTTTGGCAAATTTGGGAATGGTGGCGGCAGCATCAGAGAAGAGACTGACCGTGACTCCTGCAGAACCTGCTGTAACAGGATTGGAGGGCCCCCCATTGATGGGAATGACGGTAAAGCCTGTGCTGGAGGGGTTGGCATCGACCTGGTAAATAAAACCCGGTTGGCTGCTGAATCTCACGTAGTCACCATTGGCAATGCCTGAAAGATCGTCATCAACCGTAATTTCAGAGGGGGCATTGCCGGTTCCGGTATCTGAACGGGTCGTGGAAGTATTCCACATGATCTGGGAAATCGTGGTTGAAATGCCCTGGGGTTGCAGGGTAATCGTATTGCCTGCACCAAAGAGCTGACGGGTAGCCGTTGAAACGGTAATCGGATTGGCGACGGTGCCGAAGTCATTGGCACCATAGGTATTGGTGGTGGGGTAAGAAGCGCCGGTGACTGTGCCAGAGGTATAGAGTTTGGGGGGGGGATATTCATTTTCGGCAGTATTGTCTTTCCAGGCCTGACCACCGGTATTGTGAATGCCATCGACTGAATAGGAGACTGCGCCGCTCTGGGTGCCTGGAATATAGGTATAGGCACTGTAATCAAAACCATTATTGGCAATACGATCACGGCTGATTGCAGTGGGGGCATCTAAAATTTGAGGTTCAGTACCGTTCAAGACTTTTAAACTGTCATAAAAGGGGTGGGTGGGTGGAATATCATAGACCATTTTGTATTCGGTGGGCACGGTGGTTCCATCCGGGCGGGTGTCTACACTGACCACTTCAAGCGCCATCGGCAGATCATCGAATTCCCAGCCAAAATTGACACTGTCTTTGCCGACCACGTTGAAATTGGCAGAGGAGGATGCCCCCCCTACCAATTTGGTCAGAACGCCGCTGCTGTTATTTGAACCTGCGGGAGAATCTGTCCAGATTTTATTCAAAACATAGTCAATGGCTGTAATGGTGACGGTAACGGGCGTAGAGCCATTTTTGGTGACTGTAATACTGTCCCCAACTAAAAAGGGCGCTGCATTATCAACTTCAATGGGGTTTCCTCCAGGTGGAGAACCTGTACCATTCCCGGTACTGATATTCGCTGTGGCGTAAATTGCACTGGAGTCGCCCCCGGTATTGATGGTATCACTGGCATGGCTATAATCTACGCCGCCGGGGCGAATTCCCGACATATTGACAGCGGGGTAACCCGGATAATTGGCGGCTGCTCCTGTATAAACAGGGAAACGATCACCTGCTTTCATGGGAGGATATTGCGGTTTATTGGGTTGCAGGGCCGTGACGTTTACCTGCAGGGTATTGTTGTTATCGGTTGTGGCATAGGTCGCATTGATACGATCCAGATCCCAGCCCCAGAGATAGGAGACGGTTGACCAGAAGGCCCCATTTTCAGTATAGGATTTTTCGAGAATCTCACCGGGTTGTTGCCAGAAGGTACGGTTGACGGTTTTGTCGCTTTCGTCAATCGCTTTAGAGCCAAAGAAGGGGTTCCAGGAATAGTTGCGGATTTTATCGTAGTCATCGTCGGGGGTAATGCCAGCAGCCCCAGTGGGGTAGCCTCCTGTATCGGGCGTGGAGTTGATATTGGCCAAACCATTTAATGCAGAACTGGTGCCAAAATATTCGGGCTCCTGTGAAACTTTGCGGAAAGCGGATTTATTATCAATAAAACGACGGTAGAGGGTGTTGAGTTTTTCTGTCAGTTCGTTGAGTTTGGTTTGCAGATCTGCCATTTTGGCCTGGTGATATTCCAGGCCTTCACGCAGTTCTTTTTCGCGCTGTCCTTGATCGGACTGCTGTTCGATCGTGCGCTGAAACCGATTGACATCATAGTTTTCTAACCGGTATTGGTTATTATCCGTCAGAAAATTATTATACAGTTGTCCAGAAAAAATGCTGGTCATGGTGTTTCAACTAACCCCTTGGTGGTAAAACTCAACAATGAAAAATCTTATTTAAAACAGAACTTTCTACTCAAATCTTCGTTGTGAAGATAACTATCCACGTCCACATATCCTGATCTAAGCTGTTGTTCTTGACCCTTGAAATGATTTTTTGACGTAAATTTAATTCTTAAAAAATATATTTAATCCTTATTTAATGAATAAAGTGCAGGCATTCCAGTCTTGAGGATCTGGTTTTTTGTAAAATTTTTTAAGCACGATCCAAAAGCTTGTATTATAATGATCGGGGATATACTGTCCTTTCTTCAATCTATCAACCACGATTAACTTTTATCAACGAAGGGAAGAGCTGAATGGCTGACGATTTTGATGCGGATGACGAACTGGAGGAATCTGGTGATTACGCAGCAGAGGAAGAACAGGATCCCTATGTAGAGATCAGTGAACTTCGTCAGAAACTGAATCTGTTGCAAAAAACCAAAGAGGCACAACGTGCCCGTTACAAAAAAGAGATGCAGGTGATTGTGCAGGCTCTTTTGACCAAACACCGTGAATTGCAGAAAGAGAATCACTTTTTGCAACAACAACTGAATCAGATTATGGGAGAAAGTGGGGATCAGGAAGATTTTCTTTCAGATCTCAAACAAACCATTGCTGACCAGAAAAAAGAAGTTTCCGTGCTGAAACGTCTGGTTCAACAGTATGAAGGCCAGAACAGTGAGTTTCAGCAGGACATTGCTGAATTGGATACGCTCCGTGACATGATTCTTGAAAAGGATCAGTTTATTCGGGACCTTGAAAACAAAAATGAAGAATTTGTTTATCAACTTGAAGCCAAAGATGGCATTATTTCACGCATTTCTACCCAAGTAGCAAATCTGGAAGCCGATGTTTACGCGCTTCAAAAACGCATGCGTTCTACGGGCAATCAGCAAACGACTGAATATCTCGACGAATTGAATGCAATGAAACAGAAATTGGCTGATCTCGAAGAAAAGAAAAACCATTACGAACAACTGGCCCGTCAGGCCTATGAAGAGCGCCAGGCGGCAAAAGCTGCAGCTGCAACTGCAGCTCAGGCAGATTCCTCTGCCCTTAAAGAAGATGCTGCCGCTGATGCCCAGTATGAAGAGGCTATGGACATGTTGCTGGAAGAATTGCAGGAAAATCTCTCAACCTATGATGAGATTTCTTCACAATTTTCCAAAGCACGTGTTTGATTTTCAAGCTGAATTGAAGTCTCTTCCCGCGTGATTATTTATGTTTTATTGGTGTGGCTTTGTGCCACACTCTTTTTTTGGGTGCTTGAAATTGTCGGCTTTTCTTGGTTGCCCCACCCCCAGGATTATCTTGCTGAGTTGATTCAGGCCCAACCTGAACTGGCACAGTCGGTGGGTCAAAATTTGGGTCAGAATCCCCAGGTGATGCATGCGCTTTTGCTCTTTGGGTTGGGGATTTGTCTTTTGGTGACAGGTTATATTCTTGAATGGAAAATCAAACCCATTCAAAATCTTTACCGTTTTTTACAGAAGATTTATCCGGTTTGGTATCGCCGCTGGCCAGCTTCTTTGCGGGAAATACTGCTGAGTGCTGTTTGTTGGGGCTTGGGGGCTGGGGTAATCCTTGTTTTGGGACTGATGGGTGCTCCAGGTTTAAAACTGCTTTATATCAGTGTGTGTTGGAGTGGTTTTATGTTGGGGGTCATGATTTTACCCATTCTTCACTACCGGGTTGTGCAAGCAGAAGATCGTCCCGAGAAACCGCCCCAGGCCTTGATACATAATCTGGTTCCCGAGTTTCCTTTGCGCCATTCTTTGTTGATTGGGCAAATTTATCTGCGACTTTTACTTCCGCTATTTTGTCTCTTTACCTTGGTGATTCCCCCTTTGGGATTGGGCTATTTGCATCTTTTTGCGCAAGATTACGCCTTACTTTTTGGCTCTCTTTTAATCGGCTTGGGCCTGGCTTGGCTCTTAATGCGCCCGTCGCATTTAGAACCCAACGCTTTTCGGGACAATCTCTTTCAATTGGGGGGCCGTTTGATTTTGGCCGGTGGACTTTTGTTCTTTGGCCTTTACTCTGAAAATGCAGTTGTACTCAGTCTTTTCAGCGTTTTTGCAGGCCTTTTTGCTGGGATTTATTAGCACAATTGTTTAAGCCGGGATTTTCTGTTGCCAGCGCAGGATTACAGCCTGTTTTTAATTCGATCTCATTGCTAAAGCCGTCCCCATCACTGTCGAGCAAAGCCCAGGTTTTCATGGCTTTTTGCAGGGTATGGGCCTGTGGGTTGAGTTTTGCGAGATCCTGTCCCAGTTGATTCAAGGCGCTGGGAGCATGGCAGAGAGTGCATCGGTACGCATTTTGATAGCTGTATCTGACTTGATCGAGATAGCCCGAATGACTTTCGCTGGTTGGGGTCAAGACCCACAGCAGGCCACCGACAAATAAGAAACTGTAAATATATTTCATGGGCTTATTGTAGCATAAGCGTTTCTGATGAATACGTTGCTGGCCTGTGTTTTATTGATAGGGAGGGCCCAAAACCCAGGTGACCATGCTGTAACGCTTGCCGGAGAGCACAGGTTTGACCTGGTGGGGAAGATAGGCTGGAAACATGACCACCATGCCCTGAGACAAGGGAATGGGCTCTTCATCGGCCCCCATTAATTCTCCGCCTTCAAAATCCTTGGGATCGGAAAGCAGGGTGACCACACTGAGTTTGCGCGTAGAATGAACCCCTTGACCGAGATCCGTATGCATGCGGTAAAAGCCATTGAGAGGATATTCCAAAATCTGTAAATTGGGAAATCCCAAGAGCCGGAATTTAAAGGTTTCCTGGTTGATTTCCTTCACCAATTGGTGAATGCGTGCAAAGACCCATTCGTTTTCAGGCAGATGATCGACATATTTGCTCATGGTATAGCGAATACTGAAGTCTCTGACTTCTTTGTGCTCGCCGGTCGCTTGCATGGTTTCCCCATATTTTTGATAGGAACAGGGGAGTTCAATTAATTTTTGGCATTCTTCGGGGCTAAAAACCTTTTCGCAGGAGACAGGAGTCATCAAATAGTCGTTGATCGGAAGGTTAAGACTTAAGTTTTGCATGACGCACTGCCTTTAAACAGCCCGAAAGGCTGTTTTTTCTTCAAGATTAAGCCCGAAGGCCAGAGACTGTCAAGTCTGAGGCTCAAGGCTTCAGTTTTAAACTGGCTTGAAACCAAAAAGAATCTTTTCCATACCAGGCCATGGGGGAATTTTCTGTAGGAAATTCAAAGCTGGAAAGTTCCTGGTTTTGGTTGGTGAGTTTGAGTTTCAGGCCACCGGGAGCCAGTGAAAAATAACGCGTTTGAATCGGTAATTGCCAATATTCAGCGCTTTGGTGGTTTAAAGGAACACTCCATAGCAGGGTTTCTTTTTGCCAGACTTCAAGCCGTGGGGCCTCTACTGGGCGTAAGATTCGAAGGGCTTGAATTTCCAGACGGTGGGTATAGAGGGGGGCCTGCAGATAATTTTCTGAAGAAGCGGGCAGACCCGAGACATGTTGATGCACGGCGTAGTCAGGATCTGCGAAAATATCGCCAGGCCACACAGGGCCATCGTTTTGATCATCATGAACCCAAGGGGCAGAAGCCGCATTCAACCAGGTATAATCATTGGCTCCGAATTCACCAAAGCGTCGATAGGGGGTGCCGGGGCCGGTCTGGTTGCGACGTTGCCAGAGTTCGTCAAAGGGCAAAAGGCGATAGTTACAGATTTTTTGAAAGCTGTCAGGGCCTTGGGGAACGGCTGCCTGTTCTGCCGCTTGGTAGAGAATACCGCTGCCTTCAGGACGGGTTGAGTACAGACCATAATTGCCGTGCCCCCCTGGGGGAATCAGGATGCGGGGGCTTTGGCCTGCGAGGGGCAAGGGGCCTTCAATCGGGGTGGAGCGAGATTTTAAGCGGGCTGCAGCATAGGCATGAAAATCAAAATGGGCCTGGGTTTCGAGCAAAAGCAAACGCCCTCGGGGAGAACCGTCTTTGTGAATCACCAGGAGCAAATCTTCAAGATCGTTTTCATGGCTGCTGAGGGGGTTGTCAAAACCGGGTTCCCAGTCACGGGGATGAAAAATCCCATAATAGATAAAAAGCAAATTTTCAGTTTCTGCCACATGGTAATAGACGGCAGCCTGAAGTGGAAATTTTTGCAGATTTTCCCAATTATTCCAACCATCAAAATCCCCATCGAAATCAAAGCGGGTGATATAGTCAGCTTTTGGTAAACGGGGATCGGTTTGCTGGTAAATCACGGGAGCCCAATACAAGGCTTGTTCTTCGGCCGGTGACGAAGCCGGGAAGACGGGTTGCATGAATTGAAAAAAGCCCAGGATCCAGGCTAAAAAGATTAAAAATGGCGTCAACATGCCTTCATTATAGTGAGGGATCTTCTCACGTTAAAAATAATGTTGTTAAATAAAAATTAAAAAAATATTAAATTTTTTAATTGACTTAATCTTATTTTAACAATATAATAATTTTTAGCTAAGATTTTTTCAGGAGATTTATCGCCACATGATCCGAAATTCTATTCGTTTTACAAGTGTTCTTCTTGCCAGCGGCAGTTTGCTGACTGCATTGTCAGCTTGTCAGTCCGGTCTTGCACCGGCTGTTACTTCCCAGCAATTGGCCGCCCGTGTTGGCGCGGCGTCTGCTGTGTCTTCTGCCCAGGTTAACCGTACTCCACTTAAAGCATCACTTTACGCATCAACCTCAGCTATTCCTGGAGAAATCATAGTCAGATTTAAACCCGGGGTGAGTGTCAGCTCAACCCAGTCAGTGCTTAGCACTTTGCGTCTGAGTTCTGTTCAAACGTTAGGCTTACCTCACCTCGGTATTCAACTTGTAAAGGCGCCCGCTGCCAATACGGCTCAAGCGATTGATGCCCTGCGCAAAAATCCTTCCGTACTCTATGCTGAACCCAATGGCATTATCAGCCTCAGCCCTGAGCAAGCCGTTCCTTACCAGATCTCCCGTGAAGGGGATGCGCCCGGTTTCCCCAACGATGAAATGTTTGAAAAGCAATATGCTCACAAATTGACCAGCTCTCAAAAAGGGTGGGAAATTCAAAAAGGGAACCCCGATCTGCTGCTCGCGATTGTGGACACTGGCGTGGATCTGAAACACCCTGACCTGGCTGCTAAACTGGTCAAAGGTTATGATTTCGTAGACAAAGATGAAGATCCCAACGATGGTCAGGGGCACGGCACCCATTGCGCAGGCATTTCTGCAGCGATCACCAATAACCAGATTGGTGTTGCCGGTTATGCACCTGGCGTCAAGGTTTTGCCCGTACGCGTGCTGGATAACCGTGGTTCAGGCTCTTGGGCCGATGTGGCTTCAGGCATTATGTGGGCTGCAGACAATGGCGCCAAAGTCATTAGCTTGAGTTTGGGTGGCGGTTCTGATTCCCAACTGGTGGGAGACGCTGTAAAACACGCCATTTCTAAGGATGCTGTTGTGGTGGCTGCGATGGGTAATTCCGGTCGTGAACAAAAATCCTATCCCGCTGCCTATCCTGGGGTGGTGGCTGTCGGTGCGACCGACAGCAATGATACCCGTGCCAATTTCTCACAGTATGGCCCTTGGATTTCGGTCAGTGCTCCTGGCGTTGGCATCCTCTCTACTTTCCCGACCTATGCAAGTGGCATGCCCAGCAAGGATTACGGCTCTATCAGTGGCACTTCCATGGCCACCCCCGCTGTGGCTGGTTTGGCAGCCCTGGTTCGCAGCCAGTGGCCTGATCTGAAGCAGGAACAAGTCAAGGCTCATCTTGAAGCCACTACCGATGATCGTGGCGATGTCGGTTTTGACAAATACTATGGACATGGCCGTATCAATGTACTCAAAGCTTTGAGTACTGCCCCTGTCCGCCGTTAAGCAATAATCTCCACACACACACTGTTACCCCGGTTTCGACCGGGGTTTTTTTCTGGCTATTTCAGCCAATCTTCTACAATTGCCACGCGTCTTTGAACCTCTTGACTCTGGGCTGAATGGCCATACCCCGAATCCGGTTCCAGGTCAGAGAGCAGATCAAATTCTCCAGTGAGTTCTGCATGGCGGGATTCCAGTTTGAGCCGTAGGGAAAGATTGTCAAATTCGTTGTCTTCTGGCTCATAAAGATCTGACCAGGGCAAACTGCGGTGAAATTGTTTGATCAGCTGTGCTTTTTTAAGTGGCAGGCAGATCACGCGGGGTTGACGTCGCTGCTCCGGCCGCACGGGAAGGTTTTCAAATGGCCCCAGCAGTTCAATCTGCTGCGCTTGGGCATCAAAGCGAATCAGCCAGACATCAGCAGGGGGGGCACAAGGTGCTGGCAGGTTCAGGAATTGACGCAACCCCTGCATGAGCAACCCTTCTTTCGCCTGGGGAGTCAGTGAACGCCAGCGATGCGAGAATATGGCGAGAGGGGGTGACCAAAAAATCAAGCGGCGATCTGGAAGCCAATTTTCAATAGGTGGCATGCTGAGACTTTTCTTTTGAGTATAGCATCTTATTTTCGCTTTCCTTTTCTCTCTTTCTTGCCTCTGCCCTCTGCTATAATGCAGGCTATGGTTAAAATTAAATCTCCCTCTTCTGCAATTAAAAAAGTCGGTTTTGTCAGTCTGGGTTGTCCCAAGGCCTTGGTCGACAGTGAGCGTATTCTGACCCAACTGCGGGCCGAAGGCTATGAAGTGGCACCCAGTTATGAGGAAGCCCATGCCGTGATCGTCAATACCTGTGGTTTTATTACCCCTGCGGTTGAAGAATCGCTGGAAGCCATTGGCGAAGCCATGGATGCAACGGGTAAAGTGATTGTGACCGGTTGCCTGGGCGAACGCCCTGAAACGGTACGTGAACGCTATCCGATGGTGCATGCGATTACAGGCTCGATGGCCGATGATGCAGTTTTACATGCCATTCATGAGCTGATTCCCCCGGATCAGAACCCGCATACGGCTTTGGTGCCTGAAGCGGGAATTAAACTGACGCCTCGCCATTTCAGTTATCTGAAAATTGCAGAAGGATGTAACCATACCTGTAGCTTTTGTATTATTCCCAAATTGCGGGGCAAGCAGGTTTCCCGCGACAGCAAAGATATTTTGGGCGAAGCCTGGCGCTTGCTGCGCAGTGGTACACGTGAACTCTTGGTGATTGCACAAGATACCAGCGCCTATGGCGTGGATCTTCGCCACCGCAGCACGGCCTTTCAAGGGCGGGAGATTCCCGCTCATTTGGTTGATTTGGCGACACAATTGGGAGAAACCGGTGCTTGGGTGCGGTTGCACTATGTTTACCCTTATCCCTTTGTCGATAAACTGGTGGAACTGATGGCCGCAGGCAAACTTTTGCCCTATCTGGATGTGCCCTTTCAGCACGCCAGCCCAGCGGTGCTGAAACGCATGCGGCGACCGGGTGCGGCACAGCAATTGGAGTACGTGCGCCGCTGGCGTCAGATTTGTCCTGAAATTGTGCTGCGCTCAACCTTTATTGTTGGCTTTCCGGGGGAGACTGAAGAAGATTTTCAATTGCTGCTTGATTTTCTCCAGGAAGCCCGTTTAGATCGGGTGGGTTGTTTTACCTATTCTGAGGTTGAAGAAGCTGATGCTACCCATTTCTCAGATTTGGTGCCTGAAGAAGTGAAACAGGAACGCTATGAGCGTTTTATGGCGCTTCAGCAGGCGATTTCAGCTGAAAAACTGGCTGCCCGCATTGGCTCCGAAATGGATGTGGTGATCGACGATTATAATGAGGAACCCGGCCAATTGATTGGGCGCAGTTGGGCCGATGCCCCTGAAATTGACGGACAGGTTTTCTGTGTGCATGGTGATCTGGCGGAGACCCCAGAAGCCCGTGCCCTGCCTGCAGGTTCGATCAAGATCGGAGATCGCGTGCGTGTGCGCATTGAGGCCTCTGATGATTACGACCTTTTTGGCGAAGTCGTGGGCCTGGCTCCCTGGAAAATTGAATTGGCAGGCGGGCGTTAGCTGCCCGCCTGATCTGTCTAACGCGCGATGCTGGCTTTGATCGTGGTATCCATGATGGCACGCGATTCGTCTAAATGCGCACGTGTCAAGGCATCCAGTTTGACTCCTGAAACCTTCAAGGCCTGATCAATTCCCTGACGCAACTGGATTAAATCCTGACGGGCCAAGGTGCGGGCATCTGCAGATAAGAACAAATTCCTGTTTAAATAAATCTGTTTGAGCTGTTCAAGGTGGATTCTTTGTAAATTGCGCCGGAAACTGACAATATTTTGACCTTGTTTGAGCTCTTTCCAAATGCTGTCACGCAGAAAACTGAAGTGCTGTTCCAGCGTAAAGCGGGCTTCTCCCTTTTTAAACAGCAGTTCATTGTCCTGAATCCGGTTCAAAAGTGGAGAGCTGAGTAAATAGCCCAAGACTCGACTGTGCAAGGATTTGACGATTTGATGCAGAGGCAGATCCAGGCTTGAATCCAGCAAACTGTCTTCAAAATCCCATTGGCGTTCGGGGCCCATTTTGCTCAGCAGTTCGGGGCTGAATTGAAACGCTTCCTGGTTAAACAACTGCGTTGCAACCAGCTCCAATGCTTCGCGCTGTTTGGCTGCGGGTACAACTTCCAGGGGTACGCGGGCCTGGGGATCTCCGATATGGTTGCGGTGGGTGTAGATGCCGCCTACATATTTGACAATGCCCTGTACAGAGACAAAGTATTCACTGAGAGCCATCGAAAAAACCTGACGCAGGCGTGGATAGCGTTCGCCGGGTTTTTCAAATTCTTTTTCCAGTTTGCTGAACAGCTCCTGGGCCAATTCCAGGCGTTGGCGTTGAAAAAGCAGGGGATCTGCCCCCAGATCCCAAAAATTGGCCAAGGGATCTACTGACAAGGGGCCGCCATAGACATCTTCATCGGTTCCATAGGCCAGTTCGGGTTGACTGGAGCGGGCTGCAATCTTTTCGAGCTGGCCCTTTTCGCTGAGATCGCTGTCTTTGGTGAATTGGCGGTAGGCGTATTCAATCGCCCAGTAATCGTAGGGCCCCAGGGTGGTTTGGTAGTATTCTCCCTGTTTAACACCCTTGGGGGCGAGATTGACGGGCACATAATCCATGACAGAACTGGTCAGGCCCTTGCTGCGGGTTTGATTGAGCAAATGCAGATCGGAGGCCTTGTGCAGGGTGCTGGCCTTAAAGTTATGGCGCAGACCCAAGGTATGCCCAACTTCATGGGCCACCAGCGCAATAATAGCATCGTGAATAAATTGAGCGGAAGCGGCCGGTGAGAGACTTCCGCGTGCGGCCATCAGCTGGCGACCAAAGCTCAGTTCATGTGCCAGCCCCTGAGAATACTCACAGCGCTGCTGGCTGTTTTTGCGGGCCTTGGTTTGGTTTTGGGCTTTGGGGGCCTCAGCCAAAGGGGTGGCCCAAAAATCGTATTCGTTATACATGGCACGGATAAAATCCGCACTGATGCGCACATCGGCATCATAGACCTCGCCTGTCAGAGGGTGAGCACGCGAGGGGCCCACAGCATAACTGGCACCTGGATTCACCATCCAACGGATGGTATTGTAACGGGCGTCAGCGGGATCCCAGTCGGCGTCATCAGGCATTTGCTTGACCTGAATGGCGTCTTTGAAACCAATTTTTTCAAAGGCAGTGTTCCAGAGCAAAACGCCTTCTCGAACGGCATCGCGATATTCTGTGGGAATGGTATTCTCGAGCCAGAACACAATCGGCTCGCGGGGGGGAGAGAGGGGCAGCCGGGGATCTGCTTTTTCAAGATTCCAGCGGTTAATATAGCGGACATAGGGATCCTCTTTGGAGAATTGGTTATAGTCCCAATACATGGTGGTAAAGTGTCCCACGCGATCATCAGCCAAACGCGGCTGATAGCTGGTTTCAGGTAGTTTGCTGAGACTGTAATGCATCAGATGCCGAAAACCACGGTCATCGGCCAGGGTGGGGGTGGGGAAATCTGTGCCCTCCCCCAGATAATTCAAGAGCACTTCAATCTCATTGTTCTCAGGAAAGGATTTGATTTTCTGTAAATAACTGTTGCGTTCGTCTAAACGATAGCTGGCCAGACCTTCGCGTTGCAGCATTTGAAAAAAACGGCCGGTATTGGCCAAATCGCTGACGAAGAGCTCGGCGGCGTCCACCAGCAAGGCGCCTTTTTCAGGATGCGGAGGGCCGATCACCTGTGTCGATCCCAGCAGGGCATCACTGACCCCGCGTGGAATGGCCCGCTGAATGGCGGTGTTCTGATCGGCGCGGTAATTGTAGTTTTTGACCAGAAGCTGAATGGTTTTTCCGACCTTGTGAAAATAAACGGGCAAGGTATTTTCCTGAGAGGAAGAATCAAAAAATGCGCCGTCTCCGGCTTCGCGGGTAATACTGAGCAAAAAAACCTGATCCAGCTGAGCGGGTTGAATTTCGAGCAGGATTTTGTGATCGCTTTCTTTGAGATAAAACGTAAACAGTCCCGGCAAGGCAGTAAAACCCTTGATGGTTTTTTCAAAACTGGGAGCATTTTCTTCTCCCGCTTGATTTGGGCTGGCTTGGGCGGAAACTTGGCAAGCAGGGCTTAGCCAAAGACTCAGGCTTAAGAGCGGCAAAAGCGTCAGCAGAGAAAGACGGCGTTGCAACATGGAACGATTTACCTCTGTCAATCACGAATTGCATGCATTTTACCATCAAGAACTTATCTTTCTGGGCTTTGTTTGAGTGCAAACCCACCACCGGGCTTGCGGCGGAGCATTGCTTTGTACTCTGTGAGATACTGGAGGCATGCAGTATGCTGTTTCAGGAGGCTTTTCATGACCCATCCGCTGTTTTTACAAAACCCTGCCTGGCTGAATATTTCCGGTCTGCGCCATGGCTTTTCAACCCGAGCCGGGGGTGTGAGCGAAGCGCCTTATGCATCACTCAATCTCAAATATCCCACGGGTCAGGAAACAGAAGCCTATGAGGCTGTGCTTGAAAACCGCCGCCGTTTGGGGGCTGGCTTGAGCATGAATATCGAGCGTCTGGTGGCTTGTCGGCAGTGTCATGGGGCAGGGCTTTATACCGTAAAAGCTGAAGATGCGGGGCGGGGGGCTTTCAGCCAGGAAGAAGGCATTGCGGATACCGATGGGCTGATCACTGCCGAGACAGACCTTCCGCTTTTGATTCAGGTTGCGGATTGCTTGCCGATTCTTTTGGTTGAGCCTGTGGCGCATGTGATCGGAGCCGTTCATGCCGGTTGGCGGGGAACCCAGGCCCAGATTCTCAGGCGGGTGATTGAGCGTATGCAAGCTGAGTTTGGTGCCCAGGCCGATCGGATTCAAGTGGCAATTGGTCCAGGCATTGGCTTTGAACAATTTGAAGTGGGCACTGAGGTGGCTGAGGCGTTTGCGGATCATGTGGATATTCGTGATCCACAAGTGGCGCGTGTCAAAGGCGAAAAAGTCCATCTTGATTTGGTAGAAATTAACAGACGTCAGGCTTTGAGAGCGGGTATTCAGCCCGAAACACTGTTCAGTTTGAATCGTTGTACAGTCAGTGAGCCTGAACTGTTTTTCTCTTTCCGACGGGATCAGGGGCTTACTGGGCGTTTGGGAGGCTTGATTGCCTGGGCTGATTGATGCCGAAGAGAAATTGTGATCGGGGCTATCAACAATCTTGAAAACTTATGGTATTCTGGAACACATGAGAAAATTTCAGTGGAAATCCTTGTCCCTCAGTCTGATTCTGGTCGCTTCCCAGGTGTTTGCCGTTCAGGCAGCGCCCGCAAGCGAAATTTTTGCAAGCACGCAAACCTTTGGTCTGAGTTCTTTGGACAAGCAGGAATTGGCTCAATTTGATAAACGCCGCCAGGAAACCCTGGTTGAAATGAAAAAAGATCCTGCAAAGGCTTTTTTGCTTTCAGCACTTTATCCGGGCTTGGGGCAACTGTATGTCGGCAATGACAATCCCCGCAGTTTCTGGATTATGGGGGGAGGCACCTTGATTTTGGCCGGAGGCCTGATGGGGTTTGCCTTGCTTTCCAATCGCCCTGAAGAAGCTTCAAGCTTAGGCAATACCATGATTACGTTAAGCATGTTGGGTTACCATCTCTGGAATGTACGTGATGCCTATATGGTAGCCACCGAATACAACTATGGCTTAGAAAACAAATACCGCATCAGCGAGTTTTTAGAGCCTTTTTCACTGAGTTACAGTCTCGACAAGACACCTGTTCTGAGCTACCAGCTTTCGCTTTAAGTTCTTTTCCAACCTCTATTTCAAGACAGGGTTTGTTTTTACCAGCCCTCTGTTTGGCTTGGCCTGTTTTAGGCCTGGCTTTGCTGGTCGGGTAAGCTGAGTCTGAAGCAACTGCCTTTTCCGGGCGTGCTCTTGACTGTGATCTTGCCTTTGTGAAGTTGTGTCAGATGCCTGACCAGCGCCAGCCCCAGACCTGTTCCTCCAGCTTGGCGGCTGATGCCGCTTTCAAGCTGTACAAAGGGTTCGAAAATTGTTTCCAGATCATCGGGCTTGATGCCAATGCCGGTATCCTCAATTTCAATCACAATTTCACCCGAGTCCTGCCGTTTTATACGCAAGACAATTTGTCCACCGGGCCAAGTGAATTTAATCGCATTCGAAAGCAAATTGACCAAAATTTGCTTGAGACGTAAGGGGTCTGCTTCCAATTGAATATCTTTTGTTTCTGGCTCATAGCGTAATGTTTGCCGTTTGTGCACAGCCATCTGTTTGACCAGGCGCAGGCTCTTTTCGCAGAGTAAATGCAGATTGATGTTTTCTGTTTTTAGGGATAAATGCCCAGCGCCAATTTTGGCAAGATCGAGAATATCGTTGATCAATGAGAGCAGGTGTTGGCCACTGTCATGGATGGTTTCTAGGTATTGCAGATTTTGTGAGTTTTTTTCTTTTTCCTGCATCAGTTCGGTTAAACCCAGAATGGCGGTCAGGGGGGTGCGCAATTCATGGCTCATATTCGCAAGAAATTCATCTTTGATGCGCAGCGCATGCGAGAGCTCCTGATTGGTCTTTTGCAGTTGAGTTTGAATGCCTTTTCTTTGCGTGATTTCAGTTTTCAGTTCATGCGTGCGTTCCTGCACCCTTTCTTCAAGGTGCAGGTTCAGCTCCAGCAGCTCTATTTCAGCTTGTTTACGCCGTGTGATGTCTTCTGTAATGGCAATCATGCCTGTGGCTTGCTGGTTTTGATCGTAAAGGGGGGCAATATTCAAGCTGAGATAAATTTCTTCACCTTTGCGATTTTTGCGAATCACCTCAACTCCTTGAAAAATTTTCCCCTGCAGCACCTGGCTGCGTAAAAACTGAAATTCAGATTGATTTTCAGCTTGCACGATCGGTAAGATTTTTCCCATGGCTTCTTCGCTGCTGAACCCGAAAATTTTTTCTGCGGCAGGGTTCCAACTGGTGACAAAGCCCTGGGCTGTAATGGAATAAATGGGCAGGGGAGAAGCTTGGATAATCGCAGTGAGTAGTTTCTGGCTCAGATCAGGTTGCTGGCTGCTCATCTGCAGTGCAGATTGGGGGGGGAGGGGTTCAAGGCTTCCCAAAATGCCTTGATGCCCTTTCAAAAGTGTGAGGGTTAAGCGGCTTTGAAAGCCAGGCTTGAGGGCGGGTTCCCATGTGAAATCCAGTGATTGAGGAAAAGGGCCCGTGTGCAGTAGGGTATAAAGTTTTTCAAAATCTTCTGGAGCAAGATGAACCTTCAGCAGTTCTTCAGAAGCAGGCAGTTCTTCGTCAAGCCCGAGGCGATGGTAAAGGGGAGCGCTCAGGAAAACCAGACTTGCTTCCGGTGGAGGGGTCCAAAGCAGAGTCATCATGGGCATCTGTTTGAGCAGTTGCAAAGTAGATGCTGTGCCTGATTCTTTCTGCTGCATTCTTTTTTTCAAGGGGGTTCCTGACTGTTTGTCTGGTTTTATGCTTAAGTGCCCATGTGAATAAGCAGTTTAATCCTATCTTTGCAAAAAGACAAACCCAGGATTGCTTGAGATATGTTAGCTTGACACCAGAGCGAGTTGAACGCAAGGGAGTACGAAGTGATGACAGCATCTGATTTGAATTCTGATTATTTTCTGACAGATATTGGTGAGCTGGTCACCCTGTATATTCCCGAACACCAGGGGCCGATTTTGCCTTCTCAAATGGATCAGATTGAAATTCTACAGGATGCTTTTTTGCGGATTGAAAAAGGTCTGATTGCAGATTATGGCACGATGAATCTGTTTTCCAACCCAAAGGGTGTGCCTGCCTACTCTGTGAAGGGAAGGGCTGTGATACCCGGTCTGGTGGATCCCCATACCCATCTGGTCTTTGCAGGGACCCGTGAACATGAGTTGACCGAGCGGATTCGGACGGCTCGCAACCAACCGAAGGGCACGCGCATGTCGGGGGGGATTAATTATACGGTGGCGCGTACCCGCGCCTCCTCTTTTGAAGAACTCTTGGAAGAGGCTTTGCAGCGTTTGGATCGCATGTTGGCCCATGGCACCACCACTGCAGAAGCAAAGAGCGGTTATGGCCTTTCCTTGGCACATGAATTGCGGATTTTACAGGTGATCGCAGCGGCAGATCAGGCGCATCCCATTGATTTGGTCTCGACCTTTATGGGAGCGCATGCTGTTCCACATGATCACCCCCATGCGGAGTATGTTGATGAGGTGGTCGCGATGATTCCTGCTGTGGCAGCGCAGGGACTGGCAGAGTTTTGCGACGTCTTTTGTGAAGCAGGTTTTTTTACGCCTGAAGATACGCGCCGAATTTTATTAAAAGCGCGTGAGCAGGGCTTGAAACTGAAACTTCACGCGGATGAGCTTGCGGCTTCGGGGGGCAGCCTTTTGGCGGGGGAATTGGGGGCGGTTTCGGCTGACCATTTACAGTTTGCGCCGCTTGAGGGGCTCCAGGCCATGAAAGCAGCAGGTACAATTCCTGTGCTTTTACCTGGAACAGCCTTTTATTTAGGGCTCCCCTACGCAGATACGCTCGCCATGCGTGAACTGGATTTGCCCTTGGCTTTGTCTACGGATTTGAATCCGGGGGGGTGTTACTGTGAGTCGCAATTGTTTATGTGTGTTTTAGCCTGTACCCAAATGGGGATGCTGCCAATTGAGGCTTTGGCGGGTGTGACCTTGAATGCGGCTTACGCTATCGATCGCGGGGAACAGGCGGGTATGATTGCTCCTGGCCGGGCTGCTGATCTGGTGGTTTTAGAGGCTGCCAATCATGGGGCCATTCCCTACCATTTTGGCGTGAATCTGGTGCACAGTGTGTATAAGCGAGGCTTGAAAGTCTGGCAGGCTTAGCCCCTGGCTTATAGTAGTATTCGCTCTCTGGTCTTTTGGATTATACTGCATGCAGCCATTTGCAAAGGAACAGAGCTATGTGCGGAATTATTGGATATATTGGTCACGAAGAAGTCATCGATATTTTGATTGAGGGCCTTCAAAGGCTTGAGTACCGTGGATATGATTCCGCAGGTGTTGCCGTTTACCATCCTGAAACGGGTCTGACGATCCAACGTGAGGTGGGTAAGCTGGGGAATTTGATTAAAAAAGTTGCAGTGCATCCTTTGCCGGGCCATATCGGGATTGGCCATACCCGTTGGGCCACCCATGGCCGTCCGACAGAATTCAATGCGCACCCACATACCGATTCTCAAAAGCGTTTGGTGGTGGTGCACAATGGCATTATTGAAAACTATCTCGACCTCAAGCAGTTTCTGAGTGAAAAAGGCCATCAGTTCGATTCTGAAACAGATACCGAAGTGATTGCGCATTTGGTGGAATACCATTACCGGGGGGATCTCAAGCTGGCGGTTCAGAAGACCATTGCCCAGCTTGAAGGCAGTTATGCGATCTGTGTGATGCATATTGATCAGCCCGATTATTTGATGGCAGCCAAGAAAAACAGTCCCCTGCTTTTGGGCAAAGGGCGCGATGCCAATTTTATTGCCTCAGATGTTCCTGCGATTTTGCGGCATACCCGCGATATTATTTACCTTGAAGATGAACAGATGGCGCTGGTTGCGGCAGATCGGATTGAAATCTACGATTTGCAGGGCAAGAGCCTGCCCTATGAAGTGCATACCATTGACTGGAATATTGTGGCCGCTGAAAAAATGGGCTATGACCATTTTATGCTCAAGGAAATTCACGAGCAACCCACAGCTTTTGGGCAAACCCTGGCGGGTCGTTTGTCAGAGTCTCATCAGTGCCTGTATCTCGATGAACTGAATCTCAACCAAGATCAGTTGCGTGGCATTCGCAGAATTTACCTGGTGGCCTGTGGCACGGCTTATTATGCGGGTCTGGTGGGCAAATATCTTTTGGAATCCCTGGCGCGTATTCCCGTTGAGGTGGATTTGGCTTCTGAATTCCGTTACCGCGATCCGATCCTGGATGACGACACCCTGGTCGTGGCCATCAGCCAGTCGGGTGAAACAGCGGATACCTTGGCTGCGATTCGCATGGCCAAGGAGATGGGGGCACGTACCTTGGGGGTGGTCAATGTCAAAGGCAGTGCGATTACCCGCTCAGTTGACGGCACCCTGTATATTCATGCAGGCCCTGAGATCAGTGTGGCTTCGACCAAGGCCTTTATTGCGATGCTGGCAGCAATGCAGCTTTTGGCCCTGCAGTTTGCCCATGCCCGAGGCCGGATGGAAACAGCGGCCTTGGTTGCTTATATGCGCGAATTGCGCAAGCTGCCCCGGATTATGGAAGAAACTCTGAAGATGGTAGAACCCCAGGTTCAGGAAACCGCAACGCGTCTTTTGCGTTACCACCATTGTCTGTATTTGGGGCGTGGGATTAATTTCCCGATTGCCTTGGAAGGCGCGCTGAAGCTGAAAGAAGTATCGTATATTCATGCCGAAGGGTATGCTGCTGGGGAGCTGAAACATGGCCCGATTGCCCTGATTGACCCGCTGATGCCCGTCATTGCCCTGGTCACTGCAGGCAGCTCCTATGACAAGGTGATCAGCAATCTCAAAGAGGTTCGCGCCCGTGAAGGCCAGGTCATTGCCATCGCCACAGAGGGGGATGAACGGATTCGGGAAGTGACCGATGATGTGATCTATGTGCCCCTGGTTTCTGAATTGCTTTCCCCTGTGATCAATGTTTTGCCTTTGCAGCTACTGGCCTATTATGTCGCTCTGCGTCGGGGCTATGATGTAGATCAGCCCCGCAATCTGGCCAAGTCTGTGACGGTAGAATAGCGGGTGAGGTTTTCGCTGGCCTTTGGCTTTTTGCTTTTCCTGCTGATAGCCGCCTTGCCACTGCAGGCTCAGGAGCCGCCCCCGCCTGATGTGCAAGTCGCTTCTGAACCCGTTGTTTCGCAATGGTATTGGGGCCCGGTTTTTAGCCATGACGGTCTGGGCTACGATCGCCTTTTGAACCAGCCCCTCGCAGGAGAAAATTGGTGGGGTCTGTCTGTTTTACATCGCATGGATCCCTGGTTTGGCACGGGGGGCAGCTTGCTTTTTGCTCAGGCCGACAATTCTGTGGCCCTGCAGTTGGATGCCCGCTGGTATTGGCCTTTGCCTCTGGTGGAACCTTATCTGGGGGCGCAATTCAGCTATTTGACCCGTCAAAATGGCGGTTTTTCATTGGCTTTGCGTCCAGGTGTTCAGCTTCAGTTTTTGCCTCAGCTTTACGCTGATGTTTTTGGGCTTTTGCGCTATGATGTTTTTTCAGCTCTTTTTAATAGCGAAAACCGAGGCGATCAATTGTATTTTGGGCTGGGTTTTGCACTGCTTTACAGGCTGTAATCGAAGGCTTTATTTGAGAAAACGCCGGATCCGAATCACCAGTTCAGAGGGTGAAAAGGGCTTGTAGAGATAGTCACTGGCACCGAGCTCAAAGCCTCTGGCAATATGTTCTTCGCCTTTGAGAGAGGTGAGCATGACCACGGGCAACTCATCAAATTCACGTTGTTTGCGAATCATTTCCAAAACCTCGAACCCGTCAATGCCAGGCATTTTGACGTCCATAATCACCAGCGAAACAGGTTTGGAAGCCAAAATATCCAAAATCTGATTGCCATCGCTGAGTTGTGTGACCTGAAAACCTTGTTTTGACATGACAAAGCGCAGCATTTGCAAGATCAGGGGATCGTCATCCAACAAAAGAATATGCGGTTGACTTTCACTGGTGATGTCTTCTGCCCGGCAGCGCACAGGGGAGCTGCCTGGTGTTTGAGCTTCTTTCATCAATTGCCAGGCATCCAAGAGGGCTTCTTCAAAGATCATATCGGGTTTGACCTGGGTCAAACCGGCAGAAAAAGCGGGAAGATACTCAGGATTGTTCAAAAAAGGCTGATCTTGCTCCAGGCCATGCTGGAGTTTTTCGAGGGCAATCAAAGCGCCTGCCATGGGAGTATGGGGAAACAGTAAAATAAAGCGATCGGGGGACCAACGGGAAATATGATCGGTTTTACGTAAGGCACCTTGAAGTTTCTGAGCGAAGGATTTGAGCCATTGACTGGCCAGATAGGGGCCCTGTTCTTTTTCGACCAGTTTGAAACGTTCAAGTTTAAGCACAGCCATGGATAAGGGTGCTTTGAGACGACTGATCAGATTTTGCAATTGTTCGAACTGATGGCTGATGCCCAAAGGAGAAGGCAAGCCCGTGAGAAAATCCTGGCGGCGATGATGGGACAAATGGCGTTGACGCAAGAGGCTTTTACGTAAAAGGCGGGGCAGAAAACGGGGCAGCCATTTTAATTCCAGAACCTGATCGACACGTTCGGGCAGACCTTCCAATTCGGTAGTGCTAAAATCACTGGTTACAGCCAGAATATCCGCATTGTCCATTTTATTGAGGGCTTCAGGGGTTGGAAAGGTTTGACTTTCAGTGGGGTCCCACTGAAAAACTACCAGGGCAGGAGGTGTAATCATGGCCGTTTGAATGGCTTCCTGCCAGGTAATACAGACTTGCCAGTAGAGGCCAGGAAGGGTACAGAACATCAGAATCTGTTCCACAAAGGGCATAGAGGAAGCCACAATCAGCCCGACCTCTTCCGGTTCATAGGCGACAAGATTGCTTTGAATGCCCGCCATGACCTGTTCGATTTGTTTTTCAGGATTTAAACCTTCAATTTCACTCAGTGTGTTGAGTAAAACCTGATTGTCAAAAATTTGAGCCCCCTTGCGCAGGGTGGGCTTGAGTTTTGCAAAGGCTTTCAACTGGTATTCTGGGGGGGTCCAGAGGCGAGGCAAAAGAAAAGTCAAACCCTGGCGGATACGACGTAATAATTCGGGTTCTAAGCCTGATTTTAAGAGCTGTTCGATGACCCGACTGAGAAAATCCAGATAGATCGGTAATTCCTCTTCTGAGGGCAGGGGAATGGCTGCAGAGAGCGAAAGCGCACCTGCCAGTTGGGGGTGAACCCTGAGCTGCTCCAAAATTTTATAGGCAGCTTGAACTGCTTTTTGGTAGTCACGCATATCGCGGTGGATATGTTGCAGCGATTGGTGCGCAACAGCCAGGCGCTCCAGATAAATATCGCTCAGCTCAGGATCCAAGTGGGAATTACTCATAAATTACTCTGTATCTGCATATGGTCATTTATGACAGTTTACATGCAAACTTAGTTTTTGGGTTTGTTAAGCAGAGCTTTGATTTGTGTTTGATTTGTGTTTATTTTTTTCGCAGTGCTGCCAGTTTTTCGAAGAGTTCTTTTTCTTCTGCACTGAGTTCTTCGGGCAGGCGGACTTCCAGATTGACAAATAAATCACCGCGTTGGGTATTGTTTTTATACACAGGCAGTCCTTTTTCCCGAAGGCGCATGCGGGTCCCATTTTGTGTACCGGGTCGAATTTTAAGTCTGAGAGAGCCTTCAAGGGTTCTAATTTCAAGCTCGCCCCCTAAAATAGCGGTATAGAGGTCCAAATCCAATTTTAGATGCAGATCGGCTTCTTTGCGCTCCAGGCTGGGGTGTGATCGAACCCGGAAGGTCACGTAGAGATCTCCCTTTTCTGTGCCGGGGCCCCCTTCGCCGCCTTGATTGCGCACCCGGATGGTTTGACCATCAGGCACCCCGGCAGGGATCGTCAGGCGAATCTGACGCCCATCAATCGTCAGGGTGCGTTTGTGGTCGTGGAGCAGATCTTCAAGTGTGAGCTGCACTTCGGTTTCATAGTCCTGGCCCTTTGCCGGGCGCCGGTTTTGGCCTGGACGGGGCCCTCCCCCTGCGAAAGGATTGCCTCCGCCCGCAAACGGGTTATTGCCAAACATGGAACCAAACACCGAATGAAAAAAGTCTGAAAACCCGTCGCCAAAATCCGTATTATAGGTATATTGCTGACCTTGCCCCTGGTGTCGGCGCATTTGTTCGATCTGATCGGCATGCTGCCATTGTTCGCCATAGGTATCATATTTCTTGCGTTTGTCAGGATCTGAAAGTACTTCGTTGGCTTCGTTTACCTGTTTGAATTTTCGCGAGGCACCTTCATTGTTGGGGTTGACATCGGGATGGTATTTTCGCGCCAGTTTGCGATAGGCTTTTTTGATTTCATCGGCACTGGCTTTTTTATCCAGCCCCAGGGTTTGGTAATAGTCAATAAAACCTGTACGCATTTTATCCTCCAGGAGACAGGTCGTTTAATCGGTGAATCCAATTAATTTATCTGTTCTAATCGTAATATGTTTTCATATCTGTTCACAAGCACTTCTGTGAACTCAAATTTAGGTGGGTGGGCTGTGACGCAGAGAGGGCTGGATTTGATAAAGACAGATCAAGAGGCATGGTATTGATCCAGCGTGCGTATCCAGAGGGACATCGTACCACGATCCGCATAGCGCATATACTGTACAAAACGATGCAAATGCTGAGGAATAACCCTTTCCCCATCAGGCTCAAAGCCTTCCTGGTAGTCGAAATCTTCTTGGGCCAATTCAAACAGTGCCAGGTGCTGAAAGAGTTCAGGGTGCAGCCGAACAGCTTTTAAAAAGGTCTGGGTATACTCTAAAAATTGGCGGGGATGGTTGAGGTGGTAGATCACGGGGTGACCCAAGTGAATCCAATGCACTTCTTTGAACCAGATTTTATCTTCCAATTGCAGAAACAGATCGAAGAGATCCTGAAACCAGAGTGGAAAACGGACAGCAGAAAACAAGTGGTATTGGCGAGATAAGGCCACAGGCAGTACAAACGCATCTTCACTCCATGGGGCTTTGCGAAACAGGAACCTGCGCTGATAGGGGGTGCGATCAATCCAACTGATTGCCTGACTTTGGGGCAGCTCATCGAGCCCCTTTCCAGCACTTAAATCGGCAGGTAGGAGCCTGCAGCGCAATTGATTCACACGATAAACGGCTTGGGAGCCATATTCAGCCTCTGAGGCCTGAATACCGTGTAGAACTTCCGCTACAAAGTCAGGGGCAGGCAGACATTCTTGATGCAGGTAAGTCCAGTAAGCTCCCCAAGCCGATTGCATAAGCAGCTCCCCGACAATGCTCACCAAATCCCAACAACAAACCCCCGCGATTTCGGGGTAGGGCAGGCTGAGCACTTGGTAGGGGAAGCTGGCCTGCAGCAGGGCTTGTTTTAAGGAGGCATTATCATGGCCCTGATGCAGATAAATCACCTGAAAGTCTGAAGTGCTTTGAGCATTCAGACTTTGAATCTGCCATTCCAGATATGCGGGTTCCAGATAGCGGTGATGTGTAATTAGTAAACTCAGCGTGGGGGGCATTGCGATCCTCTCTCAGCAAAACAGGACAGGCTCAAGCCTGTCCTGTCAGTATAAAATGTTTGCTTTAGGTCAGAGAACGTCGAATGGCTTCAGTATTGAGAATTTTATTGGCTAAAACAGCTCCCAATGCGCCACCGACAACGCCTGCGATGATCAAGGGGTTTCCTGGGGCTGCGCCCATGGCTTTGAAGATTGCCATGGCTCCGCCGCCTACGGCAACACCGCCAATGGCGCTGACGCCTCCTTGTAGGGTATCGGTCAGAATATTTCCAACCGTTGAAGAGGCCGATTGTTTTCCATGGGTCAGCGAGGCCAGATTTTTGACCACGGATACGGATCCACTGATGGCTGCACCAATGCCTACTGAACTGAGCATAAACTGAGTGAGAGGCTGGCCTGAGCCGCTTTTTGCATAGCTAAAGCCGGTATAGCCACCCACCAGCATTTTGGTGATCGCGCCATCACCACTGGCGGGACGGGTGGTATCAAAAAATGCCGTGTCTGCGCCGTACACAGCAGCGTTTGGCATAGACGCTGTTGCGGCAGGTTGCGTTGTGTTATTCCCTGAATAGGGGTTATAACTGAAAATATTACGGACCTGATCGACGAGCATAGAGTCCTCGCTTTATCAAAGATTAATTGTCTCTTAATTAAAGGTTTAGAAGATCTTGATTTTGATCTTGTTAGAAATAAATCAGTATTAAGAAAAAATTAAACTCTTGTTAACCTGAAGCTTCGGCTCCGGGTTTTAGCTGAGTGCGGGAGTGGTGATTTCTGCCATGCTCAGTTGACGCAGAAGATCGCGCATTTGCAGAGACAGTTGACGGCCAAAGAAAAGCACCATCTGTACCAATTCCAGCAAATGAATTCCTGTCATGGTACTGAGGGCTGCAGTGGGTGACCAGTGAAAATAGGGGGTATCATCTTCTGCCAGCCCCGTGCTGCCCCAAGGGAGAAGGCGATTAAAATCAGAGAGCAGTTCTGCCAGCGAAGCGAAACGGCTGTCAGGAATCGAGACCGGGCAGGCCAGATAAAATTCCCAGCGATCCTCTAACAGAGAGGTTCCGGGGCGGATATCCAAATGTAAATCTGTTTCGGGTACCCGAACCTCTAAACAGGCCTGACCTGGGGCAGAGGCCTTTTCTTGGCTGCTATAGCCTGCTTCATCAAGTACCTGTTTCAGTTCCTGTAAATTATGCACAGGATTTAACAAAGAGCTGCTCACTTTGATGCCCTACTCCCGAGATGATTTTCTTATTGTAAAGGATAAACGTCTTAATTTATACCCCAGCGGCTTGATTCTTCTCTTGATTTAGATCAAGAAGATCTTTTTCTGGGGTATAGAGAGAGTTTGCGGCGAATTTAAAACTTCTTTTCTGTTTGTAAAAACAGGTATGATGACTGCATGAGCAAAAAAAGAGGTATCCCAAGCATGTTCTCTGCTTTTATTCCCCCTGAACGTATTTTGATGGGGCCAGGTCCTTCGGATGTGCCTGAAAGAATTCTTCAGGCCATGGCCCGCCCCACGATTGGGCATCTTGACCCTGCTTTTATTGGCCTGATGGATGAAATCAAAACTTTGCTTCAGTATGCTTTTCAAACTTCCTATGCCCTGACCTTTCCTGTTTCTGCGCCGGGCTCGGCCGGCATGGAGACCTGTTTTGTGAATCTGCTGGAGCCAGGCGATACCGCGATTGTCTGCATAAATGGGGTTTTTGGCGGGCGCATGAAAGAAAATATTGAGCGTTGCGGGGCCCAGGCGGTGGTGGTTGAAGATGCCTGGGGAGAGCCTGTTACGCCTGAAAAGGTCGAAATGGCCCTCAAAGCGCATCCTGAAGCCAGTCTTCTGGCTTTTGTGCATGCCGAAACCTCTACGGGTGCTCTTTCAGATGCTAAAACCCTGTCTGAATTGGGGCATGCCCATGACTGTCTGGTGCTGGCCGATACGGTGACCTCTTTGGGGGGCGTACCCCTGGTGGTTGAGGCCTGGCGATTGGATGCCGTGTATTCAGGCACGCAGAAATGTCTTTCTGCTCCGCCGGGGCTCTCTCCTGTCAGTTTCAGCCCCCAAGCTCTGGAGAAAATTCAGCAGCGGCGCTCGCGGGTGCAAAGCTGGTTCCTTGATTTGAACCTGATTCTGGGGTATTGGGGCCAGGGAGCCCGAAGGGCCTATCATCACACTGCGCCGGTCAACAGTTTGTATGCCTTGCATGAGGCTTTGCGCATGCTGCAGGAAGAAGGGCTTGAACAGGCCTGGGAACGTCATCGCCATTGGCATGGGGTTTTGCGTGAGGGTTTAGAGGAATTGGGCTTGAAGATGGTGGTGCCTGAAGCGGCCCGCCTGCCCCAACTCAATACGGTCTGGATTCCTGAGGGCGTAGAGGATGCTGCTGTGCGGCAGCGTCTGCTCCAGGAGTTTGGCTTGGAAATCGGAGCTGGGTTGGGAAGCCTGGCGGGAAAAGTTTGGCGCATTGGTCTGATGGGCTATAGCTGCCGGGAAGAAAATGTTGTGCGCTGTCTGCAGGCACTTCGTCAGGTGCTGGTTTGAGAGAGGCTTTTAAGCCTCTGGGTGTAGAATCTATTCCAGGGGCATGGAAAAATCTTCACAATGGATTTTTGACGCTTCCCCTGTTTGCAAGCATGCTCTGGCTGATTTTCAGCTTGGATGCAAGTTCTTTTGCCGTGGTTGAAATTGTGGGGGTACGCTTGCGTGAGTTGGGAGTGGTTGTTTTGACCTCTTTGGCATTTTTTGTTTTGCTAACTTGGCTGCATGCCCGACGATTGCTTGAAGAGCATGGCTTGGCATTTCGCTATGATGGGCGGGATGACCCAGCCTTTGCCTGTTCAGCGTTACCGTTTAGAAGAACGGCAGGGAATGGGCGTTTTTCAGTTACACTTGGAACATGATACCCGTCAGAAATTGGTGTTGGAGTTAAGAGGATACCGGCCTGCTTTGTTTAAACGAATGCAGCCTGGTGACGATTTTCTGCTCGTGCTGCAACCCGGTCATCTGGGGTTTCCCTATCTCAGCTCTTTGGCCTGGCAACCTCGTAAGGGAGCGACGGTTCAGCTCTGGCCCCGTCAAAAATTGAAGTCAGCGCCTGCGGGCGCAGTTCGAGAGAAAGAAGAGAAATAAATGTTACCCGATTATATCGCCCAGTTTATTCAGCAGGAAGCCGGTTCTCAGCGCTTGAAGAGCCTGCGGCCGGTTCGCGATCAGCTCAGTCAGAGCTATAGCGAGCGCAGTGGCCAGGGGGGAACACGCCTAAATTCCCAGGCCGATCGTCAGGTCTATCGCCTCAGCCGCTTGCCTGCGATTTACGCCGTGATTGAATCTTTGGGACGAGAAATTCAAAAGCTGGCCCCAGACTTTAACCCCAGTTCGCTCTTGGATTTGGGGGCAGGTCCGGGAACCGTGGCCTTGGCTTTGCAGTCTGTTTTTTCGCAATTGCAGTCGATTGAACTGGTCGAACAGGATCGTGAGCAATTGCAATGGGGGCAGGCTTTGTTTCGGGCTTCTAAGCTTCCTGTGTTGGCCCAGGCCCATTGGCAGGTGGCTGATCTCAATGCCCTGCGAGTTTTTCCCTCGGCTGAAATGATCACCCTTTCCTATGTTTTGAATGAATTGCCGGCTGCAGCTCAGGCTGCTTTAATCGCGCGTTTGCTGGCACAACCGGCCTGGATGCTGCTCTTGGTGGAGCCCGGCACGCCTGCGGGCTATCGGCATTTACTTGCTGCCCGTGAACAGGCTCTAAAAGAAGGCTGGCATATTTTAGGGCCCTGCCCCCATGAAGGGGTTTGCCCGCTTTCAGAAGATGATTGGTGTCATTTCGCTGTCAGGGTTCAGCGCTCTCAGGCCCAACGCTATCTCAAGGATGGTTTTGAATCCTATGAAGATGAAAAATTCAGTTGGTTAGCGCTTTGCCGTGCCCCTTCAGAGCAAGCTTCTGGGGCACGGATTATCCGGCGGCCGGTTTATCGCAAAGGGGTTGTGGATTTGCATCTTTGCAAAGCTTCAGGAGAGGCCAGACTGCAGGGGATTGCCCGCAGCCACCCGGCCTATAAGGCCGCTCGCAAGGCCGATTGGGGGGATGCTCTGCATGGGCTTTAATCTGGTGAAGTGGGTTTTTTTGAGTGTCTTGTTCCTGGGTCTTGGTGCTTCTGCCCAGGCTGAGGCGCAGCCGGCAGGTGCTCAAGCTGAGTTTTCTCAGGCTTTTATGAAGGCCCTGCGCCAGCGCGATCCCCAGAAGCAAAAACAACTAATCCTCGACTATGAGCGGGTTCTGAGGCTTGAACCACAGGAGCCCTTTGAGGGTACAGGGGTTGTCAGCCTTTTGGAAGTCAATTTGGATGCTTCGCCTGCGCTTGAAGTGGTTGCATTGCTGGGGCGACGTGAATCGGATCTGGAGCTTGCAGTTTTTCGGGAAACGCCAGAAGGTTGGGTATTGGCTGGGCGTGAGCAAGTGCAGACCTGGTATTATCCGCCTGAATTGGGGATCTTGGCCACGCAGCCCCATGCGACTTTTTTTGTGCGCCAGCTCGAAGAACGAGGCACGGGTATTTTTAAAGAGTCTTTACAGCTGTATAAGCTTTTGAATGGACAGCTGACCCCTGTTCTGCGCCTGCCGCTGGAAGCCCGGATCTATGGCTGGGGTTTGAAACTGAACCAACATCTGGTGACCCATCTGCAAGGGCTCTCAGGCCCGGATGACAGGTTGCGTGTGCGCTATCTTTACCGTTTTTTTGCGGGGCCTGCTCTTGGGGAATTGAGCTGGAGCAGCCATCAGGAATCCCGCTGTCTGGAAGGGGATGAGAGCGTGGACTATCTTTGGAATGCCTCAAAAAAGCGCTATGAGCCTGATTTTTACCCTGAACACCCGCTCAGTCCGTTGAAATTGCAAAGCCTGGAAACCTTTGGCGATTCTGTATTGTTTGCCAAAGCTTTTCAAAAGGAATTGCGGGAACGTTTGAAGACTGCTTCATCTCAGGATCAGGCTTGTTTAAAGCATCTTCCTGGCTTGACGCCGCAGTGAGGCTTGCTGCCGTTGGGGCGATTCTAATCATAAAAACTTAAGCTGCGTTATGCTTTAGGTGCGCAAAAGCGAGAGTTGAGCTTATTTCAACGCATTTGTTTGAGCACGGGGGCCATTTTGCTGGGGCCCAAAATCGCGGTCGCAGCCAAGAGACCTCCTGCCAAGGCTCCACCTATGCCCAAGGTTCCCGCATCGGCTCCCGTTAAATAGAGGCCAGGAATGGGGGTGCGGGGCTGATGCCAGGGCGTCAGCTCGGTTTTAAAGCGTTCAGGAATGGCGGCTGCACCATAGATCATGCCTTGGGGGTGAGCGGTAAACCAGGCATTGCTGAGTGGGGTAGACAGCTCACTGAAGGCGACCTTGGCTTTCAGGCCAGGGCAATAGCCTTCCACATAGTTCAAGAGGCGCTCTGAAAGCTCTGCCTTGAGCGTCTCATAATCCTTTCCGCGTTTTTTCCAGGCGCTTTTTTCCCAGTTTTTAAAATCCGAGGCTTCGCTTACGGTAATAATTTCGCCGGTATGGGCCTGGGCCAGGGGATCTTTCAGGGAGGGAAACGAAAGATAGGCCATGGGGGGCTGGGCCTGTTCTAAGTGTAACCATTGGTGGCGGCTGGCAAAATTGCGGTCGTGATCATAGCTGGGATAGAGCCAATAGTTTTCACCCTGATACCCCAGATCGCGCGGGGAGCTTTCAAAGCCCAGGTAAAGGGTGAGGGCTGAAACCGCAGGGGTCTGACTGAAAAATTCACGGATGCCACTGGCATAGGAAGTGGTTTCGGGGGGCATCAGGCGCAGATAGGTATTCCAAACACCCGCATCGGAGACTATTCTTGGCGCTTTGAGGGTATACTCAGGTTGATCGTGAGAGCGCAGATCGCGAACCCTGACGCCCACAGCTTTGCTCCCTTCGATCAGAATTTCGCTGACTTCCTGACAAACGCGAATTTCACCGCCCTGGGCTTTGATTTGTTTTTCGATACTGGCGGCGAGGGTGCCAGAACCTCCGATAGGATAATAGCCGCCCCGCAGATAATGATGCGCAATCAGCGCATGAATGAGCAGCGCACTCTGCCCTGGAGGTAGGCCGTAGTCGCCCCATTGTGAGGCGATCACGCCACGCAACTGGGGATCCCGAAAGCGGGAAGCCAGGTACTGGCCTGTTGTTTGCAGGGCAAAGGCCCGTTCTTTGTGCGAAAGCCAGCGCAGGGCTTTGCCAACGGGGGTGGGCAAGGCCAGACAGCCCATATACTGTTGAAAAAATCCGATTAAACGTTGCAGGTCTTTGAAATAAGTATCAATCGCTTTCTGTTCCTGGGGAAAGGCTGCCTGAAGCGCACTGCGATAGGCGTCGGGATCGGCTGGCAAAGCAAAACGGTGCTCAGGGTAAACAAAATATTCGAGTGGATCGGGCATTTTTTGCCACTTGACTTCTCCCCCCGTTGCTAGATCAAAAATCTGGCGCAGTGAAGCTTTTTCGTGCATCTCGCCGACATAGTGCAAGCCGACATCCCAATGCCATTTTTTGCGCTGAAAGGTATGGGTAAAGCCGCCAGCCTTGAAGTGGCGTTCCAATACCAGTACGCGCTGTCCGCCAAATTGGGCAAGAAAACTGGCGGCAGCCAGACCGCCCATGCCAGAACCAATCACCAGGGCATCGAATTTTTCTGTGGAGAGGGGTGACATGGGCTTTTACCTCATCTTTATTATGCAATTTGTTGCATATAGAATAACATTTAAGAATTCAGCTAAGCAAGTCCCCCCTTCTGGGAATATAGGCTATGAAAAAATTGGGGCACAACCTGGAATTTTGCCGATTACGAGGCCTGTCAATGCTTGTTAAAATAGGGGATTTGCCAGGATTTTTGCTCAAGTTTCAGCCGCGGGAGCATCCTCTGCAGTAGTTTTACTATGTTGCAGTCGCGTGCAAGTGGAAGTTGAGGGGATAGGAGGGGTGTTTAAATCGCCTGATTTAATAATTGAATTTTAGGTGTTTGTTGAAGCACTGGCAAAACGTTTTCAGGATGACGAATATATAGGGTATTGTATTGATCCTTACGCCAGTCTTTGAGCGGTTCTAGTTGGCGTTCAAAGGGTAAATAGCGATAAGGAGCAAAGCCCTGGCTGCGGAGAAGTTGGTCTGTTGTTTGATCTGTGTAACCATATTTTTCTCCAGAGCCATTCAGCTCGATGATAATGGCATGGAGAGCAGGGTTGGACAAACAATTCAGTGCTCCTTGTAGAGCAGGCAATTCAAAACCTTCGGTATCAATTTTGAGAACTTTTGCTGGGCCTGTTATCAATTGATCTAAAGTAAAAACAGGAACTTCAAGAACATCTGTTGGGGAGTGAGGATCCAGAACGACATGGTTCATGGTGCCCAGTTGTTTAGAGAAATAGAGTTGTCCTGGTTTGGAGCTGATGCCGGCTTGATGTGTTTTAATCAGATTTTCGAGCTTGTTCAAGTGTATTTGCTCATTCAGTTGCTTAAATGTTTCTGGAATGGGTTCGATAGAAATAACCTGAGCCTGGCAAATTCCTGCGGCTAATAAACTATAAACGCCATGATTTGCGCCTATATCTGCAAATAAATCGTCTTTTTTTAAATAATGAAGAATAAAACTCATCTCTTCGAAATCATATAAACCAGTATAGATATTTCCAACTACCCCGGCCCAACCTTTGCGAACAAAGAGTCGTAACTCTCCGATCCAAGGATAGACCTGGGTATAAGGAAACAGACGTTGACTGAGATGAAATAAAAAATACCGTTTGAGCGCGGCAAGTGGAGACTTTCTTGTCAATGGGTGAGAACTTATTTTATAAAGTGTTTTCAGCCGAAACGACATAATTGATGTACGACCTTAGATTTTGAGGTCATCAGGGAACTTTCGCGCCCTGATCAATCCACTGCCGCAAAACCAAACGCTCTTCTTTGGTCATGCCGGTTTTATTGCCCAGGGGCATGGTCTCGGCATCGACTGCGCGGGCCTTGATCTTATCGGCATAACCTTTGATTTGGGCTGGACTGTCAAACATGGCCCCCAGAGGAGCGGTTTTAAACACCTCGTCGGTGGGGTGGGCTGAATGGCAGGTTACACAGCGCGTTTGCAGAATGGTTTGCACTTGCTCAAAAGCCACGGTTTTGGCGGGAGGAGTACCTGCCTGGGCCGCAGGAGCTGAGGGGGGAGCGGTATAGAAAAACAGGCCAAACAAACCCGCCACTGAAGCCACCAGTGCAAACCGGCTGAAAGGGGTTTTGACATTCATAAAATGCCGGATACCCGCCCCACAGACAATAATCCCCGCCAGAATCAGCCAGTTGTATTGATTGCCATAGGTGCTGGGGAAATGGTTGCTGAGCATGATAAAGAGTACAGGAAAGGTCATATAGTTATTGTGGACTGAGCGCTGCTTGGCGCGTTTGCCGGGGGTATAGTCGGGCACCTCGCCGCGCTTGGTGGCATCGATCATTTTTTGCTGGGCAGGCAGAATCCGCATCCAGACATTTGCCACCATCAGGGTGCCGAACATGGCCCCAATATGAATGAACATGCCCCGCCCGCTAAAAACCTGGCTCAGGCCCCAGGCCACACCCATGGTCAGAGCAAACGAAATTGCTGCGCCCATTTTGGCTTGATTGGCGAAAAGATATTTCCAGCTCAAATCGTAGATCAGCCAGGCAAAGGTCAGGGTGCCCAGGCCGATTAGGGTGGCTACGCCAGAGGAAATGCCTGATTCAGGTTTGATCAGGTAAAGTCCGCCGCTCATATAATAAACCACGCCGAGCAGGAAAAAACCTGTGATCCAGGTAAAGGTGGCTTCCCATTTAAACCAGTGAAGCGTTTCAGGCACCCAGCCGGGCTTGATCAGGTATTTCTCAACCAGATAAAAACCACCGCTGTGGACCATCCAAAGTTCGCCTTCGACGTCTTTTTTACGGTCATTGCGTTCTTTGGGCTCTTCGAGATGGCTGTCCATCCACATAAAAAAGAAAGAACTGCCGATCCATGAAATCCCTGCAATCAGGTGCATCCAGCGGATGATCAGATTAAGCCATTCACTTAAATGGGCAGACATGCGGGCCTCCGGTTGTAATTGGGAATCAATGTGTGTTTTAAATTATATCGAGAGATACACGGTTTCCCAAGCATGATGTCACAGCGGGAAGCTTTCTGGCTGTGATCAATGGGTGTTTCCCCTTGATGCAGAGAGATCGGAAGCTACTGAAACCCTGTGAAGAGGCGTTATAAAGGGACTCGTGAAAAAAAACACAGCCCCTCTCGATGGGATATGTTAAAATACAGGCAATTCTAAGGCAGTACAGGGACACATGAGGCAAGTAAGACATCTTTTTGCAATCAGTCTGGTCGGCCTGGCCCTGGCCGGATGTGCCAGCCAGCAGGCGGGCAGTGATTTCTGGATGAACCATCTGGTTTTCGTTTCATCGCGCAGTGGCGCCAATGATATCTATCTTTCAGATATGCAAGGGCGTTCAGTTCGCCAGCTTACCCATGATGCTACCGATGACGCGACACCGCGTGTGGGCATTGACGGACGGATCGTTTTTGCTTCCCGTCGCACGGGCACCTGGCAGATCTACAGCATGGATTGGGATGGCAGTCATCTGAAAGCCCTGACCAGCGAACCGGGTGTCAATAATTACCGTCCTTTTCCTGCCCCTGATGGTCGGGTGGTGTTTGTTTCGGATCGGTTCGTGAAACCTCATGTTTTTTCAATGAATTCCGATGGCAGTGACCTCAAACGCTTGACCTTTGGTTCGGTCTACAACGACTATCCCGTGGTCGGTGATGATGGCCATATTTATTTCACTTCTTCGCGTTCTTCGAAATGGGAGATTTGGAAAATGGGGCCCGATGGCAGCATGCCCACGCAATTAACCAGCAGTTCTAAGAATATCAAAGAAATTGCCTTGGTTTCGCCCGCTTACCCTGATAAGGATGCCCGTTTTACCAATCGATCGATGATGCTGCCGGTTTTTGGATTTTATACACAGCCTCGGATTATTTTCTCTGCCAGCAGTTCACAGGGTGGAAATCTGGGGATTTACCGCATGAACCGCGATGGTTCGGATCTGCGGGAGCTGACCGCCAACCAAATGTTTCTGAACCGCAGCCCGGTGATGTGGCCCAACGGTCGTATTTTGTTTACTTCTGATCGCAGTGGCAGTACCGATGTCTGGAGCATGTCTCCCGATGGCATGGACGCGCGCCAGATTATTGCCGATCCCGCTTACGACAGCACCAGCTAAGTTTTGTCTCAATTGAGTGATACGCAGAGTTTTGTGCCTGCGTTATAATAAGGCATGCATTTAAAAACCGTGAAATTTTTCTTGAAAAAAGCTGTTTTTGTGACCAGCCTTTTCAGTTTTCTGTTTGTGAATACGGCCTGTGAACCCCCGCAGGAAACTGAAATTTCCTCTGCTCCCCAGCCTTCGGCTTCGGCCTCCCCTGTTTTTGTGCCCGAAATCGGTTCCCCTGGCGGCATACGGGTGGTTGGTAATACGGCTTTGCCCAATACCTTTAATCCCTATCTGGCTTCGGAGAGTTCTTCTCTGGCGGTGATTTATCGTATGTTTTCGGGCTTGACGCGCTTAAATGCAGCCACCCGTCAAATTGAGCCTGATCTGGCGGAGTCTTGGCAGGAAAGCCCCGATCACCGTGAATATACCTTTCGCCTGAGACCGGGTTTAAAATGGTCGGATGGCATGCCTTTAACGGCTGCCGATGTGCTATTTACCTACGAGCAGGTGATCAACAATCCTGGTATTCCCAATAATTACCGCGACTTTTGGAGTTATCAGGGGGCTTTTCCGCAACTGGAACAACTGGATTCGCTTACCGTCCGAATTCGTTTAAAGCAACCCTTTGCGCCTGCCTTGTATAATCTGGCGGCTCCTTTGGTTCCCCGCCATATTTTTCAGGCAGCTGTCAAGCCTGATTCCCAGGGTCAGGTGGTGTTTAACCATATGTGGGGGTTGACGAGCAAACCTACTGAAATTGTGGTCAATGGTCCCTGGCAACTCGCGCGTTACTTACCCGGTCAACGGGTAGAGCTGAGACCTAACCCGCACTATTATGAGCACGATGCCAAGGGGCAGCCTTTGCCCTATCTCAAGCAATTGGTTTTTCTCGATGTGCAGGATTCCAATACTGCGCTTTTGAAGTTCCGGGAGGGTGAAACCGATACCTATGATTTGCGCCCGGAAGACTATGAGCTATTGAATCCAGAACAGGCCCAGGGAAAATTTACGATTCACAATCTGGGGGCCAGCCCCAGCAGTTTGTTTGTCATGTTGAACCAGAGTACGGCCTTGAAAGCAGATGGCAAGCCTCTGGTGGATCCGGTCAAGTCAGCCTGGTTCCGCAATCTTAAATTTCGCCAAGCGCTTTCGCATACTTTGGATAAACAGGGTTTGATCGACAGTGTTTATAAAGGCCGTGCGGCAGTTCAAACCACCCATCTCAACAGTCACAACCCCTATTTCAATCCGAATATTCCCGACTATGGATATGATCCTGGGAAAGCCCGGCAACTTCTCAAAGAAGCGGGTTTTAAATGGTCTGATCAGGGAGTTCTTTTCGATGCGCAAGGGCACCGCGTTGAATTTGAATTGAGCACGAATATCTCCAGTCCCCAGCGGGATGCGACGTGTGCACTTTTGCGTCGTGAATGGCAAAAATTGGGAATTAAAGTCAATTATCGCCCCCGGCTTTTGAATGCCTTGATCAATCAAATTCACCAGACCTTGGATTGGGAAGTGATTTTGATGGGCTTTGCAGGCAGTTCCTTTGAACCCCATTTCAGCAGTTCCCGTTGGAAGCGCGATGGACGCATGCATTTATTTAATTTGGGGCATCCGGCCCATTGGAAGGGGCAACGCCCGACGCAGTATGAACCTTGGGAAGCTGAAATGGAAAAGCTCTATACTGAAGCGGCTGTGCTGATGGCGCCTGAAGAGCGCAAAAAGCTTTATTGGAAGGCACAGGAGCTTGAACGCGAGCATTTGCCCTTTCTGTATACGGTGAGTGAACTTTCGCTTTTGGCGGTACGCAACCACCTTGGCAATATCTATCCTACGATTTTTGGGGGAAGTGGCCTGAATCAGATCAACTGGAATTCACAGTATCATTTCCTGAAGTCTGAATAGCTTCTGAAACGGGCATTGTGATTGCCTTTGCGTAGTAGGCGCAGCTTCAGTCTACGATTGACGTTGACTGTGGTTCATGCTATACATGAACAGTGATTTTTTGTGCAATCCCTGATCTGGATTGCTTGGTAAGACCCGAAAGGAAACGTACGTGCAAACCGCTTTGACCTGGATCCAGTTGGTTCTCTCTTTGGCCCTGATTGCTGCTGTTTTGATTCATCCCGCCAAAGGCATGGGACTTGGCAGCATGGGGGGTACCGCTCAAATTTTTGGTAGCCAAAAGGGGGCCGAGTCTGGTTTAAACAGAATTACGGGTGGCCTGGCAGTCGTCTGGGCTGTAGTGGCTATTTTGCTCTCAAGCCCACTCATTAAGTAAAACTTCTCCGTAGAAAGGTGACAGACGCATGATGCCAGCTTTCCGCTTTCGCAAGCTGATTGGAGCTACTCTTGCAGCAACTTTGCTGCCCTTACTTGCCGGTTGCCCCACCCTGCAGGAGGACAATGCCTCCGCAGCCGTTAAGATTGACAGTTCGCAAATCAAGAGCCTGCCGCTGCCAGAAAAATACGAACCCTCCATTGGGAAGCATGGTGGGATGCGGATTATTTCCAGTGTTTCTTTGCCGAAAACGTTTAATGCGGCTTTGGCTGCTGAGACTTCCTCCACAGACGTGATTGGGCAAATGTACCTGGGCCTGGTGGCTACCAATGCGATCACCACCGAGGTGGAACCTTCTCTGGCTGAGTCCTGGACGCTCAGTCCTGATAAAAAAACCTATACCTTTACCCTGCGCAAAGGTTTGAAATGGTCGGATGGACAACCTCTGACCGCAGATGACGTGGTGTTTACCTTCAACGAAGTCATCGACAATAAAATGATTCCCAATAATTACCGCGACGGTCTCTTGATCAACGATCAGTTTCCCAAAGTGGTCAAAATTGATGATCTGCGTCTTTCGATTACCACGCCAGAACCCTCCGTGCCTTTCCTGCGGGGCTTGGGCGACCCGATTATGCCCAAACATATTTTCGAGGGAACCACCAAGCCCGATAAAGATGGTCGGATTAAGTTCAATCAAATGTGGGGCTTGAATACCAAAATTGATGAAATTGTTGTCAATGGCCCCTGGAAACTGGCCGATTACCGTCCGGGACAATGGCTGGTGCTGGAACCCAATGAAAATTATTATCTGAAAGATAAACAGGGTGGCACGCTTCCCTATCTGAAGAAATTCATCACGATTGAAGTACAGGATCAAAGTACTGAAATCATTAAATATATGGCCAAGGAAACCGATGCTCTTTCTTTGCGTGCTGAGGATTATGATGTATTGGAGCCCCTGCAGAAAAAGGGCAAGTTTGAAATTGTCAATCTGGGCCCTGCTACCGGAACTTTGTTCGTGATGTTCAATATGAGCACCGCCCAAAATGACAAGGGCAAACCGGTTGTGGATCCGATTAAATCCACCTGGTTCCGCAATAAGTATTTCCGCCAGGCTCTGGCCCACGCGATTGATAAAGAAGGCATGATCCAAAGTATTTACAAAGGGCGTGCCTTGCCGCAATATTCGCATATCAGCCAGCAGAATCCTTTTTATAATCCCAATACACCTCAGTATGATTATGATTTGAAGAAGGCTGCTGCCAAATTGGCTGAAGCGGGTTTCAAGAAGAACAGCAACGATGAATTGATCGATCCCCAAGGGCATCGGGTAGAGTTTAACCTAGTGACCAATTCCGGCAACACCATGCGTGATGCTGCTTGCGCGATTTTGCGCAAGGACTGGAGCAAATTGGGGATTAAGGTCAATTATCAACCCGTGCAGTTTAATATTATGGTTCAACAAATTGACCAGACCCTTGATTGGGAAGCCATGATGATCGGTCTGACCGGCTCTGCGATTGAGCCCCATTTTGGCATCAATTCCTGGAAACTCGATGGACGTATGCATATGTTTAATATGGGGCACCCTGCCGAGTGGAAAGGCAAGAAGGGCACTTCTTTCTCGCCCTGGGAAAAAGAAGTTCTGGACCTCTATGAAAAGGCGGCTGTGGAATTTGATTTTGAAAAACGCAAACAGCTCTATTGGAAATCGCAGGAAATCGTGGCAGATAATCTGCCCTTCCTGTATACGGTGAACCAGCTTTCTCTGGTGACTTACCGTAAGAACCTGGGCAATATTTTCCCTTCAATTCACGGTGGATCAGCTTTGAGCGTGATTAACTGGAACACCGACGTGCATTATATCCAGGAATAAGGACGAGGCAAGACATGTTCAGATATATCCTTAAACGGCTGATACAGATGATTCCCCTGTTGCTGATCATCTCTTTCCTGGGCTTTGGCATTATTCGTGTGGCAGAGGTTTTTGCCAACGCGGATCCCCTGGCTCAGATGAAAATGAGCCCCACGGTGACCGCAGAAACCATTCGGCGTGAAAAATCCCGTTTGGGCTATGAAACCCCCTATGCTGAAAGCATTCAAGTGAGCGGTACCTCTTATACCGTCACCAAAGTGAATGCTTCTGCCAAGATTGTTGATGATTCGATTGTCGTTAAAATGAAAGATGGTGAAAACCTGACGCGTTTAGGGGACTCTGAAAAATCGAAACCTCTGGCAGCTGGCGAATACCGTTTTGAAAATGGGGTGTTTACCTTTGCTGCCGCTGATGCCGGCAAACAAGTGGAACTTGAATACAGCACGCCCAACGGTTTCATCGTGCGTTATTTCAAATGGATGTTCCAATTCATTCAGGGAGATATGGGCGAATCCTATTATTATAAATCGCCTGTTTCCAGTCTGATTCTCAGCCGTTTGGCCAATACGGTCATTCTTGGCATCGGCACTTTGCTGGTGACCTGGCTGGTCGCTGTTCCCCTGGGGATTTATCTGGCCGTGCGTCAGTACTCTCTGATTGATCAAATTTCATCCTCTGTTTCCTATTTCTTTATGGGCTTTCCTGATTTTTTCCTGGCGATTATCTTTCTGCTTTTCGCCGCAGCGACAGGTTGGTTCCCGATTGGCGAGATGAGCTCGATCAAAGCGGCCCAGTCAAGTTTGCCGATTCAGATCCTGGACGTGCTTCACCATTTGGTTTTGCCGACCCTGACGCTTTCGATGATCAGTATCGCAACCTTGCAACGCCGCATGCGCGCCAATATGCTGGATATTTTGAGTGAAGAATATATTAAAACCGCCCGTGCCAAGGGTTTGCCTGAGAAAAAGGTAATCTACAAGCATGCTGTACGCAATGCGATCAATCCCATTATTACCCTCTTGGGTTTTGAAATTGCGGGCTTGGTGAGCGGCGCGGCCTTCGTGGAAATTATTTTCTCGTGGCCGGGCTTGGGCAATATGATGTTGCAGGCGGTTTTGGGTACCGACCTGAACTTGGTTATGGCGGGGCTGATTATCAGTACTGTCATGCTTTTGCTCGGCAATTTGCTGGCAGATTTGCTGCTGGCCTTTGCTGATCCGCGGATTAAACTGGAGGCCTAGAAGACATGAGTACCCATTCTCTGGATACACAGATTGTTGATGCGCAGGAGGCTGCCCGCGCCACTGCTGGCCTTCCTACCATGACATCGACCCGGCAGAAAATTTTACGCCGGTTTTTACGCCACCGTCTGGCGATTCTGGGCTTGATTATTTTAACCATACTCTATGCCTCTGCGCTTTTTGCGGATTTACTCAGCCCCTATGGCATGAACTCTTCCGTGATCAATCACTCCCATTTTCCACCTTCTCAGGTGCATCTTTCGCACCAAGGCCAATTCAAGGGACCTTTTATTTACCATGTGCGTAAAAAATTGGTGATGGGTGAGAATGGAATTCCGGCCAGTAAACTTTTGGTAGATAAAACGATTCTCTATCCTGTGAAATTTTTCACCCAAGGTGAGTCGTATAAGTTTCTGGGCCTGATTCCCATGAATTTCCACCTCTTTGGAATTGGCGCGCCGGTCAATGCCGAAGGGCAGCCTGCGACCCTGCATCCTGATGAAAAGCTCAACCGGGTCTATATTTGGGGAGCAGATATTCAAGGCCGAGATATTTTTACGCGTCTGCTCTTTGGGGGTAGAATTTCTCTGACCGTTGGGATTTTGGCGATTTGTATTTCGTATCCGATTGGTTTGCTGATGGGGGGCATTGCCGGTTATTTTGGCGGCATGGTCGACAATGTGATTATGCGTATTGTTGAAGCGATTATCTCTTTCCCCAGCCTTTACCTTTTGCTGACCCTTTCGGCAACGCTGCCCAAAGGTTTGACTTCGATTCAGCGTTATCTGGCGGTGATTATTATTCTCAGCTTTATTGGCTGGGCGGGTCAGGCACGTATCTACCGTGGTCAGGTGCTCAGTCTGCGCCAGTTGGAATATGTGGAAGCGGCTCGGGCTGTGGGCATGAAAGATATCCCGATTATTATCAAGCATATTATTCCCCAGATGTCTTCCTGGATTATTGTTTCAGCCACGATCTCGATCCCGGCCTATACCTTGGGTGAGGCTTCCCTGAGCTTTTTGAGCCTCGGGATTCAGGACCCTGAATCCAGCTGGGGTTTGATGCTGAGTGAAGCCAAGAATATTGTCGCGGTACAACAAAGCCCCTGGCTTTTGATTCCTGGTTTTGCGATTGTCTTGACGGTCTTTGGTTTCAATTTCTTTGGCGATGGCCTGCGCGACGCTTTCGATACCAAAAAGCAGGTTTAAACGATGAAAACACGTATTATCGCTATCAGCAGTCAAAAGGGCGGCGTGGGCAAAACCACGACCGTGGTCAATCTGGCGGCTTGGCTGGCTCTGTTAGAGAATCGTGTTTTGGTGGTTGATTTTGATCCCCAGGGCAGTTCCAGCCGTTGTATGGGATTGCCCCCGCAGAAATTGGAACATGGGGGACTGCTTGAACTGTTTCGCTGTGGCGCGCTCGAGCTGCTGCAACAGGAAGATCTCAGCCCCTATATCTACAAAACCACGATCAAAAATTTGCATCTGCTGCCTTCCAATATTGCTTCGACAGAAGATGAAATCTGGATTTCGCAGCAAGCGGTAGAGGATCCTGATCTGCTCAAGAATACGGTGGATCTGGCAATTGGTCAGTATGATTTTATTTTGATCGATGCGCCCCCCTCGCTCTCGGCCATGCCGCGTATGGCGCTCTCGGCAGCCGACTCGATTCTGGTGCCCTTGCAATGTGAAGAAATGGCCCTGGGAACCATGCCCCGCCTTTTGGGCCTGATTCGTGATCTGCAAAAATCCAGCAACCGTTGGCTGCAGATTGAAGGGATTCTGATGACCATGTATGACCCTTCGATTGGCTATTCCCGCCGTTTGTTGGAGCAGGCCAAGTCACATTTTCAAGGGGCCCTTTTTGAAACCGTGATTCCCAGAGATCCGCGCTTGAGTGAAGCGATTGCTGCGCATCGGCCCGTGGTTCTTTATGATATGAATTCACCGGGTTCCCTGGCCTACCGTACGCTGGCTCAAAACCTGCAGAAAAAATACCGTCCGGCCCCATCCACTCAACCTGTTTGAGTTTTCCATGCTTTTTGTAAGTCTGCTGGAAGAACCTCTCTGGCAGGAGCTTCAATTGTATTGGCAGGCCTTTGCGGTTTTTCCTTCGCCTTTATTGGCCTCTCCTGAGCAGCTGCGTTGGGATATTCTGCGCCTTTTGCTTGAACAGCAATTGTTAAAATTACAGCCCTTTGTTTTAAACCAGCGTCTGCGCCCCGAAATCCTTGAGATTTTACGTATTTTGCTGCATTTGCGCATGGATCATCTTTTGGAGCAGCATCAACAGGAAAAACAGAAAGAAACCTCTCCTTACCATCTGGAAGCTGATCCCTATTTGCGCCCCCCCTATAACCGCTATCATATTTTGCAGGAGTTGGAGCAACGCTTTAAAGCTTTGCGCCAAAGCCCGCCATTGGATCAACTCTTGAACCTGGCCTGTACCCAGCGGATTGAAGAAGATTTGACGTTGGGACTTTTGGAACGCTATGCCCGGCTTTTGGGAGAGGCACGTGAAAAGCATTGGCAGGATACGCTGGATTGCGTGATTGGTTTGGAGCTTCAAGCCCCCAGTGCAGACGCCGCCCTGGCTTTTATTCAGGGCCTTTTAGCACAAGTCGACGGCCAGGCTTTGGCCGCAAAAATTTTACAGCGTTCCCGCTTTCCGGCTGCTTTGAAATCTGCTCTGTTCTTACTTGAAAAGGCTGAGAGCCTTGAAAGCAGTCTGCCTGCCTTACAGCGCTTGCTTTCTGTGCCCGGACAACACAGTTTGAAAGCCCTGGCGCTGAAGCTTTTGCAGGCCTCAACTGAAGCCATGAACTGGGATTTGCTCAAACCCCTCCTGAAAACCTCTGTTCCAGACAGTCTGCAGGCGGATGGGGCTTTTGCGCTGGTTCGATGTGCGGCCCTGGATGTTTTGCCCACTGATTGGAACCGCTTGGCAGCAGAGCGACAGGAACTTCTTGATCTTTTGCAGGCTGGCATTTATTCGGTACATTGGTCAGCTGCCTCGCGTTTAAAAGCGATGATGCATATGGCAAGGCAAGGCTATTCGGGGTATTTAGAAGATATTCTGATCGAACTGAAATCGGCTTTGGCCCATGACCATGCCTATGAAACAGGTTTGGCACTCGAGGCTTTAAAAGTTCTCAAAGACAAGCGTGCGGTGCCTGTTTTGCTTGAGCTTCTGCAGAAATCTTTGCATTCAGATACGCAATTGGAAAAATTTCGTCAGGTTTTTCAGGCCGATCGTACCCAAACACAGCACCAACTCTTAGCTGTTCTGCGCAGTTTGGGGCAAAATCTACAGTACGATACTGCTTTGCAGCGTTGGATACTCTTAGACGTTTCTTGAGCTTTAACGCTGCGCGACGAAACTCTCAAGTTCTTCGGCCCATTCGATCGCTTCCATATAGCAATCCACCACATCCAGGGGATTCAAACCTTGAATCCTGACATGAGCCCAATCTGCTTTTTCATAGGCCAGAACACTGGCCAGGATGCGGCCATAGGGGCCTGTTTTTTCGAGCAGTGCGTCTTTGACATCCTGGGCCAAGGGAACTTGGGCGAGAATATCTTCGAGACTCATGTCCATCAGGGCATCCAGCACTGAAAACAGCCCGATCGTAAAGGGGATTTCTGGCCGGGGTTCTTCAAGCGTTTCAGCCAGGAGTTCGCACATTTTGCCACGTACCATGGCGGTTTTGATCAGCTCAGAAGGCTTGTTTTCTGCTTCTGAAAGCAGCAGCAGAGAGACCCAGGACTGAATCTGGCGGAGCCCCAACAAGGTCAAGGCCTGTTTAATCGATTTGATTTCAGAGCGCATGCCGTAATAAGCTGAGTTGATCAGACGCAGGAGTTTATAACTCAAGGCCACGTCATGTTGAATGATGGTTTCAATCCGTTGAAATTCGACATCGGGTTTTTGCATGGCAGCCAAGAGCTGCATGATCACAATTTTGGTTCCGGTCAGTTTTTTTTCTTTGACCACTTTCGGCTTGGAGAGAAAATAGCCTTGGTAAAGGTCGAACCCCAAAGACTCACACCATTCAAACTCTTCCATGGTTTCGATTTTCTCAGCCAGAACTTTGACACCTGTCTGTTTGTAAAAGGCGACCTGACTGGGAACCTGGGCGCGATCTGTTTGCATCAGGTCTACTTTGACGATGCTGGCCAGGCCTTGAAGAGCCTTTAAACGAACAGGATCGGTGATATCGTCCAGGGCCAGGGTAAAACCCTGTTGTTTCAGATCGTGTACCGCAGCTACCAATTCTTGATCCAGGACGATATCTTCCAGAATCTCCAGAACCAATTTGTCGGGCTGGAGGGGAATGGGGAATTCTCCCAAGAGAAAGGGGCGGGTCAGGTTGATAAAGGCCAGTTTATCTCCCACCAGCCGTTCCAGACCAATTTCGAGAAAGGTATTCGAAATGACAACGGAAGTGGCATGGTTGCCATCCATAAACAGGGCCTGCTCGAGATCTGCGCTGCGATAGAGGAGTTCATAGCCAAAAACATCCAGGTTGCGGTCAAAAATAGGTTGTCGTCCGACATAAACTTCTGACATAAAATTTATTCCTGCTCATCTGCTCTTGCTTTATTTTATCAGGCTTTGCCATGCTTGCCTGTTTTTCATTTTCAAAAGCATCGATATTTGCTTTTAAACCGTTGATAAAGCAAAGGCCCTTTTGGGTATGGATCATAGCGTTTTATGGCGATAAATTCCTTTGGGTATTTTGTTCCGTCGAGCAGAAAATTTCTGAATTGAGAAATTTTTCAGCGGCTTGTGTAACCTTTTTGTGCCGCTGACGTTTCTATTTTTGAAAGCTGATAAGATGCAAAGAATGAAACCAAGAACTGAAACACACGATCTCTTTCCGCACGATGAAGACCTCATGCTCAGGGTACTGAGCGGGGATGCTGTCTCTTTTCGTCAGTTGGTTCAACGTTGGAAGCAGCCCTTGGTCAATTTTTTTTATCGCAGTCTGGGAGAACAGGAAAGCGCAGAAGAGCTGGCTCAGGAGGTTTTTATTAAGGTTTGGAAGGCCAAGAATTATCAGGTTAAAGCGAAATTTTCAACCTGGCTTTACCGTTTGGCCCAGCATCAGCTGATTGACCACTGGCGCAGAATGGGGCGGCGCCCCCAGCGCTTTGAGCCGCTGGAACAGGCCTTTGAATTGCCCGCTCAAGAGATCTCTCCTGAGCAAAGGGTGTTGGTGGCTGAGAGCCGGGCCCAGGTGCAGGCCGCCATTTCTGCCTTGCCTGTGCGCCAACAGCAGGTTTTGATCCTGAGCAAGTTTCAAGATCTGAAGTACAGCCAGATTGCCGAGATCTTGGATTGTCCGGTGAATCAGGTCAAAACCCAGGTTTTTCGCGCGGTGCAAAGCCTGGGAAAAAAGTTGAAGGAGCTTGTGCATGAAGAAGCCTGAGGGGTGCCCCTCGAACGAAGAAATTTTACAGGCTTTGGCTGAAGGGCAGCCCATTGAGTGGATTGAGCATGTACATACCTGTGAGCATTGCCAGTCGCAGCCTGAGCTTCAGGTACTTTTGAGCAGCTGGCAGGCTTTGGATATTTTGCCTGAGATCACGGTTTCAAGGGCGTTCGATCATGCTTTGATGGCTAGGATTGAACAGGCAAACAAGGTGCGTCTGAGCTGGCTTCGCCTGGATGCCTGGTTTAATTTTCTGCATGTTCCTGCGCTGGCGGGTTTGATGGTCTTGTTCTTTTGGTTTGTTGAACACAAACCTGCAACCGAGGCGCATCACTGGGAGCGTCCGGCCCAGACCCAGTCACTGCAGAAATCTTTTCCTGTAAAAACAGAAGATGTTTTGAATTTAATGCTTAAAATCTATCGTCAAAGGAGTTTAAAAGGATGAAATGGATTAAATCGTTATTCTATTTTGTGCTGATGGGCCTGGCTGTGTCTTTTTTTATGGCTGTGAATGGGTTGCATGGATTGGATTTGTGGGATCCTGCTTCCCTGATCTTTATCTTGGCCGGTTGGCTGTTTGTTTTTCTCAATTATTCTCCCTCTGAAATTTTTCAGGCCTTTGTGCAGGCTTTGGGCTTGAGGAACTCAGATCAATCGCTGAAACTCAGTTACCAAATTCTGGGGAATTTGGGCAAGTATGGTCTTTTGGCCGGGGCTGCCTGTTTTTTGATTGGAACCGTTCAGGCCCTGGGAAACCTGGATGATTTAAAGGCCTTGGGAATGGCCTTGGCCCTCAGTCTTTTGGGCCTGATCTACGCCTTGGGAGTGTATCTCTTTGTGGTGATTCCGCTGCAAAACGCACTGCAGCATCAAATCTGTGAACAGGAGGTGTATTAAATGCTGAAGCGCTTCTTTATTGTGGGATTATCAGGGCTTTTGGTGTTCTTGAGTTTTCTCATGAACAATCAAAAACTATTCGATTATTATACGCCCGATCTGATCCTGGGCTTGGGTTTGGGAGGCCTTGCTTTTGCGATGGTGCTTGGCAAAGGCATGCCTTTGGCTTTGCTGCGCTTGCTGAAACGTGAATTTTTGGAAGCATACCAGCTTCAGCAATTGCTCGCCAGTTTTCGCCACGCCTGGCGTTTTCTGCTCTGTTTAACAGGCTTTTTTTACTTGCTGCAAACACTTCAGATCCTGACCCATGCCGGAGACAAAAAGGCTTTGGCCTATTTGGGAACATGGCTGGCATTGAGCCTGTTGGGCGGGCTTTATCTGATTCTTTTGCGCTGGGCTGTTTTTCTGCCCCTGCAGGCAGCGGTGCAGAAGCGTTTATTGAGCGAGATTCAGGAAATCTCAGGGGTCTGAGTCTTTTCCTGTGACTGGGTGGGAGCGGTAGCCGGGCTGCTCCCATTTATTTTTGCCGAAGTACTGATCCCGTTCCTGCAGGAGCTGGGCTGCAATGCTGATGGCAATTTCAGCCGGTTGATTATTGCCCAGGGCCAAACCGATTGGACAGCGAATGGTTTCAATTTCTGCCTGGGACAGACCTCTTTGCCGCAATTCCCGCTGCAATACGCCTGCTTTGGCTGGGCTGCCAATCACGCCCAAAAAAGGGAAAACTTTTGGTTCCGTGTGCTTGCGTTTTAAGGCGGTCTCTAAAATTGGCAAATCATGGGCATGCCCCATGGTGAGTGAGAGCAGAAAGGTTTCAGGTGCAAGCGAAGCCACCGATTCTGCCATGTTTGCGAGTTGCTGACACTTCAAGCGGGGGTGTTCTGGCAGACGTTCCAGCCATTCTGCGCGTGGATCAAAACATTGAAGCTGGCAATCCAGATTGAGCAAGAGGGGAATCAGCGCCTGGGCGACATGTCCTGCGCCATAAACGGCGATTTCCCAGCGTGAAATACGAAAGGCTTCAAAATAAATTTTGACCAGGCCCCCACAGGTCATGCCGATCTCGGTTTGCAGGTTCCATTCGTGGAAGCGGAAATGATCGTTGCTTTTCAGCAAATCTTGGGCTTCGGCGATTACGCGGGCTTCAATTTTTCCGCCGCCAATGGTTCCCTGAACAAGCCCCTGGGCATTCACCAAAACCCGTGCTCCCTGTATTTGGGGGGCACTTCCAGTGATGGCGACCAGGATCGCCATGACACAGTCCTGCCCACTCTTGAGCAGAGCGGGCAAGCGGTCGTAGAGTTCGAGTTTTGGATCCATGCTTTACCTGAGCGAGATTGAAAAAAGAAGGCTTCAGTCTATTTTAACAAACGCAGACTTGCCGACCTTTTCAATATACAGTAAAATACAGCGAATTCTAACAAAGCAGGTTGTTTATGTTTCAAGGTTTGCGTTCTTTGATTTTTCAAGTGCCTGATCTTCAGGCTGCGAGCCAGTGGTATCAAGAGATTCTTTCGCAGACGCCTTATTTTGATCAGCCCTTTTATATCGGTTTTAATGTGGGCGGCTATGAATTGGGACTTTTGCCTGAATCGCCCGACCGCCCGCCCCAGCGGGGAGATTCGGTGTCCTGTTATTGGGGGGTTGCAGATATTCAAGCTGCTTATGCACGTTTGATTGCTTTGGGGGCCCAACCTGAGCGTAAAATTGAAAATGTAGGCGGCGAGATTGAATTGGCCAGTTTAAGAGATCCTTGGGGCAACCTGTTTGGGATCATTTATAACCCCCATTTCTCTTTGCCAACAGAGAACTGAAACTGAGTTTTCGTCCTTTCAGGAGATCAAACCATGAACCCTATCTGTTTGAATCAATTGGCCTATGTGATTCTCTTCGTGCGTGATGTGGCGCGTGCCGCAACTTTTTATCATGACTGCTTGGGCTTGCCTGTGCTCTACCAGGACAGCCACTGGGCAGAACTCGAAATGCAAGGTTTTAAGCTGGCTTTGCACTATTCAGAAAACCCCTTGGCACAGACCGCCAGCGCCCATGTGCCCACTTTGGTTTTTGCCGTGGCCGAGATCGCCGCGACCCGACGGGCCTTATGCGCGCAGGGGGTCTCGGTTTCGCCACTTGTCTTGGTCGCTGAAATGGAAGACCAGGTAGGTGTTTCAGCAGATTTCCGAGACCCGGAAGGGCACAGTTTGAGTTTGTATTCCCGCATGTCGTTAGAGGATTGGAATCAATTGCAGGAGGTTGGTGATGATTGATCATCATGGTTATAATATTGAAGCTGTTTGCCATGAGCCTGGATAGGCTTTGAGGTCTGACAGAACTGTATTTTTGTCTCTGTTTTGTTGCTGAATTGTAATATTAAATGTTTTTTAACTTTAATTTTGCATTTTGTTTACGATTTGAACTTCAGAATTCTACGAAAAAGCCCATAATGGATCTATAGGCACCGTGTAGAGAGGAATAATCAAAAATGCTTCAAGCTGTCAATTCTCCCCCACTGACTTTAGAACCTGTGCGTAGTCCGGCGGCTCGTCCTTTGCCCGCCCCAACCCCTCAACCTTTGAACCCCAAACCCCTGTCCAAGGATACTTTGGATTTAAAATCTGTAGGTGTAGGCGCCCTGGCGGGGGCTGGTACTTTTTATGCACCGATGGTCGTGGGCGGTTATGGCATGGGCGCTCCCTTTGGGGCCACTTTTAAAGATTCGCTGGTGGCCCCCTTGGTTGAAAAATCAACCCTGGCGTTGATTGGTGGGGCCGCTTTGGCAGGGGGTGTGGCTGGCAGTGTGGCGGGGCGCAATACCCGCAATACCGGAGAAGCCTTGACCACAGGCGCCATGGTCGGTGCCTCGATTGGCGCGCTGAGTGGCGCTGCCGTTGCTTACAGCACGAAAATTATGTCTCCCATGCAAGGGGCCATGCGTGGCGCCATGCTGGGAGGGGTTGCCGGGGGGGCTGGCGGAGCCGGTGCCTACCTCTTGGGCGCAGGCAAATAAACCCCGTTTTTACTCCGGTTAGGCTTTTGTTCTGAGCTGCCGGAGTTTTTCCCATTCTGCCGGGCCTGCCGCCAGTCTTTCCACAATCCCGTCTTTTAAGACCGAGGTTTGAAAAATTTCTTCGACATCCTCGGCCTGCACGCCTACGTACCAAAGATCCTGGGGATAAACCACCACCACAGGGCCCAGTTCACATACATCCAGACAACCTGTTTTGCTCGCCCGCACCTGCCCCTTGAGGCCGTGTTCTTTGAGCAGTTCGGCAAAGCGGAGACGGATCCCGGCACCGCCACAATGGCCGCAACTCACACGGGAGCTGCCCGCTGGGCGTTCATTGGTGCAGACTAAAATATGCTTTTGGTAGGGAGCCGTGGGATCTGACATGGTTTTTTCTCTATTCTGTGATGTGGTTCAGTGCGGCATTGCGTTCAAAGCGTTTCAGCCAGTTGATCAGGGCTGGGGCTTCAGGGGTTTGTTCTGTGATGGCCCATTGTGTCTGGCGGGCCAGGCTCAGGCATTCCAAGCTGCGGGCCAGTGTCAGGGCAAAACGGCGAGCGCCCTGTTCTACCTGCTCGGGGCCTTGGGCGGCAGTTTTCAGCAGCCAGTCACAGGCCAGATGGACGGTTTGCAGGGCTTTCTGGGCAATCGGAGCTACTTCGGGAGCTTCGAGCGAACCGGCCCAAAGCGCTAAGCCTGTGCGAAAGGTTTGAATATGTTCAGGGCTGCGCAGAGCCCTCAGGGTGTCTAAGGACAGCACATTGGTGGTTCCTTCCCAGATGGGCAGGACTTGGGCATCCCGCAGCAAAAGCGGCAAGCCGGTGTCTTCGACATAACCCGCCCCGCCAAAGCATTCCAAAACCTCACTTAAAACAGACACGGCCTGCTTGCCGGTGATCAGTTTGGTGAGGGGGGTAAACACCCGCTGCAGGAGTTGCTCTGTGGGGTTGAGATCCTTGTTTTCGAGTCGGCCCAGCAGAGAGACACTTTCAAAGGTCAAGGCAAAGGCCCCGGCAAATTCGGCCTGCAACATTTCAAGGGTATCGCGGTGCAGGGGTTTCTCAGCCAAGGGGGCGCCAAAGGCGATGCGTTTGCTGGCGTAATCTTCGGCTAGGGCCAGTCCCCGACGCATCAGGGCGATGGCGGAAACGCTGTTCCAGGTGCGCGTGATATTCAACATCGGTGTGATATTTTTAACGCCGTCCTGCGTGCCGACCACCAATTGAGCCGGGGTGCCGTGCAGCAGGAGTTCAGCCGTGGGCACTTTGCGGGTGCCCAGTTTGTCTTTGAGACGGCAGACCTCGATATTTTGTAATTGGCCCTGTGAATTGCGCAGTTCGACCATGAACAGGGCCAGGCCTTTGCCCCCTGGCCCATTGCCCTCCGGGCGTGCCAGGGTCAGAGTCATTTGCGAAGTGGTGGCTGAAGTGAACCATTTGCGGCCATACAGACGCCATTGTCCGTCTTCCTGGCGGGCGATGGTTTCGCTCAGGCCGACGTCTGAGCCGCCTGTCAATTCGGTCATCCATTGCCCACTGGTCCAGAAATTTTCATGGCTGCGGCTGGTTAAATGGGGCAGGGCTTTGTCGATCAGGGCCTGGTTGCCTGTGGCCAGCAAGGTTGCGGCTGCGCCATCGGTCATGGCCAGGGGGCAGCTGTAAATATCTGTTGAGGGGGTAAACAGATAAACCAGAGCGAATTGAAAGACCCGTGAGAGGGCGGTATATTTATTTTCGTAGGGCAGGGCGATCAGGCCAAAACGTGGGGTTAGGCGTTCGGCTTCTTTCCAGAGTTCGGTGACTTCAATCTGATCAATCCGTTTGCCCCAGGCATCGTAGTGGGTCAGTACGGGTTCATTGAGCCGATCCTTGAGCTGCCATTGGTAGAGCGGGCCTGCGCTCAGTTCGCCCATTGCGTGCAGATCGCTTTCAATTTCTGGGGGCAAATCGTTTGCACTGAGACGGTTTAAGCAGCTGCGCAGCAGCAGATCGGCCTGGTATTGATTGCTCAATGCGGGACCGCTTTGTTGAAAGAGTTCCATGGCTGACTCCTTTGGCCTTGAGAGGGGGCGTGTCATTTTTTTAAATTTTAGCACGCTTGGAAATTGTTTTTTTGCAGGCCAGAGTGCAATGTTGAAAAAGCAAGGGCCCCTGCTTTAGAAAAATTTTCAAACTTTTTCGTCATCTTTACGTTAAATTGTATTAATTGTTTCGTCACAGAGTCCTTCTGCTTTTGCCCCCTTTTTTGAGCCTTTGATTCAGGCTGAAAAAACAGCTTTTATGACATTTAGACAGAAATATGACAAAAATCAGATATTGACAAGCTTTTCTGAGCTGCTATTCTATTTTCAGAATGGGCTTACTGAAAGAGCTTTAAAAGCCAGCACTTGAAGGGTGTTTCTTGGCATGTCTATTTTTGGCAACCTCTTCGTTGATGGGGCTGAGTGTCCTTTTGGGCCTCAGCCCGCCCTTTGTTTTGCTGAGGCTCAAGTAAAGTTTATACCCCCCCCCGTATTTGAAGCTAACCCAATACCTACGCCGCCCACGTTCCCTGCCAGCTCTGTGCTAGGATCGGGGTATTTCAGCATGAAATTTTGGGAGTATTGAGATGCATTATTCTTTTTATTTAAAACTGAGCCTATCACTCTTTTTATTACAGGCCTGTCAGTGGGGAGTCGTTGAGCATAACCCACCCGGCAGTGAAAAAATCATTGGGGAAATTGCCGCAAATAAGGGTCAGGCCTATCTCTGTGAGCCTTATCAGGAGCCCAAGCAATTGGCTTTGCACTTTCCCAGCGACCTGGCGGTCAGCCAGGATGGACAAACCGTTTATGCCCTCAATGGGGAGTGTTTAGGGCAGACCCTGAGTTTCAGCAAAACAATCGGGGTAGACGGTTCTACCGGCTGCGCAAAAAAATCAATTGCTTCACGTGATTTCAGTAAAAATAACGAACGCCTTATACTTAACCGCCGGTTTATTTACAAAATACAAGCTTCAGCCTCAAAACCAGAGATCTTCAAAATACAAGGAAAAGCTCCTTTGAGCTGTGTTTTGGGAACAGATTTAGAAATCGACGACCAAAACCGACTCTATGCTGTAGATGAAATCAACCAACGGATTTATCGTCTGGGAGACTCACTGGAAAAACTGGTGGAGATTGATGAGGAGTCGATAAGAAGTTATGATGGGGCACTCGGAAACCAACCAAAACGAAAGATATATTTTGATGGCCCTTTTTCTTTCGAGGTTTCTAATCATAGCTTGATTTATAGCATTCATGCCACGGGAACAGTTAATAAAGAAGCACAAATACGAAAGATAACTCTTAACGACAAAATTAAATCAATTATTTATTTTAACGAGGATACACATCTTTCTGCATACAGTTATTTAATTCTCAATTCGATTTATGAGAATGTTTTCTTTGGCTTTTTCCCTAGTCTTATACTAGCTCCCACCTCAGAAAATGCGAATAAGTCTAAGCAATTAACTGGTAAAATATACCAGGATTTAGTTTCAAATCCTGTTCAAATAGGAATGGTTCTCAACGGTAAAGCCATCTATCGTCAAGAAAAGAATTACTTCTATTTTTCTGACAGTTCCAAACATGTTATTTATCAGCTTGTCACAAATTCAGCATTTGAACTGCTGAGTTTCTCTATTCTGGCGGGACGGAAAGACAATGCCGGTTATCTGGATGGCCCAGGCCAAACTACTCAATTTAACAGTCCAACTGGTTTAAGTTTAGATGCTGCAGGCAATATTTATGTCGCTGACACAGGTAACCATGCCATTCGTAAAATAACCCCTGAAGGTCAGGTCAGTACCTTTTACAAAGAATCATTACCTTTTCCTGGAGGATAATCTCATGACCAAACAATCTCATCCATTTTTTATCTGGTTATTGACACTGACAATGACTGCCTGCCAGATGATTCCACCAGGAATTCAAACACAAACATCTCTTGCAGGAGGATTTCAAATCCAGAGCGGCGTAAGTAAACCTGATTTAAAACCAATTTTATCTTGCGTCTCTCAAGGTCGGGATGGCTCTTTGCTGGCTCATTTCAGTTATGAAAACACCTTGGGCAAAACAGTCTCGATTCCTGTTGGCGAAAAAAATAAATTTCTTGAGAATCCCGGTTGGGGGCAAAAATCTGATTCAGATCAAAAAGAAGATAAAACTCATGAAAATGAAAAAGAGTCAAATCACTCAGAGCAAAGCTTCTCAATTCAATCGAATAGTTCCAAGCCAAAGCAAAATGAAAAAAATTCCTCGCAAAATCTAAATACCCAACAGGACATTGAAAAAGAGAAACAAGGTCAGCATGAGCAAAGCTTAAATAAAGAGCAATACCATCAATCCAATCGCAGAGATTACCAAGATCGTGGTCAAATTACAGACTTCCCACCTGGTGCTGGTTCTTCCTGGCCCCAAAGCACATTTTCGGTCGCGTTTACACAAGAGCGCCTTACTTGGCAATTGGGCAATCGCTCTGTAACAGCTTATGCCCAGGATTTATCGCAACGCTGTAATGAAGAAAAAATTACCGTAGCCGAACATACTGCTCCTCGAAAAACAATGCTTTTAGCACAAACCATAAACCTGACACAAACTCAGCAGGTGTTTAATTTTTCTTTTCAAGCTTCAGAGATTGCAGATTTACGCCGCCGAATTGCCATTAACCTGATCAATGGCCCCGATGGAAGTGCTCGAGTTAACGACCTGCGCATTTATCTGAATAAACAGCCTTTACTTGCCTTGCAACCCAATGCGAGTTTTTTAAAATCTGAACTGCCTAATATGATTGCAGAAATTTATAATACCCAGTTTGGCAACAATAATTTAGAGTTGGAAATCAGTGGTCCAGTAGGCGCACAGATTCGTTTCAGTATTGAGGGTTTTTTGCGGGCTGCATATATTCCTAAAGCCGCTCACAGTGCAATTGATTCTAACGAGCTTATCCGCAAAGCTCCGACCCATAAGGGTGTCATTGGTATAAAGTTTATGGAAGGACTGAAAGTTCGTTTAGGACAAGCAACAAATCAATGGGAACGCTTCTCTGATCAGACAGGAATCAGTCTGCTTCCTTTACAGGCCTTAATTGCCTATCATCAAATATCAGAGATTGTCCCCGCTTTGCCTGGAAGTGTAGAGGAGCGGGACACTATGGAACAGAGAGCTGAATCAAAAACCGGACATGAAGCCCCCAACCAAAATCTGTTCTATTATTTATACTTCGACGAAAATAAAGATGTTTGGGACATGGTCGATCGTCTCTCTATCCTGCCTTTTATTGAAGAAGCTTTTCCGATGTTTGTATTTTCTTCACCTCAGGCAACAACTTCATCAGGGCTTGCTCCCTTTATTCCCGATGAAGTAAAACCCAGTGGAGGTTTGTCTGGATCTACAACCCCAGTAATAACCACAATAAACCCATTCCCAACCCCAGTTCCAAACTCTCTCTGGTTGGAATGCTCGCGTATTCTGAATCAAAGTTCTGCCCCTACCCCAAGACCATGCCCTTCTGCCTCCCCAGGTGCTGACCCTATTGCCGGAGCATGGGATATTACGCAAGGCAGTCCCAGTGTTAAAATTGCTGCAATAGAACATGGATTTATCAAAAATCATGAAGAATTAGGAAATGTAAAACAATTAGTTGATATTTCTCCTGGAAATCAATATACAGACTTTGAGCATGCAACTAAAACTATGGGGGTCTTAGGAGCGACAAAGGATTCTACTGGCAGAGGTTCTATCGGAGTTGCTCATGGAGCTTCTGTGTATCATATCTGGGCTTGGGATAATCAACTTAACTCACCAAGTCTTTGTAAAGGAACTGGCTATGCAAAATGTAATCGCACTGTCGATGCCCTGGAGTACGCAAAAAAAGAGCACATGAATGCCGTTCTTGTGGAGGTTGACGGTGGTGGTTTTACTCCTGGCACTGTAGAACACTTAGATCCTCCCGTACGCACTCAAATTCAACAAAACATGATACCTGCTGGTATTTCGGTGATTTTGCCAGCCGGAAACCGTGCGTGTGAGGATATTAAAGACAGTAATGAGTTCAATCAATGTACAGCCCTTTTCCCAGCCGGGAAAAATATCAAAGCTGTAACTGTTGCAGAATCTTATCCGGATATGCACGGTTGTGTTCCCCCCAATCCATGGGTAAACTTAGCTCCCTTTGGCCCCTTTATTGCTGGAGCGTTAGCAATAGGGTATATAAACTGTGTAAAAGATAATCCTCCCACTATAAAATATAGATTTTCTAAAACAGGCCCAATGGAGGATAGTGGTTCCATCATTGTTGGCGCCCTCAAAGTGGATGGGTCTGGAATGGTTCCACCTACTGGAGGAACATCAACTTTGCCTTATAACCATGGAAAATCTATTCCCTCCAGTGATGGTTTAAGTACTGAGGGTGGGCATGGAACAGATATTGCCGGGCCTTCTGAGCATATTTGGACAACAGCCTATGATCCCGCAAATCCCAATAAAATTAATCATTATGGAAATTTTGGAGGAACCTCCGGAGCTTCCCCTGTGATTGCTGGCGTGGTTGCGTTGATGCTTTCTGTTAATCCAACTCTAACTCCTCAAGTGATTCGCAAAATTCTGCGTGAAACACAGCAATCCTTGCCTTCGGGTGAAGATATTTCAGGCATGGTAAATGCCTACGAAGCTGTAAAAACAGCCCAAAGCTTACCTGGTGGAATAGGGGGCGGCGGATTTAGTTCTAAATCCCTCCTCTCTCCACCCGCTGGTGTAACCCCAGCCGGTTTTGGTCTCAATGTTTTCTACGATCCCAACTTTTCTACTCCGCTCACAGTTCGGGCTGGGGATACCATCGGTTTCTTTATGGCCAATGCCCGCACCCGTAATATTTCAATCGAGATCCAGGGTAAAAACGCGGTGGTGAAGGCTATAAGTGATGATCTGATCAGTATGACCGTGCCTGCAGACTTAGTCGTGGGCAATCTCAATGTTTTGTTCAAGAGCGATCAGGGCAGTTTTCAGATTGACAATCTGCTGAACTATACTTCTCCCTATCCAGAAGTGGTAAAGTTCAGCAAACCTACGATCTTTGCCAATGGTGGCGATATTGTCGATGCGTATATCACGGTCAAAGATCAAAACGGGCAACCTGCTCCTGATGGCACGTCTTACTATATTCACTTAATGCCGACCCATATTGGTCTTTACCCCGATCTGCGCATGATTGATCCTGAAACCCAGCAGGAATATGGGGGTAAATGGTCGAGCTATGAACAGGTCTTTTCTGTCAAAAATGGAACGGTGCATATTCAGGTCAAACTCTCTGAAGCCATTGCCCCCTATACCTACACCTATGATTGGGCCAATAATATTCCCAATGCCTTGACCTGGCCCCATGTCGAGGCCCCCAGTTTTCAGGTGCAGGTCTGCACGCCGGCTTATAGCTCCTATAAGCCTGGATACGGCTATTACTGTGGACAGCAGCTCTTTCCCCAGACAGGCAATACACAAGATGGCCGCTTGTATGCGATTCACGCCTATTCCGTTGATCCTCAAATCAACTATGTGACAGCAGGATCTGGGCGTCAGCTGTATAAGATTCACAATATCAAAGATATTCTGGGTAACCCTGTGCCCGTGGGAACGGTGCTCTATCTCAACAATACTTATTACGGCCAAATTAGCACCACAGAAGGCGGAGATATCGCCAGGGGAGCAGTGGTCAAAACCCCCGGTGAGCTGGAGTTTGCATATGAGCCAATCAGCCGTGTTTCCTGCACTTGGTTTGCAGGAACACAAGATATTGCTTATATCACCCCCAATGGGGCCTCAGGAGACCCACTCAGTTGGATGATCGGCAGCCCGATTTATTTTAAATATGTGCTGTGCTGATCAAGAAAATGCTCTGGCAATTGAAAGGCCTCTCAGAGGCGGCCCGATCAGAGCCGAGGCTCAAGCAACTGTGCAAAAATCTCATTGCTGAGCATCACACTCTCAGGCGCGAGCTTCCAATGGCCCTGCTCGCAGAACAGGCGCCCTTCTGCTTGCAAAGCCAGCAGTTCAGGGCTGGCTTGGGTCAGGGGCAGGCCAAAATCCGCTTCAAAGCGCTGGGCATCCAGCCCGGTCTGCAGCAAACGCAGGCCGAGCATGATCCGTTCGGCGGCAGCTTCCTGGGGGCTTTGTACTGGGGTGTGTTCCCAGGCCCAGTGCCCGTTTTCAATCTGTGCATAATAGTGCAGCAGATCCTCTGAATTGGCATAGCGCCTGTTTTGCCAGTAGCCATGTGCGCCCACTCCGGCGGCCAGCACAGGGGCTGCCAGCCAATAGAGTTGATTGTGCTGTGAGGCTTTGCCGGGCAAGGCCCAATTGGCAATTTCATAGTGATCATACCCTGCCTGTTGCAGCCGTTCACAGGCCCATTGGTACATGGCCACTTCTTCGTCCTCGTGGGGGCGGCTCAGCCTTTGCTTTTGTTCCAACCAGCCAAATTCTGTGCCAGCATGCACTTCCAGCCCATAGAGTGAAAGATGGCTGGGCCGATGGTTCAGGGCCTGTTCCAGGGTATTTTGCCAGCTTGCCAAATTTTGGCCTGGCAGGCCAAAGATCAGATCAAAGCTGATATTTTCAAAGCCACTCTCACGCAAAGCCTGCAGGCAGGTTTGAATATCTTCAAGGCGGTGGCTGCGCCCACAGGCTTCCAGCTCAGCGGGGTTGAAGCTTTGAATACCCAGGCTGATGCGGTTGATGCCCTGGGTCCGACAGAATTCAAAATAAGCTTTTGAGCCAGTTTCGGGGTTGACCTCAAGGGTCCATTCTTTGATCTGGCTGAGATCGAGATGCTGGCGCAGGGCGGCGATCAGCACTGACAATTCTGCCTGATTGAGCAGGGAGGGGGTGCCTCCTCCCAGATAGAGCGTTTCAAGGGTCTGTGGAATTTGGCCCAAGGCCTTGAGTTCGTGTCCGAGGGCTTCCAGATAGCGGGTGATTTGGGTGCGTTTCTGCAAAACCCGCACGGTAAAATCACAATAGCGGCATTTGCGCAAACAAAAAGGCAGATGCAGGTAAAGCCCACGGGCGGGGAGGGTCATGGCTGTGACACAGAACCAGGATCGACCAGAAAGCCCTTTAAACTGGTGCGCCCCAACAAAACCTCGTAATCCAACTGGCTGCGTTCGGCCAGGGTAAACTCGGCTTCGCGTTTGAGCCCTTTGATCAGAAACGGAATTTTAACCACCTGTCGGTGGCTGATGCCATGGGCGTTGCGCACGGTGGTCTGGCGAATGGGCGTTTTGAAGCCCAGTCTTTGCGCCAGATCTGCATCAATACTGGAAAGGGTTGCGCCTGTATCTATCCGGGCTAAAATTTTGACTTGGGGCTTGCCCAGCAAAACAACGGGTTCCACGGCTTGAATAATGATTTTTTCCTGGCAGGGAGACGGGCTGTTGGGCACGGCCTGGGCTTGCGAGCTGCCCAACAGGATACTGAGCAAGAGAAGCAGACGCCAACTCATGCGGGTGGCTCTTGAGGGGCAAACAGACTTTGCCGCATCAATAAAATCGCAAGAATTCCCAAAAACGGCAGCATCACAAAGGGGTGGTGTTTAAACAGCGTGGGAATGAGCAGGGTTAAACCCAGAAAGGTCAGAAAAAGGAAAAGGATTTGCTTGAGTTTGTCTTTCATTTGAGGGGCTCCTGTTGAGCTGCACTTTTTTCTCGGGGTTTCAATCTCCATACTGGATCCTGGCGCAGATACCCGAGTTCGGTTTCCAGGCGGCTCAGTTCATGCAGCGCCAGGGCGGGAATGGGTTCTGGCACAGCCAAAGGATCCTGGTTCAGAATTTCCTGGTTGATACGCTCCAATTGTTCTATTGAGGTTTTTAATTCCTGAATGGCGTTTTCGAGTTCGCTCTGGCGTTTGAGCAGGTGTTCCAGGCGTAACTGCTCAAGCTCCTGAAATGCGTGTTGCTGTAAAAAATAATTGACCTGGTGCCGCTGTTCAACAATTTCATGGATCAGGCGTTTGAGTTGATCCACACCCGTTTTGAGGTGGGGGTTGTGATTCTGGGGATAGAGTTCCAGTAGGTTTTGCAAACTGAGCGCTTCGGTCAGCATCTCTTCCATGCGGGTTTGTAATTGGGCCAGTTCCTGCGCTGTTTTTTGGAGTAAACTTTCGGGTTCAAGTTTTTCAAGTTTAAAGTGGTGGTGAATTTGCACCAAACGCTCGCTCAGTTTGTTGAGGCGGGCTTCCAGATTGGGCAATTCTTCAAGCAGGGTTTCAAGTTTTTGGCTCTGTTCGGTCAGCCTAGTTTTGAGCTTTTGCGCCTTTTCCAAGTGGGCCTGTTGATTTTCACTGGCTTGCTGCAGAGCGGCGAGCACGACCGGGCGAGTCAGTTCATTCAGGGCCGGGAGTTCGGGCGTTTTTCCCCCCAGCGAACCGTGTTCAGCGTAGGCGGAAAGCGCAGATTGTTTCGGGGCCGCTGTGCGCTCTTTCGGAACTTTGCCCAGATTCAGCGCCGAAGCTGTTTCGGGATTGTTTTCAATGAAATCTGCCATGGCTTCTTTCAAACGCAGGGTGAGCTGGGCCGACCCCTTGGGTTGAGAACTGCCTTGGGCCGAAAGTGAGAGGGCAGGGCTGTGATCATCCAGCAGAATATCCAATTGGGCATGGGCAGGCGGGGTGTCAAAAAGCGGTTCCAAATGCAGGGGCAAAATTTGCTGCTTGCGAATTTTTTCACAGAGTGCAGTATCTTGGATCAAAAGCGGCTGGGAACGTTGGTATTTTGTCTTTTTTTGTGCATAGTAGTGTTTTCCCAGTTGCAGGATTTGAATACTGTCTGTTTCATTGATCTGAAGCGATTGCAGCAAATGGGTATCTGGGTGGGCATCAATCCGCAGCGAAAAATCCTGAGGCTCTTTGTCGGGCGGGGGGGCAGATTTTTGAAACCAGGAGGCCATGCTCAAGCTGCTTTCCGGGCTGGAAATTGAAGCCCTTGTTTTATCAGCCATTCTCGGGCAGGGCGAAGATCTTCCTGCTCCAGCTCCACCCAGTGAATCCCCGGATCTTTGCGAAACCAAGTCATCTGGCGTTTGGCATACTGACGGGTATGGATATGCATTTCTGCTTGAGCTGTTTTCAGGTCTGTTTTGCTATCGAGAAAGTCTGCGATTTCACGGTAGTTTAAGGTTTGAAGCAGGGGCAAATCCGCGCCATAGCGCTCTCTGAGTGCTTTGACCTCTTCGACCAGACCCCCATCAATCATGGCTTGAATCCGCCGCACAATCCGCTGTTCGAGCAAGGCACGGGGCATGCTCAGACCGAGGTAAATACAGGAATAACGCAGTTCACTTGAACGGCTTTGCTGTTCAGAGAGTGCTTGACCTGTCACCCTGTAAACTTCAAGGGCCCGGATAATTCTGCGCAGGTCATGGGGATGCAGTCTTTCGGCGCTTGGGGGATCAATCCGATGCAATTCAGTGTGTAAATAGCCTTCTCCCTTTTCGCTTTCAGCTTTGAGCAGTTCAGCACGCAGTTCAGGCTGGGGAGCGACCTCAGGAATTTGATATGCATAGAGCAGGGTTTTCAGGTAAAGTCCGGTTCCGCCCACAAAGATCGGCAGTTTGCCTCTTTGCCAGATCGCATGCAGGGCCTGCTCTGCCGCCAGGAGATATTGGGTGACGGTAAAGGTTTCACGTGGATCGGCGATGTCAAACAGGTGGTGGGGGATTTCTTCCTGTTCAGACAATGAGGGTTTGGCGGTGCCAATATTCAATTCGCGGTAAATTTGGCGGGAATCGGCGCAAATCAGCTCACCCTGATTGTGGCGCGCCAATTCCAGGGCCAGACTGCTTTTTCCTGAGGCAGTGGGGCCCGCAATCACGACGAGGGGGTTTTGGCTTGGATTCATGAGCAAACTTCTTCAAGGCGTTTCTTGTGAGTTTTCCTTACGCATGGCTTGAATTTCACGGCTTAAGACCCCTTCATAGCAGTCAGGGCAAATCCCATGGCTGAAGCGGGCATGGGTATGATGTGAGACATAGTGTTCAAGTTTTTCCCAGTAATTTTCATCATTGCGAATTTTTTTACAATAGGCACAGATTGGCAAAAGACCTCGCAATTCTTTGACATTGGCCAGTGCTTCTTCCAATTCATTCAAACGCTGCAAGAGGGTTTGCTGAAGGTTGAGAATGCGTTCGCCGACATTCAGGCGTGCTTTGAGCTGACCCGGATCGACGGGCTTAAAAAGATAGTCATCGGCCCCGGCTTCCAGCCCCTGAATGAGGTTCTGGGTGCCCTCCATGCCTGTTAATAACAGGATATATGTAGATTTGTGTGTTTCACTCAGACGCATGCGACGACAGAGTTCCAAACCATCGGGAGCCGGCATCAGCCAGTCAAAAATCACCAGGGGAGCGGGATCTTCTTCCAGCATCTGCCAGGCTTCTTGCCCATCTTTTGCTTCACTGACACGGTAGCCCCAACGGCGGAGCATATTGCTGGTGGTTCGCAGAGAGACAGGATCGTCCTCTGCTATTAAGATGTGCATTTAGGCTTGAAATTCCTGATGAACACGCTGATAAACCTGTTTGGTCTGATCGGCGATAATATCCCAGTTGAAGGTGTCAATCAGGCGCTGATAGGCTTGATCCACCATCCATTTGGACCAGTCAGGATGGAAGAGGACCTGTTTAATGCCCCAGGCCAAAGAATCCGGTGAACCAGTATAGCTTTTCATGCCGGTGACGCCATGCTCAACAATGCCTCCCAATCCGCCGGTATCTGAAACCACGACGGGGGTATGGGCTGCCATGGCTTCCAGTGCAACAATGCCAAAGGGCTCATACAGGCTGGGATAGGCGGCAACGTCGGCCACACGCAGAAGCTTGAGCAAGTCTTCATCTGAAACATAGCCGGGCAGAATCACCCGATCGGCAATGCCCAGGGCTTGTGCTTTGTAGCGCAGCTCTTCGAGCATCGGGCCTTTGCCTGCAATTACGAAGCGGGCATGGGGCACTTCCCGCAAAACCTCTGCGGCGGCTTCGACCAGAATCTGAAAGCCTTTTTCAGGAACCATGCGGCCTACGGAGACAATCAAGGGCTCATGATCGGCCGCCAGACGGCGGCGAAAATCCATGGCATCGGGAAAGGGAAACAGAAATTTATCGCGTTTAATCCCATTGGGGATAATATCTATTTTACTGGCGGGCAGGTTGTAATTGCCCATGACTTCACTTTTCATGGCCTGGCTGCAGACAATCGTGCGCCAGGATTCATAATTGAGATACCATTCCATGCTGTGCACATAGGCTTGGATTTTATTGTGAATTCCGCTCCAACGGCCCGATTCAGTGGCATGAATGGTGGCAATCAAAGGCAGATTGTACATGTGCTTGAGCGTGATGGCGGCATGGGCCACCAGCCAGTCATGGGCGTGAATGATATCAAAACTTTGGGTTTGCATGAGTTCCTGAACTTTACGCAGGATCCCAAAATTAAAATGGAGAACCCAAGAGAAAAAATCAGGCGCTTCAAATTGAAAATCTTTGACGCGGTGAATATTGACACCCTTGACCTGTGCGAAAGCGGGAGTCCCCGGATGATCGGCAGTGACCACTTCGACTTGTTCCCAGGCATGTACCAGAGCTTCTGAAATTTCTTCACTGTGTCGGGCCAGGCCGCCAACGACGCGTGGGGGATATTCCCAGGTCAACATCAAGATTTTCATAGTGTTCCTCTATCTACCCGGGTGAAAGCGATAGCCAATCCCCCGGACGGTTTGAATATATTGGGGTAAGTCTTCGCTCTTTATCTTATCACGGAGCCTGCGAATTTGCGCGTCGATAGTGCGTTCGTTGATGTTTTTGTTTTTGAGTAGATCAGTGAGATCCAGACGGGTAAATATTTTATCTGGAGACAGGGCCAGAATTTTAAAAATTTCAAATTCACGTTGGGTTAAGTGAAGGATTTTATTGCGAACCGAAACTTCGCGCGTTTGTGTATTGAAGACCAATTCGCCTGCTGCATAGAGTTTGCGCTTAATGGGAGCTTGGGGCGGGGCAAAGGCTGTCAGCTCTGGAAAATATTTTCCTTTGCGGCGCACAGCGGCGCGAAGCCGGGCACGTAATTCCCGCATGCCAAAGGGTTTCGTTATATAATCTTCGGCCCCCAGTTCCAGGCCAATCACTTTCTCAGTGGTGGCATCCAGGCCACTTAAAAAAAGCACCTGCATTTGGGGATGCTTTTTCTTGAGCATGCGACAGACTTCCATACCGCTAATATCCGGCAGCATGATATCGCAAATGGCGATATCAGGAGTGTTTTGGGCTGCTTTTGCCAAACCTTGGGCGCCATTCAGAGCGGTTTCAATTTTCCAGGGCTCAGTCACGAACATATCCTGAAATACCTGACAAAGAATAGGGTCATCATCAATTAAGAGGATTTTGGCGGGTATTTTCTGTGCTGCTGTTTTTTTTATGCTCATTTTAACTCCCTGGCTATCTACGCTTTTTTTGTCTGCTCATTTTGAGAGCGCAGCCCTCAAAATTTATAATTTTTTACCCTGTGTATACAGACTATTATGCCCAAACTTCAGAGCTGCTAAACAGACTTCGGCGTAAATTTATGCATAATTTCTGAATTCTCGATTGAGAGTTGGGGGGCAGTCATGCTGTTTGAAATTCAGAGGGGAGGGGGCTGATTTCAGGAAGAGGGTGTGCATAAAAAGAGAATCTCTTTGTAATTTCTGAGCGGTTTGGCTTGCTGAATCCTTAAATATATATTTCAATGGTTTAGACGAAGCCAAGGAGTGAAATGCCATGCAGGAGAATGTCCTGATAGATGTTATTGACGATCTGAAAGCTGTATTAGATCGTTTGGGCCATGATTATTCATTGATCAGGCATCCCGCTGGTGGACTGAAGCGGGTAGGCTCGGTTGACCTGCCTGTCAGCTATCGCCTGTTTCTTGAACATTTTGCGCCGAATGGTGCTGAAATCCGTTTTGCCCAATACCATGCCCTGACCTTTTATCTTCAGGATGAATTGGAGTTGGTGCAGTCGAAAAACTACAGCCAGGATGGCTTTCTGGTGATTGGGCTCTATGATGAACAGCCGCTTTTGCTGAAACTTTCTGATTCAGAAGAGGGGGATGCGGGGGTATTCAAAGCCTCCGGTCGCCAATATTTGCGTATGGCGGGTTCTTTCTTTCAGTTCTTGCGTATGTTTCAACTCAGTTTGGAAATGTTGGGCTCTCTCAGTGATTTTGACGAGGCGGTGCCCGGCTATCAAGAAGAAGAGGAAATGGGCTATCACGACAGCTATGAAGATGTCGGAGCCATGCGATCGCGTGAGGAATTGCTTGAAGAATTCTATAATGAGCTTGAAATGATCGATCCCGATGGCGCTGAAAATTGGGGGTTGGACTAAGTTTCTGTCCCTGCAAAAAATAAAAAACAGGCTTTGGAGTTCTCCAAAACCTGTTTTTTTGTGTCTTTACTGGGGCAGTTCTGGTAGATCCAGAGAGAGATCACTGCCCGTATCGGTGGGCAGGGTATCGGTCATGCCACTGTCCATGGCAGCAGGAGCGGTTACGCTGCTGGCATCGACCACAGGGGCGGGTTCAAATTTGATCACCTGAGCAGAGCGGTAATCGCGGGAGAAATCCGCCACAAACAGGGTACCTTCTTCATCGATGCAGATCGAAACCGCATCGAGCGCACCACTGCCAAAATTGACAATGAATTCACCATTTTTATCAAAGCGTTTGATTTCGCCACCATCCAGAACATAGAGATCGCCATTGCGGGGATCGACGGCCACATCTTTGGGCGCATTGAGGTATTCCTGAATAAAGACAGAGGGTGTGCTGCCTTCGATTTTATAAATTTTGTTCTGTACGGGTACATAGGCATTGCCTGTTTTATCGACAGTGAGATTGCCACTGGCATTGACTCCAGAAACCAGGGTACGGCTGACGCCTGTATCATCAGATTCAGCCACACCGCCGAGACCATAAACATAGGTTTTGTTGCCGCCGCTGGCAATATCCAGAGCACCATCAGAATCGGCTTTGGTCACACTGCCATTGCTGGTATCAATCGTAAAGGTGCCGCTTTTTTCGTCGACGACCAGAATCTGGCCTGCGCTGTTGAGGGTCAGGCCACGGGTGGTGGCATTGAGGGGATGACGCAGCCCCAACCAGGTAGAAGCCATGTTTTTCCAGCCGGAGCCATCGCTGCTGTTCATTTTGATCACGGTGCCTTTTTTAATCAGGCTGCGGGTATCAATCGCGGCGACATAGAGGGTGCCACCTGAAGCGGCAAGGCCGACAGGTTGCCAGAGGTTGAGCAGAGAATCCTGGTCGACTTTAAAGGCGCCAATCTGTTTGTTGGGCAGGGCGGCTTCCAGGGCTTTAGAGCCGATTTCACCCTGCATGCGAATGGGGTTATTTTGAGGAGGAACAGCCCGGTTGGGAACAACCGTGACCTGGGCTTTGGTTTCCAGTTGTCCAAAACGGAAAACCAGGGTTTGTGTGCCAGCGGGAATATTCATCAGGGTAAAAGCGCCCTGACGGCTGGTGGTTTTGATGTCGGGATTGCCTTCGAGAGAAATTTCAACATTGTGCAAGGGCTGGCCACCACTGCTGACCACCTGACCGACAATCGAACCTACCTGACCCAGGGTGACATCGGTCGGCAGGGTATTGTTGCTGAGGGGATCTGCAACCGGAGCTACATTCATCAGATTGGGATCATTCTGTTGGGCATTCATCAGACTGGTAGGGTAATAGGGGACAGGGGGAAGGGTATTGCTGCGGCTGCAAGCGGTCAATGAAGCCGCGAGGGTTAAACCGAGTGCCCAAAATTTAATATTCTTCATGATTGCGTTCCTCTTACTCTCTCATCCGTCATCGTTATAGGATGATTATCCAGCTTTGATTGACCAAACTTGTCAGGGCAAATTAAAATTCAGTTTAAGTCAGTTCAAACTTTTAATTAATTTTTTGCCTTTGGAGCCATTTTTATGAAACATCCCGATCTCTCCGGCCTGCAGGATCAGTTGCAACAGGTCACTCCTTATTTTGAAGCTTTGCGCCAGCAGATCCACCGCGTGATTCTGGGGCAGGAAAACCTGGTAGAGCGCTTGCTGATTGCACTCTTGGGGGATGGGCATATTTTGCTGGAGGGAGTGCCCGGTTTGGCCAAAACGCTTTCGATCAGTACCTTGGCCCAGGCTGTGCATGTGGGGTTTAAACGGATCCAGTTTACCCCCGATCTTTTGCCTGCTGATTTAATTGGCACCCGGATCTACAATCCCCAGAACAACAGTTTTGAGGTCAAACAGGGGCCGATCTTTACCCATTTTCTGCTGGCAGATGAAATTAACCGTGCGCCCGCCAAGGTTCAAAGTGCGCTGCTTGAGGCCATGCAGGAGCGCCAGGTGACCATCGGCCAGGAAACCTATTTCCTGCCTGCCCCCTTTTTGGTGCTCGCCACCCAAAATCCTTTGGAGCAGGAGGGAACCTATCCTTTGCCTGAGGCCCAGTTGGATCGTTTTATGCTCAAAGTTCAGGTCAATTACCCGACGCCAGCGCAGGAGAAGGCGATTATTCTGCAGCAGGTCAATCAGAATGAAAAACTAGAAGTTCAGCCGGTTTTAAAAGCCGAGGATATTGTGGGGGCACGCACCCTGGTCAGACAGATCTATTTGGATCCAGCCATCGCCGATTATATCGTGGATCTGATTTTTGCCACCCGTGAGCCCGAGCGCTACCAATTGGACCTCCAGCATTTGATCCGCTGTGGCGCTTCTCCCCGTGCCTCGATCTATCTTGCGCTCTGTGCCAAGGTGCACGCCTTTTTAAACAAGCGGGCCTTTGTGATTCCTGAAGATGTAAAGGCGATTGGTTTGGATGTTTTACGGCATCGTCTCAGTATTACTTATGAGGCAGAAGCTGAGGAAATTACCTCAGAACAGATCGTGCAGAAGATCTTTGAGAAAATTCAGGTGCCTTAAAGAGTTTGTTCAGGAAACCGAGGCCAAAATCCAAGCTTTTGTAATGAAATACACTGGCGCAGAGATGATTTAATGGTATCCTGATATCGGTCTCTTGATCGAAACCGCACTCAAGTTTGAAGCTATATTTAAGAAAAAAAGATGTTTCAGGTGACCCATGAGAAAGTCTGTTCTTGATTATATCCTCCGGATATACTTGCCTGTAACGCTCCTGATCGTCGTTGTAACTTATACAGTGACTTATTTTGTATCTCGAGATGAGCGTTACCACGTCGGGTATCAACCCACTCAACCCATTAACTATTCCCACGAACTCCATGCAGGGCAGTTGGCAATTGATTGTCAGTATTGTCATACAGGAGCTTCAAAAGGACGCCATGCCAATGTGCCTGCCGTCGAAACCTGTATGAACTGTCATACTGTGGCCCGAACGGATCGTCCTGAGATTAAAAAGCTGACGGCCTTCTATAAGGAAAATAAACCGATCCCCTGGCAGCGAATTCACAAGCTTCCAGAGCATGTTTATTTTAACCACAGCGTGCATGTCAACAAAGGTCTGGCCTGCCAGGAATGCCACGGTCAGATTCAAACCATGCCTGTCGTGGCTCAAGCCAAGCCGTTTATGATGGCTGATTGTTTGGCCTGCCACCGTACTGCGCCCCAGAAATATCCGCATCTGGTCAATTTGACCGGTCTGAAAAAAGGGCCGGAAAACTGTACAGCGTGCCACCGTTAACGGAGATAACCATGGAAGAAAAAAACATTCAAAACGGAAAATCCCCGTCAGGTCTGGGACGTCGTAAGTTTCTGGCCCTGATGGGCAAAACTGCTTTGGGAGCTTGGTTGCTGCAACTCCTGCCTACCGAAGCCTTGGCTTTGCCCCTGCCCTTAAAAAAACGTTCAAATTCTTTGCCGAATAACAGATATGCTGCGCGTATTGCTGTGCATCCGAAGGCAGTGAAGCGAAATAAATGAGGAACTGAGAAATGCAGCAGAATAAACCTACACTGAAATATTGGCAGGCCCTCGAAGAATTACAGGATTCTCCTGAAGTTTTAGAGGCCAAAGGCCATGAATTTAAACAAGGGGTCACCGATGATTTTGACCCCTCTGAAATGGGCGCCGTTTCACGGCGTCGTTTTCTTGCCGCGATGGGCGCTTCCGCAGCGTTTGCCCTGACCAGCTGTAAATCCTACATGGATCACGGCAAGGTGGTTCCCTACAATCACCAGACAGAAGAAGTTATTGTGGGCCGCCCCACATTCTTTGCTTCTGCTGTTCGCACCCGTGATGCCGCCTGTAGCGTTTTGGTACGTACACGGGAAGGGCGCCCTATTAATTTGGCGGGCAACCCTGAAAACCCCTTTAACCAAGGGCATATTAACAGCCAGTTCCTGGCTTCCGTGACCGCGCTTTATGATCCTGAGCGTTTGAGCAAACCCCATAAGCCCGATGGCTCCAAGCTGTCCTGGCAAGAGGCGGATGATGCGATTCGGAAAGCCTTGCAGGGAGACAAGCAGGTCGCCCTGATTGCGCACAGCATTTTATCTCCTGCTTTCAGCCAATTGCTGAAAGATTTTCAGGCGCATTATTCGAATGTAAAGGTTTATACCCACAATACTTTCCATGATGGCATGCGGCAGGCTGCCTGGAAAAAATCTTATGGCCAGGGCGTTTTTCCCGCTTTGCAGTGGGATCAGGCCGATGTTGTTCTGGCCCTGGAGTCTGATTTCCTGGGTGTTGAAGGCGATCTTGAAATGGCAAGACTTTTTGCCGATCGCCGTGACATTATGAACAAAGCCAGCTTTAACCGCTTTTATGTGGCCGAAGGCAATCTGAGCCAGACAGGCATGAATGCAGATTATCGTCTGCGTTTGCGGCCCGATGCCCAGTATTCTCTGGTGATGGGGCTTTTGAATGAACTGGGTTCTTCACTCAGTTCAATGACTTTGGCCTCTGTCGCCAAAGCGCATGGCCTTTCAGAAGCTGTGCTCAAACATTTGGTTGAAGATTTGAAAAATTCCCACGGCAAGGCTTTGGTCTATGCCGGTGATCGTTTGCCGGAGGCTGTCCATATTGCAGTCAATGCCCTGAATGATCATTTGGGGGCGAGTGCACTCTACCGTCAGGAAAGTTCTGTTGCTCAGCTTGAGGGCAGCTCTGTTCAGGATTGGGAAAAGCTCGTTTCAGATATGAAATCTGGAGCCGTGGGGGCTGTTCTGCATTTGGGTTCTAACCCGGTCTTTGAACTGCCCACTGATTTGGGCTATGCAGAGGCTGTTGCGAAGGTTCCCCTGATTGCCACCCTTGGCACTCAGGTCAGTGAAACCACTGCCAAGAGCACGCATGTTTTACCCGTGCACCATGATCTCGAATCTTGGGGTGATTTCAAATCCCGTACCGGCTTGCATCTTTTGCAACAACCTGTGATTCGCCCAATTCATGATTCTCGCCAAGCAGAAGGTCTTTTCCTGGCCTGGCTGAAGGGTGAAAGCTATTCCGAGGATCTGTATCTTCACTATCTTCAAGACTATTGGCAAAAACAGGTTTATACCAAAGTCAAGCCGCTGGCTGATTTTAAAACCTTCTGGAATTCTGCTTTGCATGACGGCTTTGTGCAATATGCCGAGCCTGTTGCAAAGCCTGGTGCATTTAAAGCCTCGGCTTTAAAAGAAGCTCAAGCCCCTGAAACCGGTAAAGATTTTGTCGTCTTGCTGGGCCGCAGCTATGCGGTCGGTGGAGATGGCGAGTTCGCTGGCAATGGCTGGCTGCAAGAAATTCCTCACCCTGTCAGCAAGGTGGTATGGAGTAACTATGCTGCGATTTCTGTGACTGCAGCCAATGAATTGGGAATTAAAACCGATGATTTGGTTCAGGTTCAGGTCGGTAACCGTACCCTTGAACTCCCAGCCCTGGTTCAACCCGGTATGGCGGATAAGGTGATTGCGATTGAGTTGGGCTATGGCCGTTCTGTCGCTGGAATGATTGGCTCCGAGGTGGGTTTCAATGCCCATCAGCTTTTGAGCAAAGCCGATCAAAACAATCCCTGGATTCTGAAAGGCGCTTTGAGCAAAGGCAATGGCAAGAAACATCTTGTTTGCACCCAATTGCACCACGCCTTCGATCTGGAGCGCGAACAGGATCTGCATATCAAACGGGGTATTGTCCATGAGGCCAATTATCCTGAATATGTCAAAGATCCCCACTCTGCAGCGATGCATACCCACCATCTGATCAATGTCACCAAAATGCATACCTATGAGGGTGTGAAATGGGCAATGGCAATTGATGCCAATAAATGTACAGGTTGTGGCACCTGTGTGATGGCTTGTAATGTTGAAAACAACGTTCCCGTAGTCGGGCCTGAGCAGGTAGACAAAGGCCGTGAAATGCATTGGATGCGTTTGGACCGCTATTATTCTGGTACGCCGGAAGAACCGACGGTTTCAATTCAGCCCATGCTTTGTCAGCACTGTGATAACGCGCCCTGTGAAGTGGTTTGCCCGGTCAATGCCACCAATCACAGCCCGGATGGCCTCAATCAGATGGCCTATAACCGTTGTGTAGGCACCCGTTATTGTTCCAATAACTGTCCTTACAAGGTGCGCCGCTTTAATTTCTTTGATTATCGCAATCGCTTTGCCAAGGCCTATTACCGTCAAGAAGTCCACCAACTTCAGCACAATCCAGAAGTGACTGTCCGTTCCCGTGGGGTGATGGAAAAATGTACCTTCTGCGTGCAACGTTTGATGTGGGCTCGCCAGGAAGCCATTCGTGAAAAACGGGCATTGAAAGGCAGCGATGTCACGACTGCCTGTCAGGAAAGTTGCCCGAGCCATGCGATTGTCTTCGGAGATATGAATGATTCAGAGTCTCCCATTATGAAATATCGCAAGCATGTGACTGGTTACCATGTTCTGGAAGAGGTGAATGCCCGCCCGAACGTGACCTATGTCGCAAAACTTAGAAATACACACGACCATAGAAATACACACGCGTAGGAAACCAACCATGCAGGTAGCAAACAGACCGAGTTCAGACGCCATCAATCCCGATGGCACTATCCGGGACTTTTCTGTTGAACCCTCGGTGGTTCGCAAAAGTCCGAGTCTTCATGACATTACTGAGGTGATTTCCCGCCCGATTGAAAGCAAGGCGACCCTGAAGTGGTATATTGCCCTGGCAATTTCCGCTTCCCTGTTGATGCTTGAAATGGTGTGCTGGGGAATCAGCTTTTATTATGGTACAGGCATGTGGGGGAATAATATCCCCGTCGCCTGGGCCTTCCCAATTGTTAACTTCGTTTTCTGGATCGGGATCGGTCACGCCGGAACCTTGATCTCTGCGATTCTATTTTTGTTCAGGCAGAAATGGAGGAACGGGATTGCCCGTTTCGCAGAGGCCATGACGATTTTCGCGGTGATGTGCGCGGGCTTGTTTCCGCTCTTTCACACCGGCCGTCCCTGGTTGCCGCTTTACTTATTCCCTTATCCCAATAAGCATGCGGTTTGGGTAAACTTTCTTTCTCCCTTGGTTTGGGACGTGTTTGCGGTTTCGACCTATTTCACCGTCTCTCTGTTTTTCTGGTATACCGGTCTGGTTCCCGATTTTGCGACCCTGCGGGATCGCACCTTGGGCAAAGACCTGATCAGCAAAATTAAAAAGACCATTTATTCTGTGCTCAGCTTGGGTTGGCGTTTTTCCAACCGCCACTGGCGCCACTATGAACGGGTTTACCTGATTCTGGCAGGCCTTTCAACGCCGCTGGTACTTTCTGTACACACGATCGTAAGTTTCGACTTCGCGGTTTCAGGATTGCCAGGCTGGCATACCACGATCTTCCCCCCCTACTTCGTTGCGGGCGCGATTTTCTCTGGTTTTGCCATGGTGGTTACGGTCTTGGTGTTTATTCGCTATATCTTTGATATGCAGCACCTGATTACCATTGATACCCTGGAGAAGATGAACAAGATTATTCTCTTGACCGGTACCATCGTCGGCTATGCCTACGGGATGGAGTTTTTCATCGCCTGGTACAGTGGCAATCTGATTGAACAGTTCACCTTTATCAACCGAGCCTTTGGTCCTTACTCCTGGGCCTATTGGATCATGATCAGCTGTAACGTTATCAGCCCACAGATGTTCTGGTTCCGTAAGTTGCGCCGTTCTGTGCCTGTAATGTTTATTGCCTCCATCTTCGTGAATATTGGGATGTGGTTTGAACGTTATGTCATTACCGTAACTTCACTGGCCCGTGAGTTTCTGCCTTCCAGCTGGGGTTGGTACAATCCGACACTGGTAGACTTCGGTCTCTTGCTGGGCAGCTTTGGGATGTTCTTTACCTTGACTCTGCTCTTTGTGAAGTTCATGCCCGTTATCTCAATCGCGGAAGTGAAGAGTGTGACGGATGAAGCCAAACCCAGTCACCACGGAGGTGACCACTGATGAGCAAGAAAACTGAGAATACAGTTATGAGCGAACAAAAACAAAACAATAAACTCTTCGCAATGACGGGCTTATTTGATACGCCCGACGAGATTATGCATGCCGCGAGCGAAGCTTCTAAAAAGTATCGCAAGTTTGATGTGCATACTCCCTATCCGGTGCATGGCATGGATGATGCCATGGGCTTGGGTGAGTCACCAATTGGTTGGGTTACCTTGATTATTGGGACCACTTGTATGCTCCTTTTCCTGGGCTTTATTGCCTGGGTTTCTCTGGTCAATTATCCCAATATTTGGGCTGGCAAGCCTTATTTCAACCTGCCGGGTTATATCCCGATTCTGTTTGAAGTAACGGTTTTGACCGGAGCGGTTTCAACCGTTCTGATCCTGTTCTTCATTGTCTCGGGTTTTCCCCGGAACAATCATCCCCTGCATGATACGCCTTATATGCAACGCACCTCTGACGATAAATTTGGTCTTTGTCTTGAAGCCGCAGATGCTGCTTTTGATGAAGCTGAAGCCAAAGGGTTGCTTGAGCAATTAGGTGCCAAGCAGGTTCAGCCTGTTTATTTTGACCCCGTTGAAGAAAAGTCAGGTCTTTCTTTGACCAGCCCTGTTTTTCTCGTGGTCAGCGCTTTTGTGACTGTGGGTATTGCGACCCTGGCCTATTTCGCCCTCAACCGCATGGTGTTTATGCCGCCCTTTACCTTTATGAATCAGCAGGAACGCGTTGTGGCACAAACGCCCAATGGTATTTTTGCTGATGGCCGCTCAATGCAGTTGCCTGTTGAGGGGACTGTCGCCCGTGGATTGATGCCCTATCCATTCAAGTTGGATGACCCCAACCAAGCGCAGGCCATGGCCGGTAAATACATGGCCAACCCCCTGCCTGTTACCGCAGCCGTTTTGCAGACCGGTAAAATGCAATTTGAATCCAAATGCAGTGCCTGTCATGGTTATTATGGCGAAGGTGACAGCCGTTTGCGTGGTTTATTCCCTGCACCGCCTACCCTTCACTCCAAAAAAGTGACAGAGTGGGAAGACGCGAATATTTACCACGTGATTACCAATGGTCAGAATCTGATGCCTTCTTATGCTAAGCAACTGACCCGTGATGAGCGCTGGGCGGTCGTTCACTATGTCCGCGCGCTCCAAAGATCTCTCAAGCCGAAGGAAACTGACGTGCAATGAGTAGTACAACACACGCTATACACTACGAAAAGAAAAACCTTCCGGCCCTGGCCGGGACCATCGGCTGGGGAGTCCTGATCGCTGGTCTTGCTGTGGCTGGTGCCTCTTTTGCCATGGATCCCCTGCGTGCCAAATACAGCAGCATCATGTTGTTTATGTTTCTGGCCGGTGTGGGTGTTTGCTCCCTGTTTATGGTAGCGATTGAATATCTGGCTGGTGCAGTCTGGAGCACTCCCCTGCGCCGTGTCTTTGAAATTCTGGCTTCGACAGTGCTGTTCTTACCACTGTTTGCCCTGCCGATTCTGCCCTTTATGCAGGATCTCTATCTCTGGACCCATGAAACCGATGAAATTCTGGCCCGTAAAGCAGCCTATTTGAATCAGCCTTTTTTCCTGATTCGTCTGGCTTTGATTTTGGGGATCTGGATTCTCTTCTATAAGCTTTATTCCAGTCGTTCGCTGAAACAGGATACGACCGGCGATCAGCAAATGACTCATAAAAATGTCAAAATGTCAGCTTTGTTTATTCCTGTTTTCGGAATTTCAATCACGGCTTTGGCGATTGACTTTTTGATGAGTTTGGAGCCCCATTGGTTTTCAACCATGTTTGGCGTCAATTTCTTTGCTGGCTCCCTGGTGGCAGCTCTGGGCGTGCTCACGATTGCTGTCATTTTGCTCAATGAAAATGGCTATTTGATCAAGGGGATTATCGGTGATCATTATTACAGTCTGGGTTTTGGCATGTTTGCGGGTTGTGTTTTCTGGACCTATACCGCTTTCAGCCAAGGCATGCTGATTTGGTATGCCAACCTGCCTGAAGAAACCCCCTGGTTTCTGCATCGTTGGGAAGGCAGCTGGAAGGTCATTACCATTGCCTTGATTCTTGTGCATTTTATTGGGCCTCTGTTTGGTTTGATTCAACGTAAAAACAAACGCAATCCCCATCGTATGCTTTTCATGGCCGCCTGGGTCATCTTTGCGCATATGCTGGATCTCTACTGGATTGTGGTTCCTGTTTTCCAACCCAAAGGTCCTACCCTGGCGCTGACAGAATTTGGTTTTATCGCCATCGCTGTGGGCTTCCTGATCGTGCTGGTCACCCAGCAGGCCAAAAAGAAAAACCTGGTCGCAATTGGAGATCCCAAGCTGCAACGTGGTTTGGCATTCCGTCTGTAGGAGAAACGAAATATGAAACTTTTGAAATCTCAACTGACACGCAAATTGCCTGCGGCTGTGATGGCCTGCATCGCGATACTTGGCGCTGCTCATCTGAGTAGTGGCCAAGCCTTGGCCGATGCGGCCCTCTTGAAACAGGTTCAATCTTCGGATGCCCAGGTTAAAAAGGGGCAGGAATTGTTTCTGAAAAACAATTGCAATTCCTGTCATGGGGATCAAGGCAAAGGCGATGGCTTGGCCGCAGCCGCCCTGAATCCCAAACCCCGTAATTTTCACGCCAACGCCAACTGGAAGAATGGCACTTCTTTTGCAGGTTTGTATAAAACCCTGGAAGAAGGCCTTGCCGGAAGTCCAATGTCGTCCTATGCGCATATTCCCGCAGGGGATCGCGTGGCGATTATTCACTTTATTCGCAGTTTGAACAAAAGCATTTATTCAGATTTGTCTGAAACAGAAGTGAATAAGCTGGATCAAGACTTTGGGCTGGCGAAAGCTTTGGCTTCCAGTGGTAAAAGCAAGGTGATTCCTGTGGCGGTGGCCATGGAAAAACTGGTTGCTGAAGCTGCCGGTGAACGCGCAGCGGTAGAAAAAGCCATGAATCAGATCAAGGGACAATCTGCCTCCTCTGGTGCCAAGCTTTTTCAATTGGCTGTTTATGATCCTGAGCGCGCTCTGACGCTCTTAAAACACTCCCGCCATTGGAAAGTCAATGTGCAAGAGTTTTCTAAGGTCGCGTTGGCTGATGCTTCTCACAATGGTTTTAAAAGCCGGGTTGCCAGTTTTTCACAGCAACAATGGCAGGAATTGTTTGATTATCTGAAGAAACTCCTGTGATCAGGATGCCGGACTCTGACTGCTTTTAACGGTATGCTATAATTCAGTTACCGTTTTAACTGATGACTGTATGTAAATACTTTTTATCGGTGGAATTATGAAGCAGGGCCCTCAGAGTCCGGTTCCTTTACGGAAGTTCGCTTCAAAAAAAATATGATTTGCTGAATGAGTGAGGAAAGAACGTGGTACGAGCGGCTGGAGTTACAGATGTAGGAAAAGTTCGTCAAATTAACCAGGATAGCTTTGAAATTCTGGAAGATCAGCATATCTATATTGTCGCAGATGGCATGGGCGGGCACGCCGCTGGTGATCAAGCCAGTCGGATTGCCGTGAAAACCATCAATGAAATTTTGTCTGCCTATGATTTTTCGACAGAAGCCCTGGATGCAGAAGAAAACAGCCCTTTGGCAATTGAAGAACTTATTCGCTATGCCCTGCAGGAAGCCAATGAGCAGATTCTTTTGGCTTCACTCAGCAATCAGCATCTCCAAGGTATGGGCACCACCGCGATTGTCGCGATTGCCTATAATGGCAGTGTGTTTATTGGCCATGTAGGCGACAGCCGAACCTATTTAATACGCAATCAACAGCTTTCACAATTGACAGAAGACCATTCTGTTGTTCAACAATTGGTGCGAGCTGGCGCGATTTCTGAAGAAGAAGCCGCTGTTCATCCTTATAAAAACGTCATTACCCGTTGCTTGGGAATGCAGGCCAATGTTGAGCCTGATACCATGGAGCTTGTTTTACAACCGGGCGATCGCATTTTGATGTGTTCGGATGGTCTTTCCAATATGGTCACCAATGCAACGATGCAAGAAGTTGTTCTGGCCAATGAAGATCCGCTTCCCGCCTGTGAAAAACTGATTGCCCTTGCCAATGAAAATGGTGGGACAGATAATATCACTGTTCTGCTCTTGTATAATGACTGATTGAATTAAGATGCGGATCGAAAAATTGAACCAGAAGTCTTATTGTAAATGACAAATAGCAGTCTGATTCTCGGCAAATACGAGATCATTGAAGAAATTGGCCGTGGCGGTATGGGTGTCGTCTACAAGGCCAAAGATGTTCGGATTGATCGTATTGTTGCGATTAAAGAATTATTGATTAATCCGGCCCTGGTCAAAGCGGCAGAGGAAATTATTGCCCGTTTTCACCGTGAGGCCCAGACTGCTGGCGGCCTCCAGCACCCCAATATTGTTACTATTCATGATTTTGGCGAAGACAATGGCAAGCACTATATTGCCATGGAATTTATTGAGGGCAAGAACCTCAAGGAATATATGGAAGATGGTCATTCCTTTTCCCAAGACCAGCTTTACGATATTCTGATTCAGATTTGTGAAGGTCTTCAGCACGCCCATGAACGCAAGGTCGTTCACCGCGATATCAAGCCCGATAATATTTCGATTACTTCGAAGGGCGTTGTAAAAATTACCGATTTCGGGATTGCCCGTATGTCGACCAGCAATCCCATGATGCAAATGACCCAGGATGGAACCATGTTGGGTACCTTGGGGTATATCTCCCCTGAACAACTGCAAAATTCCAGCGCTGTCGATCACCGGGCCGACCTCTTCTCTTTCGGCGCGATGATGTATGAACTCTATACCAGTAAATTGCCCTTTGATGGCGGCAATTTAGGTGCAACCATTCTTAAAATCGTTTCAGAAGATCCCGTACCTCCAACCCGTCTGAATCCAGATATGGATCCTCGGATGGAAACGATCATCATGAAAACCCTGCAAAAACTGCCTGATTATCGTTATCAGTCAGCTGGGGAAATTGCGAATGCAATCCGTCAGTTAAAAAGTGGAGCCGCAGCAGCTCCCGCCTCAGGCATGCCTGATGCTTCCGGCATGGTGGTTTGCCCCTGTGAAAAGAAAAACATGATCTTTGCAGGGGCTAAGTTTTGCCCCTATTGTGGCCTGAACCTGGATCAAATGGCGGCTGCGGCCCCTGCAAGTCCGGCCGTGATCCAAACGGTGCCTTCGCCCCGTGAAGAAAACTTTGATCGTGCCGCCGCGATGAATCGCCCCATGCTGCGCACCCCGGAAGAGGAGCCTGCCAAAAAGCCTGAGAAAACAGAAAAGCCCAACGCTTTCCGTTCACGTCTTACCCATTTAATGGATTTGGCGACGACCTTCCAAAGCACGCCCCGTGTCATGGGGCAAAGTGCTGCTGCCCGGCCCAAAGATCCCAGGCAGGAGGCGGATCAATCTCCGGGCGCACGCCGAACCTATCATGCCGCCCAACGTTCCACGATTGAAACCTCCAGTCCTTTTGCTCATTTGAATACTGGGGCAACACAGCCTGGCCCCTCTCCTACTTTGCGGGCCACGCACCCTGGCAGTGTGGGCGGAGTAGGTGGCGGCGGCGAAGTTGACAAATCCTCTTTGCAGGTACGCTTTACTCATAAAATTGGACAAGTCGGTGCGGGTAAAGGTCAATTCTACCAACCCCGTGGTCTGGCCATTCATCAGGGCATGATTTTTGTCGCGGATACCCAGAATCAGCGTATCCAGGTCTTCAATAAAATGGGGGACTGGCAGTATCTGATCCGCTCAAGCAGTCAGCAGGAGTATCTCAAAGCCCCCTGTAATGTGGCAGTCAGCAAGCAAGGATTGATTTATGTCGTCGATTCTGGAACCTGTCGGATTGCGGTCTTTGACACTTCAGGCCGATTTATCAAAGCCTTTGGCTCCACTGGCAAGGCCAAGGGTGAGTTTTCGAACCCCTATGGAGTGGCGATCAGTTCCAAGGATGAAATCTATGTAGCGGATACAGAAAACTCGCGTATTCAGGTTTTGGATAGCAATGGTCAGGTTTCCAAGATTTTTGGCCGCCCTGGCACCCGACCGGGTGAGTTCAAAACCCCTTATGCGATTGCCCTGGATTCAAAAGACAACCTCTATGTTTTAGATTATGGCATTCCTCGGATTCAGGTTTTGGATCGCCACGGGATTTGTCGCCTTGAATTCGGCAAGCGTGGGGTGCGCGATGGAGAGTTCAGTATTCCTCGTGGTATTTCAGTGGATCTGAAAGGCCGGATTTATGTGGCCGACACCTTGAATCACCGTGTACAGGTCTTTTCACCCAAGGGTGAATTTATTGAGTCCTTTGGCTCGAAGGGCCGTGGTCCCAATGATTTCTGGGGGCCTGAAAGCATTGCCGTTAGTGATGAAGGCGAAATCTTTGTGCTGGATAAGGGCAATTCCCGTATTCAAGTGCTGAGTGCCAGTAATTTTTAAAATTTTTGCAAGATTGATACACATCTCTTTTGGGGAACACCGGTGTAAATCCGGGGCTGTGCCGCAACTGTAACCTGCCAAGGAAGCCAGACTGCCAAAGAGAAATACTCTGCGCGCACAGGAAGTAAATTTATGCGTTTTCTGATCGTTTTCGGACTTTGGCTTTTTATCAGTTTTCCCGCTTGGGCGTTTGATGACTTTTTCGGGCGCTCGCTGGTTTGGCCAGCCCATCCCCAGCGAGTTGTCTCGCTCTCGCCTGCTACTACCGAAATGCTCTATGCGGTGGGAGCTTCGGCACAGCTCATCGGGGTTACCTCTGATTGTAATTATCCTGTTCAGGCCCGTCAAAAAAAGCAATTGGGGCGCTTTGGCAATGTTCCGCTTGAGACTTTGGTCAAGCTCAAGCCCGATCTGATACTTGTCACTGCTGATATGAAGCGGGTGCTTGCGCCTTTAAAGCGTTTGAAGGTTCCTGTTTTGGCTTTAGAAACTCCCTCTGTAGCTCAGATCGGACGCAATCTTGAATTGATGGGGCAGGTCACAGGCCATGCACCGCAGGGAAAACAGGCGGCTCAGGCTTTTCAAGAGCGTCTCCAGCGTTTAAGAGCCCGTATTCCGCATCAAAAAACAGCTCCCCGTGTTTTTTATCTGTTGTGGGATCAACCTTTGATTTCAGCAGGTTCCCACAGTTTTATTGGAGATATTCTGAACCTGGCAGGCGCTGAAAATGCCGCTCCCCCAAGCCAGGCCGCTTTTCCACATGTCAGTTTGGAACACTTATTGCGCCGCGATCCCGATGTTCTGATTCTTCCTGAAACTGTCGCCCCCCGTATTCACTTAGAGCGCCCTCCCTTTGAGCGCCTCAAAGCGGTTAAAAAAGGACGCATCTTGCGTATCAACGATGATTTGATCTCGCGGCCAGCACCGCGAGTACTGGATGCCCTTGAGCTTTTGATCCGGTTTTTGTATCCCCGTACTTAGGCTTCCTCTGCCCTTGGCAAATATTGTTGAATGGCATGGCTCAAGTCTTCTTCAAGCTGTGTGCTGAGGTCTTCCAGACTGCGCTCGCTTTGAATAAAATCTTGAATCAGCGGAGCCATGCGGTTGATAAAAAAACCAAAGTTTTCCAGGCTATCGATAATTAAGGCTGCAGGGATATTCCGGTTTTCTGCTTTGAGGCCATAGTGAAAAAAGATTTTTTGTTCGGGATCCAGGTCAAAATGGCCGATTGGCATGATGCGATTGCAGCGGGTGAGAAACTGATAGAGCCCAAGCAAGCGTTCAGCGTTCAGATTTGCCGCATCTAAAGAAGAATGCACAAGAAACTGCAAGGTGACAGAATTTTCAAGTTCTTCTTGAATATCGGGCAAGGCTTCGGAGCGCAGTAAATCTTCGCTGAAAAAAATTTGCGCAATGGTACTGAACTCCTCTTGGTCGGGCTCTTGATCCTCATCTAAAGCAACCAGCAGGGCATCAAAATGATTTTCTTCCCCCTGGGGGATCAGATGGCTGTTGAAGCCCACATAACTTAAAATCTGATGCAGACGTTTTAAAGGGGTTTCAGTGTGTCCTTGGGAGGCGACTGTGGATAAACTGTTCATGGTGATTTCTCCTTGGGTTGAATTAGAAACGGGGATCGAGGGTCATGCCGCGTTGCATCAGAGCCATGGCCTGTTCTTTGGGCAGTTTAAGATTGACATGCAGAACTGTTTGAGCCAGATAGAGCATGCCCTGATCTGGTGGCGAAGCGGTTGCGCCTTCATAGATGGCTTCACTGGCATGTTTGGGTGAGGTGGCCAGCAGCGACAGGGTTAACTGTGTTTGCATGCCCTGAAGCTTTTCAATCGAGCCCCCCAGTGCTTGCTCATGTTCTTCCAGTCGGCCCAGCAATTCTTTCATGGCATCAATTTCCTGACTGCGCTGTTGTGCTTCTTCTGAATCCTGGGGAAGAATTCCCCGGCTCATCTCCTGATGCAAATGGTCTATTTTCAGGCTGATATTGTGTTTCAAATTCTGGATCTGTTCCTGGGTTTTGCCCCGTTCCTGTTGACCATCCTGAATTTTGAGTTTGGCCTGTGCCTGGCCCTGCATCAAATGCCCAATCTTTTTCTCGCGTTGTCCCATCCGGTATTTGGCGTAGGCGAAGCAGCCCACGGTTCCTGCCAGTGCGACCCCTGCTGCGATCCAGCCTACGGGTGTGGCCAGCGCGCCCACGGCGACTGCAATCCCAATTGCACCGGCGGTCATGCCGACCAGGTTTTTGATGATCTTGGCGGCCTTGAATTTGGTGTCGCCTCGGCTGATAATCTGCTGGGCGACCTGTTTGCTCTGATCTGACAGAGGGTGGCTTTCCAGGTGGCGATGCAGTTGCTGAATGCCAGCAATTTTTTCTTGCAAGGCCTCTGCCTTTTTCAGACGGCTGCTTTTGCTTGTGTACCAATGACCACTCTGTACTTCACCCAGCTGTTTCTGCAGCTTGCTCACATACTGTGTACGCTCTTCAGGTGAGGCCAGCGTGAGGCGGGCTGTTTCCATGCGGCTGAGGGCTTGTTTGCGTTTGGAGTAATTTTGGACCAGTTCGGCCCCTTCGGCGATGATTTGCAGGCCGCCGGCTACACCTGCGATGATATTGAGGGGGGCCCCTTTAACCAATTTGTCGGCTTTGTCCAGGTGGGTAAGAGCCTCTTTCCAGGAGTCTGTGTGGCTTTTGGCCCGGCTGATCTGGGCGATTAGATTGGCGAAAGAAGTCAGCGGAGAAATTTTTTGAAGCAGTCCAGCGCGTTCACTGGTGAATCCCACTTTGCTTTCTTTTTTGAGTGGACTTGCACTTTCCGCAATCTGGCGCAGATCCTTGCTCAATCCCTGGGCCTGAAATTGAAGGACCTCTTGTGCTGAACTCAGCATACTGAGCGCATCCAGTACCCGGTCGGGCAGTTGTGGGGAATTAATCGCTCCGAGCAAGAGCGTGCCCTGTGGATCGAGGCCCTGTTTTTTCAGGATTTGCTGGCCTTCACCCAGCAAGCGGGAAATTTTCAGTTCATCAGGCGAATCCAATTCCCGTTCCTGCCTGATTGCATCCACCAGACTACCGAGGGTTTTGCGGTCTTCGTGCATTCCTTCAATCCAACTGGAGAGTTGATGTCCAGACTCTTGAATTTTCTGGGCCAGTTTGCGGTGATCGGCATTGCGATAAAATCCACCAAAAACGCCTTTGTCGAGCATGCCAACGGGCTTGCCCAAATATTTTTTTAAGGTTTTGAGCTTGCCCAAGGATGGGGATTGTTCTGAGAGGGCTCTGAGATCAATGGTTTCGATTTCTTTGAGAATATCTTTGATTTGAGCTTTGCTTCCCAGTGCTGGGGTTCGGGTTTGGCTGAAGGATTTGGGGGAGGCCTGCACATGCTCCGGGGGAGAGGAGGGTTGGGGGCGGGGACGCGAGACCTGACTTAACCCTCTCAGTTGAAAACTGCTGCTGCTTCGGCTGATACTGAGATCACTCATTTTAAAAGTCTCCTCTTTTTAGGGTGCTGGGGTTACCTCTTCCACTCTGTCCAGGGTTTCGTGGAAGTTTTCAACTTCTTCGAGCAGGGCTTCATAATGCCGAAGAATTTCTGGAATTTGAATTTTCTGTTGTTCAAGCATATCCAGTTCATCCGCAAAATGATCACAATCGTCAAAAAATTCTTCAAGATCGAGATTCAGACGCTGGTGTTCTTCAGGAGAGAGCAAGAGCTGTGCTTTTTCAAGATCGGTGCGTACCCGTTCTTCTTCTGAACGGATTCGATCTTCCAGTTGCAGAATTTGTTTGGAGAGGCGGATAAACTGTAATTGACGGTTGAGAGCCAATTCTAAGGGATGAAGTTTTTGCTCAAGTGCGAGCACTTCCATCTCCTCAGAAAGAGCTTGCAATTGAAGACGCAATTGCTGTTCTCGTTTTTTCCAGGCTTGGTAGTTTTGGATCAGGTGATGCAGATCTTTGGGGCTGTGTACAGGCTGTGGGGGCAAGGGAGGTTCCTGCATCAGCGCTTGAAGCGCCTGAACAATGGTTTTTTCAAGTGCCTGTAAAACAACTTCAGGATTTTCAGACTGAGAAACAGGGGCAGAAATGAGGGGCTTAGAGGGTTGCGTGGAGAGTGCTGAGCCTGTCTGAAGGATATCCAGCATCAGTAAAATATCTGGATCCTGGGCTGAGATGCGTTGGCCCTCTTTGAGATAGTCCAAGGCCCGACGATAATCGTGCAAACTGATTAAAAGATAGGCCATGCCGATATAGGCGTCGATATGACTGCGCGCATTTTGTATGGCCTCACCAAAATCTTGGCTGGCAGCTTTCAAATGTTCTCTTTTGAGGGGGTCTTCTTTCGCTTCAAGTGCGCTTTGTAGATGCTCAAAACCACTTTTACAGAAGTTTTCTGAACGTTCAGTTCTTGCATCCTGCTGGGATTGGCGGAGATTTTGAATGGCATTTAAACTGTTTAAATTCATTGTGAGCCTCCATTTTGATTTTATTCTGCTGTTCCCTGAAATTGTATGAGCTATGTCAATTTTTTGCCGATAAATGCGCTCGCTTTGGGCTGCGAAGAGGCTTGTGTTTGAGTGCTCAGAGCCCTTTTCGGGATATGTTATACTTCAAGCTAAAGACTGCACAGGCAAGGTAAGTTATGTATCAGGTTCGTATTTTTGAGGCGGGAGACGCCGAAGAATTGCAAGTGGCATTGAATGAGTGGTTCGGGGAACATCCTGAGCTGGAAATCGTCCGTATTACTCAGAGCGAAAGTGCCGTAGCCGATGAAGACGGTGATCTTTGCGGAAACACCACCGTTTCTGTATTTTATAAAAGCTAAAAAGGATCTTCTCCATGAAAAAACTCCACAAGATGCTCATGACTTCACTCTTGGTTTTGGCTTGCAGCCTGCCTGTTACGGCAGCAGTGCAGGAAAGTCAGGTGGTGACGGTTGAAGGCGAAGCTGCGATCGAATCCTCACGTGCGACAGCCCGTGAGCAGGCCATCGCACAGGCCAACCGTCTGGCCGTGGAACAGGCTTTGGGCGTCTATGTGGTTTCTGAAACCCTGGTTGAGAATGCTGTGGTGGTCAAAGACAATATCCTGACCAAGGCCAGTGGTTTTGTCAGCGGTTATAAAATCATTTCTGAACAGGCCCAGGGCCAGATCTACAAGGTAAAACTTCAGGCGACTGTGGGAGTTGAGCCTTTGGTGGAACAATTGGCGAAAATGGGCCTTCTGCGTGAATGGACAGTGGCTGTGGTTTTGGCCCCCCCCGATGGCAAAACCGCACAGGAATCTACAGAATCCGCCAGAACCCAGCTCAATAGCTCTATTCTTGAAATGGGCTTTAAAGTGGCAGATGAAAATGCTCTGGTGCAACTCAACCAGCCAGCGATCATGAATCAGATTCTCAAGGGCAATTATATGGCGGCTCTGCCTGTTTTACGTGACAGTGGTGTAGACGTGCTGCTGGCTGGCAAAACTTTTACCCGTCCGACTGAAACCGGTGCCATGGAAACCTATGGCGGCATTAAGACCATTCTGACCGAAGGCCGGATCGATGCCCGCGCGATTCGGGTCGATACGGGTGAGATTTTAGCGGCTAAATCCTTTAATGGCGTGGCTGGGGGTTCCACTCAGGCGATTGCTGAAGCCAAGGCGATTGAAAAAGCGGCAAGCGCAGCGGGCCATTATTTTTCGGTTCAGGTCGCCAAATTGCCTGCTTCTACCACCCAGCACGTGCAGTTGGTGGTCAAAGGCCTGAGCTTTGCCCGTGAAAAGCAGTTTCAGGAAGCCATGCGCAAGGTCAGCGGGATTCGTAAACTGACCCGCAAACTCTATCGTAACCAGGAAGCACAGTACGAAATTGAATATGCAGGCAAAGCCGATCAATTGGCGGATTTGCTCTCTGAAAACGCAGGCCTGAAAAAGTTCGGTTTTGATATTCAGAGTTTGACCTCGGGTCGAATTGACGCCAAAGCCAAGTAGCTTTAATACACATTTAATAAAGATTTATCGGGTCTTTAGAGCAGTCAGAGTGCGAAACAGGCTATAAGATCTGTATCACGGTAATGGAAGATAGACGATGGAATTGCAGCCGCTCAGACAAATGATGACCCAAGCTTTGCAGAATGATCAGAAGATCAATGCTGCTGAGTTTGCGCCGATCAAAGCCGAGATTTTGAAAGATCAGAAAATCTCGCCTGAAGAGAATCAAATGCTGATGGATGCCCTGACCCAAGGGCAGTTTGAAGGCAGTCTTGTTCCCGCTGTGATTTCTTTTGTTTCTCAGGGCCTGCAGACCCCTGCCCAACCTGCTGCGCCAGCAGCTGAAGCCCCCAAGCCTGAGGCCGTCAAGACCCCTGAAGCCGAGAAAAAGGCCAGCCCCTGGAAAAAAGAATATTCGATTCAGGGCAATCTCAACCATACCTCCGTGAGTTCAGGCTGGACCAATCAGTATGGTTCAGAAAAGACAGCCACCAAAGTAGAAGGCTCTTTTCAAGCCCAGGTAGATTACGAAGAGGGCCGTACCAGCTGGAAAAACCGGATTTTGCTAGAGTATGGCAATACCTTTGTCAAAGGGGAGCAGGAGCGCGCGATTTCACGGAATAATCTTGAAGTGACCACTGAAGCGGCTCATAAAATTGGTGAACAGGGCAATCTGAAAGTTGAAATTCCCTATGTTTCACTTTATACCAAAGGCCCGCTGACCGAGATTGAGGGCCGCAAGTTCCGTGAAACCACGGGCGCCAAGGTGACCTATACCACCGATGATAAGCAGGGTGAGTATTCAGTTAAAGTGGGGGCTGGGATACAGCAGACCAATGATCCCGCTACCCGCCAGTGGAACAATGAAGTTGGCGTTGAAATGGTGGTTGAAGCCAAACAGAGCATGGGCTTTATGAAAGCTCCGATTGTGAAAGCCACGGGCATTAAAGAAGAAAACGTCACCTTTTTGGATCGCCTGGAGGGTACAGCCCAGGTCAATGCCTTTAACCCCATGCAGAATGGGGCAGATTGGGCCAATACCGATGTGGGTGTTCGTCTTTCAGGCCGTTATTATGTCAATGACAAGAAGAGTATCTGGGTGGGGGCTACCCAGCAATACCAATATGGCGGCAAAGCTGACAGTACCTGGGAACAGAAGTTTTCAGCGGATCTGGGCTTTAAATTTCAATAGATTTCAAGCTTGATTTCAAAGGGTCTTATACGGGCTTGAAAAATCAAAGGCCAAAACCTGACTAAATCGCAGCCAAAACAGCCTGAATAGCAGGTTTTTCCCGTTGCCAGCGTTGGTCAAGCAGTTTTTCCCGCTCCTGCACAAAGGCTTCAGAAAATGAGCGCAGGGCATTGTCTGCCAGATTAAAGGATTCATAAATTTCAATCACCCCATCGAGCAGGGCATTGAGCGGCCAAATCAAATCACTTTCCCATTCGGGGTGGGCATCCAGCAGGCGGGCCATGCTCACGGCAATGCCTCGGGTGCAGTCGTTGAGGCGGTATTTTAGGTTTTGCGTGCCCAGTACCTGCTCTTGGGTTAAACAAAAAAGAAAAAGCGCACGGGCTGCGGGTTGTTCATGGGGCAGATAGTGCAGGGCGGTATCAAACAGATCGGAGGTGATTTTTTCGACCGCAGGGTGTTTGCGGGCAGCCAATTGCATCACCACCTGGGTGATTTCGCGAAAGTCGGCTTCCAGTTCTGAGTTCAGACCGAGATTGACCTGTTTCAGACGCTGGCTGATATGGTGGTGGAGCGCTTCTTGGTAAGCGGGTGAAAGCATTTCATGGGGTTCGAGCGAAGCCAATAAAAGTTTGCCCGTTTCAGGCAGTTTATAACGGGCGATTTCCTGTTTGGGGGCTGCATGAGGGGTGGGCATGCTCTGTTGTATGGGGGTTTCACTTTGCCAGCGTTGAATCCAGCCATATTCGTTTAACAGTTGCCAAAGCAGAGGGCCAATCCCTGCCTGCGGACTGTTCTGGCGTAAAAGCGCAAGATACATGCCGCTGTGGTTTAAAAAGAATTGGCGTTTGACTTCCTGGGCCGAGGGACTGATTTGAAAATGCTGCATCACCTGTTCCAAAAACTGAATTTCATGCAGCAGCAGGTTGCGGGCCAAGAGATAATTGCCTAATTTGGCCTGTTTGAGCAATTCTTCCAATTCGGCGCAAAGTACGGGCACAAATTCACGGGCAAAAATACTGAAGAGCGTTTCAGTTCCTACATCCAGACCTGTCAAACCGGCTTTGCCGAAGTGTCTGACCAAAAGGTAGATGCAGCCCATTTCCTGTAGACCCTGTACTTGATTGGAGGTAAGCAGGGATTGGATCTGTTTTGAATTGAGGCTGTCGAGCAGTTTGCCTGTTTCAGAAAAAAGCAAATTGCCTGATTTTAGCTCAAACAGGCGTTGCAGTTGATAAGTAACAGCAGAGAGGTGATAATCCTGCTGCAGAGAAGGCGACGACACTTAATAGAGGTCGAAGAAATTTCCCAGGTTGGCGCGACAGGCAGCCAGTAAAAGAGTGCTGCTGATCAGGAAGGCCCAGGTTCCAACGCGTTTGAGTGTATTCATCTTGATTTTCCCGCTGAGGTATTAAAGATCTTCAAGGAATTAGTATACCACAGACCCTCTGTTCAAGGGTATGGCGATGGCTGAGAAAGCTGCTTTCTCGGCCTTGGATCAGGGGCTGGCTTGCCGCACCCCAAAACCCTTGCGTTCCATTTTGCCCCAAGAGTGGCTGCGACGGGTGAGTTTTCGCCACATGCCCCGTGCGCGCCAGAGGGTGAGCAATTGGCGATAGCCAAAACTTTCAAGCAAAGAGGCAAGAATCAGATTGAGCAAATCTTTCATGCGCAGGTAGCGGCGGAAAGTCAACTCTTCAAGCGCGATTGCGAAAATCGAGACAATGCTGCCATAGACGAAGGCGACCAGAAAAAAGGCCATCATAAAAGAACCCGAAAGCATGCCCAAAAGGCCTGTGACCAAAATAGAAAGATAGCCTGTTAACTCAATCACGGGGCCCAGCATTTCCAGGAAAAAATAATAGGGATAAGCCAAGAGCCCAATCCGTCCATAGCGGGGATTAAAAAACATGCCCCGGTGTATCCAAAGTGCTTCCATCAAGCCTCTTTGCCAGCGGTCGCGCTGGTTGGCCAAGGTTTTCATGTCTTCAGGACATTCGGTCCAGGCCACGGGATCTGGAATAAAGGCAATATCGTAGGAGAGTTTCTGTTCCAGGCAATAGCGGTGAAGACGCACAATCAGCTCCATATCTTCACCGACCGTATCGGTGGCATAGCCGCCGATATCCACGATCAAAGAGCGTTTAAACAGTCCAAAGGCACCTGAAATAATCAGGGTGCCCCCCATTACACTCCAACCCATACGACCCGAGAGAAACGAACGTAAATATTCCAGGGCCTGAAAGCGGGCCAGCCAGGTTTTGGGCAGACGCACCTGTTTTACAATCCCGCTTTCGATCACACAACCATTGGCAATACGCACAATGCCTCCTACCGCCACGGTTTTACTCTCTTCAAGATAGGGGCGAACCACGCGCAGAAGAGCATCCTGCTCCAGCAGGCTGTCAGCGTCAATGGCACAGAAAAGGGGGGTTTGGCACATATTGATGCCCGCGTTCAAGGCATCTGCTTTGCCTCCATTGGCTTTGTCCAGCACCCACAGATTGCTAAATTTCAGACTGCGATAGACCGCGTGAATTTCTTGGGTTTTCAGATTGGAAAGCGGCGTGCGGTAGGCGGGTTCCAGATCGTAGGCGTCAATCAGACGCTTCAGGGTTTTGTCTTGGGAGCCGTCATTGACGACCAGCACTTCATATTCAGGGTATTGCAGGTTGAGCAGAGCGCGTATTGATTCTACACAGGTGGATTCTTCGTTATAAGAGGGAACCACCATGGTGATGGGCGGAGCCCCTGCTGAAGTCAGCAAATACTCAATGCTGACAGATTTTAAACGGCGCGAATATTTGCGCAAGGCCCCAAAGGACAGAATGCTGGTCACCACATACATACTGTTTAAGAAAAACATATAGAGCAAATTGGTAATGCTCAAGACCATCAGGAAAATAAAAATCGGTTTCATTGCTCTGTCTCGTTTGCGAAATCGTTTACAATGATAGCATTGTCCCCCTGTGGTTTAAGATGAAAAGATTTAGAATTGATTTAAAAATCGATTCGCTGGATAACGGAAAATTAAGTTGTGAATGAGCTTTGGACGCAATTTTTAGCCAAATGGATTTTTGGTGATTGGGCACATCAGTTCTTACTGATCTTGACTGTCTATATCTTGCTTTTATTGGTTTTGGCGCTGGGATTGGTTGTTTTGACCGTACGTCTGCACAAAGCCAATACGCACAAGGCAGAAAAATGGAAAGCGCTTGAAGCCAAGTGGGATCCCCTCACCTCTAGCATTATTGCGGGCTTTATGACCCCCCAAGCCTTGCTCGATAAAGTCGGGCCAGATGAGCAACTTTTTTTTGTGGATTATTTGATGCGCTATGTGCCGAAATTGGAGGGAGAGGCCCGTGCCACCCTGTGTGAAATGGCTGCTCCCTATCTGGATCGTTTGGCGGCCAGAATGGAAACTGGTGACGATGAACAGCGGGCCCGTGCGATTTTAACCCTGAATACCATGGGGTTCGATCGTTACCAGGATCTGATTGTCAAAGCCATGGACGATACCTCGCCTGTGGTTGCGATGTTGGCTGCCCGCTCTTTGGCCGACACAGGGGCGATTCGTTATCTCGAGATTGTTTTGGCGAAAATTGGCCTTTTTCGCAGTTGGAGCGCATCTTATCTGACTTCGATGCTGGATGCTCTGGCTCGCAGCGCACCTACGCAACTTTTGGCTTTTTTTAAAGAACAACAATATCCAGATTGGGTTCAGGCGATTATTCTCAAGGCTTTGACCCAGCTCAGTTGTGTGGAAGCGGTTCCGCTGGCGGCTCAATTGGTGCGTGAAGATGCGCAGCGAGAGGTGCAGGTTGCGGCTTTACAGCTTTTGGCCCGTTTGGGGCAAAGTGACTACAAGCCCTTGATTCGCAGCAAATGTGAACATGCGGATTTTGTGATTCGTTTGCATGCGATTAAAGCCTTGGCACAAAATGGAGATATGACAGATGCAGCGCTTTTAGAGCCCCTTTTGCGCGATCCCTCTCATTGGGTGGCTTTACAGGCGGCAGAGGCTTTAAAAATGATTGGCGATTTGGAAGCGCTTGAGCGTTTCGCTGACAGTGAAGACCCACATGCAGAATTGGCTTTGCAGGTGCTCTATGATCAGGATTCCTCTGCTGAGCTGGTTTTGGCAGCACGTTCTTCGGCCTTTGCCAGCAAGGTTCCCCAATGGCTGCGTTCAGCCTATCGCCGCAGTTCTGCTGTGGCCTGGCGGCGTGTCGGTCAGATTCTGTTTCAGCCCGAAACGCATTCTGAAGTGCGTTTGGCAATTGCCCGCAATTTGCGCCCAGAGGCTGATGCTTCGTTGTATCAAGAGGCGATCACGCAATTATTTCAGCCCCAGTTTAAGAGTTCGCCTCTTTTTCTGATTTGGGTGCTCTACCGCATGCGCCCAGAGCAATCTCTTGAAACCCTCAGTGAATTCTTTTTTCAGACCTCAGAGCGCGAAACACGCGCGCAGATTCTTAAAATTTTTCAACAGGATGCTTTGGCCAACCGAAGGTTTTCCAGTTTTATTCAACAGGCCAGTCAGGCGCTTTTGCCGGGTTGAACTCAGCCTTGTTTTTGCGCAAAATAATGTTTGACCTGGCTTAAGTAAGTTTCCAATTCATTCAGCAGGGTATGCGTTTTGTTGCGATCGCAGGCTTCTCCTGCTTCTTGCAGTTCTTTTCCCAGGGCCGTGATTTTGGGAAAACCATAGGCGGTTCCACTGCCTTTCATGCTGTGCCCCAGGCGTGTCAGTTCTTTAAAATTGGAATTTTGGAGATGTTCTCGTAGTTTGGGAATATCGCCGGCACGGTTATCGAGAAATTGAGGCACCAACTCGAAAATATCCGGGTCGATTTCCTGAATCTCAAGCTCTTGAGCGCTGGTTGGAGCGGGTTCGCTGCCAGCTGTGGCCACGCAGGAGAGAAAGGCCAGGGTATCGAGCAGATCCTGTTTGCGAATGGGTTTGGTCAGATAGAGATTGCTGCCTGCTGCCAGAATGGCGTCCCGAACACTGGTCAGGGCATCTGCTGTCAGGGCGACAATCGGAGCCGGTTTTCGACCTTGTTTTTGCTCCCATTCACGAATTTTTCGCGTGGCAGTATAGCCATCCATGATCGGCATCTGAATATCCATCAAGACCAGATCAAAGGGAGATGTGGTAAAGAGTTGGACGGCTTCTTCTCCGTTTTGGGCATCGGTAATTTTGTAATGGGGGGTGCCCTTGAGGTATAAATGCACCAAGAGGCGGTTATCGGGAGAGTCTTCCACCAAGAGCAAGCGCAAATCACGGTCGGGTGCCGTGCCTGACATCGCTGCGGGTGGTTTGGGCAAGCCCTGGCGTTTGGGAGCTGTGCGCACCGTGCCCTCCCCATTTTCAAAGCGCAGGGTGCATGAAAAGGTGCTTCCCATACCGGGTGTGCTTTCGACCCAGATATGCCCCCGAAAGAGCTCGACCAGCCGACGCGTAATCGCCAGGCCCAAGCCGGTTCCGCCATAGCGCCGGGTGGTGGATGAATCTGCCTGGCGGAAGCTTTCAAAAATACGGGATTGCTGTTCTGCAGAAATGCCCACCCCTGTATCGCGGACAGAGACCATCAGACAAATTTCACCTTCCCGTGAAAGCGTCTGATAATCATATATCTCAACGGTAACACCGCCTTTTGATGTGAATTTAACTGCATTTCCAATTAAATTCATTAAAATTTGACGAAAACGACCAGGGTCTCCGTTGATTTGTTCAGGCAAACTATCCGCGATCTGAACGCGCAGGGTCAGACCTTTGGTTTTAGCCTGTTTCTCAAACATGGTGAGAATACCATTTACAATCGGACGAAACCTGAAATTCTGGGTTTCAAGTGTGAATTTGCCCGATTCAATCCGTGAAAGATCGAGCACATCATTGATCAGATTGAGCAGGGTACTGCTGGCGTTTTTACAGACATTCAGATACTTTTCTTGTTCTGTATCCAGCTGGGTTTCTTCAAGCAAATCGAGCATGCCCATCATGGCATTCAAGGGCGTGCGAATTTCATGGCTGATGGTGGCCAAAAATTCAGATTTGGCTTTAGAGGCTTGAAGCGCCTGGTCACGGGCTTGCTGCAATTCAGCTTCGGCCAGTTTGCTTTCAGTAATATCTGAAGCGTAGATATTGACATAACCTTGTTCTTGAACGGGCACGAAATAAAAATGAAAAAAACGGTTATCGAGCTGAATTTCACTCTCCCGCGTACTTTCAGTATTCAAAGTTTCCTGTAAAGGGCCTTGCCAAGGCTCAGGAAAAGGCTGGCCCACCTTGCAGTTCCAGGTATCCAAAAGTTTTTGAGCATGGGGGTTGGCATAAAGCAACAGCCCTTGATGATCGACGCGAAAAACAGGGTTGGGATTTTCTTCTGGGAAACGGGAAAGCGAGGAAAGATTTTCTGCTTCCTGTTGAAAAGGGCTGATATCACGGTAGACCCAAAAATGTCCCAGGTAGTGGCCCGCTTCGATAATGGGCAGGTAGTCGCGTTCCAGAATTTTGCCATTTTTTAAGGGCAGGGTTTCATTGAGAACAGGAACGCGTTCACGCAGATGGGTTTCTGTCAGGCTTAAGAACTGTTCGGGTTCTGCGAACAAGGGGGCAGAGGCTTTGGCCGCTCTGTTTCCATCTTTGCCCATCAAGTTTTCAGGAGCGTCAGGCAAGGCAAAAATTCTGCAAAAGCTGTTGTTTGCCAAAGTGATACGGCGCTCAGACGTTTCCACGACAATTCCAGCCTGCAGATGGCGCACCAGAATTTCAAGCCGGGCTTTCAGGAGGTGCACGGGTTCATGCTCTTGCTCGGGGGCCGCAAGCAGGATGGGCTCCTCCTGAGCCAAGACGCTTTCTTGTGCTTCATCAAAGAGTTCAGAAAAGGGGTCTGTATTCATGGCTTTATCCTAACACAGGACAAAGGGCCTGTCATGATGTCCCGTGCGAGGGGAGCCAGGAAGTCTTTACGGGTTTTTCAAGCGCAGGCTGAGAATGGTTTCAATATGGCCTGTTTGAGGGAACAAATCGACAGGTTGAATGGCTTCTACTTGGTAAAGAGGCAGCAGGGTTTCAAGATCGCGGGCCAAGGCAGCGGGGTTGCAGGAGACATAGATCAAGGCCGGGGCTTGAAGCTGCAAGAGCGTTTTTAAGGCTTTGGGGTGTAAACCTGCTCGTGGAGGGTCAATAATCACGAGATCGGCGGGATGTTTTTCGATCAACTCAGGCAGGAGATGTTCTACTTTGCCTGCTTGAAAATGGCAGTTTTGAATTTGGTTGCGCGCTGCATTTTTTTTGGCATCTGCCACAGCCGATTCGATTTCTTCAATGCCAAAGACCTGCTCGGCCTGACCTGATAAAACCATGCCAATGGTGCCGGTTCCACTGTAGAGATCGTAAATGGTGCGAGCTTGAACCTGGGCTGCCATTTTTTGGATTTGGGTATAAAGCACTTCTGCAGCTTGGGTATTGGTTTGAAAAAATGCATAGGGCGAGATCTCAAAATCCAGGCCACAGAGGCTGTCCTGAATCAGGGCTTCTCCTTGCAAAACGGTTACCGGTTGGTAGCCCACGATTTGAGCATCACCGGTATGTTCGCTGTGAAGCACGCTGCGGATTTGGGTGCCAGGAAACTCAAAAGACGCTAATTTCTCTAAAAGCAGTGACCAATCGGGGGCATGGCCGGCGGCGGTATTTAAATGCAGCATCAGATCGCCGCTGCGTACCCCGTGGCGTAAAACCAGATGGCGCCAATAGCCTGTATGAAAGCGGGGGCTGTAGACTTCTCCCCCCAAAGCGGGTAAAACTTCCCGCACCAGTTGATGCAGTTTGCGCAGTGGTTCAGGCATGAGCTGACAGCTTGTGATATCCACCAGGGTACCGAAGGAGCCCGGCACGTGAAAACCCAGATAGGAGCCACGTGGAAGTGGTTCTCCCGCTGCCCGGAAGCGCTGGTAGTTTTCGTCTGAGAGGTAGATTTTATCGCCAAAGCTGAGTTCAAACTTATTGCGATAACCCCAAATCTGAGGGCTGGGCAAGACCGGCTGAATCTGCATTTCTGGGCCGAGCAGGGGGCTTAAGAGCTGCGTAACAATCTGGTGTTTCCACTCCAGTTGCAAAGCATAGCTGGCAGATTGCCAAATGCAGCCCCCACAACCGGTTCCTGCTTCTGTTGGCGGTTGCCCAAAATGGGCACAGGCAGGCTTGATTTGATCCGGGCGGGTTTCCAATACTTCCGTCAGTCGGGCTTCTGCCTTTTTCTGTCGGCGTTTGAGAATTCGGGCTGCTACTTTTTGTCCGGGCTGGGCATAGGGCACCAGCACCTGCCAGTCCTTGTGCTGGGCCAAGCCTTGACCTGCCGGACCCAGACCCTTGATTTCCAGTTCCAGAATTTCATGTTTTTTCATGTGAAAACTTGAACGCAGGCTTTAAAGCGGGTTCAGGCTGTCATCAACAATGGTTTGCAGGAACTCATCATTGGTTTTGCTCTTTTTAAAGCGTTCCAGAATGAATTCGGTGGCTTCCACAGTATCTGCATTGGAAAGCATACGCCGCAAGAGGTGTTCTTTGCGCAAGACATCGCTGCCGAGCAAGATCTCTTCTTTGCGGGTGCCAGAGAGCTTGATATCTATTGCGGGGAAGAGGCGGCGCTCGGCCAGTTTACGATCAAGACGCAGCTCCATATTGCCGGTGCCTTTGAATTCTTCGAAGATCACTTCGTCCATGCGGCTGCCGGTATCTACCAGTGCGGTGGCGAGAATGGTCAGACTGCCGCCAAATTCCACTTTACGGGCGGCCCCAAAAAAGCGCTTGGGAGAATGCATAGCATTGGGATCCAAACCGCCTGAAAGGGTACGGCCACTGGGGGGGATAATCAGGTTATAGGCACGGCTCATGCGGGTAATCGAATCTAAGAGAATGACCACATCGCGCCCCGCTTCGACCAGACGTTTGGCCTTTTCCAGTACCAGTTCAGTAATGCGGGTATGGTGCTCGGGCAGGCGATCGAAGGTTGAGGCGACGACTTCGCCTTTGATCGAACGCTCGAAATCGGTGACTTCTTCAGGGCGTTCGTCGATCAGCAGTGCAATCAGCACAATATCAGGGTGATTGGCTTCAATGGCGTGGGCAATGCCTTTGAGCAGGGTGGTTTTACCGGCTTTGGGCGGTGAAACGATCAAGCCACGTTGCCCCCGTCCAATCGGGCTGAAAATATCCATTAAGCGCATCGATAAATCATGGCGGGGGGTTTCGAGCATAATCTGGCCTTCGGGGTAAACCGGAATCAGGCTGTCAAAGGGGCGCAGATGCTGAATTTTTTCGGGTTCCAGATCGTTGACAGAGTCAATCTTGACCAGACTGGCGTATTTTTCTCCCTCTTTGGCAGGGCGAATCTGACCCACCAGGTTGTGGCCTGTTTGCAGTCTGAAGCGTTTGATCTGGGCTTGAGAGATATAAACATCATCAGAACTTGGGAAATAACCGTTTACGCGCAAAAAACCATAGCCTTCGGGCATGATTTCGAGAATTCCTTTGCGCGTATTCGCTCTGGCTTCTTGGGCCTGGGCAATACGCAGCGCGAGATCACTTTTTCGAAGTTTCAGAGGGTTGTGAATTGACAGTCCCCGGGCGATATCATAGAGATCTTTCAGGGTCTTATCCATGAGGATAGAGAGATCCGGCTCTGGGTAGGATTCCTGAGGCCGGGCTGTATGATGCGGATGGTGGTGCTGTTGCGGATGGCGCTTCTTGAAGGGCCTGTTATTGTTGTTATTCCGTCTCATATCCTTCTTGGGTACTGTAAATGACATTGGTTTGGATATCTCCGTGAAGACCGGTTTTTCCGGTGGGTTGAATTGAAAACAAGATCTGAAAAGTACTGAACAAAACTATAAAAAATAACCAGAAAAAGTGGGTTATGTAGGGTTCGAACCTACGACCCGCTGATTAAGAGTCAGCTGCTCTACCAACTGAGCTAATAACCCACGATTCAGGAATTAGGGAGATCTGGACTCTGTCAAGATGAGGAGACAGATGCTCGCTTACATGCTGTTCGGCATGAGCTATTCTAAAGTAGAAAACTTTTGACAGCTATAGAGTAGTTTAGTACAGCCCTTAGTGCCTGTCAAGCAAATGGAGCCTGTGCTTAGGCCGTCTGCTTATTTACATACGGGCAATCAGGGTGCGGGCAAAATAATAAAGAATGAATACGGTTATGCTCATGGCTGCCAGGTTCAGGCCCTGTAATAAGCTTGCCGAAGTCTGTCGGCGTGTGAGTTTGACTAAGCAGAAGCTGAGTGTGGAGATGGCAAGACTGACCTCAAAGCTGAACAATACTTTTCCATACCAGCCCATGCGCAGACCTGGGGTGGTGAGCACCCCATATTCCCAGTGCTGGTCTAAGGGGTAATACCACCACAGGGGAGTGGGAAAGACCTCCGAGAGAAAATAGCTCAGGCAAAAACTGAAGAGGGCCAGACTTCCCAGTAAAAAATAATTTTCGCGTTGCATTTTAAACACTCCGGTAGCTGCTCAGCAAGAGACCACTGATCAGGGCAAACCACACGATCAAAGTCAGGCTCAAAGAGAGAAAGACGTATACAAACAGAGGGGTGCGATCTTCTTTGGGGTTCAGAATCAGGCTAAACAGAAAAAAGACGATAAACAAAGCCAAGCCAATGCCGGTCCAGTGTTCCTTGATATCAAAAAGCTGGCTGGCCCAAGGCATGGTTTGATCGAAATAGCGGGCCCTGACATGGTAGCGGTAATTGGGATAGATCAGGGAACCCAGACCAAAGCTCAGCAGATAGGCCACGAAAGCGACTTTGACATAGAGCTTTTCCAGCCTGATTTTGGCAAAATGCCCGCCGAGATAGCGCAGCGTAATCAAGCAATTATGTGTCATTGAGCCCAAAAGCAGGATCGCCATCAGGGCATGTGCCAGCAAAAGCAGTTTTCCCTGGGGTTGAAGAAAAAGCACGGGTTGAGCAGTGGCTTGAAGCATAAACATGCTGGGTATTTTAACTGAAACAGGATCAGAACAGGAAAAGATCCTGGGCGATGAGTTCAAATTCAAGGCCAAAACCTCTGTTTTTCTTGCCTAAAATGAAGTCAATAGGGATGTAATCTATGGAGGAACGCAATGAAGTTGAACTATCAAATAGGTTTAACACTTTTTTTATTATTGGGTTGTACGCCCTTGAGTCCGGGATCTCTTCTGCGTGCAGAGAATGGCTCTGACTCGGGGAGCGCGACACGTCAGTCCTTTGCTGAGCGAGGTGAGCAGGGCGAGTCTGAAAATGAAGGGCCGGAGGGAGAAGAGGGGGGCTCAGGCTTTTCCAGCAAGAGCCACAATTCAGGCCAAAATTGTATGAAATGCCATTCTGCGGGTCAGCCAGCAGGGGAGCACGCTTTTTTTGCCGCAGGTACGGTTTACGATCAAGCGGGCGCAGCGGTTAAAACCGGGGGGAGGATTCAATTGCGAACCCAGCCCAATGGCGGGGGAACACTGGTGCTTGAAATGCCAGTGGATGCGACAGGGAATTTTTATACGGCCAAAGCACTGGATTTGAAGCAGGATCTGTATCCTTCTGTCAGCAATGGAGCAGGAAAAACTCAGTTTATGAGTTCTCCTTTAAGTTCGGGTCAATGCAATTCCTGTCATGGTGTGACCCAGAGCAAAATCTGGTCTGAGTGAGTTACGGGCCAGGCGCGCGCAAGAACCCCTTCGCATTAAATCAGGAAGCTCTTCTACTATAATAGAGCTATTTCAAGAAGGGCTCTTGCCGTTGAAACCATGAGGCTGGAAAATGCATCTTTGTATCTAGACCGAGCTTCAAGTGCTGACAATACAGGCCTTTTGGCACTGGTAGCTGAAGCGCCTGTTGTCACACCCGCTTTTAGCTATATTTTGGATCGTGCGCCCGATTATTTTGCTTTTTCACGCTTTCAGGGCGAGAAAACCCAGATTCAAGTGGCGCATTCGTCTGAAAAAGAGGTTCTGGGAACCATTTCTGTGGTGCATGATCGGGTATGGTTGCGCGGCCAACCTCAGCCGGTGGCCTATACTGCTGATTTGCGGGTTTCTCAGCGGGCCCGTGGTTTGGGGTTGGGGGATCGTTTGATGCAGAACGCTATGGCTTTGGCCCGTGGTGCTTCAGATCAACCGGTTTTTACCGTGGTCATGAAAGACAATCCTGTGGGGCTGAAAATGAATGCCAATCTGGCCCGCGATGGCATTGCTGAAATGCGCAAAGTGGCTGAGATTCGGCTTTATTTTTTTCTGGCTTTGCCGTGCTTGAAAGCGCCAGGTGCCTACCAGAGCCACCCAGCCCAGGTCTCTGACCTGCGTGAAATGCACGCGCTGTGGGTTCGGGTCAAACGAGGCCAGAACTTGGCTCGGGCTTGGAGTTATGACGATTGGCTGGCTTGGATTCAGGCGGTTCCAGAGCTCGAGATCTCAGATTATTTATTGGCCCGTAATCAGGCAGGGGAACTCTGTGGCTTTTTTGCGGTCTGGAATCAGCAGGCTTTGCGCAGGATTCGCCTGACTCAATCTGGTTTTGCCTTGCGCAGTCTGCGGACGGTTTGGAATACCTTTCACGGTGTTTGGGGACTGCCGCTTTTGCCGGGGGCAGGCCAGATTTTGCCCGTATGTCAGGTTCTCAATCTCTGTGTTGCGCCCGAGCATCGCCGGGCTTTGTCGGTGCTGCTTTCTTCTGCTTTGGCGGGTTTGCGCAAACAAGATGCGCTTTTATTGGGAATGGCATTGGATCTGCAGGACCCCTTGAATCATGAGCTAAAACATTTTATTGCATCGACTTCTGATCTATATTTATTGAGTAACGCAGATTTCGGTGCGGCCCGGCCCGGATTGTTTCATCTTGAAATTGGATGGGGTTAAATGAATGAGCAATGCATTTTTAAAACAGGTCTATTTTAAGCCACAGGCTGGACAAATTCCTGAACTGGAAGAAGGGCTTCAGAAAGCATTTGTTCAATTTCAGCGCAAAGGCCGCTTGGGGCTGGATATCGTTCTTTTGCTGCTGCGCTTTTCAAAATTGATTCTCAACCCCCATGATATTTCACCGATTTTTAAGGGGGGCAGTTTTCGCAACCATCTGAGTTTTCAGGTGGCGCTTGAGTCCTTATATGCCGATCCGGCCTGTGCAGAACTGATGCGCACCCGTTATCTTGCGCCCGCCCCCTTTGACTTGGATGAATTGCTGCGCTTGCCTGAACAGAGTTTGGGCCATGTCTACGCACGCCATATGCGTGAAAATCATTTGGATGTGGTTTTTTATCCCCCTTTGGAAGATACCCAGGATGATGACATCGCCTATTTGCGCAAACGGGCCCGCCAGACCCACGATATTCACCATGTGGTTTTGGGGTTTCCTGCCATTGATACGGGGGAAATGGCCATTTCAGCTTTTTATCTTTCACAGAACAATATCCCGCTTTCGGCTCTTTTGATTGGCTTTGGTTTTCTCTACGCAATTCTGCGCGAGCCACGTAGGATTGAAGAATTGATGAACGCGATCTTTCTGGGCTGGAGCCGGGGCAAAGAATGTCCTGTGTTTTTGGGACTGAAGTGGGAAGATTATTTTGAGCGCCCGATTGACGAGGTGCGACGTGAACTGCATTTGCCCGCACAACCGGAATGGCGTGTTTAAACCTTGAGAATGTGCATGGGTTACGGCTTTTTTAGCGGGTTTGCGCTATGCTGTCGTAAAACAGTGTCTGTCCAGGTATAATCAGAGCATGTCGCGTCGTAGCATTAAAACACTTCCTACTGGGCCTGTTGCCAAAGATCATGTGCGCACCTTTGTGCGTCATCATGGCCGCCGTTTGCCGGATCATTTGCGTCACCGGCTCGAAATGCATTCCCGTGCTTTGTCTCTGCACCTGACCCCAGAATTGCAATTGCAGGAATTGCAGGATTTACTTGAGCAATTTGCCGATGAAGAAAAATACCTCAGCCCTGAACTGCGCACCCAGTTTGAAACCCTTTCTGAAAGCAACCGCCGAGTTTTTGTGCGTGAACTGAAGCTGCTTGCAGAAATGAAACCCACAGAACGCGAAGCCTATCTGGCTTCGATGGAAACCTTCCGTCACACCGAGTTGGGTTTGGCAGACTGTACGCCCGCGATGCGCCAGGCCTTGCAGATTTTAGGCTTGAATCATCCCTGCAGTTTGAAAGAGATCAAACAGGCTTACCGAGTACAGGCCAAAAAACTGCATCCCGATCAAGGCGGCCATCATGATCGCTTTTTGCGTTTGCAACAGGCCTATCTTACTGCGCTTAAAGCGCATCGTTTAATTTGAGTGCAGCGCATTTCCAGTGGTTCGGTCTTTGAGTCTGAAATAGGCTATTCTCGGGCTGTAATCGTCGGTGATTTGATCTTCGTCTCAGGCACCACGGGGTATGATTATGCAACCCATTCGATTGCTGCAGATCCCTTAGAACAAGCGGAGCAGGCCTTTCAAAATATTGAAAAAACACTGGCTCAGGCTGGAGCTTGTTTTGCAGATATTCTCAGCGTGCGCTATATTTTTACTGATCGTCAGGATTTTGAGCGCTGTAAGCCTGTTTTGAAAAAATATCTCGGGGAGGTCAAGCCTGCGGCAACGCTCTTGATCGCTGGGCTTTTAGATCCGCAGATGAAATTAGAAATTGAAGTGATCGCAAGAAAATCCCCTCCAGCTTGAAGGGCTTGCTTTCATGATTTGAAATCAAGAAGCGAGCGTATCCCAAAATGACTAAACCTCTTCACGAAATTGCCGAAATTGCCGTAATTGGCGCTGGCGGAGCAGGCATGATGGCCTATCTGCGAGCCATTCTCAACTGCAATCAAGCCGTACTTTTTCAGGGCAATGCTGAAACCCGTCGTAAAGGGCGTGCCACTTGGGTGGCAGAGGTGGATAATATTCCTGGAATGCATGGCATGAAAAACCCGATCACGACGACGGCCCGAGGCACCTTAAAGTGGATTGAATCTCAACCTCAACTGGCTGCCTGTGGAACTGTGATCAATGGCATGGTGACCCGGATTGTGCCGCAGGATTCTGTTTTTTGCTTGCACTATGAGCTGAAAGGAATTGAGCACACCCTCCTGGCCCGTTATGTGGTGCTGGCGACGGGGGTGATGGATATTCAGCCTGAAATTGGCGGTTCGATCCTACCGATTTTGCCCTTCGCCAATCAAGGCCATGTTTTGTACTGTATTCGCTGTGATGGACACCGCACCTTGGGTAAACAGCTTTCGGTCATTTCCCATCAGGAGAAGGGAGTGTATATTGCAGCCATGATGCATGAGCGCTATGGACATGAGCAGATCAAGCTATTCACCCATGGTGCAGAGCCGATTTTTTCTGAAGAAGCCTGGCGAATCGTCAAAGCCTATGGCATGGAGGTCTATTCAGAGGTCATTCACGCAATTCTGGGCGATCCCAAAACCGGCTTAGAGGGATTTGTGCTGGCTGATGGAACCTCTGTTGCCACTACCTGTGCTTTGGTGGCCCTGGGCAGTCTGGTCTACAATCGACTATTGGCCGATTTGGGAGCCGAGCTTGAAAGCGATGGCCGGATCCATACCTCGGCCAAATTTGAATCGTCTGTCTCCGGTATCTTTGCAGTGGGAGATCTGGTCGCCGGCACGAAGATGCAGCTTTATACGGCTTGGGAAGAAGCCGTGATTGCGATTGAAGAGATCGACAGCCGTTTGCGCAGAGAAAAGCGGCTTGCCAAATTAAAGGGAAGCTGATCTTTGCGAGATTCTTTTACAAATGCTACCGTTTTTGGATCAGGATCTGGTATCCTGATCTGAAACTTCATTCCAGATATTCTGTTTTGTTGCTTGGACAGTGCCTGGAGAATCTGCTTGAAGATCCTCATACATGAAGATCTCATCGAAGAATTTCCAGAAAGTGTCCAAATACGTAGAAAACTACGGTGGAATTACGTCTCTGAAGCGCCGATCGAAAGCGCCAAGATTTCTGTGTTTCCTTTTGACGAAAAAGAAAATCTGTGTTATAGTTTTAACTTCAAATTAATGAATTTTTAAAGGAACGATGCATCATGAGAGCGTGTGACATTTCCGGCAAAAGATATAACAATGCCAACCGAGTCAGCCACTCCAACCGGAAGACCAAGCATCGTCAGCAAGCCAACCTGCAGTGGAAACGTTTCTGGATTCCTGAAGAAAAGCGCTGGGTGCGCCTGCGTGTTTCTACCAAGGTCATGAAAACCATTACCAAATATGGTTTGCTGTCCACGATTCGCCGGTATGGGGCTGATTCTGCCCTGGTCCAGAAATAAACAGGCATAACGCCCAAACCTACTGAAAGGAAAGCAGATCATGGCCAAAGCAGCGGCACGATTACAGATTAAACTGAAAAGTTCTGAGAGCCACTTTTGTTATTACACCATGAAGAACAAGCGCAATACTCCTGATCGTCTTGAACTCAAAAAGTACGATCCCGTAGTGCGTCGCCATGTAAACTTCAAAGAAGAAAAATAGTTTTTGGGCGTTTTGTCCAATTCCATGTTTTACCGACCCTTTCGGGGGTCGGTTTTCATTTGGGATTTGGATCTGAATGTCTTGAGAGAGCAAAAGAAATCTTTTTGTTTGAACTAAAACCGTCGGGGACAGGAATTAGAACTCGTCGTCATCGAAATCGACGATTGCAAATTCCTCACCCGTATCAGGTTCGAAAACTTCATCTTCCAGTTCTTTCAGAAGTGAAATAGAACCGGGTGTACTTTGAGTCTCGGGTTCTGCGGCTCTTGTTTCAGGGCGTGGCAATGGGCCGCTTGGAATGGGTTGGCCCAAAACAGGTGCTGCCGAACGCTCCTGTGAAAATTGTTGTTCAAGTTGGGCCAAACGGGAATGAAAGCGATCGGTTAATCCCACCAACAAACTGTGAAAATCCAAGAGGGCGTGGAGTAATTCTTCTACCTGTTCGTCGGTTAAACCTTGTGTGCTTGTCATTTTCTGTCCTTGCATTTACCCTGTTACTGATTCAATTTTACCCTGTAGAGCCTGTTTTAAAACATGAATCAGTTAGATCTTTGCTGTTGACGTGCCAAATATTCTTTCATTCCCGCTTCAATTTCATGGCGACGGGCATAGCCCATTTCAACCAATAGGGTGCCTACTTTTTTGTGGGCATGCTCGGGTTGGTATTTGAGCGTTAAAACATGGGAAAGCTGCCATTGTTGAATAATTCCCAGGGTCACGAGTACTTGCCCAAGAGAATCACTGGCGGGGGCACTTTGTTCTTTAAGGGTTTCATTTAACTGTGATTGACTGATATAACCCAATAAGACCAGAATTTCACCGATCGGCTTATGCAGAATACGCGGCAAGCGGAATTGGTAATCAATGGCGTCCTGAAGTTCTTCTGCCGTGATATAGCCTTTGCGGATCAAGGCTTGGCCCAAAGGCGTGTTTTCTTCTTCGTTTTGAGAAGTTGGGGGTTGAGGTGCTTGAGGCTGAACGAATTGTTCCGCTGTGTTGACGGTGGGCGGGGTGTTGTAGCTGGGGGTGCTGGATGTATGCGGCTGTTTTTTATAGTAATGCTGAAGCGCGGCTTCAATCATTTCTTTGGTGGTATAACCCATTTCCAGCAAGACGGTGCCCATGCGTTTTTCTTCGCCACTGGACTCTCTGTTTTTCAAGGCATCTTCAAGCTGACTTTGCTGAATCAGTCCGTCTTTGATGAGCTGTTGCAGAAGAACATCTTCAATGGGGGGTTTTTCGCCCAGAGCAACTTGAATCTCATCTTCAGAAACAAATTCAAGCGCGACGACGACCTCAGCCAATGTCATTTCCTGACCTCGCGGAAGCCGACACTGATACTGAAGAGCTGAGGTTAGTTGTTCGGGGGTGATGAGCCCCTTCTCCAGCAAAATACGATCGATCGATTCAGTTCGTTTAGGCAGCAAAATCTAGTCCTTACCTTTTCAAAAGGATTACATCCTGAGTCTATTATAGCCTGATTAAGAATTCTGCGAATTTGATCGCAAAGCGTTTAACAAACTCAAACTTTTGGGGCAAAGGGCTTTGAGCCCGTCAGTCAGTTGTTTAAGTTCTTTTTTGGCGCAGGTTTTTGATCAGGGCTGCTTCGATTATTTCTTGGCTGGTATAGCCCAATTCAACCAGTAAGGGGCCTAGGTTTTGATGTGGGCGGCCAGGCTCATGCTGAACACAGAGGGCATGGGCCAGTTGCCATTCCTGAATCACACCCTGCCGGATTAAAATCTGGCCGATGGGTTCCTGATGAAAGGCGGGCTGGTCGGCGAGGGCCTCTTGCAATTGGGTTTCGTTAATCGCTCCCATTAAAACGAGAATATCTCCCAGTGGACGGTACCCTTTGCCTGTTTCCTGTTTCTGAAAATTCAAGGCGGCGTCGAGTTGCGCTTGGTTGATATCCCCTTTCTCCAATAAAATTTGTCCCAAAGGTTTGGGGGAATTGGAGGGAGGAGGCTGAACTGCTGGGGGTTTTGGCGGCACTTGGGGAGCTACAGGGGGGAGGGAGGGGGCGCTTCCAGGCACCAGCACGGCCTCAATCGCTTCTCGGGTGGTATATCCCAATTCCAATAGAAGCACCCCTAATTTTTTATGCGCATGTTCTGGACTGAACTGTAAACGCATGGCATGTGCCAACTGAGCTTTGTCGATAATACCGGCTTCAACGAGACGATCTCCTACCCTGTTTTGAGTTTTGGGAGGTTGTTCAGCAAGCGCTTCTTCGAGTTGTTGGGGGGTGATATAGCCCTGTTGCATTAAAATTTCACCAATGGGCTTGTGCATGACTTTGGGCAAGCGTTTTTGGTATTCCAAGGCGTCATCAAGTTCTTCCTGACGAATCCAGCCTTTGGCCATGAGAATGCGGCCCAAGGGTAAATGGATAGGGGAGGAGGTATCGGGAACCGTATTCTTTTCAGGCGTTTCTGAATGCGTTTTCTCTTTGGTGGGTTCCAAGCCCTTTTGGCTTGATTGGCTGCTAAAGGTCGTGCTTTTACTCTGTGTCAGTTGATAATTTGAAATGGCCTGTTCAATTTGTTTCGCAGAAACCAATCCCAAATCCACCAGAATATCGACCACATGTTGCGTGGCAAAAGCATTGAGAACGCCCATGGCCTGTTCCAATTGCTGAGAAGAGATAATGCCTTCCTGAATCAGGATTTGCGCAATCGGGTCTTCCATGGCGTTATATTCTTCGCCCAGGGCGCTGCGAATTTGGGCTTCGGTAACAAATTCAAAGTCGACGAGGATTTGAGGCAAAAGCACGTACTGACCGGGAGGTAAACGACACTGATACTCCAATGCGGTGGTCAATTGATTTTGGGTAATCAAGCCTTTGGCTACCAGCAAGCGGCTGATTTCCAAATCTGATTTTGCCTGTGACATTTCCTCTCCTTTCGGTTGAACTCTTGCGAGACGGGTTTCTCGGTTGAGCTTTGGTGAGACGGGTTTCTCAGTTGAGCTCTGGCGAGACTGATTTCTCAGTTGAGCTCTGGCGAGACTGATTTCTCAGTTGAGCTCTGGCGAGACTGATATTATTGTAACAGGAGAGCGATAGCTGGTGCCCTTTGAAATTTGTTGTCGCTGTTTTGCCCGGTTGAGATGGGGCGCTAAAACTAGCTTGCTAAGAAAAGTTTTTACCTATGTTATTTTTCCGTTATCCCGCCATATTTCAGTTTCTGATATTTATTCTCACTCTTTGTTTGCTTATTTTGGGCTGGGGAGGGACTCTTTTGTATTTTTCGCAGATAAGCATTGAGGATCTGCTCAATGGAAGACCTATTCCAACACTTTGGCAAAATATTTATCTTGTGGGGCTTTATGGGGGGCTGATCGCTGTTTTATCCCTTTTTCGTCGTTTGAGAAAAGAGAAATGGTCTGATTGGGGCCTTTCACGAATTGTCTGGCGTCAATTACCGCTGGCTTTGGGAGCCGGGCTTTTGCTCTTTCTCGGTTTTTGTATGCGTGCTTCTGCTCAAGGACTCTTAAGTTTTCCGTTTCTTTTAGCCAAAGATGGGCCTCTGTTCTTGATTTTTTTGTTGCCAGCTTTGGCCTTGGTGGGAGCCGAAGAGGTTTTGTTTCGCGGCTTGCTGCTGAATCTTTTTCTTGATTTCAAACCTTTGCCAGCATTGGCTTTTCAGGCGCTGTGTTTTTCAGCTGTTCACGGAGCCAGTTGGCAGCATTTTGAAGTGGCCTTTAATCTTTTTCTTTTGGGCTTTTTTTTAGGACAGACCCGTTTGCTGACAAGCCATTTGGGTTGGGCTTGGGGGCTGCATGCAGGGTGGGTTTGGGGGCTGCTTGTTTTGGCTTCACAAGGGGGGCTCAAGACCCAAAGTGGAACTTGGGAGCCCCTTCAGGATTTATTCTTCACGTTTTTACTTTTGGTTCTCTGTTTTGCGGCCTATCTCAAGGCCCCGGCTCTTTGGCTCAGGCCAAGCAAGGCTCTGAATTCTGACTGAATTCCAACGGCAATAAAATGACGCTGGATCGGCAAGTATGTCATAATGAATCCGCACTTTTTAAATGACTGAAAGAGGATACTGTGTGACGACTCCGCCAGCTAAAGCAGCAGCGGCTTCTGTGCAAACGCATACGGCAACCCGTTACGTTCGCTGCACAAGGCCCCGTCCGGGCCATGAGAGCGAAGCTCTCGGTATTTTCCTATCTCAAGGACACCCAAGCGACTTTACGTTGCGCGGGATTTCAGCGCAACAACCTCATGTCGATTCTATTGTCAAGGAACAAAGCTTAGGCAAAGCCCAAGCAGTGCCAGCACTGAAGCCTTGCACCATTAATATTTTAACAAGAAAGGAGGCGCAAGGGGTTATTTTTACGACCGGCTCACGCCAGTACGACTATTCCTCTGCCAGCTAAAGTAGGCAGTCCCCTTGTCGTTATTTTATGGAATTACAGGTGGTCGCCAGACCTCTCCAGGAACTGGAAACGGAAATGCTTGTCCTGACCGTATTTGAGGATGAGCTGAACAATCACGATTATTTTCACGCTTTAGACGAGAAATTGGGTGGTAAAATCGCCCGTATTATTGAATCTGGTGAAATTCAAGGAAAATTCCGTGAATTCACAATTATGCACGTTGAGGGCATTGGCCCCAAACGTATTCTGATGATGGGCCTGGGCAAACGCAAGGATTTTTCGTTGGATCGGATCCGTTCTATTGCTGCCAATAGCTCACGTTATGCCCGCCGTATTCATATTAAAGAAATGGCCATTCATGATTTTTCTGCCACGGGTGTGGACGCTTCTGACAGCGCCGAGTCGATCATGGAAGGCGTGCTCTTGGGCATGTACCGTTTTGATAAATACAAAAGCAAAAAGAAAAGCCCCAGCAAACTTTTGGAATCGGTGACGATTGTCGCGGGTTCTGATGCCTCGGTTTCTGCGCTTCAGACGGGGGCTATGAAGGGATCAAACTTGGCTGAGTCCGCTAATTTTGTGCGTGACCTGGTCAATGAGCCCGCTTGTTTTATGACCCCTGCAATTTTTGCGCAGCGTGCTGAAGAAGTCGCCCAAAAGACAGGGGTTGCGATTCAAGTGCTTGATCAGGCAGCGATTGAAGCTGAAGGGATGGGTGCGTTTTTGGCTGTGGCCAAGGGTTCTGATGAACCCCCCAAAATGGTGGTCATGGAATATACCGGCAAACCAGGCGCCAAAAAGATTGGCATTGTCGGCAAAGGCGTCACCTTTGACAGCGGCGGCTATGATATTAAACCTTCAGCTGGCATGCTGCGCATGTATGGCGATATGGCGGGCGCGGCTGCAACCTTGGGCACGATTCAGGCCATTGCGCAACAAAAATTGCCGATCAATGTGGTTGCCGTTATGCCCCTGGCCGAAAATCTGGTCAATGGCAAAGCCTTCAAACCCTCAGATATTTTGACCTCTATGTCAGGAAAAACGATTGAAGTGCTCAATACCGATGCTGAAGGTCGTCTTTTACTCTGTGATGCCCTGACCTATATTCAAAAACACCACCAGCCCGATGTGGTGGTCGATATTGCGACTTTGACCGGTGCGGCGATTATTGCTTTGGGTCGGACGGTTTCAGCTGTTTTGACCAATGAAGACGCCCTGTATCAACGTCTTTTCAAAGCAGGTGAATATTGTGGCGAACGCGTCTGGCAATTGCCCCTGTACGAAGAATTCCGTTCACAGCTGGTCAGTGATGTGGCGGATATTGAAAGCGTCGGCGGACGTTCTGCAGGCACCATTACAGCGGCTGTTTTCTTGAAAGAATTCATCAATGAAGGCCAGCCCTGGATGCATATCGATATTGCAGGCACTTCGATGATGGAAGAAGAAATCGCCCGGTATGTGAAGAACCCTTATTTGCCCAAAGAGGGTGGAACGGGCACCGGCACACGCTTGCTTTATCATTTTGTTGAATCGTTTGTAGAAAGCTGAATTTAAGCTTGTTTTGAAGCGGTCGGCCATTCGGCAGACCGCTTTTTAATTGCCAAAAAGTGAAGGACGGGGCTTGCGGGGTTCGCCAGGCCCCCGAAATACAGCGTGTGTTGCCCATTTGAGCAAGAGAAAAACAGCCGTTCCCACAGCCAGCAATTGCACCACGCTGCCCCCAAAGAAGATCCCAATAAAGACCTTGTTGATAAACAGCAGAATCAGGAAGGTACCCCCGATCAGAATCATCAAACCAGAGAGACGGTCAAAACCTGGCAGATCATTAAAACTGACCTGCTTGCCAATCAGGGCCAGGGTAATGCCCATGATCACCGGAGGGGCAAAATAGACAAGGGCATTGGCATCCAAGAGGTTCTCACGCACGAAAAACAGGCTGTAACCAATCAGAACAGCCGAGAACATGCCGGGGATACAGACCAGATAGGTCAGTAGCGAGTAGATGTATTTCCAGGGGGAAAGGCTGCCGAAACCTTTGCGGTGAAAAATCGGCAAGAACAGGGTAAGCAAGGGTAAAATGGCGAGTGAAGCCCCTACCCAAGTTGGGTTTTGCCCCAGCCATTGAATCAAATCGCGTAAACTCATGGCATGACCTCCAGACTTAGCTTTATCATAACAAATTTAGCTTGAGAATTTTTTTAGATCTGACATTAAATGTGAAAATTACATTAAATAGCTATCGGTTTGGGAGACGCTCTGATTTTTCAGACTTCAATCTGATCTAAAATGGAAAAAGATTTATTTTCAATGAGGTGGCCATGACTGGAATTTTGTCTTTGTTTTCGCGTCCCAAGCCGGTAATTGCCTGTATTCATTTGCAGCCTTTGCCTGGGGCTCCAGCTTATAGGGGCGATATGAAAGCGGTTTATGAAACGGCTTTGCAAGAGGTTGAAATTTTCAAACAGCAGGGCGTGGATGGTCTGATTGTTGAGAATTTTCGGGATGCCCCTTTTTATCCTGAACAATTGCCTGCTGAAACAGTGGCTGCTTTGGCAGCGGTTAGCCGTGAAATTGTCAAAGCCAGTGGTTTGCCTGTGGGGGTCAATGCTTTGCGCAATGACGCGCCTGCGGCTGTTGCGATTGCGACTGCGGCAGAAGCTCATTTTATCCGTGTGAATGTGCATTTGGGGGCTGTTATTGCAGATCAGGGCTTGATTCAGGGCAATGCCCATCTGAGTTTGCGTTTGCGTGCCCAATTGCATTCTCGGGTCATGATTGTCGCCGATGTGGGTGTCAAACATGCTGCTCCCCTGGCTCCCCGTGGCTTGGCGGCTGAGGCCCATGAATTGGCAGAACGGGGCAAGGTCGATGGGCTGATTGTCTCCGGTGCCTTTACAGGGGCTGAAACGGCTCTTTCTGATCTGGCCGTGGTGAAGCAAAATGCGGCTTTGCCGGTTTGGGTTGGCAGTGGTGCCACCCCTGAAAATCTGACTGCTCTTTACCCGCACTGCGATGGCTTGATTGTGGGCAGCACTTTTAAACAGGCAGGGCATGCTGAGAATCCTGTCGACCCTGCGCGAGTAAGCCAGTTTATGCAGCAAATGCAAAGCTTGCGGACTGAGTTCAGCTAAACAGAAAAAAGCAGAGGCGCAAGCTTCTGCTTTTTTTCTTTTAAGTTTCCGAGGCTATTCACGGAGCTTTATTTTAAAGTGCGATCAAGGGTTTGGGATCGGGTTCTTCGAGCAAGCTGTTGCCACGGATATGGGTGATCAGCCAGATCGGCATGACCGCTTTCATACTGCCCGTAGGATTGACAATCTCAATCACTTTTTCAAAGATATTCCAAACCGGCATGGTCAAGGCGCGGCTGCCTTGCTGGCGCATATAATCTTCAAAATTGCTGATTTCCCAGGCACAGGTATGTACCTTGACGGTATCTTCAATTTGCACCAGAGAATTGCCCATGGCCCGGCATTTGGCGGGGCGTACCGGATAAATCCCGCATTTGTCCATAACCAAAAAGGGGCAGGTGGCGTGTTTCAGAGATTGTGCCAGGGTTTGGTAGGTTTCCCGAACCTCTTCTGCGGGAATTTTGCCTTCAATCAGATTTTGCTGCAGGATCAGCGAATCTCGGTACTCGGCGGCGTAAAAACGCGCTCTGCGAATAATTTCATCTTTGATAATCTGGGGAAACTCGTTGATATAGTAGAGAATCAGCTCCCATTCAATCACACTGATATAAGGGGGATGTAAACCTTTGCAGCACATGGCGCAATCGACTTTGCAGCGAATATTGTTATATTTGGCCTTGGTTTCATCCATCAGGAAGTCCATGATTTCATAGACATCTTCCAGACAGGTGATTTGTTTCAGTGTCTGGTAGCCTTCCGTAATGGTGGCTGCCAGGCCTTCCATGCCTTCGGCGGGTGCGATTGGGTTTGCCATGAGATTCCTCCTGCTAGATGCTACGGGCGATAAATTGGCCCGCGCCTTGTTCTCCGGTAAATTTACCATTGTCACAGACAATGCGGCCACGGGACAGGGTCATTTCAGGATACCCCTGAAGTTCCTGCCCTTCATAAAGACAAAAATCACTTTCACTGTGAAGATTGGAACTACTCAGTGTCTTTTTTAAGAGGGGGTTGAAAATGACAAGATCCGCATCTTTGCCCACAGCAATGGAGCCCTTGTGAGACAAGCCAAAAATGCGGGCAGGGTTGGTGGATAAAACAGCGACCAATTGCATCAGGTCGATATGTCGGCTACGCACCCCCTGGTGGTAGAGCATCGGCAAAAGCAATTCCAGATTGGCAAAGCCTGCTGGAATCGAGGCTAAATCTTCGCCTAATTTTTTCTGCTCACGGGTAAAAGGCCAGTGATTGCTGGAGAGGGTCTGAATGGTGCCAGCCTGAATGCCTTTCCAGAGACAGGTTTGATCTGCTTGGCTGCGCAAGGGGGGCAAGACAGTGTAATTCCGTGCGTCTGGTTGCTTATACACATTCTCATTGTGGGTCAGATAATGCAGGTCGGTTCCCGTGTAAATCCGGCTTTGCAGGGGGTGGTGCTGTAGGGCTTGGGTCAGCGATTCACGGGTGCTGAGATGGTTGAGATGCAGGGTACAGGGGGTGCTGTGGGCCAGCATCATCAGTCGATAAACAGCCTCTGCTTCAGATTGGGGAGTACAGAGCTGGGGATAGTGGGTCATCGCCAGCGGATCTTCAAGTGGGTAGCGTTGGCTGGCCTGTTGGAGCAGCGCTTGATTGCCACAATGCACCATCAGCAGGCCACCGGCTTTGCTGATGGTTTCCATCAGTTCGAGCAGGGAGCTGTCCTGATGCACCAGTTCCGCAGCGTGAGAGCATAAAAAAGCTTCAAAAGAGGGGAGTCCTTCATTCAAAACTTGGGGAATTTCGCTCAGGAAATTTTCCTGGGCTTCAGGTAAGCAAAGATGCAGGCTGTAGTCGATGGCGGCTTGTGCATCCAGTAGCTGTCTGCGGTTTTTAATCGCTTCCAGCAGACTTTCATCGGATTTGGGGATGACGGTATCGAAGATTGTGGTCACCCCTCCGCAGGCTGCTGTCTGGGTGCCTTTGAAAAAATTGTCAATGCTGCGGGTATTGCCAAAGGCGGCTTCAAAATGACTTTGGATTTCAATTACGCCTGGCAGGATATATTTGCCTGAAGCATCAATATTTTCCATGCCCGTAATATCGTGGCCAATACTCGCAATTTTACCGTTGCGGATACCGATATCAGCCCTGAACATATCGTTGGCTGTGACTATCGTTCCGTCTTTTATGCTGATATCCATGCGTGGAATTTATGCCTATTGGTTATTGCTTGATTGTAACAGTGTAACAGTCTGTGTTTAAAGCGCAAACATGAAGAGATACAAAAATTAACTATTAATTAAATAAGGGTTAATTTATGGTTAATATTCAGAGCCCAAGGCACCAGTTTTTGGCAGAATAGTCTACATAAAGAGTAAGCCATGATAAAGGGAGTACTATTTTGTGAACGCGCTGACAGAAAAAATCCGGTCCGGTCTCTGCCGTTTTGTCGGTGAGATCCTTCTGGAAGCCGGCCTGGTTTCTGCGCAGGATCTGGCTCAGGCAGTAGAAATTCAAAAAGAAACCCATGAACTCATTGGGCAAATTCTCGTGCGCAATGGGTGTTTGAGTCAGCAGGAACTGGTTGATGTTTTGGAATTGCAACTGAATAACCGTTTGGATCGTTCCCGCCGCCTGCATAAACATTTGGGTGAAATTTTGCTTGAGAATCAAGCCATTAGCCGCTGGCAGTTGGCAAAGGCCCTGCATGAACAGGGCGTACGTGAGGCTAAAATTGGTCAGGTCTTGGTCAATTTAGGCTATACCTCTCGTGGCAAAGTAGAGCAGGCCCTCAGTGATCAGGCCATTGGTGCGATTGCTCAACGCAGTGCCCGACGTGTTTCAATGGGTGAACTTTTGCTGAAAACAGATCGTCTGACTCCCGAGCAATTGCATCTGGCTCTGGAAGAACAGCGTGAAACCCACGATTATTTGGGCAATGTGCTCGTACGCCAGAAGGTGCTGACAGAAGATGAACTCGAAGACGTTTTAACCACGCAACTGTGGATGCAATATGCATCAGGGGGCAGTGGCCACCAAGGCCAGGCCGCTCCTCAACCCGTTCGTAAAAAATTAGGTGAAATTCTGGTGGATACCCACCAGCTCAGCCGTGAACAGTTGGAAACAGCCGTCGAAGAACAACACCGCAGTGGCCTGCGCCGTTTGGGCGATATTCTTGTTGAAAAAGGACTTTTGCCTTTTCAGGAACTGATGCGTGCCCTGCGTCTGCAGAAACGTCTGGCCAATTTGGCGATGAGTTCGGTGCTGGGGGCTACTTTACTTGCCGCCTGCGGCACGCCGACCGTTCCCCTGCAACCCATGATGTATGGGGACGTTACCCCCACCATGATGACCCAATCTGTTTCGACGGCCCAGGTTTTATCCGGCCCGTTCAAGGTTTTACAGGTGGGAGAAGGTCAGCGTATCAAGATTTACCAGAATGGCAGCAAGGTACTTGAAAATGTGCCTTTTTTCCGCCAAGGCAATGACAATACCTGTGGCCAGGCTGTTTTGACCTCGCTCTTGAACTATTGGGGCCTTCAGATGACCTACCAGCAGGTGGTGGATCAGGCCAACCCGAATAATTTGCCCACAACCGATGATGCCATCACCAATTATCTGCGCAAGAAAGGGCTCAAAGCCCAGGATTATCGCAGTGGTCAGTTAGATCATCTGATCTCCCAGATCAATAAAGGGCGCCCCACCCCGGTTTTGCTGGATTTTGGGGGGCTCTCCCAGGAGCACTATGTGCTGGTGGTGGGCTATAACCAGAAAAAAGGCACCTTGGTCATGCACGACAGCCTGGAAGGGCCCTACGTGGAAATGGATATGAATCTTTTTCAGAAGATGTGGGATAACAGCTCAATCCGCCGCGTGCATATCTTTGCCGGTGATAACTACAAACGCCTCTATTTTGACGTTTTTCGTTAAACTTTAAGTTCCTACAGGAACTTTTTACCCCCCCCAACCGCCTTCAGAACAAAGAGGCAGGATGGGGGGAGTTTTTTTTGATAAATGGCAGGTTGCTATTTTTTCAAGCAAAGGTCAATGTGACTTTTCGCTTTGAGTTGGATCATGGACAACTCCCATCAGGTAAATGATTTGGTTACGTTGTCCGATAAAGAAGAAGGGACGGTTGACCTCGATCTTGTAAACATGGTCAGCCAAAAGAGGCGGTAATCATACCTGCTATAGCCCAGTTCAGCCTCTAACTCCGCTTCCAGCATGGTTTCAAATGTTTCTTTGTAGATGTCTTTAACCAGACTGTTAATATCTTCTATTGATTTGATTGCGCCGGATTGAACCAAATCTTTTAATAACTCTTTTCTTTGCATCTTTTTCCTCCGGGGTTCTTTTAATTTTAGCTTCTCTGGAGGTTTTTACGCTACTTATGTTACACTCTCATCAGGGAAAAAAGGCTCAACCCTGGCTGGGATCATTGACAATGCCCATATAGAGAATGGTATTATAATTGCCGTAAATAATATATAAATAAGGCTTGTTGAGAATAAAATTTATTTTGGGACGATTATCCCCAAAATCCTGTCCCGTTGATTTTTCTTTTTCTTTGTTTATCCCATTTTCATTAAAAGAAACTTTGTTTGCATGTAAAATATGAACGGGTGTTTTCGCTAAATTTTTTATCCCTAATTGCTCAATCATTGGTATAAGATCATGGCTTTGTTTTTGATTCCAAATGGGAAGAACTACCTGATTAATATCTTTGAGTTCTTGCGTTTCAATTAACTTTTCCCATTGCTCAACTGAAAAGGTTTGCGCCCAATCTAAAGCTTTTTCTTCTTTGGGTAAAATCGTCATCATGATGCAAGATCTTGTGGCTTGCGTCAAAGTTTGCGTATTGTAAAGTTCAGAATATAAAACTTCTTTTCTGTCATCAATCGAAAGATTATTCGACAAAGAAGGATCGATGCGCATGAATCGCTGTTGTTTTTTTTCTTTTAAGGCCGTTTCAAACAGATCTGTTTTAGATTGACCTGTGTAAAAAGTATAAAGCCAATGAGAACTTAAATAGAATGAATTAAAAAATAGATTTTGTAAATCCAATGTTTGAGGGGGTATTGAAATTAGGTCAATGTTTTGGTTTTGGGTGAGACTCTTGACCCAATCATTGATTTCCTTGAGAGGATTTGAACTGTTTCTCCTGAATTCAGTGGCATATTTTCTTGCAAAAGCTGGAGTGATGCTGGCGTTATTTTCTTGAGAGAAGAAAAGGTTGATAAGTTTTAACTGGTTCCAATCAGTGGGTATGTCCAACGTGAACTCAGACAAATCCAAAGTTAAGGATTGAGAGTGATTTTCTTCATTGCTCATAGCTCTTAAAAATAATGAAAATTCGTATTCTATTTGAAAATCGCTCATGCCTTCAATGTGTAGAGCTTTACCGAGAGATACTTTTGACTCTCCTTCTGCATTTTGATAGAACAGCGTGAGCATGGCTCCTATTGCAAATGGAGAAAAAAGAAGATTCTTATTTGGCTGCATGTCTTTGCTCAAGATATGCAATAAATCAAAGGCCAGCAGGCGATAACCCCGCAGTAACTTGCTTTGATTCAATTCAGTCTGTTCTTGCAAACTCAAAGGAGACAAACTGGGCATTGCTGTGGGGGTGGGCTGAGGGCTTGCACTGGGTGCTCTTTGCACAGAAGTCTGAACAGGAGAAGGTTCAGTCTGTGCTTGTGGCCATTGGCAAGCCTGAGCTGTGAGCAGGAGGAGCCCCATGCTCAAGCATTGTCCGAGGTGTTTATAAGCTTGACGTTTTATAGGTTTATTCATTTTCCCTCACTCAAACCTGAAGATTTCAGAGTTGCCATGAAAGCCGTCGAGGTCGTGGGTGTTGGCCAGGGCCATGAGATAGGTTTGTTCACCGACCTGCATGAAATTCCAGTCAAAGGCTCCTCCTGTGGTATCGATGATCTCACGCAACTGAAACTTAACGCCATCCCAGTGATAAAGACGAGAGGTATTGTCTCCATTGGCCACAATCAGATAATCTTCACCCTTGACTTCAAAATGCTTCCAATGGCGGGCTGAGGCCCAAAAGGACACTCAACCCTATCAACGAAAAGGTTGCAAAAAATAGACATGCGAAAAAACGCCCCTCAAGTGCTGGCCTTTAATGGCTCATGGCAGTGATCCTGTGCTGAGAATAGAATAACACTTCAAAAAAACCTGTCAATATCTGGTTTTTGTCATATTTTTGTCTAAATGTCATAAAAGCTGTTTTTTCAGATTGAATCGAAGGCTCAAAAGAGGGGGCAAAAGCAGATGGGCTATGTGACAAAACAATTAATAAAATTTTACATAAAGATGACGAAAAAGTTTGAAAAATTTTTGAAACGGGGGGTATTTTATTGAGCGTTCAGATTCCGTAATCGCTTGAAGAGTTCGGGTAACCGGCGCAGCAGCGCCTGCTGTTTGAGTTCCTGACGGTGCTCCTGGGCTGGAAAACCTGATATTTTAAGTCCTGCGGGAATATCTTGGGTAATGCCACTCTTGCCTGCGGCAATCACGCCTGAGCCGATTTCAAGATGCCCGGCCACGCCTGTCTGCCCTGCCAGGGTCACAAAATCACCCAGCACGGTCGAGCCGGAGATCCCGACCTGGGCCACCAGCAGGCAATGCCTGCCAATTTGCACATTGTGACCGATCTGAACCAGATTGTCGATTTTGGTGCCTGTGCCAATTCGGGTCTGGCCCACGGTGCCACGGTCGATGCTGACCTGGGCCCCAATTTCGACCCGGTCGCCAATTTCAACCCCGCCGGTTTGGGGAATTTTATGGTGCTGCCCGTCCTTAAAATAAAAGCCATAGCCGTCGGAGCCAATCACGCTGCCACTGTGAATGATGACCTGATCCCCCAGACTGACCTGATCATAGAGCGTGACCTGGGGGTAAAGTCGGCACTGTGCGCCGATACGTACCTGTGAACCCAGGCTGACATGGGCAGAAAGAACCGTGTTTTCACCAATTTCAACGCTATCGCCCAGTACACAATAGGGGCCAATCTGGGCGCTGGGCGCAATTTTACACGCCTTGCCCAGGATGGCTGTGGGATGAATCCCTGGCTGTGGGGGGGCTGGGGCATGAAAAAAGGCCAGCAGACTGGCCAAGGCTTCGCGTACCTCGGGTACGATCAGGCAATATTTATCTTTTAAATCTTCGGTTTTGAGTTCAGGGCTCAAGAGCACCGTTTGTGCGGCAGAAGCCTGTACGGCTTCTGCCCAGCGGGCATCCAGTAAAAAAACCAGATCCTCCCGCAGGGCTTCTTCAGGGGTGCTGATTCGGGCGATTTCCCAGCTGGGATCGCCTGCCAGATCTGCACCTGTTAAACGGGCCAGAACATCAAGACGATGCGGCATGGCGCCTATTTTTTCTTTTTCAGCTCTTCAACCACTTCGTTGGTGATATCCACGCCCCCAAAGAGTACCAATTGCTTGTTGATTACGATTTCGAGCTTGCGTTTTTGAGCCACAGCTTTGACGATATCCTGCACGTCTTTTTCGAGCTGGATTTTCATTTTTTGAATTTCAGCTTTGCGTTTTTCCAGACGGGTTTCTTCTGATTTGACCTGCTCCAGCAATTGGCGTTCGAGTTCCTGTTTTTTGCGCAGAAATTCATCTTCTTTCATGTTTGCACGTGCAGTTTCAAGCTCTTTAAGCTTTTGGTTGCGGGATTCATAGAGCTTTTGTTCTGCGCTTTTGAGATCGGCTTCAGCAGAACGCAGTACTTGCAGAAGAGAACTTTGGCTGAGAATCTGTTGGGTATCAACCACGCCGACCCGTGCGTCTTCAGCACGTACAGCCGGGGTGGCGATCCAGGTGCTGGCAGCGATCAGCAGAGCGGTTGCGAGAATTTTGATTTGCTTCTTCATTTGGAATTATTCCTTGTATTTTTCTTTTTAGAATTTTTGTCCGATGCTAAAGTGTAACTGCCCGGCATCAAACAGGGTACCAAAATTGATTCGTGAAAAATCACGAACCCCATAATCCAGACGCAAGGGACCCATCGGAGTGTTCAATCGAATGCCCAAACCGACCCCATATTTAAACGGGAGTCCTTGATTTGCAGCAATGCGATCTTCAGGAACAGGTAAAAAGTCGCCAAGATCTGTAAAGATCACCCCAGAAACAGGGTTAAAAATTGGAAAACGCAACTCGGCGCTGCCAATAATGAAATGTTTGCCAAAAAGATAACCATTTTCAGGCCAACCGCGAATCACGTTAAAACCGTTTGAATAAAACTGTTCATAAGGTGGGTTTTGCCCCAGATAGGTCCCCCCGCGAACGCCAAGGGCCAGGGTCAGCCAATCGGTGATGCCGATATACGTGCTCAGGTTGCCTGCCAGTTTCAAATAGGCTGAATCCCCCCAGACAGGTTCAAAGGAGAAAAGACCATACCAACCACTTTTGGGGTCGATAATAATATCGCGGGTATCATAGGAGAGGGAGCCCCCCACGCTGAAAAAGACGTCGGTGGCACTGAAGCGGTTGCTGATCGACAAATCCCGGCGGGGATTGCCACTGAGGTCGGTAACGCCGACCTGTTCAGCCCGTACTGAGAGCGAACCGCGCCAGGGAGAGGTCAGATCGCCAAACAAGGGGCGGCCAAAACTCAGGCTGGAGCCGACTCTGCGTTGGATAATGCCGTTGCCGAGATTGAGATTGAACAGCGTTTGCTGGGCGCCAGAGCCAAAGAACAAAGGCACACGTTCTGAGAAAATGCTGGCACCAAAGGAGGTGCGGCCGGGAAACATCCAGGGGTCAAAGAAATCTATCCGGCCCAAAAGGGTACGTTGGGCCTGACCAAAGGTTGCGCCCGTAAAAATACTGAAAACATTGACCCCAAATTGCAGGTCAACGCCCAGACGGCGGCCTTCTCCCATCAGGTTGTCTTTGTTAATGCTGAAAGTACCAATCAAGCCGTCGCGGTTATTGTAACCTGCCCCCAGGTTCACAGAACCTGTTGGTTTTTCTTTGACTTCAACGACCAAAATCCAGTGATTGGGATCTTTTTCGCCTGGTTTGGGCAGCAAGTTCATGCTCTCGAAAAAATTGGTATTAAAAACGCGGCGCAAATCGCCCTGCATGCGGTTGCTGTCAAAAAGCTCACCGGGTTTAAGCGTAATTTCACGCAGAACGACATAGTCTTTGGTTTCTTGGGTGCCTGAAACCTGAATATCTTCAATTACGCCTTCGTTCATGCGCAATTCAAGTACCCCATCGCTCGAAATCAAACCACTGCGATCTTCGACCTTGGCCTGCAGAATTTGCAGACTGGCCAGGGCATAGCCTCTCTGGCGGTAGGCGGCTTCAATCTTTTCTTTGGTTTCGCGGATATCGTTAAAGTTGGCGGTCTTGCCGACTTGATCCTTAAAAACATCCAGGATTTGCTCTTTGCTGAAGACTTGAAGATCATCATTGATGATTTTTATTTCTTTGAGTGTGGGGTTTTCCTGCACCATGACTACCAGTCGGTAGCCGCCTTCCATGGGTTGGCGGGTGGCCGTGACATCGAGAAAATAACCCAGGCCATAGACACGGCGTAAGTCGTTGCGAATCTGTTCGGCACTGACCTCATCGCCCGGCTTGGTAAACATGGAAAGCAGCACGGCATCTTTATAGTCTGTACCCTCAACGGTGACTTCAACAATTTTCATGGTATCGGCTTGAATCGTGGGCTCTTCAACGGCGGGTTGATCGAGAAGTCCGCTGCCTGGGGTTGCTGGCGAATCCAAAATACCACTGCTGCTCGGGGCCGGTGAGGACGACTCACTGGTCGGAGAAGGGCTGGCCTGGGGGTCGCTGGTAGGCGCTTCTGAGGAGGTTTGTGCCAGAGCCTGTGGCATAGCAACCAGCAGAGCTGTCAGTAGTGGGATAAGGAGCCTGAAATCTTGCATAGTAGTTTTGACCTTTGGTGTCTGTCTTCGTTTTTCCGATTCGGAGGATATTTCGTGCTGGAAAGATAAGGAGCTTGTCAGTAGCGCAGTATAGCAAAATTTATCCTGTTTTTAAACGCAAAACAGAGATAATTTAACCAGTGAAAGCGAAAATGGTCTGACAAAATAGATCCTCAGGCCCAGCGGATTGCCGTTTATCCACATCTTATCCACAAGCCCGAAGAAGAATCAAAGGGGGGGTAAATTTTGTTTGAAACCTGATTTGGCGGTCTTTACAAGACTTTTGAAGTCTGACAGAAGATCTCGCTCATGCACAGTTATCCACAGTTATTTAAAGCGATCCATCAGAATTTGTAATTCCTGTTGCAGTTTCTGATCTTCTTTGAGCAGATTTTTGATTTTGTCGCGGCCATGCAGAATGGTGGTGTGGTCGCGGTTGCCAAAAAGTTCACCGATTCGGGGGGTGGAAAGTTCTGTCAGTTCGCAACAGAGGTAAATGGCAACCTGACGGGCTGTATTAATGGCTTTGGAGCGTCCAGGTCCACGCATTTCGGTCAAGGTTACGCGGTAGAATTCGGCAACCACTTCCTGAATTCGTTCGGGGCTGAGTTCCCGTTCGGGGGCTTGGCCCAGTACCGATTGGGCGACAGCGATGGTCGGCAGGGTGTTGGTAAGAGAGGTATAGGCCATGATGCGAAGCAGGGCTCCTTCCAGTTCGCGCACGTTGTTAATATAGACGCGCGCGATATAGTGCAGCACTTCATCGGGTACATCCATGCCATCCATCTCGGCTTTTTTCTTGAGAATGGCGATACGTGTTTCCAGTTCGGGGGGCTGAATATCTGAGATCAGGCCCATTTCAAAACGTGAGCGCAGGCGATCCTCAAGGGTTGAAATCTCACGGGGAGGCCGATCCGAGGTGATTACGATCTGTTTGCCTGCTTCGTAGAGATCATTGAAGGTATGAAAGAACTCTTCCTGGGTACTTTCTTTGTTGCCAATAAACTGAATATCGTCGATCAAGAGCAGATCCGTGGTGCGGTAGCGGTTTTTGAAGGCCATTTGGCTGCCATCTTTGATGGCGTTGATCAATTCGTTGGTAAAACGTTCAGAAGAGATATACATTACGCGCATGTTTTCATGCTTTGCGAGTAAATGATGGCCGATGGCCTGCATCAGATGGGTTTTTCCCAAGCCAACGCCTCCGTGAATAAACAGTGGATTAAAGGCTTTGCCAGGAGCTTCTGCCACGCGCCAGGCTGTGGCGTGGGCAAATTTATTATGCGAACCCACCACGAAGTTATCAAAGGTATAGCGTTCATTGAGATTGCTCTGCTGAAGCTGGCGGTCTTTGGCTGCAAATCTGTTCTCAAGGGTGCCTGAGGGGCGGGAGTGATTGGCGGGAGGAGCTGGCAAATCTGTAGCCATGCTGTCGTTGACCTCAAAAACTACCTCCATTTCCTGGCCGCTGATTTCTTCCAGGATCTCTTTAAACAGCGTGCTGTATTTGCGGCTGAGAAAATTGAGTGTAAAGCCATTGGGCGTTTCGATCACCAACTGATTGTTTTTCAGGTGGGCCGCTCGACTTTGGCGAACAAAGGATTCGTAGGTGGGTTCTGAAATGCGCTCTTTGAGGATGGCAAGTGTTTGCTGCCAGAGTGCATCAAGGTCGTAGGACATGCGTCTTCCTCATTCAAACTAGGGGTTTATTCAGTTGGGTTGCGGTGCGTTAATGTTAGCGGGATCACAGTTGAGAGGGATCATTATAGCACAGGGATCTGGCCAGGATCGGGATCTGAGCCGGTCTTTCTCTTGAATCTATAAAAGTGAATCTATTGTTCGTTTTTAGGCTGAAAGAGGAAGGCTTTGGCTGCAAATTTTTCGAAAAAAACGGGAAGTTATATTGATCAGCACGCAAATATGCTAGACTGATACCCGTATGCTCGAAATCTGGTATCCTCAGGTTTTCACCCAGGCAGCGATTTGGCGCTTTTCTTGTGAATCCATTATTCCGATGAACAGACCCATCGACCGCCTTAAATATTACACGTTTTCGGGCATTTGACACTGGCTGCCCCTTTCTGATTTCAGCCAGTTTATAGTAAAAGCTTAAAGATTTTTTCGGAAGGACAATTGAACTGTGAAGCGTACATTTCAGCCCAATAAACGCAAAAGAAAAAAGACCCATGGTTTCCGCCTCAGAATGAGTAGCGTCGGGGGTCGTCGCGTGCTGAGTGCCCGTCGTCGTAAGGGCAGAAAGCGGCTCTCCGCCTAGTCTGTTCTGGAAGGAACTCTGTGCTTCCACGTGAAGAGCGCCTGTGCCGGCGTGACGATTTTTTACGCCTTCAAAAAAAAGGCAAAATGTTTCGTTCCCGGCTTCTCCGTTTGGTTGTCGCACCGGCACCAGATGAGCAGCGTTTGGCAGGCTTTACTGTCAGCAAGCGGATCAGCAAAAAAGCCACTGAGCGCAATCGGATTAAACGCCGTTTGCGCGCGGCTTATCGCTGTTTTTATCCCCAAGTTGCCAAAGGCGTTTTTTTATTGTTTATCGCACAGGATGCCATCCGTGACGCGGGATTTGAAGAGATCCAGCGCCAGATAGATCGACTTCTGCGTGAGGCAGGATTAACCACGGGGGCCTATGCTGGTACGTCTGTTCGTACGTCTGATTAGAATTTACCAGTGGACAGCTCCCTGGAGACTTCCTGTCTGTCGCTTTTATCCCACCTGCTCCCAATATGCTGTTGAGGCACTTCATTGCCATGGCGCGCTCAAGGGAAGTTGGTTGGCATTAAAACGACTGGGGCGCTGTCATCCTTTCCATCCTGGCGGCTATGACCCGGTCCAGGGTCCTTGTAAAACCTGCCAGTCTGAGATTTAGACGATTTAGGAATATTGAATGAATCCAATTGATTTTCTTGTTGCCAAATTAATGCTGCCGATTGTAGAGATTTGCTACAACGTAACGGGCAGTTATGGCTGGGCAATTGTTCTGCTGACCGTGATTATCAAAATGGTCCTGATGCCTTTAACGGTACAGTCTTACTATTCCATGAAGGCCATGCAGAAAATTCAGCCCAAGCTGAAAAAGATTCAAGAGCGCTACCGCAATAAGCCGGAAGAGCTCAATAAGCAAATGATGCAATTGTACCGTGAGCATAAGGTCAATCCCTTGGGCGGATGTTTGCCCATGTTGATTCAAATGCCTTTTTTGATTGCGCTCTATGCCACTTTGATTGGGCCTAAGTTCAAAGAACTCTTAGGCCATAGTTCCCATACTTCTTTTCTGTTCATGGACAACCTGGCAAAAATCGGGGTTCTGGATAAGGCGACCAATACGCCTTATTTCGACAATCTGTTTATGGTGGCGATGTTCGGTCTGACCACCTGGTTGCAGCAGAAATATATGTCTCCAACGGCCCCTTCAGACGATCCCCAACAGGCCGCGATGCAACGTTCAATGGCAGCTATGCCACTCATTATTACCGCGATGTTCCTGTTTTTCCCGGTTCCATCGGGAGTTTTTGTTTATCTGGTGATTTCCAACCTGATTACGATTGCGCAATATTCCTTCTTAAACCGTCAAAGTGCGGCGCTTGAAGCCAAACTTGTGATGGCCGGTAGCGCGCAGGTACTTCAGGAAAACGAGGCAGATCAGGATGAAGAATCTGATGAAGAGTCTGATGATTCTGAAGTTGCACTTTCTGGTGCCGGTGGAAAATACAAGGTCAAAAAGACCTCTAAGAAAAAGAAAAAACGTAAATAATTTTAATCTATTGAGGTAGATCAGATGCAGTTGGATGCGATTGAAAAAGAGGGTGAAACGGTTGATGAAGCTTTGCAGTATGCACTGGAAGAGCTCGAAACTGATCTTGAATCCGTAGAGTATGAAGTTCTGGATGAGGGTGAGCCAGGTGATGAAGACATGGATCCCAAGCCTGCGGTGGTACGTGTCTGGCTGAAAAATCCTGATGAGGTGGGTTTGGCGCGTGAGTCTCTGCTCAAAATTTTGGCCGCACTCGATCTTGAAGCCCAGCTTGAAGTGGAATACAGCCGTGAAGATCGTTCGATCTTTATCAATATCATCAGCGACGATGCCGGTATTTTAATTGGTCGTCAGGGCTTGACCCTTGATTCTCTCCAGTATCTTTTACAATTGGTTGTAAATTCCAAAGATCTCAATATCATCTTGGATGTGGCCAATTACCGTGAGCGCCATAAGGATTATCTCGTCAAAGTGGCTGAGCAATTGGCCGAACGCGTCTTGCGCCATCGCCGCCGTGTGACCCTGAAACCCATGGATGCCCGTGACCGCAAGATTATTCATGAAGCGGTAAAGCCTTTTCCTGAGCTTTCCTCCTCAAGTGTGGGGGTGGAGCCTAACCGTCGCGTCGTGATTTCATTGAAGCGCGCCGATTACGCTGAGCGGCCTTCCCGTGGGGGCGGCGGCGGGAACCGTTACCGCTATAACCGCCACAGCCGCTATTATCACAATAACTAAGCCTTCATGTTGAACGATACGATTGCGGCGATCTCGACCCCTGTAGGGGTGGGCGCAATTGGGATTGTTCGTCTCAGTGGTGTTGCTGCCCTGGATACTGCCCGTAAAATTTTTGCGGGCGCAGAACCCGTCAGCCACCGCGCCAGTTTGGGCCTGATTCGGGACCCCCAGAGTGGGGAGACCCTCGATCAGGCCCTGTTTTTGTATATGCAGGGGCCCCGTAGCTTTACGGGTGAAGATGTGGTGGAATTGCACTGCCATGGCGGTCTGCATCTTTTGCGTTCAGTTTTGAACCTTTGTCTGGCGGCTGGCGCACGTCCTGCGTCGCCAGGTGAGTTTTCGCAACGGGCTTTTCTCAATGGCAAGCTCGATTTGACCCAGGCTGAAGCGATTATGGACCTGATTCACAGCCGCAGTGACCCAGCTTTGTTTCAGGCCACGCATCAGTTAGAGGGGCAACTTTCGGCCCCTATTCGTGCCTTGCGTGAACAATTGCTGGATATTTTGGCGGCGATTGAAGCCAATATCGATTTTCCGGATGAAGTGGATCCTGTTCCTGAGGCTGAGATCGCAAGCATTGTGACGTTGGCTTTAACGCAGGCAGAAAAATTGTTGGCCACTCATCAGGCAGGCCGAATCTGGAAAGAAGGACTACGTTTGGCTTTGATTGGTCAGCCCAATGTCGGCAAATCGACGCTGCTCAACCGTTTATTGCGCTATGAGCGCGCGATTGTCAGTGAGATTCCTGGCACCACACGGGATACGGTTGAAGACGACTGTTTTCTGGGTGGAATCCCCGTGCGTCTTGTGGATACTGCAGGTTTGCGACAGACCACGGATACCGTTGAAAAAATTGGGATTGAGCGCAGTCTTCAGGCCTTTGAGGAAGCCGATTTGGTTTTATTGGTTTTGGATTCAGCCCGTGGTTTGACCGATTATGAGCAGGAACTGATGCCGCGCCTGGCAGCCAAACAAGGCGTGGTGGTTTGGAATAAAATCGATCAAGTAGAGCAACGGCCTGAACTTGAGAGTGTTTTGGATTGGCCCCAGGCGTGGGTGGCTGCGCTTGAAAACCAGGGAATGGAAAGCTTGGAAGCGCTTTTGCAGGCTGAAATTCTCAAACATCAACCCTTGGAGTTCAGTGTGACAATCAATGAGCGCCATCGGCTGTGCTTGCTGCGTTCGCAGGAGGCCTTGATCAAAGCGCAGGAAACATTGACTGCAGGTTTGCCTTCAGATTTTCTTGCGATTGATCTCAAGGAGGCGACTGTCGCCTTTGGTGAAATGATTGGCGCCTCTGTCAGTGACGAAGTTATTGACAGGGTCTTTCATCGATTTTGTGTAGGAAAATAATCATTTTCCCAGCATTTATGTCTCTGGATGTTGATGCTGACAGACTCTTCAGTTAATATTAATTAAGACTTAAACCGGGTGAGGCGATCAAATGTTACAGGCCATTACCAAAATTTTGAATAACCTGAGATCTGTAGATGGCGTTCAGGCTTGCGTGGTCGTGGATCGCGACGGTCTCTTGATCGCCAAGGAAGAATCTACAGAAATGAATAATGCAGAGGAGTTGGCTTCTCTGTTTGCTCGAGCGATTCACTCCTTTGAACGCAGTACCAAAACGGGCTTGAAAGGAGAGAATATTCAACAGCTGATCATTGAGCGTCAAGGCGATGAGAAGTTGATTATGTCTGTTTCTTCTCTTTTTATTCTGGCTGTTATGGCGCGCAGTAATATTAATTTGGGCTTGTTGCGGATTGAAATGAAAGAGACAATCCGTTTGCTGACCCCCCTGTTGGAATCCTGATCCCTCATTCGCAATCCTCAAGAGCTGGAGATAGATCTCGCATGTCAAAACTCACCAAGGCTGACAAGGAACGCCTCTATAGTATTGGTTCGAAACTGCATCTGACCACAGACTGGAAGCGTAACGCAAAGCAGATTTCAGAACTTTTTTCTGAAAACGTGCCTGAAATTGAGATGGCTACCTACTGGACCCAAACCAATGATGCTCTTTACCTGACCCCTGGAGCTGAAACGGTTTTTTCAGAGTATGTCCAATCTCTGAAGCGTGGAGACGTGGTGCAGAGTGAATCTTTGCAACCGATTACCAGTCTCGAGAATTGTTACAGCATGTCTGTGAAATTGGATTCGCAGATGTTGGGACTGATGTTGGTTCAACTGAAGGATGAAGCTTCGATGCAGATGGCTGAGCAATATATCAATGTGCTTTTGCCTCAGTTTGCCCTGGCCCGCTTTGCCACGGAAATGCAGGAAGAAGTAGAAAAACGCACCAGCACGGATAAAATGACAGGCCTTTGGAAACGCTCCTATTTCAATGAGCGCTTTCGTGAAGAAAGTGAACGTCTCAGCCGCTCGAAAGAAATTGGCGTTGTGGCTGTGATGGGCATGGATGATCTGGCCGCGATGGTGCGGATGCTGCCGATTGAAGAACAGAACCACCTGCTTTCGATGGCAGGTAAAACCCTGCGCAATTTACTCCGTCAAACGGACTGGGTGGTACGTTGGGATAATTATGAAGTACTTTTCTATTTCCCCAATACGCCCCCTGAGGCTGCCGTAGATGTCTTTGGACGTTGCGTGAAGGCTTTGGTACGTATCAACCCGCTTCTGCAGGTTGTCGTGGGCATGTGCAGCACCTCAGAGACCACCTCTGCCCGTGGCTTGATTCAATTGGCGGATAAACGTCTGAATTTGGCACGTAAGGATGGCCGCCACCAACTGATCTGTTTTGCCAGCAAGGCAGCAGGTCTGAAGTTCTGGCAATATAATTCCTAAAATAGGATATTTGATGAAACGGGTTGCCATGAACCGATGGTAACCCGTTTTGTTTTGAAAGGCTGTGTGCTCCTCTCTCATGTCTGATTCTTTGGCTTTTATGCAGTTGACTTCAACCCAGCCCTTAGCTGTGGCTTTTTTTAAGCAGGTTTTGCGTTCGGGCCGTCTGTCACATGCCTATCTTTTAAAGGGACAACCTCTTTTGGCTTCTCCTTTGGTGATGGCTTTGGCGCAGACACTTTTTTGTCCGCAAGGGGGGTGTACTCAGTGTCATACCTGTTTGGCGGTGACCCAGGAAACCTGGCCTGATTTGCATTGGATTCGTACATCTGCGGATGCCAAATCGCCGATTTTGAAATTGGCGCAGATCAAAAAATTAATTGAACAGGTCAATTTGCCACCGGTTCAGTCAGCGGTGCAGATCTTCGTGATTGAGCATGCTGAAAATATGAATACGGAGAGTGGCAATGCGCTGCTCAAAACGCTGGAGGAACCCGCCTCCAATTCGTTGATTCTTTTGGTTTCTCCCTATCCTGCGCGGGTTTTGCCGACTTTGCGTTCCCGCAGTCAGCAGGTGATTTTGCAATTGCCAGAAAGCCAGGTTCTGAAACCTGAAGATGAGGCGTTCTGGAGTTGGGAGCAATTGGAACAAACCACTTCGGTGGAGGCACAATTGGCGCTGTATAAATACCTTGAGTCTTTGAATCGTCAAAGCTTGATTTTACAGCTCCAATTTTTTCAGAAAGAGTGCTGGGAGCGTTTGCGCAGCCATTTAAAACACAAGCCTTCGCTTGCGCTTTTGCGCCGCTCACAAGCCTATCTTTCACTTTTTGAACGCACATTGGAGACGGTTGCTGCCTACGGCAATACCAAATTGGCTTTGGAGTTTTTCTGTCAGGATTTTGTCAGGCTGCGCCGTCAGCAAAGCGTCCGCAGTCGGCAGACAGCTTAAAGCTCTTGTTTCTGGATGCTGAGAGCGGTATGGTAAGACGGTACCTGTTTGAGCCGGTGGAACCTCTGCCTGTTCGGGGCGTCTATAGAGAAAGAATGAGGTGCTGTTATGAAACGTATTTTAGTTGCTTTGAGTTTGTGCCTGGTGGCGGGATTGCCGGCCTGTACTGAACGCCAGTTGCCTGGAGCGATAGGAACCAATCAACAAAGCGCGCAAACGGCGAGTTTGAAAATCGTCTTTCTTTTTCAAGATCCCCAAAGTACTTCAGAAACCCCCGGCGCATTTTTGAGCACATTGCACACCCTGCGCTTTGAAATCCGTCAAAACAACAGCAGTCTGAAGAGTGATGAATTGAGCCTTTCAGACAGTGATAAGCAGGCTGCTGAATTGAGTCGCAAGCTTGAAAAAATTCCTGTGGGTCAGATTGAATTGAAGCTGAGTTTTCTGGATAAGGAGGGCAAAGAACTTCAGCCCACTCTGGTTCAGACTCTCAAAACCCTTTCCAATGCAGAGAGCAGTCTCAAAATTGCACTCTACGGAACCGCTCCCCAGGTGCTTGAAACGGTCGATCCGAGCCCGGTTGTCGCTTTGAGTTCACTTTGGAAAGAGCAATTGAGCCTTCAGACAGAGCTTCAGGGTTTGTATCAACAACAAAGCACGCTTTTGCTGCAGGCCCGAACTCTGCTCAAGTCTCAGGCGCCTGAAGATCGTATTCAGCTTGAGCAGGTGCGCAATGAACTCAATACGCTGACCCAGCAAATAGAGCCTAAAGAAACGCGGATTTCTGCAATTGAGAGCGAACTGAAAGGGCTTGAAGCTCAGAGTACGGCCAAAGACATGGTGCAGCTGCTTTTGCTTTTGCAGCAGGCCACCACCCTGCGCAAGGATATCGACATTCTCTTGCAGCGGCGGGCAACGCTTTTCAGCCAATCAAAGGTCTATCTGGGGCAAGGCAACTCAGCCCAGGAATTGCTGAGCCAGGCCCAAACTGAATTACAGACCGTGAATGATTCTCTCAATGTCAAACAGCGTGAACTTGAAACGGTAGTTGCCAATTTAGAGAAACTTCAGGTTCAGGTTGTGGCCTCCAGTGCCTCTTCGCTTTCCAAAGAGCAGCTCCAGTCTGAGTTGGAGCTGCTTGCTCCCGCCATTCAACAATTGGAGACCCATGAACAGGAACTGAAGCAGCAAATTGCGGGCTTGATTGAAAAAACAGATTTGCGCAATACCCAGCGCCGGGAAGGCTATGAGGCTGAATTGAAAGAGCTTCAGGCCCGTCTGGCCGACTTACGCAGTCAGCGCGATGCCCTGCAAAAGCGTTTGGATGCCCTGAAATAATAACCAAAAAACCCCCTCTGAAACAAAGGGGGTTTTTGCTGAGTTTTGTTATTTAATAACAGGTCGGCTGGTCACACGGGTGGGTTGTCCTTTGGCTAAGGGGGCTCGTTTTTGAGGGGCCGTGGCTTGTTTGCGCACGGCTGTAGAAACCAGTTTCATTTCAACATGCCAGCCCGGAATGGTATAGCGGGCATAGACAATACCCAGGCCTGGTGTGATCCAATAATCACCTACATTGGTATAATATTGCTGAAAAGTGCCAATGACATCGACACGGGTCGCATTAAACTGTCCCGCAGGCATCGTAATGCTTTCGGGGCCAATGACCTTTGCCAGCCAATTTTCTTCTTCCCAGCGTGCGCCAGTGGCCAGCGGCATATGCATGAAATCCACCTGCAGTCCTTCAATATAATCAGCTCCTGCACCCAGGTAGGTGGCTCCTTGTACCAAAGCACCTTGCGGGGTTAAACGCAGGGCTGGAAAAGTATACCCATTTGAAAAAGGATCATCAAAACGCAGTTCCAGAATGGTTTCTCCATTGGTTTGAATCACTTTTTCGGTACGCAAAACAACTTGCATTTTCTTTTCATCATAAGGGTCCATAACCGGGGCGGCTGTTACTTCATAGACCCATTCGAAGCCCTCTTGAACTTTAAAGAGATGATTGGGGGCTGTTTGAGGTGTCCGGCGGGATTGGGCTTGAATTTGTGCCGGATTCAGCGTGTTGAGAGGGGAGACCTGGGGAGCACAGGCTGTGGCAAAGCCCAAGAGCAGAGCGAAAGAAGCAAGGCGTTTGAACATCTGGAATGACCTCGGAAAATTCTGAGAAGTTTATTAAATTATTTTAACATAAATTTAATCTTTTGATCCAGCACAATTTGGGGGAATCCCCATGGATGCTTTTAGGAGGAGGGAGGCAACCAAGCCGCGATCTTCAGACTAAAATAGTTTGCACGTGCGGGATCCAATTGACTCTGCCTTGAGAACCAGCGCTGGTTCAGAGCCTGAAAATTCGCTTTGTTGATAGCATCAGAAGCTTGATTTTTCAAGTACTGCTGGCTGGCGGATCTGAGGATTTCGACCTGTTGGTCTAATCCAAAAGCACGGTAACCCTGTAAGGCCTCCAATACCAACAAGCCTCGGGTACGGCGAAAATAGCCCTCGAAGCCGTCGATTTTTAGTTCACGCTCGAGATAACAGGTGGCATAGCTCCAGCTTAAATCAAGTGGAAGTTTTTTCAATTGACGCAGAAAAAAACGGTTGGAAAAATCCTGGCTGCGGATCAACTGATCCTGAAGATAGTCATCTACTTTGCTACAGATATAGCGGCTCTGTTGTTTTGCTGAGCGTAACTGTTGAAAAGAGGTTTGTTTGATGCGGGGATATTCTGCCAAGCTTTTAAGTGTTTTGGCTTGGGTTTCTATTCGGCTGCGCAAGGGGGCTTTTGCAGGCAGAAAAGAGCAGGCATTTAAACTGAACAGAAGCAGCAGGGTGAACTTTTTCATGGGAAACCTCTTTGGTGTGTCTATAAAGAATGAAACGTCATGCTGCAAAAAAGGTTACAAGTTATGCAACATTCTGCTGCATTTTCAAGAATTACACCTTGGACTAATATTTTATTAACGAGAACTAAACGTTCATAAAATCAATAGATAAAGGTTAAATTAGGTAATTCAAAATGACACATATTTCAGGGCATCCCACTTTGGATCGCATGATGCATGCTGCAGGCAGTATTTTTACTCCCAATCATCAACATGGCACCTCTGCTCCAGCTCAAACGACTGAAACACCCGCTTTTCTGGGGCCCCAAGATCAGCTTGTTGTTAAAGGAGCAAATGGGATTCCAGCTACCCAGGAAGCGTGGGTGCCCTTCAAGAGTTCAAAAACTGGGGCTGCTGTTGGTGCGATGACGGGTGTGATCGTAGGGACGGTGGCAGGCTTTGCCTCGGCTGCTGCGATTGGCGTATTGGCAAAGGATCCGAAAATGGCTTTGTCTGTGGGAGCCAGTGTTTATCTTACCAGTATCGGAGCCGGTGCTGTTGCGGGTGCAGTGGGCTATAAAACCCGCTCAATGAATATTGACACCACAGAACCCCCCATGGGCTCACTCTTTGATACACCCGAACAGGCCCGGATCAATATGGAAAAATCGAAGCAAATCTGGGAAAAAGCAGGTTTTGTCGGCGTAAAATAGTTCAACCCCTTCGTCTTTGTGTAGCCCGGAATTTTCAAAATTCCGGGCTTTGTTCTGTTCTTGGGTTTAAATAAAAAGCAAATTGTTGGTCTTGAAACCCCGTTTCGAGATAACTGCGTTCTTGGATTTCAATCTCTCCTGCTGCGTGCCAACGCAGCAGGGTGGTGGAACGTGTGCCATAGTGGGGCTGTTGAATGAAAATGGGTGAAAGTTGCCGTTCAAGGGGCAGGCCTACGCCTGTTTCTGGCAAGTCAGGATCTGGCCAGGTATCCTCTGAGCGCATCAGCGCAAAGCCTTTTTCGGCACTGAAGTTTGACGATTTTTCGACTAAGGCAGAAAATTCTGTACGGGCTTTGACCAGTTTGGGCCAGGGAGTATCGAGTAAATGGTTACTCAATCCATAAATCCCGGCTTGAAGAGCCTGTGCGGCTGTTTTGCTTCGGTTTGAAAACCAATAGGCTTGATCTTGTGTGCCGAGCAAAAGATTGAAGCCTCCGTAATCATTCGGATTTAATGCGTTGAGAAAGTGCTCGGGTGAGTGCTTGCTGAGGAGATAATCCCGTATTAACCAGCCTCTGCTCAAGGGAGCCGTTTCTGCTTTCGCTTCGCGGTAATTGGTAACGGCTGCCCAACGCCCATTTTCGGTAATGCCCAGCCAGGTTCCGCCTTGTACCAGGTCTTTCCCCCCATAGATAAGGGGTTGTGTAGGCCAGGCATGCAGGGCAGCTGTAGCGCGTTGCTTAAACTCATCACGGTTGGCCAAAAGAATCAATGGGGTTTCCGGTCGGATTTTCCAGGCCCAGACGATTAAACACATGCTGTTTTCTCCTTTGATTGAACCCATGATCTAGAAGTAAAGCTATTTTAAGCATAACTTAAGCTTATCTAAACTGTATTGACTTCAGAGCAGGCCATTTATTAGGCATAAATAGCTTAACCCTACCCGAAAGGAAAGCCTATGCCAACGATCGCTGCCCAGCCTCTGCTGAGCATTGAACCGCTTCGCGTGACTCCCACGCTTCAGCCTGCTCAGGCATTGGATAAGCCGTTACTTTCTGTTTTGCCCGATGATCGTTTGCAAGTTTCATCTGTTTCCCAACAAAAAGGGATGGCTGCTTTGAGCTTAGCGCTTGAGCAACCTTCCCGTGCTTCGGGCTTTGTGAAAAATACAGGCGGACACTTTACAATGGATGGCAAGCCTTTTCGCTATGTGGGAACCAATATGTACAGCCTGGCCAAAGAAAAGCCTGAAACCCAGGAAAAAATGCTGAAAGACGCAGCAGAACATGGTTTTACCGTGGTGCGTTTTTGGGCCTATGAAAACTATGGGGCCACCCCCGAAGTGATGCAACGTCTCTGTGATTTGGCTGCAAAATACAAACTTAAACTGATTCCTTGCCTGGCAGACCGTTGGGTGATGAGTGAAGCCGATCGTAAAAATGACCATTTTTATAAAGAAGGTTTTCAGCGTGATTATCTGCCACGGGTCAAAGACCTGGTCTCTCAGTTGAAAGATCGCCCTGAAATCATGATTTGGGAGTTGATCAATGAGCCTGAAACCGAGGCCTTTGAGTCGATGTATTCGTTCAGTAAAACCGTTTCCGAAGCGCTTAAAAAAGAGGACCCCAATCATTTGATTTCGCTGGGAACGATTGGGGGTATTGGGGATAAATTTGGCTCTCAGCTCAGCCGTTTTTCGACAGATAATTTTCGCAAACTCTATGCGATTCCCAGTTTGGATGCTGCCTCCATCCACAATTATTCGTATGATGCAACGGTTTTAGAACGTTTGGATATTCTCTACCGTTTTTCAGGAGAGAAAGAAAAAGGGGAAGCCTTTGGCAAAGCTGATCAGGTGGTTTCCTGGGCTTCACGTCAGCTGGACCAATGGGCTTTGGATGCCTTTGGGGTTCAATTGCAGCGTCCTGCGACCCTGCGTGGGGTTTGGGATCAAATGAATATGACCGATATTCAAATTGCCAAGGATTTGGGCAAACCGCTCTATGTGGGCGAAGTGGGTTTTAAACAGGCCCATGGTGAAGATCGACAAAAACTATTGCGTTTGGATCTCTCACGCTATACACAAGCCGGCGCACAAGGTTATATGCTCTGGTCTTATCAGGCCCAGGGCAAGTCGGTGGATGGCCATGATTATGGTTTTGCGGATCAGGATCAATTGGCTCCGGTAGTCAAAGAATGGAACCTCTATTTTGCTCAAACCGCTGCACATTCTGAACAGACAGCAAAAATAACTCCTCCCCCTGGAGATAATTTTTCAGATTTGCATCAGCTGGGACAAGGCCTGCAAGCGGCAGGACAAAGCGTGCTCAAGCAGGTTTCAACACAAACCCGCAGTGTGGGGCAAGGGATTGAAACTCTCGATCGCCGTTTGGGGGATGTGGTGCCTGATTTTCTCTATCGCTGGATGAAATAAGGTTTGTGCTTTTGCTATGATGGGGAAAACGCACCCATTGGAGAATAGCCTATGTCTGCCCGCTGGAACCCGCTTCCCCCTGAACCCTCTGACTTGGATGACCATGCTGTGCGTTTGCAAGGGGATGCTTTGCAGGGCAAACGAATTGCACTTTTGGTCTGTGGCGGAATAGCGGCAATCAAAGCCCCTCTCTTGGTGCGTGAGTTGCGTCGCCAGGGCGCAGAAATCACGGTCTTTGTCTCCGAAGAAGCTTTGCGCTATACCACAGAAGAAGCTTTGGCCTGGAGTTCAGACCGACCGGTGATCAGCCGATTAAGCTCCCGTTCGGAGCATCTCAGTGGTCAAATGGCTTTTGATGCCTGTCTGGTGGCCCCCGCCACCTACAATACCCTCAATAAATTCAGAAATGGCATTGCTGATACCCTGTTAACAACCTTTCTGGCTTCGGCTCTGGGCAGATTGGAGCGTGGGCAAACCCGTATCTTGGTGGCTCCTACTTTGCATGGCAGTATGCACAATGCGATTTTAACTGAAAGTCTGAATGCTTTACAGGAAATGGGCGTAGAAGTGATTCCTCCCAAGCAGGGCGATGGCAAGCATTTGCTGCCTGAGCTGGAAGAGATCGTCATGCGTACTGCCCGTTCTTTAACGGCTTCACCCTTAAGGGGGATTCCTGTCTTGGTGACAGGGGGGCCCACGCCTGTTCATCTGGATCAAATTCGCCGTTTGACCAACCGCTTTACAGGCCAATTGGGAATCGCCATTGCCAAAGAGCTTTGGTTGGCTGGGGCTGAAGCTTATTTGATTCAAGGCGAGAGTGGCTTGATTCCCCCGGTCTGGTTACCCCATCAGATCGTGCCCGATTATGCGACTTATCAGCAGACGGTTTTAAAGGTGCTTGCAGAAAGAGAGATGCCCGTTGGCATCTTTTCTGCTGCGGTTGCTGATTATTCTCCGCGCGAGGTTTACCCAGGCAAACGGCCCAGTGGGGAGACAGAATGGGAATTGAAACTTGTACCGACAGAAAAGGTGATACAGCGGGTACAAACGTCTTTTCCTGAGTTGATGCTGATTTCCTTTAAATTTGAAGCCCAGCTTTCGCATGCTGAATTGATGCAGATTGCCCGTCAGCGCCTGGAATCAGGCCATGCCGCCGTGATCGCCAATCGGGCTGAAGAACAGGGTGCTGAACAGGTGGCATGGTTGGTAACCCCCCATCAGCCTGAGCTGCGAATGGAATCCAAAGCTGGAATTGCCCGTGCTTTGAAGCTTTGGCTTGAGCAAGCCTTGAAGTGAAATAACGGACAGAGAAAAAGTCCGTGGCCTTGCTCTTGCCACGGACCAGAAAAGTACGGAAATTTTTCTTTTGCCCCACTGAGGACCTTGCTGGGACTTTTTTATTCTGTCAGTTTTTTTAAGCTGTGAAAATGCAGCATTTTGTTGCATCAATTTCCTTTGCTGTGGCTTCCAGAGGTTTGATATACTCTAGATATGCAAAAGCAACCCCTGATTTCGGTTATTACTCCGCTTTATAACTATGAAAAATTTATTGGCGGTTGCATTGAAAGCGTTTTGGCACAAACCTATCCCCATGTGGAAATGGTGATTGTAGATGATGAGTCCACAGACCACAGTGCTGAAGTCGTTCGGGAATACGCACAAAAATATCCTCAAATTCATTATATTTATCAATCAGGAAAAAAACTGGGCCCCTGGAAAATGGGGGTTGTTCCTGCCATCAATACTGCGATTCAGGCAGCCCAAGGCGAGTATATTGCCTGGCTAAGTGCTGATGATTTGGCTTGTCCTGAGCGTCTCAGTCATAGTTTGGCTGTCTTTACTGAGCAATTCCCAGACGACGACCGTTTGGCAATGGTTTATGCGGATACCTATCTGGAAGTGCATGAACGGGAATGTTTTGATAAGGTGCCTTTGCCCTTGGCCGATGTAGAAAAGGCATTTGATACCCAAGGCTACGTGCGTTGGCAAAGTCGGGATCAGGATTATGGCGAGGGATTGCTTCTACAAAACTTTAAAAACAATGTTATCAATGGCAGTACCAGTTTGATCCGTAAATGCGTGTTTGATGAGATTGGTTTGTTTGACAGTGCGTATCCATTGGTTCATGACTATGAAATGTGGATGCGCATGTTGCTGAAAGGATACCGGATTCAATTTTTGGCTGAACCTTTGATTATTTCTCGTATTCACACAGTCAATGTGCCTCGCTGGCACGCTTGCCAGCAAGAGGCTAAACAGCTGATACACAAAATTTGGATGGATTATGCACTTGAAGAGCTTTGTCTCAGCCCCTCTGCAGGGTCTGATGAAAGAGCTGATTTTCATTCTGCTTTGGGAGAGACTTTTGCTGAAAAGCGAATGTTTGACTTGGCTATTTCTGAATTTCGGAGATCAATGGAGCTTTCTGGTCGTTCTGATCTATATTTTGATGTATATAAACAAGTTGTCTTGAGCTATTTATTTCCTGTTTACAGATTGCTTCGCTACGGACATCGGTTATGAGTTTTTCGAATGCCCAAGAGTGGGCTCGACATTGGTTCGCTTTTTCTTCGCAAGAGTGGGCTTTTGTTTGGCCTCACGAAAAAGGACATTTTGAATATTTCTTTGGTCAAAAGAATGATAACCGTGAACTTTTAAATCAAGCGTTAAAACGTTTGATGAATGATTCCCACGATTGGGGAGCCCACGTGATCTTATGGATTTTTGGCCGTCATTATCCTATCAGAGAAGTTGGGCCAGGATGGTGGCAAGAGGCTTATCAAAAGGTATTGAGTGCAGGTAAAATGCTCAACATTTTACCTCCTATTCGTGATTTTCGTGTGACTTATTTGGTTCTTACTTATAATCGTCTTCAAAAATTAAAACGTACGATAGAGGCGATTAGAACTCAAACCTGTTCTGATTGGCTTTTGATTATTTGCGATGATGCTTCGCAAGATCAAACCTCAGAATATTGTTCTCATTTGACTGAACTAGATAGCCGTATTACGTATACGCGTAATCCTGTAAATTTAGGAAGTGCTAAAACCTGGAACCGTTTGTGTGAATTAGCTCAGACTGAACTGGTTGCTTCTTGTGCTGATGATGATTGGCTTTATCCAGATCATTTAGCTATTACTCGTCAAGGATTTCTCGATTATCCATGGAGTGCCATGAGTGCGGGTGGTTTTCATATTGTTTCCCCAGAGGGAGTTTTGCTCCGTAAGCATGGCCCTTTTGCACCCTTTGGTGGCCCAATTGATAATCAAAGAGAATTACAGCGTTGTGGTTTGATTTGCCCTGTAGGACCTGGTGTTGTGCATCGAAAAGAACTTTTGCATCATTGGGCGTCTGTAGATCCTCTGTACAGTGGACAAGGTGAACAATATGCGGGATGGGATTATTTGTTGACAGTGAAAACAGTTGGGCAGTTTGAGGCTGTTTTTCATCCTCAAATCTTGAGCTTTATGGAGGGAAATCCTTTATCGACTTATGCGAATCGCGATAACTCTTCTGAACTGATTTTTTTGTTGCGAGAAATAGTGAATGATTATAACGCTCTTTATGGTCCAAAATCTTATCCCTGGATTTTAGCTGAAAAGTTTTTGAAAAACCTTCGCTTTACACAAATCAAACGTCAGACACAAAGTTTGTCGATAAATATGAATTTATTGGATAGTGTAGAAGCTGAGATTGCTTCTCTCTGCTCTCATACAGAGTTGCTCAAACTCAATCCAAATGCTCCTTTCTCTGATCGCTCGCGTTGGCTTGAGGCTTTAGAATATCGTCTTATACGTTGGGGAATACATAAACTTCCTTTACCTCCTCAAACGTAAATATAGGTTCATAAGCTCTTGTGCTATATGAGATGTTGAAAATCTTTGAAGACAATCCTGACGTATCTGTTTTGAAGAATAACTTTTGTATTGATTGATCATTGTAAGCATGGCTTGCGCCAATTGATCTGGTTGGCCGATATCTACCAAAACTCCATTTGTTTTGGTTACTATATCTTCTGGCCCTCCACAACGTGTTGCAATGATGGGCTTGCCACAAGCTAATGCTTCAATATAGCTGATCCCGAAGGTCTCTGAGTAACTGGGTAAAACAAATGCATCTGTGGATTGGTAAAAAGAAATTGTTTCAGAATGTGGTAAGGGGCCTATAAAGTTTATAAAACGATCTATTTTTAAGCTTTCTGCTTTGTGTTTATATTGGTTAATCATTCCTCCTCCAATAAGTTGAAGGCGAACGTGGGGGGCTTGAGTAATTACTTTAGCCAAGGCGATAAGTAAATCATCAATTCCTTTGCTGGGACTAAGATGAGCGACGCAAAGAAATTGAAACTGATCAGAAGGTTGTTTTTCTTTGGGGATAAACAAGGTTTCATCAACAATATTAGGAATAACTTCAACTCTTTTTATCCCGAGAGCCCGTATGCGTTTTGCTAAGCTTTCACTTACTGCAACTACACTATTCGCTTGATTTAAAGGCTTTTCCAATAAAGGAGTAAGTTGACCTTTGTTCGTAATAAAAGCTTTATTTGGAAATGGAAATGGCCCCATATGTTCTGTAATAATAAAAGGGATTTCAAGTAATTGAGCCAAATACCAACCAATGTGTCCTGCTGGCCAAGTGACATGGGCATGTATTAAATCTATTGTGCCAAATTTTTGTTGAATATAGTTCAGGTTTTTAAGATGTGCTTTGCGTATTCCATTTAAATTTCCATATAGGAAATGCTCACTCCATGTCAGTGAAGGGGTTGATATTTCTACAAAATTATTTTGTTTTTCTGTAATGATGGGTGAGGTTTTTTTTTGACTATAAAATACATTTAATTTGTGTATTGCATTCAATATATTTCTGGGGCTTATTAAGAATTCATAAGGGCAATGTGAACTTATAATAAAACGATCATTGGGAAAATTTTTAGCTAAAGCGCTTGCCTGTTGTTGAACAAAAATACCGCTATAAGGAAATTGAGGATAAGGATACCAGCTTGGGATAATTAAGATATTCATTTTTTCAGCATTAATAATTTTTTTGAATAACTAATAATAAAAAATTTTTCTTTTTTTCCTAAAAGTATTTTCCAAATATAAATGATATATATTATGAATAATATATTGTTAAGTAAAATGCTTTGTAAATTAAGTTTTTCTGAGTCAAAAATTGTTAAAATAATGATTGTTGTGTAAAATAATGAAAATTTAATTAAAAATCCTAATTCATATTGGATATTGATGTAGTTTTTTGATTTTTTATTATTCCATTTAATTAATAAAAAGCACATAAATACTTGTCCGAAAATTTGTGCGGTAAGTGCTCCAACGCCTTTAAGATAGGGGGTTATTAATACTGATAAACTAATAAAAATAATTACCGTAATTCCTTGAAAGATGATACTATAGCTGATCTCTTTTGCAATATAAGATTCTACACTTAAAATAAGCAAAATTCCTGTGAATAGTTGAACTGTGGAGCTAAGTCCTATCAAGCGATAGGCTGGATAAAAATTCGGTTGAGTAAAAATTACAATAATGGGTTTTGCGAATAAATAAAGTGCAATACTGATTGTCCCTACGGATAGCAGGTAATAGGACATGATTTTTCCGAAGACAATTTTGGCTTCGTCTGGTTTTTCTTTAAAAGACCAGACGAAGGGGGTCCAGGCGGTTATAAATGCATTAATGACGAGTGAAAGTGCTGTGCCAAAGGTGGTTCCAATTGAGTAAATACCTATTTCTTCAAGACTGGCATATACTTTTAAAATATAAATATTTCCCTGTTGCATGAGAAAGTAGAAAAGAAAACCTGGCAGAGAAATCATTCCGAGTTTAACCAATTCACGTACGACAGAAAAATTTTGGAATAAACGAACACCTGCGTAATTCCAGAGGAGTAATACCATACATAAGGTGCCGATAGCATTGCCTAAAAAACGTCCAAAATTACCCCAATGAAGGACTGCAACAAAAAAAGTAGAGAGAGAAAGATTGATAAAATTAACACTTGTATAAATAGCTACTGTGGTCAGGCTTTTGTTTTCATATTGTAATTTTAAGGCTAGAGGTACAGTTGCAATAGTTAAAGCACTGGTTAGAAGCATCAGGCAGACCAGATCCTGATGCTCAGGTGTTGAGAAAATCCATTGGCTGATATGGGCACTGCCAACCCATGCAATCAGAAGTAAACAAAATATGCCAGGAAATAAGAGCATCTGTGCATTAAATATGACTTGTTTTCGATAATCAGGATCCTCATGTGCATGATAAACCAAACCTATGGCTGTACCCATTCCTAGGGATAAAAAACCAATGATAAAGGCACTGACTAAACCTAAAACAGAATTTACACCATAATCCGCTGGTGTGAGGAAAGAAGTAAAAAGAGGCAGGATTAAAAGTGATAAGGCTTGGTAGGTTGCAGTTCCCAATCCATAAATAAGTGATTGCTGAATCAGGCGTTTTAGATGTTCTAACATGATAGAGATATAAAGATTTTGAATGGAGAGACGGTTCTAATTTTCACAATGCCTTTATACCTTACTTATCTGGGATCTTTGAAATCTTAGCATGAACACTTGATTCTTACGAGTTTTGGTCTGATGTATTTCCTCTATTAAGATGTTTAGCTCAGGAAGTTTTTTCTTGGGCTTTTTACTTGCGTCCCAATAAAAATGCTCCCTGGGGTTTTTCGGCATGCTGCCCCTCAGAAAAAACCAATTGTCCTCGTAAATAGGTGCGTTTTACGACCCCCCTCAGTTCTTGACGTAGATAGGGTGAAACAGGGTGTTTAAAGAAAATCTGTTCAGGGCTTAATTTGAATCGGGCATTTGGGTCCCAGATGACAAGATCGGCATCTGCTCCAAGAGCGATGCGTCCTTTTTGGGGTTGACCGATAAAATCAGCAGGGGCAGTTGACATCAGCTTTGCCAATTCTTCAAGGCTGAAACCGCGCTCTTGGGCACGTGTCCAGACACTGGGCAATCCCAATTGCAAAGAGGCAATGCCGCCCCAGGCATGCAGAACATCTCCCGCTTCGAAACATTTTAAACCTGGGATGCAGGGAGAGTGATCGGTCACAATGCAATCGAGAAGCCCCTCTTTGAGGGCCTGCCAAAGGGCTTCCTGGTTGTTTTGTTCTCGAATGGGGGGCATGCATTTGTATTCAGGATGCCCATCTGGAATGGTTTCTGCGGCAAAGTAAAGATAATGCGGGCAGGTTTCTACACTGAAGGGCAGGCCTTCTGCTTTGGCTGCACGAATATCCGGGAGTGCAGAGGCCGACGAAAGATGCACGATATGGGTTGGGCAGCCGGTCTCGCGACACAGTTTAACCATGTGTTGGATTGCGCGATCTTCCCAGTCGCGTGGGCGAGACTGAAGAAAGGCTTGGTAGCTTTGTGCCTGGCTTTCAGCATGAACAGGTGCCTTTCCTTCCAATTCAGCATGTACCAGCAGAGGAACCCCGGCCTGTTTGAGGATCGGCATGGCAATTTTTAAATCTTGAGTTTGTGCTTGGGGGAAGTCATCGATCCCTGAATGGATCAGAAAACATTTAAAACCCAGGACGCCGTCGTTAATCATGGCCACCAATTCATTTTGATTGTTGGGAACGACCCCTCCCCAAAAACCGATATCGATCCAGGCCTGGTTTTGGGCTACCTGGCGCTTGAGCGCAAAAGCCTCAACGCTGGTGGTTACTGGGTCTGAATTCAAAGGCATATCGACCAAGGTGGTGACTCCCCCAGCGGCTGCTGCACGGGTGGCTGTCCAAAATCCTTCCCATTCAGTGCGACCAGGTTCATTGACATGGACATGCGGGTCTACCAGCCCAGGCATCATCACAGCCGAGCCCAGGTTTTCTGCTGTTGGGGTGCAGGTACCCAATTCAATGCCTGAAATTTTTCCGTCTGCGATATGCAGGGTGGCTGCCTGTTCGCCTGTGGGCAAAATCACGCGCTCGCTGTAGAGACTCAATGCCGTCATAGTTGCTTTCCCTTCAGGGGTAATTTGAACTAATTTTAGCTTGTTTTGAGAAGCTTGCCCATTTCTTTGACCTGCGGAAAAAGGATGGGACAAATGGTTTTCGAATCTTGTTTAAATTTTTTGATTTTCTAAGAAATCAATTGTTTTGCCTTTTCAATTTTTGGGAATAGTCATTGCATCCTCGGATTCGGTTTCCTTACCGAATGGCCGCTAAGCAAGTAAGAGTTGATGGGTAAAATATATGTTTTCAAAGCTTTATTTTCAACGTAAAGCTCAAAAAGGATTTACCTTGATTGAGCTGATGGTCGTGATTGTGATTATTGGGATCCTGGTCGCCATTGCCTTGCCCAATTTTATTGGCGCTCAGGATCGTGCCAAAATCTCCAGTGTGAAGGCCAATATGCATGCTTTTCAAACCATGGTTGAAACCTATGGTGTAGATTGGGGGGGAGCTTACCCGACATCCTATGCTTCGCTTCAAACCGAAGCTGTTGTGGGCAATTACGCAAAGTCTTATACCAATCCTTTTTCTTCTGTTACCGTTTCTCTGAGTGTGGATACGGATTGTAAGCGTTTGGCAGAGGTGATCACGGGTTCAAATGCGCCTTCAAGTTATACCACTACTGCCACATATACAGGGCCCGGAGCAACCCAATGTTTTGGGCAAGTGATCTACCGTCGAGCCGTTTCTGGTGCGACTTTATATGCGGTTTATGGGCTTGATAAACAGGCGCGGTTTATTCAAGACAAAGGGCGTATTTTGGATTTGAGTAATTCCTGAGCGGGTTTTAGTTTGCGTTTTGTTGTGTGTTGGGAGTGGGAATATTCAACCAACGTTCACCCAGCCAACCCTTGCGTGTTTCGAGCTTGACATTGGCTCCCCCCTGAAAATGACTCCAGAGGCTGGCATTCACCTTGAAAATAGGGGGCGGTGCCTGGAGGTTTTGGCAGCTTATATAGAGTAGATAAGGGGTATTTCCTGCTGTTTTGGGATCGAAGTCAGAAGGACGAATATGGCAGTTGTACTGGTGTATTTCGCTTCCTTCACTTAAAAAATTGAGGGGCAGTACCAAGCTGCAGAGAGCGCCCAGAATCAAAATAAAAGTAACAAAGGGGCGGTATTGATGCATGGCCCGAAGGAGAATCAGGGGAGTATGTTCTTTGCGGCTCATTTGTCCCATGTGAAAGCGGATACGCAATAGAATCAGGGCCAGGAGCAGGAGTAAAATATTGGGAATCAATAAAAGCGTGGGGGATTGAAAAAAGTGATTGGCGGCCAAGAGCGTATAGAGAGAAAAGGTTGAACTCAAAAGCAGGATCCAGGCTGCGGCGAATAAGCCCTGAAACCAACTGGTGCTGCGAAGCTCTTCAAATTCTTCATGCAGTTGAGCGGTGCCTTTGATGGCCATGAATCTCTCCTGAGCGTAGGGTTGTCTCCTTAAGAATAGCTTGAGAACGCCAGAAGATCTACTGCCTGATTCGTTCTTTTCTTGCGGTTGTTTTCTGAAGTTTGCAGCTTGGGGGAAGCAATCGAGCGATGCAGAAAATCATCAAAAGAATGTTAAAGTGAGATCATCTTTTCTTTGGAGTCTGGTGTTCATGTTCAAAGCGATCCAAAATTTACGCTGTTTGGGGCTGTTTTTACTTGTCTTTTCATTTTTGACTATCTTGGCTCCGCATGCTTGGGCGCAGACCAAAGAAGCTGTGGCGGTTCTTGAGTTAAGGGCCCAGGGAAACCTGGATCAGGCTGAAGCCAGTCTTTTAACCGATCGGGTGCGCAGTCTGGTGGTACAAAACCCTGGCTTTAAAGTTCTTGAGCGTGAAGGAATGGATCGTATTTTGCGGGAGCAGGGTTTTCAAGCGACGCAAAACTGTGAAAATGAAGCCTGTTCGGTCAAGTTGGGCCGGTTGCTGGCCGTCCGAAAAATCATTACAGGCAGTGTGAGCAAGCTTGGCTCAATTTATACCTTGAGTTTGCGTGTGGTGGATGTGGAACAGGGTACGATTTTGGCTGAGCGTTTTGTGGATTGCAATTGTTCTCTACAATCCCTTCTGTTTGAACAGGTTTCACCCCTGCTTCAGCAATTGCTGGGCCAGGCTCCAACTGTTTTGCCTGATGCCGTCAAGCCCTCTGAACCTTCCATCCGAAAACGCAAACCCTTTCAGTTGGGGCTGGAAGGAGGGTTTTCCGATTATTGGGGGGTAACCCTGGGATACAACTTCAATGAATATTTGGCCTTGCGCTTGGGCGCTACCTATCATCAAATGCAATTCAATGCTAATTTTAGTACTTCAGACGGGATTGGCGGGGTCGCTGGCTTACGGGCTTATTTCAATCCGCATGATTGGGCGGGTTTTGTAGAGGTGGCGGCAACGACTGAGCTTTGGTTTATTCCCCGCTTGGGTTTAGAATATCGCAATGATTGGGGACTCAATCTGTGGTTGGCGGGGGGCTGGCGTTATCGCTATGTCAATGGTGGTCAATTCGATGCCGTTGGGGGAGTGGGTTACGCGTTTTAAGCGCTGTGGCAAGAGCCTAAGGCTTTTCCTGTCTATCTAAGTCTGTGCTGTCTGCCTTGAAATTCTACCCCCGTGTATAATGAGTGGGTATGCGATCGGGCCCCTGCCCCGGTGCGTGAATAACCCTCCTTAGGAAGGACATGGCAATGACCGAAGCACACGAAGATGCCCATGCCATCGAAGAAATTGAAACCCGTGAATGGCTTGAATCTCTTGATTACGTGATTCAAGACGGTGGCTCTGAACGAACCCGCCGCTTGTTTGTACGTTTACAGAACCGCGCTGCCAAATTTGGCGTGGATTTACCTTATTCAACCACGACCCCCTATGTGAATACGATTCCCCGCCACCAGCAACCCCCCTATCCAGGTCGTTACGAGATTGAACGCCGGATCAAGAGCATTATGCGTTGGAATGCCATGGCCATGGTGGTGCGTGCCAACCGCGATGAAGACGGGATTGGCGGCCATCTTTCTTCCTTTGCCTCCAGCGCAACGCTCTATGAGGTAGGTTTTAACCATTTCTTTCAGGGTAAGCATGGCGAAAAGGCTGCCGATCAGATTTACTTTCAAGGCCATGCCGCACCCGGGATTTATGCCCGCGCTTTTCTTGAGGGGCGTTTAAGTGAAGAACAGCTCAGCAATTACCGGCGTGAACTGCAAACCGGAGGCGGGCTTTCTTCTTATCCCCATCCCTGGTTGATGCCTGATTTTTGGGAGTTCCCCACTGTTTCCATGGGCTTGGGTCCTTTGATGTCCATTTACCAGGCCCGATTCAATAAATACCTTGAAAACCGGGGTTTAAAAAAACAAACGGGTAAGGTCTGGGCCTTTTTGGGCGATGGCGAAATGGATGAGCCTGAATCCTTGGGGGCGATTAGCCTGGCGGGTCGTGAGCAGTTGGACAATCTGGTCTTTGTGATCAATTGCAATCTCCAGCGCCTGGATGGCCCGGTGCGTGGCAATGGTAAGATTGTCCAGGAACTGGAAGGCGTTTTCCGCGGTGCAGGTTGGAATGTGCTCAAAGTGCTTTGGGGCAGCGATTGGGATACCCTGCTTGAAAAAGACAAGACCGGTCTGTTGGTTCAACGCATGAATGAAACCCTCGACGGTGAATACCAGAAGATTAAAGCCAGCGGTTCCGGGGCCTATGTGCGCGAACATTTCTTTGGTAAATATCCCGAATTGTTGGAACTGGTCGAAGACTATACCGATGACCAGCTCTGGAATCTGCACCGGGGGGGCCATGACTCTCTCAAGGTCTATGCTGCTTACCATCAGGCAGTACATACCCAGGGCATGCCCACGGTGATTCTGGCCAAAACAATCAAGGGCTATGGTTTGGGCGATTCTGGTCAAGGCAAGAATGTCGCCCACCAACAGAAAAAACTGACCGAGGACGAAATCCGTGAGTTCCGCTCGCGCTTTGGTATTCCGATTGCCGATGAAGATTTACTGAGTGTGCCCTTTTACAAACCCAGCCCCGACAGTGATGAAATGCAGTATTTGCACGAACATCGCCAGAAATTGGGCGGGCCTGTTCCTCAGCGTCGTGTGCAATTGGCCCCACTGGCCCCTCCGCCGGATAAACTTTTTTCAGAATTCGATGGCGGCAGCGAGGGACGCGAGCTTTCAACGACCATGGCCTATGTGCGCATGCTTTCCCGTTTTCTCAAAGATAAAAACCTTGGGCCCCTGATTGTGCCGATTATCCCAGATGAAGCCCGTACCTTTGGCATGGAGGGCCTGTTTAATCTCTATGGGATTTACTCCCATGCGGGTCAAAAATATGATCCCGTGGACAGCGATTCATTGATGCGCTACCGCGAAGCCCAAAATGGGCAGATTCTTGAAGAGGGGATTACGGAAGCGGGTTCGCTTTCCTCTTTTATTGCCGCAGGTACAGCCTATGCCAGTCATGGCGTAAATACCATTCCCTTTTTCACTTTTTATTCGATGTTTGGTTTGCAACGTGTGGGGGATTTGGTTTGGGCGGCCGGAGATATGCGCTGCAAGGGCTTTTTAATGGGGGCTACTGCCGGGCGTACCACCCTGGCAGGCGAAGGTTTGCAGCATCAGGATGGAAACAGCCATGTGCTGGCGCTTCCCCACCCGACCTTAAAGGCCTATGACCCCGCCTTTGCCTATGAGATCGGCGTTTTGCTCCAAGAGGGTATTCGTCGGATGTATGTTGAACAAAAAGATGAATTTTACTATATCACCATTGGCAATGAGGCCTATGCACAGCCCCCCATGCCAGAGGGAGTGCGTGAAGGCATTCTCAAAGGGCTTTACCGCTTCAAACGTTCGGAGTTGGTGCAGCCCAAGGCCCGTGTGCAGCTTTGGGGCAGTGGGGCGTTAATGCCGGGTGTGCTCAAGGCCGCTGAAATGCTTGAACGCTACGGTGTTGCTGCAGACGTTTGGAGTGTGACCAGTTACAAGGAACTTTACCAGGATGCTTTGGATGCCGAGCGTTGGAATTTGCTGCATCCGGAACAGCCCGAACGTCAGAGTTGGTTACAAGCCGCTCTGGCTGAGACCGAAGGCCCGGTAATTGCGATTTCTGACTATTGCAAAGTGCTTGCACTTTCTTTGGCCAAATGGGTTCCCCAAGGTTTGATTGCATTGGGTACCGATGGCTTTGGCCGCAGCGAAGGCCGTACTGATTTGCGTCGCTTTTTTGAGGTTGATGCTGAACATACCACTTGGACTGCTTTAAGCCATTTGGTTCGCGCTGGAAAACTGGATGCAAGCCTGCTTAAAGAGGCGCGATCTGCCTTGCGGATTGATCCAGAAAAACCCAATCCAATGAGCGTTTAAGGAGGCTGCCATGAAACGTGAAATTTTTGTGCCCAAATTGGGCGATAATGTAGCTGCAGCCGAAATTACCCAGGTTTTGGTGGCTGTGGGTGATCGCATTGCGGTGGATCAGCCTTTGATTGAATTGGAGTCTGACAAGGCTTCGGTTGAGATTCCTTCTCCTGCGGCTGGGGTGGTGCAGTCTTTGGCTGTCAAAGAAGGTGACAGTCTGCAAGAGGGCAGTTTGATTCTCGTGCTTGAGGAAACAGGCGCATCAGAGCCTGTTGAGGTACCTGTGGAAAAGCCTGTGGAAAAACAGTCTGAAAAGGTTCCTGATCCGGTTGTGGCTGTCGCCCCAGCTTCAGGTGCTTTTGAAATGCGCATCCCCAAGCTGGGAGACAATGTGGCTGCAGCTGAAATCACCCAATTGCTGGTGGCTGTTGGCGATATGCTTGAAAAGGATCAAGCGGTTTTGGAGTTGGAGTCTGACAAGGCTTCGGTTGAAATTCCTGCTCCTGTGGCTGGGGTAGTGAAATCCTTGGCTGTCAAACCAGGGGATAGCGTGAAAGAAGGCGATTTGGTCTTGGTTCTGGAGAGCTCTGCAGGGGCCACGGTTCCGCAGCCTGTTGCCCAAGCAGCTCCTGCTCAGGCTCCTGCTTCTGTGCCCGCTGCTCCTGTGGTCCCCGTGGCCGGGGTTGCCAAACCAGTGCCTGAACCCTTGGCCCCTTCTGAGAATCCGATTCCGGCAGCTCCTTCTGTGCGCCTTTTTGCACGTGAATTGGGGGTTGATCTTCGCCAGGTTAAGGGCAGTGGTCCACGGGGTCGGATTTCGAAAGAGGATGTCAAACTGTGGGTGAAAGCTGCGCTCAAAACAGGGCCTGCTGCACCACTTGGCAGCGCTGTCAGTTTGAGTGTGCCTGATTTGCCCGACTTCAGCCAATGGGGTGGGGTGCACACCGAAAAACTTACGCCTGTGCGCCGTGCGACAGCGGCGCAAATGCACCGGGCCTGGAGCCAGATTCCCCATGTCACGCAGTTTGATCAGGCCGATATCACCGAAGTTGAAACCTTCCGCAAGGCCCGTGCCAAGCAGGTTGAAGCCGCCGGTGGCAAACTGACGGTGACGGCCATTCTGCTCAAGCTTTGTGGTCTGGCGCTGAAGCGGTTCCCCAAATTTAATGCCAGTCTGGATCTGAAAAATGATCAGCTGATTTACAAAGAATATGTCAATATTGGCGTGGCAGTGGATACGCCCCGTGGCTTGCTCGTTCCCGTGATCCGCGCTGTGGATCGCAAGGGGGTAACCGGTCTTTCGGTGGAATTGGGTGAGATTGCCAAAAAAGCCCGCGATCGCAAATTGGGCAGTGAAGATTTGCAGGGAGCGGGTTTCAGTATTTCCAATCTGGGTGGGGTGGGAACCACCTATTTCACCCCGATTGTAAATTGGCCTGAGGTGGCGATTTTGGGTGTGGGCCGGGCGCAAACCCAGCCTGTCTGGCGTGATGGACAATTTGTACCCCGTCAGATCATGCCGCTTTCGTTGTCCTATGACCACCGTGTCATTGATGGTGCTGAGGCAGCGCGCTTTCTGCGCTTTTTGGCTGAAGCGCTTGAATCCCCGCTGATGCTCTTGATGGAAGGAGATCTTTAAAACGTATGAATCATGAATCGTATCAGGTGATTGTTCTGGGCGGTGGCCCAGGTGGTTATGCAGCAGCCTTTATGGCTGCTGATCTGGGCTTGAAAGTGGCCCTGGTTGAAAAACGGGTCAATCCCGGTGGGGTTTGCCTGTTTGAAGGCTGTATCCCTTCCAAAGCCTTTCTACATGCTGCCGAATTGATCAATGAAAGCAAGCATGCTGCCAGTTTTGGTTTGGAATTTGCGCCCCCCAAAATCGATATCGACAAACTGCGGGCCTGGAAAGATACCAAGGTGGTAAAAGGGCTGACTGGCGGCTTGGGCCAATTGGCCAAGGCCCGCAAGGTGCAGTTTATCCAGGGCACGGGCACGATTCAGGATACCCATCATCTGCAGGTAGAAACAGCCAATGGCCAGCAAACTTTGCATTTTGAACATCTGATTGTGGCGACGGGTTCCAGCCCGATTGTCTTGCCCTTTTTGCCCAAATCTCCACGGGTGATGGATTCGACAGCTGCGCTTGAATTGCCCGATATTCCTGAGCGCCTGCTGGTACTGGGTGGCGGCTATATTGGGCTCGAAATGGCGACTGTTTATGCGGCCTTGGGTTCAAAAGTAACCGTGGTTGAAATGCTGGATTCTCTCTTGGCAGGAGCCGACCCTGATCTGGTCAAACCTTTGCACAAACGGATTGAAAAACAATTGGCTGCCATTTTGCTGAAAACCAAAGTCACAGGCGCCAAAGAACAGGGTGAAGAACTGGTGGTCAGCTTTGAAGGGCCTGATGGCAAAGCCTTTGAACAGACCTTTGATCGGATTTTGGTTTCCGTGGGCCGCCGTCCCAATGGCAAAGGCATTGGGCTTGAGAATACCAAAATTGAACTCGATCAGCAGGGCTTTATTCCTGTTAATCCCCAGCGCCAGACTGTAGAGCCTTCGATCTATGCGATTGGTGACGTTGCTGGGCAACCTATGCTGGCCCACAAGGCCTCTCATGAGGGCCGTGTCGCGGTAGAGGCGATTGCTGGGCACAAGGTGGCCTTTGAACCCTATGCGATTCCGGCCGTGGTCTTTACCGATCCTGAGGTCGCTTGGTGTGGTCTGACTGAACGTGAAGCCGAGGCCCAGGGCCGTAAGGTAGAAGTAGCCAAGTTTCCATGGGCAGCTTCTGGCCGTGCTTTGACCCTGGATCGTACCGAAGGTTTGACCAAATTGATCATTGATCCTGAAACCGAGCGTGTTTTGGGGGTGGGTATTGTCGGCAAAGGGGCGGGTGAACTGATCGCGGAAGCCACGCTGGCGGTTGAAATGGCTGCTTTGGCGACGGATCTCAAACTCACGATCCATGCGCATCCCACGCTTTCTGAAACCGTGATGGAAGCCGCCGAAATGTTCTTTGGCCAGAGCACACATATTTACAAGCCCAAACGCAGTAAATAGTTTGGTTTTTACAAGCAGCCACAAAGCCCTCTCCAATGAAGGGCTTTGTGGCTGCTTCTTCTTTGGAGTTGTTCAAACGAAGGGTTGATTTGTTGTTTGAACTATTGCTGCGTTCACTTACCTAGAGATTCATAAATATAACAAAAAAATTCAGTAGTATTGAATTTAAAGAAAAGTAATTTGATCTTTAAACTTTAAATACATCAGTTTATGCGAAGAAATAATTCTTCTTAATGTCCAAAGCATTTTTTTGTATTTTTTTTTCTGAATACATTTGATTAATGCGCTGAATTCACATTTGAAGGGTTTTAGAACTAAAAGAAACGCAAATATATTATTTTTAGGAATGAGATTTAAGTATCCCCAGGTCTTTAATTCTTTAGCTAAAAGTAAATACAATAGTTTTTGATCCTGGAGACTAAATTCACTTTGCCAAGAATCAGAAAGTGGGTGTTGGATTTGGAATCCTTGAACCTTCTGATAGGCTGAGCGATCTCCCCAGTACTGAAGTCCATTAAAAGTACTCTCCAATAAACATGAATCCCATTGAATTTTTAGCCATTGGCTCAACTCTTTCATGGTTTCTTCTGGTTGTGCATGAAGTGTTTCAAGTTGTACGGATTTGATTTCAAGTTTGGGGTTGTATTTGGGTAAATCGTTCCAACCCATCAGCAGATGACGAAGCAGATAATAAAATTGCTCAGAGATTATAGCCTCTCCCATATCATAATCAGGTTGTGCAGGTCGATAACGTCCAATACGTGACTCCTGAATATGCATGCGTAAATGGGAAAAAAAACCACGGATGGGATCTCTGACGGTTCCAAGTATCTTTGCATTGGGAAAGTCTTCCAATGCACTCTTCATCACTTGATTCATATCCGGAACATGTTTGGGAAAAATAATCAGATGTTTTTTTGTAATATCATGTCCTTGGGCCAGTTCATAAGCCATATGAACGAGAATAAATACTTGACGACGGCTAATAGAGAGGGGCTGCTTCTGTTGTCTTAACAAATATTTAAATTGTTGTTGAAACTCTGTTTTGGAGACTTCAATTTTTTGATCTTGATTTTTTCCCAAGTGTTCTAAATTACACCAAGTGGGATCTGGGATACTCCAAAAAAGATGGGGATACTTGTTACAGAAGGCATCCAAAACTTGGTTCCAACTTTTTTCATCCTGTTTTCCCGTATAGGTTTCTCCCCATTCTTCCCAATCTAAATGATAGGAGGATAGAGTTGTTGCCGGTGTGCTGAATACTTCAGGGTGGTTATCTAAAAGACTTTGTAAAAAAACACTGCCACTGCGCCCCCAATAGATGATAAAAACAATATCTGGGTTGAATAGGTCTGGTTTATTTTCTTTCAATGACATGTCTAAGTTTCCGTTGCATCAACTTGATTTGAAAAAATTATCACTTACCAATGTCAGAAGAACGTTTTAATCTGAATTTTAATTTTTTATTACTCATCGCCCAAACAAATTCCAATATCCCGTGCTGAGATAATCGAGTCACAATCCAAGGGCACCTGTTTCATGCGAGAGAGCGCGTCTTCAAGGTGTACATATTTGACCGTGGGGGGATCGAGGGCGATCATATGGCCAAATTTTTCCTCTTCAACAGCCCGTACAGCTGCGGCCCCAAAACGGGTAGCCACCAGGCGGTCAAAGGTTGTGGGCGAGCCACCCCGTTGAAGATGTCCCAGAACCACATAGCGGGTATCAACGCCTGTGCGTTCTTTGATCTGACGGGCGACTTGTTCGCCCAGCCCCCCGAGCAGAACTTCCTGTCGGCCTTCTATAGCTGCCCCTTTCACGCTTAATCCACCACCTTTGGGAGCTGCGCCTTCTGCGACCACCACAATGCCATAGTCTTTTTTCTGCAGGCGGCCTTCCATCAGGTGGCGACAGACAATCTCCATATCATAGGGAATTTCTGGGATCAGAATGGCATCTGCTGCACCGCTGATACCAGCATTGAGAGCGATCCAGCCGGCATAGCGGCCCATCAGTTCAACCACCATCACGCGGTCATGGGCTTTGGCGGTGGTGTGCAGTTTATCAATCGCTTCGGTGGCTGTTGTGACAGCTGTATCAAAACCAAAGGTCACGACGGTGGATGACAGGTCATTGTCAATGGTTTTGGGTACACCAATGACGGGGAGACCTTTTTGGAAAAGTTTATAGGCAATCGCCAGACTGCCATCTCCCCCGACTGTGATCAGGGCATTGAAGTTGAGACGTTTGAAATTATCCACGATTCGATCGCTGATATCGCGCATTTCGGTCTCACCGGCGGCATTGGTGACGGGCATTTCAAAGGGGTTGCCTTTATTGGTGGTGCCGATGATGGTTCCACCCAGGGGTAAAATATCGCGCACCAAGGCAGGTGTTAAATGCGTGATTTCTTCGGTATCAATCAAGCCGCGATAGCCATCGTGTATGCCGTAAACTTCCCAGCCCCGGTTATAGGCGCTGAGCACTACAGCCCGAATCACGCCATTCAAGCCAGGAGCATCTCCTCCACCGGTATTGATGGCAAGGCGTTTGGTTTGTCTGTAAGCCATGGTTATTACCCCCTTTTAGGCAGTGTTTGACAGAGCATAGCAGATTTTTGGGTCTGTGGCATTGAAACAGATCAGATTTGTGATTCAGCACAGAAAAGGTGACACTCCCAATACCCATTCGGGCACAATGTCCCCTAAAGGGGATGATAATTACAGAACCTTGTTTAAATGTTATTTTGTTGTCGTATATTTGATTTATTATCATAAATTCGACATGTTATGATGTGAGCGACGAAGGCAAGTTTTAGGATTTCTTTTTAAATTGAATGAAAATCAAGATTAAATGGGTATGAACCCCGTGAAAGAAAAACAGAAGCAATTACTAGATGAATCTTCTTTGACCCGTTTGTTAGAGTTGGGTGGAAAACCTCTTTTGATGCGAATGATTGCTGTTTTTCTCGAAAAAAGCCCAGAGAATGCTGAAAAAATTCACCAGTGTGCTCAGCGTCAAGATTTTGAGTGCATTAAAGCAGCTGCTCATATTTTAAAAACCCAAGCCGTCTATTTAGGCGCGATGGAATTGCACCGGCTATCGAGTCAATTGGAGATTTTGGCAAAGCAGCATCAATTGGATGAAATAGAAAAACTGATAGAAGAATGGAACAGCACTTATCAAGCTGTTTATGCAGCCTTGGAAGCACGTCAGAAAGTATTGGGTTGCGTATGAAAAAAATTGCTATTGTTGAGGACAATCTCGATAACCGTTTAATTTTAAATGCAATGATTGGCCATTTATACGCATTGAGTGAGTATGAAAATGGTCCAGATGTTTTAGCGGCCCTGCCAGAATTGAAGCCCGATCTGGTTTTGTTGGATATTTCGCTGCCCGGTATGGATGGCACAGAGGTTTTAACGCAGATTAAAAATCAACCTCAATTTCAAAGGCTTCCCGTGATCGCTTTAACTGCACATGCCATGTCAGGTGATAGGGAGCGTTTTCTCGCTTTGGGGTTTGATGCCTATTTCTCGAAACCTATTTTAGATGAGCATGATTTAATTCAGCTTATTGATTCACTGTTGGCAATGACCTGCAAAGAACATTCTTCTACAAATGTTTCGGGAGAATGATTTGATTGAAGCAAGACTTTTAGGTTATTTCTGAGTCTATGAACGATGTCCTGACTTCAAATGGTGAGAAAAAAGACGATCTCCAGTTTTTATTGACGCTAGATTCAGGCTTTAAAATTTTGGCCTGTCAGGGAAGTGAAGATTTAAAACCCGCTTTTCAAGACAACTGTTCCGGACACTCACTTTTAGATTTTATTGAACCTGAGGATCGCGCCCAGCTCTCTACTTTTTTGAATACTTCTCCCAAAATTTTGCAAAAATCATCTGTCTTGCGTTTGTCCCACCCCCCCTGTTCTTATCTTCATGAGAGGGATTTTTTTCCTGTGCTTGATCAGCGACAGAAGGCCTCTTTTACCTGTTTGAGTGAAGCGCAGGGTGAACAGATGCTTCTGATGCAGTACCAAAGTTTTGGCACAGAGCAATTCTTAACCCTCGCGCAGAATCTTGCAGACTTTGGGATTTGGTTCTGGAATATAAAAACCCAGGAAGTGAGCTGCTCGCCTCATATTCATCGGATTTTGGGGCGTTCTCCTGAAGAACAGATTGACTATACCACCTATATGCAGTCTATTTACCCCGAAGATTTTTTCTGGGTTCAGCAGGCAATTGAAAGAGCAAAACAAACGGGTAAATTAGAGATGAGACACCGGATTGTTTGTCCTTCTGGTGAAATACGTTATCTTCATTGCCAGGCTGAAGTGGAGTTCTTAGCGGGGGAGCCGCAATGTTTATTTGGGGTTGTACATGATTTAACTGCAGATCATTATCGAGAAGAAGCTTATATCAGTCTGGCTGAACGTCTGAAGACTATTTTTCAATACAGTACGGTAGGTATTGTTTATGGGGATAAACAGGGCAATATTTTGGAGTGTAACCCTTATTTTGAAGATTTAATGGGGTATTCTAAAGCTGAGTTGATGCAGATGAATTTTGCTGATTTTACCTATCCTGAAGATTTAGCTCAGGAATTGATTTATTTCCAGGAAATTTTGGCTGGCAAACGCGATAGCTATCATCTGGAGAAACGCTACCGAATTGCCAGTGGAGACTTGGTTTGGGTCGCCCTTTCGGTGAGCACAGTCCGGGATCGCCTGGGGCAAATTGAAAACTTAATTGGCATTGTGCAGGATATTCAAGCCCGTAAGATGGCTGAAAATGAATTGCAGAGAAGCCTGGAAAAGAATCAATTGGTTATCGATGGCAGTTCTGCAGGTATTTGGGAGTGGGAACAGCATGATTCCGGCGGAGTCGAGTGGTGGTCTGATCTCTATTACCAGATGCTGGGGTACGCGCCTCAGTCTTTTGAGGTTTCAACCGATCAATTTCAGAAATTATTGCATCCTGAAGATCGTGAGCGGGTCAATGCATTGGTCTTCAAACACCTGACAGAACGTACTCCCTATAAAACGAAAATCAGGATGCAAACCCAGTCTGGAAAGTATAAATGGCTTTTGGTTTCTGGGCAGGCCCAGTGGAATGCAGACGGGCAACCGACCATGATGGTGGGATCCGTGATTGATATCGATGAATTGATTCAAAAAGAAACCCTTTTATACGAGCGGGAAGAGCAGTTTAACAGGCTTTTTCAATTGGCTCCTGTTGCAACTGCGATTCTGTCTCCCGAAGCTCGGCCATTGATGGTGAATCCTGCTTTTACCGAGATGTTGGGGTATGGAGATCAGGAGATTCAATGCCTGAGTTTTCATGAGATGGTATTGCCTGAATCTCGGCTTGAACTTCAGGATTTACTCGAAAAAATGTGTTTGCAGGAATTTTCTGTAACCAGTACGGAGTTTGGCTTCTCACATCAAATGGGGGACGTGATCTGGGGGTTGTTGAAAATAGGTTTGGTCAAGAATCAGCAGGGAACCCCCAGTTATTTTATTGTTCAAATTCAAAATATCAGCGAACGCAAGGCCATGGAGGATCGTCTGAAGGCCAGTGAAGAGCGTTTACATCTGGCGCTTCAGGGCTCGGAAGATGGCCTCTGGGATTGGGATTTAACCACCAATCAAGTTTATTATTCACCTCGTTGGCTGAGTATGCTGGGATATGAAGAAGAGGAATTGCCTGCAACCTTAGATACTTGGGCAGGTTTGGTCAAACCTCAGGATCGTGAAAGAACTTTGGCGGAAGTGAACAAGATTATTCGCTACGAAAAAGATATCCTTGAAATGGAATTTGAAATGCGCCACAAACAGGGACATTGGGTGCCGATTCTTTCGCGCGGCATGATGGTAGGGCGAGATGATCAGAACCATGCTTACCGTATGGTGGGCACGCATGTCAATCTTACGGGGATGAAACAAAAAGAGCGGGAACTTCAGGAAAGTAGGCATCAACTTGAAGCGATTTTAACCTCCTTGGATGATATTCTTTTTCTTTTTGATCTGGAAGGACATTTTCTCAATTGCTGGGTGAGAGATGAAGCGATGCTGTTTCTGCCGCGCGAAGAATTTATGGGCAAACGCATGGAGGATGTTCTTCCTCCAGAATTTGTGAATCATTTTTTTCCCCTGTTGAAAAAAGCTTTTGAAACGGGGGAGAGTCAATATCTGGAGTATCCTTCATTGGTCAACCAGGATTGGTATTCGGTGACTTTTCATGCGCTTTCAGAGGCTGGGCAGGTAACTGCTTTGATTCAGAATATTACAGAGCGCAAACAGGTCAAATTGGAATTAGAGCGTCAGACCCAGGTTTTGGAAGCTCTGCATGAAATTGCAACGCATAAATCGTTTGTTTTATCTGAACGTGTGCAGGCTTTGTTGGAATTGGGAATGGACTTCTTTGGTATGGATCTGGCCTTGGTAACGGAGGTACATGGAAAAGACTGCCATGTGGTTTACAGTGCGAGTTTACCCAGTGAAAAACCGATTCCGCCGGGTACGGTGATTCAATTGAAAGAGACGCTCTGTCATCGGGTTTTCAGTCAGGAGCAAGTACTCTTTTTTTCTGAAATGAGCAAGACGGATTTGCATTTGCACCCCAGTCATGTTTATTTTGGTTTGGAAGCATATATTGGCGCGCCATTGAAAGTTGGCAGCAAATATTATGGCACGTTGAGTTTTTCCAGCCGTACAACCTCGCCTGATCTTCGGCCCAAGGATATCCATTTGATCAGCTTGTTTTCGCGTTGGTTGGAGCATGAATTGACCCAGGCCAAAACGCTTTTGGCTTTAGACAATGCCAAAGCGTTGGCAGAAAAGGCCAATCAGACCAAAAGCCAGTTTTTGGCGAATATGAGCCATGAGCTTAGAACGCCTTTAAATGCCATGATTGGTTTCAGCCGTCTTTTGCTTAAAAATCAAAGTACTCGGTTTTCAGAACAAGAAGTGCTTTTTCTGAGCCGGATTCACGAGAACAGCTTACATTTATTGGAATTGATCAATGATATTCTCGATTTGTCTAAAGTAGAAGCTGGAAAAATGGAGGTTTACCTGGAGTCTGTTGCTGTTTTGCAACTTGTGTATGACTTGATTGCTCAATTTGAGCCCGAGTGTTCACAAAAAGGAATTGTTTTGGCTGCAGAAATGCCGAGTTATGTCGCTCCTTTAAGAACAGATCTTTTGAAGCTCAAGCAAATTCTGATTAATTTGCTCAGCAATGCGATTAAATTTACGCTTCAAGGGAGCGTGACACTGCGTTTGCATACGAATGAGTGGGGTGAAGCCTGTTGGCTTGAAGTGAAAGATACAGGCATTGGCATTACGCAGGAAAACCAGGACAAAATCTTTGAAGCCTTTACCCAGATCAGTGAGTCCTATGCACGGGGTTATGAAGGAACAGGTCTGGGTTTGGCGATTATACAGTCTTTCTGTCAATTGCTGGGGTACCAGATTTCAGTGCAGAGTCAGCCTCAGCAGGGCAGTGTTTTCAAGCTGCATTTTAAGCCTGATTAAATCAGCGAGGCCATTTCTTGTCTAATCTGCTTGGTTTGATGTCGGAATCCGTTAGAATGGTATAGCCTGAATTTTTGAGGAGTATAAGATGATTACCTTTGGATTAAACTATGATGTAAAAGCCGAACACGTGGATGAATTTGTTGGCATTGCGAAAAAGGCTTTGGAGCTGATCAATACCCTAGAAGGGCATGTGAAGACGGTGCTGTATAGCAATGTTGAAAAGCCCAATTCTTTTATGATTTATTCTGAATGGGAAAGTGATGAGCCTTTCCGTAATTTTATGCGTTCAGATGCTTTCAAACAGGTTCAGACCATGTCGGTGGATATGCTTGAGAACCGCCCCAAACACTCACTTTATGAATCCCGTAAGATGTCCTAACTGATTTGGCTGGGCCCGTTTGGCCTGGGCATGGATTGAGGCTTTGAATGTCTGCATTTTGAAGCGTTTGAAACGGATTAATCGAGCCAAACCTTTAAGTTGCTTTTTTTGTCTTCGATCTCGAAAAGAGTGCCCGGGCAGAACCCTCCTTGAATCGCTTGGGCTTGCAGAGCTGAGAGATCGATCTTTTTTTCGTCAAGCAGGGGTTTGATTTCGTCGGGCACCAATTCAACCAGTTCTGAGGCCATGCAGGCTTGAAATTTCATCAAGACCTTGGTTTCCCCGCCCCGCTTGAGGCGGATGCATAGATTTTGGGCTGCCCCGTCTTTTGTCAGGGTTTCTGTTTTAACGGTTTTCATTTCAGGGCTTTGCGTCATTCGTTTCGGAACCGTTTGTTCAAAGAATGCCTGCCATGAAATTTCAATATCTAAGGCCTTCAGATATTGCAGGAGACCCTGGTAGCTTCTGATAAAAAAGAGCAAGCTGGCAGGGCCTGCAAAACGAAAATTCCAGCGATCGTCGCCTAAAATTTCAGTAACACCTTCGCCCAGTTTCCAGGCTCTCAGATCAAAGGGTTTTGCAGTTAGAAAGGGCGCGAATAAGTGTTTACAAAGCGGTTCTAGCTTAAGACGCATGGGGCCGAGAAAGTCTTCTTTAAAGCCCATTGCGAGAAAATGCTCGAAGATTTGGGACGGATGTGTTGAGCCTTGAATAAACTCCCAGATCAAGATTTGGAAATGTTGAACAAACAGTGGATTCAGTTTTTTTACACAACCAAAATCCAATAGGCCCAGTACGGGTTGCTGATTTTCGAGCCGAAAGCGGTAATTGCCGGGATGTGGGTCACTGTGCAGGCGATGCCATTGAAAGCAGCTGTTTAAAAAGAAGTTGAGAATCTGTTCTGCCAATTGTTTCCGTTGAAGCCCAGACCAGTTTTTGACGTGCTCAAAAGGGTTTCCCTCCAACCAACTCATGGTAAGTATTTGTTGATTGGACAAAGAGGGGATTGAAACAGGCAGTTCATATTCGGGCCGATTTTGGAGCGCTTGATAAAATTCCTGTTGCATTTCAGCTTCGTGAAGATAATCCAGTTCGAGCATGAGCATGTCATGCATTTCCTTTTGATAGGCTTCCAGATCAAACCCTTTTTTCATGCCTCCCACAGGTGCGCTGAGCCATCCCAATGCTTTTAAGTCAGTTTCGAGTATTGTGTGCATACCAGGATATTGCACTTTGACAGCCACTTTCCGGCCATTGTGTAATCTGGCCGCATGTACTTGTCCCAGGGAGGCTGAAATACCAGTAGGATCCAGCCAGGCGAAGAGTTCCTCTGGCTCTTTACCAAAATGAGATTTGATTTCGGCTTTGATTTCTTCGAGCGGGAGTGTCGTGGGGTATTCAGTCAAAGGGGTAAAAGCCTGTTCGGTGGAGGTCAACTCATTCAATGAAAGAATTTGAGCCATTTTTTGAGGCAATCCGTGCAAATGCCCCAAGCGTTCGATCAGATGCTCTCTCATTTTTGCTTCATGCATGCCGTGGCGGCGGGCTTGTAAAAGGACCATATCTTTGGCCAGACCCGTCAATTGCAGAGAGCGTTTCAGGCCTGAAAGATCCATCTTAGCCCTGCTCCTTAGTGTGTAAGTCATATTGAAAATAATGACCATAACAGCCTGCACAGTAAGTGTGTGAGGTTTTTTCAGGCGTTTGGCGAACCCAGTCGCTGACCCAGTCCCAGCGCTCGGTGGCCTGCTGGTTTCGAACCCGTCTGCAGACGGCACATTGGTGCAGAAGGCCGTTCGGATCCCGATACGCCTGGTGCAGGGGGCGATGAGCCTTGTCTTTATGTTTTTGTGATAAATGACTTGAATGGATGAGCAAAAGCCCTTCCCTTTTTCCCAAAGGATAAACAAATTGAATCAATTCTCGGCAGATTTCAGGGCTAGAGCATTCGTAGCTGTGCTGCCAGAGGGTTCCTGATTCAAGGCAGGTCTGATAGTGACTTTGATAAAAGATCTTCAATTCTTTTGGTATGGCCTCAAAAATTGAACGACCCAGCCCCCAGGTTTCAGAAATCTGAGGTTCACCCTTGTTTTCTGCGGCAAATCTGAACCAACCGGGGTTCAGATAGGCCAAGCTGAAATCTGGCCACAGGCCATAGATCGTATTTTCGGTTGTGTTTAAACTCTGTTTCGGATGGAAGCGCAAGAGTCTGGCAAAGTGAGGGTCTAACTTTTCCATGATCGAACCTGAAAAACAAACTTGAATTTTATTGTATCAAAAGGGAAGGTGTAAAAGATACCTCGGATTTTTTATAAAAAATCCGATTGAATCTCTTGCTGTTTTCTTAAACTTAATTTAATATGAATATTACGAACTCCGAGTGAGCTTAAACAAAGCGTCACGCAGGGCCGGGTGTAAGTCCCGGTCGGAAGTCCAAGAAGGAAGGCAGCGTTCAGCCAGCCGATCCGATCTGAAGAGGCAAAGCCTTGAAGCCAGGTTCTCGCAAGGGAATAAGGGCAAGAAGGCAGTCGGGCAGAAGTGCCGGAGAAGCTTCAGACGGGGAGAAATCCTTGAAGGGCCAAATCCAGGAGGGTCAAGTTCTGGTGGCAACACCGGAAACACTGCACGCAGGGTTATAACCCCCTGAAACCGTAAAAACGGTAAGAGGGGCAGGCGCCGGTAACGGTGGTCAATCTGCGGATGGTGAAACACCCTGAAGGAATGAAGTACAGGAGGGGAGCGGGTTTCTGGCAACAGGAACTACGGATCTGGTTCGGGTGAAAAGCCTTGAAGCTGTTAAAACAGCAGGAAGGCCCAGGCAGAAGCGGTCGCAATCGGTTTTGCACAGACGAGCCAGGGGAAAGCCCCTGAAGTACCCAGATGAAAGTCTGGAGGAGGATCGGGATCTTCGGATTCCGATAGTCGTGTCCGGCAGCTCGGGCTGAAAGGCCCGGTGTCAGGTGCGCTGAAGGCGTTTCAAACGTCAGGAGTGCAACCGGGGCGCCTGAGATGGAATGGCCCCGCCGGTCAACGATGAAGACTCCATGAGACTGCTAAGGACGCGGGAAGTTTAAGGTTCGCCGGAGTTCTTCTCTTTTTTTGAACTTTTTAAAGTTTAAAAAAAGGTTATATTTTTGTGTTTTTTTATTTAATTTAACTTCATTTTTCAATCCCGCCCCTCTACAATGAAAGTGGAGACTTTTTATTTAGGGATAAGTGTGTGTTGAAGAAATCCATTTGGACACGTTTGCTGCTTTTGCCGCTTCTGCTGACCGCCTGTCAGTCGCAGTTGCCTACGAGCACGACTGCTTTCCGCACACTGCAAGCCACAGCCACGGCTCCCCCTGAAGCTTTGTTTCAGGAACCTGCGGCAGCCCCTTTCGTTCAGAGAACACGTCAAGGACTACTCTTGGCCTATCAGGGGCTTGAAGCTTCTCGCCGTCAGATTTTTGTACGCCGTTCACACGATGGTAAAAATTGGGCTTCGCCCGTTCAAGTCAGTCAGAACAGTTTGTCTGTTACGCACCCTCAAATCATTGAAGATGCCCAAGGTAAACTCAAACTTTTTTATCACAGCAATGAAAGTGAAGCCTGGCAGCTTTATCTCTCTGAATCCAAAGATGCTCAAACCTGGACACCGCCTCAGCGTGTGGCTTTGCCTGAAGCACAGATTTCTGATTCGGCTTTGCTTTATACCCAGAAAGAATATTTACTTTCTTATCAGGCCTTTGGGGGCGGGATTTTCCTGACCCGTTCTGGGGATGGGCATCAATGGAGTGCTCCTGTCCAGATCAGTGCCAGCGGTGAGGCACCCTCTCTGGTGCGTGATGCCCAGGGGCGTTATGTGCTGGCCTATGAGGGCCCGACAGAGAGTGGCTGGACGATTTATTCCTGCTCTTCACGTGATCTGAAAACCTGGAGTAAGCCTCAGGTCTTGGGTACAGCTCAGCGCTCCCGTTGGGGGCGTCTGGTCAGTGGCGGGCAAGGGGTTGTGCTTGTCTTTTCCGCTCAAGCAGAAAATGGGGCCTGGGAGCTGTACAAACGTCGCTCAACAGATTTGCTGAATTGGAGCGAACCTGAGCAATTGACGCATAACGGATTGCGCAATGTAAATCTTCAGCTCAGTCCAGCCTCTGCTTCTACGGCCTATTTGGCCTGGGAAATGGCACAGCCTGATTCACCTGTTTCTTATTTAAATATTCAACAGCTCAAGTTTTAGCCCTTATCGCTGAAATTTTGGTTCATCATCCCTGACAGATTTTACTTTTACCCATTTAAAAATTAAACGTTGATGGCTTTCTGTTGTTTACTAAATGCTTTTGCCAAAAATAAAGCCCTCTCAAAGTGAGAGGGCCAACCGAGCCAGGGGCACATGGGTAGACGGGAAAAGTTCTTTGTTTACAAAACTTAATCTTTCTACATAAATATTCAACCATGAGAAAGTCTTCTCGTCAAGCCCCTTGCAGACAAATTAAAACACGCCGGAACATATGTTCCGGCGTGTTTTGTATCCTGGGAGGTGTTTTAGGCGAGTTGGCCGAGCGCACCTGCCTGGAGGGCCTCGCGGTTAAAAATCCCGCGATCTGTTACCAGGGCCGTGACCAGTTCCACTGGCGTAACATCAAAGGCAGGGTTATAGACCAAGGCTTCGTGGGGGGCCCAGCAAAGATTTCCCTGCATTTGTATCACTCCCCTTACTTCTTCAGGACTGCGTTGTTCAATTGGAATAGCGCTGCCATCAGGGCAGTTTGGATCGAGGGTTGAATAGGGGGCGACAGGATAGAATTTCAAACCATGATAATGGGCGTTCACGGCGGCGCTGTAGGTGCCTATTTTATTTGCGAAATCACCATTCAAGGCCACACGATCAGCGCCAAGAAAAACCTTGTGTATGGCCCCCTGACGCATCAGCATGGCGGCCATATTGTCGCAGATTAAGGTATAGGGAATTCCCAGTTGACTCAGCTCCCAGGCGGTGAGACGCCCTCCCTGGAGCAGAGGCCGTGTTTCATCCACATAGACATGGATTTGCTTGCCTTGTTCCCAAGCAGTACGGATTACGCCCAAAGCGGTGCCGATACCGGCTGTGGCCAAGCCTCCGCTGTTACAGTGTGTCAGGATCCTGTCTCCGTCTTCAATCAGGGAGGCTCCGGCTTCGCCCATTTTTAAACAGAGCGAAACATCTTCTTCAAAGATTTCAACAGCTTCGCTTTGTAGCTTTTGGGGTTCACTGCAAAGTGGCAGCAAGCGATCAATCGCCCACATCAAATTGACTGCCGTTGGGCGTGTCTGACGCAGTTTAAGCGCCAGGGAACGCAGTTCCGAAGGGTCACGGTGTTTGAGGCTGTAAACAGCCAGTGAGAGCGCTGCAGCGACTCCGATCAGCGGGGCTCCCCGTACTTTTAAGGCCTTGATCGCTGCCAGCATGTGTTCTGGCTCTGTGGCATCCAACCAGATTTCAGCGTGGGGTAAGGCCTGTTGGTCAAGTAAAAATATCCGCTCTTGTTCAAGCTTTAAGCCCAAAGAATGAAGGTTTTTCATGCGGGATGTTTCTCTTTCTTGTTTATAAATAAATATTCATATATTATTAATATCCTGAATCAGAATAGCTTTTCAGGTCCAATTCCCGAAAGATTTCTAATAATTTTTTTAAGTCGGCGGATTCAGGTGGGTTGACGCCACGCCAGAGGGCAAGTTCTGTCGCTGCTGTTACCAAGGGTTTTTCTGGGTAAACATGATCGCGGGCAAAATGGGTAAATTTTAAGATTCTAAACCCATCTAACCAACGAAAAAAACGTTGTCGAAAGACTTTCTCTGAAGTGCTGTTGGCTTGAATTTCATTGAGTTTTTCCTGTGTTTGACGGAGATCCAGCCAGGTTTTCAGGCTTTGGGGCAGGGCAGCAAAGAACGCTTCGATTTTAAGGGGGGTCAACGGATAAAGGCCGTCTAAGGCAAGTACCAGTTGGCGCAAATCTGCAAAGGTTTGAGGATGATATACGGGATACTCTGCTTGCGGGTGAAGCATCCATTCTCCCATGGCCCGGCCTGTCCCAAAGGGAACCCGATTTGAAATCCGGGGCGAGGGGAAAACAGTGGTTTGGTTCAACTGGCTAAAGCCTCCCAAAGGGATCAGCTTGTGCAAAAAATAGAAGTCTTCGCCAGCTTTTCGCCTGTTCATACCGCCTTGGGCCTGGTAAACACCGGCTCTTACGGCCATGCTTGAGCCGATGGTATGAAAAGCATGGGGAAGCTGAGCATAACGTAAGCCTTGAATATAATAGCGCAGATAAAGCTCATAGCGCAGAATGCCCTTGTAAAGGGCTTCGGGCAAATGACCGCTTAAGGGATGGGCGAAGTTGAGTGAACAGGCGGGAGATTTGGGAAATGTTTCAAAAAAATGCTGTTCTAAGGCCTCTAAATAATTGGGAGCTACGCTACAATCTGCATCCAGGCAGACAATCACGCCTTCAGGACAGCCGAATGACTGAAAGCGTTCAGCCGCCAGATCCATGCCGATTCTGCGGGCCAATCCTACGCCCGCATGTTTGGGGGGAAGATCGTGGGCATTGATAACGATGATTTCGAACTCGGGGCGTTTTGTTTGTTTCCAGGTTTCAATGGCTTGCTGGCTTTCGATGTGTCGGGCTTGAATTTCTGGGAGGGCATTTGCTGCGGCGTTCAATACCCAAATCACCTCTACGGCACTGTCGATAGGCGTATTGCGACTCAGACTTTCAAGCGTTGAAATTACGTCGGGTTCATTGTGGCTGGGGATGACGATACTCAACCTCAGTTCAGGTGCTGGTTTCGGAATTGGGGCTGTCAGCCAGTCAGAATTCAGGGGCATCCGGTCTATCTTTCCTGTTTGCGATATAATGAAGGCAGAAATTAGCATAGCACACGGGGCGAATCTGCTCTGTGAAGGACCTTTTCATGACACAGAATACCATTGATAAAACACACGAAAAAATTGATTTTGAACTGAAATGCCCTACCGATCCCGGTTGGGCCCAGGTGGTGGTAGATCAATTTGACCCCTTTTTACAGGATCATGCCAATTGTGAGCGCAAGGCATCAGCTTTGGCCATGAGCCTGATTATGAAATATTCTGATAAGCTTGAAATTATTCCCCATATGATTCGTTTGGCACAGGAAGAACTTGAGCATTTTCGCCAAGTCTATGCTCTGATGGAAGAGCGGGGGATCCGCATGGGCAAAGAGATCAAAGATCCTTATGTCAATCAGCTTTTAGAGGCTTGCCGTACAACGCCCGAAGAGCGTTTTCTGGATCGTATGCTGATCTCTTCGATTATTGAAGCCCGTGGCGCCGAGCGTTTTGCTTTGGTTTCAGAGGCCTTACCGGATGAGCGTTTAAAGGCTTTTTATCACCGTTTATGGGCCAGTGAACTGAAACACGGGCATTTGTTTGTCAATCTGATGCTCAACTATTTCCCGCGCGAAGTGATTGAAAAACGTCTGGATCAATTGTTGGAAGTGGAAGCCGGTATTATTCCCGGGCTTGAATGGCGCCCTTCGTTGCATTAACCACAGAAAGGTTTTGAACCATGTCTCACTATGATTTCAATCATTTTGTCCGCGAATTGGAAGCACATTTGCCAGCCGCTCATCGCCAGGAGCAGTCTGTTCAGATTGTCGCGGGGGCCATGCAGAAATTGCTCAGCAATGAGCATTTGCTGAGCTCTGAGTTTATTCAGTCTCTGCAGTTGGGGCAAACCGATGGGCAGGTTTATCACAGCCCGAACCTGGATTTTGTCGTGCAGGTTTTTGGCTGGCCCGTTGGGGTTGAAACGCCGATCCATGACCACGAGACCTGGGGGGTGATGGGGATTTACGCCCAGCAATTGGAAATTCGGGAGTATGATTTGGTGCCCACAGCCCAGGTCGGAAGCTTTGATTTACGGCAAAAAGCGCATTACCGCGCGGGTCGGGGAGCCATTTCTTATCTTCTCTCGCCTCAGGATGAAATTCACCATATCTCAAATCCTGGACCCGATTATGCGATCAGTATTCATATCTATGGCAACCCGATTCGGGGCTACCATCAGTTTGATCCAGAAGCCGGTCAAATCAAGCGTGTAGAGGCCTGAAAAAAGTTTTTATGTATTTTAAGTGACAAATAAAAGAAATAATTTTGTAAAATAACTATGTTATTGTAGTAATTACATCAGAAAGCCGTTTACGGTTCACTGGTGAGCCCATCAAAACTCTAGCTTAGCAGCCCTGCAAAGGGCTTTTTTGTTTTTTGTTTTTTAGTTAGAGCTTTAAAGTCAATGTCACAGGACAGTGATCTGAACCGGGAACTTGATCGAGAATCTCGGCTTTTGAAACCCAGGGCAGCAGATTTTGACTGACAAAAAAATAATCAATTCTCCAACCGATATTCCGTTCGCGGGCATTGACCCTGTAAGACCACCAACTGTAGCGATCTCGGGCATCAGGGTTTAACTGGCGAAAAGTATCCACATACCCCTCCTCAATATAACGATCCAGCATGGCCCTTTCTTCTGGTAAAAATCCTGAGGTATCCTGGTTGGTTTTTGGATTTTTGAGGTCGATTTCCTGGTGGGCGGTATTCCAATCCCCCGTAATAATCACTTTTCTACCCTGTGCAACTTCGCGATTCAGCTCTTCCAAGAGGGCTTCATAAAAATCAAGTTTATAGCGCACCCGGCCATGATCGCGTTGTCCGTTTGGAAAATAAATATTATAGAGTAAAAAATCCTCATGATCGCTGACCACGACTCTGCCTTCACGATCAAAACGTTCAATTCCCAAGCCCATTTTGACAGCTTTGGGTTCTTTTCGGGCAAAGGTGGCGACGCCACTGTAGCCTTTTTTCTCTGCCTTGGCCCAGTAGGTATGGTAGCCGTGTCCGCTCAGCAACTCCTCAGAGAGTTGGTCGGGCCAGGCTTTGGTTTCCTGTAAACAGAGCAGATCAGGTTGGGCGGTTTCTAACCACTCTAAAAATCCTTTGCGTTCGACAGAGCGGATTCCATTGACATTCCATGAGATCAGATACATTGCTTTGTTTTCCATTGCATACAGTGATAGAAGGGAATTCTATCACTGAAAACAGGCTTGCAGATCGTTAGAGTGGATCCTGATCGCTATGAATGTGGAGAAGGTTTTCATGAAAGAATACTCCAGTGATATGATTGCCAGTCAGATTGGCGTTCCTCAGCAGGCTGTTGAGTCTTGGGCTGAGGAGTTTCGGATTCCCTTTCAACAGCGGGGAGTCAGCCGCAATTTTGAGCAAGAAGCGTTCGATGTACTCAAAACAATTAAGAATTTGAAAGATTGTAATCGTGGCTTTGATACCATTCGTCAAAAAATAGAAGTGACGCATCCCGCTGTTTGGGACGGCCCTCCTGCTTCAGGATTGCCCTCTGCCCAGGCCCTTGAAAAATTGATTGGCGAGACCGTGGAGCGCTGCCTGGATCAGAAATGGGAGCAGCTCATGGGGCAGATTGGGAATTTGAATGATTTGGCTGAAAAATTTGCGCAGGCCAGTTATACGATTGGGCAAATGACAGAGCAGGCCCGTGCTCTTGAGGAAATCAACAGCCGTTTGCGTGCCCAGCTTAAAATTCTGCCTTCGCCCGATGAATGGACTGAATTGCAGGAGCGTGAAAAACTGTATAAAAAACTGCTCTATGATCTGCACAGTCGGGTGCAACGCCTGGAATATGGCGATCAGGTAGTGGAAACGCCTTTGGCGGTAGAAGGATTGCCTGTGATCGGGGCTGAGGTGATGGAGCGCGATACTTTGATTTAAATTATTTTACTTTTTTGTAAAATAGTGCTATGCTGCTTCTGATCTTCCATCAGGAGCTTTTTATGAAACGACTTTCAGCCTGTGTTTTTAGCCTCTGCTCAGTTTTTTTCTTGGCTGCTTGTAGCCCCTCGCTCTCTGAACCACCGGTCATGTCCCTGCGCTCTCAGGAGCAGATCCAGGCGGATCAAAAGGAAAGTATGGCCAAATCCAGTTTTAATTCCGCTGACCTCAGTGGCTGCTGGCAAGCGCGCCAGATCTTTCCTCCCCAGGGAGGGCCTGGGCCTGGCTTCATGCTGCGTAAGCTTTCAGAGAATGAATATGAGGTGGAATCTGGGGCAGATCAAGAGGCCCGTTTAAAAATCAAGGCCCAGCAAGTAGAACTCGTCCGTTCTGATGGCACTGTTGAGAAAGCTGAGACCCGCTTTGAAACCTTTCCCTATCAGATTGTGTTTGAAGCCGCAGCTCCTGTACCGGGGGGCTGGAACGAGGGCAATCGCCAAGGCTGGGAGTGGCTGGGCAAAACCTGTTCTTAAAAGATCGGATGCAGGTTGTGGTTTGACCATTCCAAGACCACAGGAGGGTGTTGGGGGCGATAATGCCGATCCAGGGACGAAGCATTGATATACAGTGTTTCAGCGTGTTTCAGAACCCCATAGCTCTCATGAATATGGCCAAAGACCACAGCTTTGGGGCGAATCTGCGCCAAAGCCTGATTTAAATCCTTGCAGCCTACCGATTGTCCGAGCCAGGTTTTATCCAGAATACCAGCAGGCGGGCCATGCACCAGCACGAGATCTGTAGCGTGTGGAATTTGCTGCCAATGCCTGCGAATTTCTTCGCCGCGCGAACGGTTAAAGGCCCAGTCAAAAAAACGGGGAGAGACTGGGCTGCCCCAGATTTTGAGCCCGTCTATTTCTACACCACTGTCTTCGAGATACAGGGCGGCATTGAGTAACTTGCGGGCTTGTTCGGGAGCCTGTTCAAAGAGAAAATCATGGTTTCCGGCGATCACAATTTTATGTGGGTGGGGCAGCGTCTTGAGCCAGGCGTTGAAGTCTTCGATTTCAGAGGGTTTGCCTCGTTTTGAAAAATCTCCTGCATGCAATAACAGATCACCTTCTGGAATTGTGAGTTCTGCATGGCGGCCATGGGTGTCTGAAATGCAGACCAGACGCATGTTTAAACTTCCTCTGGAGGGGGTGGGCTTTCGACGCTTGGCGTTTTCGAAGCCTTGCGCAGTACCTTAATCGGCTTGGGTTGAAACTTGGGTTTGGCCTTTTCTGCTTTTGGGTTTGGTTTTTCGACTTTTTCAGCTGGCGGAGGGGGGATCTGCGCAAATTGTTCGGGCTTGGGAGTTGGAATGGGCAGAAATTCTTCTTCAGGAAAATCAGGCAAGGCCCCAGGTGCGTTTTCTAGAACCTCAGAATCCGAAGCCTTTGTTTCCTGTTCTGTAGAAAGCGAGCGCAGGCCCAGAGCGGTTGCCAGATTGGGCGTTTCGGGTTCTGCGACAGGCGGCAGGGGAGGGGGAGCCGGGGGCAGATTTTTGGTGTTGCGCTCAGGCAGTTTATCGCCCTTGCGAAGTTTTTCAAGGCGCTCCATGCGATCATGCTGTTCTCGCACCCAACTGGTACGCCCATCGAGATAGGTCAAATAATTCACAAATTCTTCTTTGCGCCGTTCCTGAACATTGAAGGCTTGTTGGTAAATTAAGAGATCCTTGTGCAGAAAACGGCCCAGAGATTCTCCTCGGGAACAGTCAAAATGGGTGGGTTTGTCTTTCTCTTTTTCGTCTTCATATTTGAAAAAAGGACGTACATTTTTCATTTCATAGCGCTCTTTGAGAAATTCGTAGAGATGCTCCATGCTTTTGCCTGTGACATAGGCGTGGTGATGGGAAATATTTGAAAAAGCGATATAGCCAAAGAATAGACCCGGAAACAGCCCCCACCATTTCCAGAACCACCAGGCACCAAAGCTCATCGCCGTTAAAATGCCCAGCCCGCCGACCAGCGCATTCATGGCCGCTTGATGATAACCCAAGACCAGGCCATGTATTTTTTGAATCTGCTCAGATTTTTCCTGGTATTCAATGATTTTGGGATGGGTCTGTTGGAGCTGACGTTCCACCAGTTTGCGTTTTTCTTCATTGTCCTGAAGCAGGCTGGAAAAATACCCCTTGTATTTATTGAACATTTTCAGGCGAACCTGGCGCACGTCATCTGCCAATTGCAAGAGACCCGGATAATCCAATTCATCGCGGTTACGCAGCATCAGCATCTCGCGGGTGTGGCGGTCAGCGATTAAAACATCGGCCAGCTCTTTTTCTTCTTCCCAGTTGCTGAGCAGATCAGTTGCTTCATTGAGCACTTTTAGTTCAAACATGACTTCTTGAACGGCAGTGATGCGCAGTCGCGATTGCAGTTCTTTGACCTCAGAGCGGATATGATTCAGGCTGCGATCACTGTCAAGCTCATGAAAGCGTTTGGGCTCTTTTATCACCATGCGCTGAAGCTGTTCCAGACGCAAAATAATATGCTGGGTCTGGCTGATCTCTCGAATATTGACAGGAAGTTTTTCCAGGGCTGTTTTTTCGTTTTGCTCACTCATGGCCTTTTTCCCTGAACCTATTGTAACCCAGAGCGTTCCTCTCGGGATGCGCGTCTGTGCTGTTGGGCTGTTCCATTTTCAAGTTTACCCGCAGGATTGTGGTGAAAATTTCTTGACAGATATCAAGGCAATTTGGCTTGTAAATCAAGGTTTTGTTGGTTTTATCGTATTAGCATAAAAGTTACGCTAAACTGCTTTTGAGCCCTTCGAGGGTAAGGCAGATTTGCTTTTCTTTTTTGAGCTTTACAGACAGAATCATTACGTGGTGGGGGTATTCTTGTGAGAAAGTACAATCAACAGGCAGAGAGACCTTTTCTTGTCTTTTCGACGATACTCTTGGCTGGTTGGGTGGCGTTGATGCCCTTTTCTGCTCTTGCCCAAACACCGAACCCACTGCCTGAAACAGAGCATTATACCCGCAAGCATATTTCTTTTTTTCTTGAAGAACCTGATTTTCCTTTGAATCAGGTGGTTGTGGATAAGTTCAGAGCGCAAATGATTCGCTTTGATTACCATTTGATCAGTTCTCAGGTGGGAGGCGATTTGCTGCGCTTTTTAAGCCAGGTGCAGCGTCACCAGCGCGAAAAGGCTGGTGAGCTTGCCGCTTCAAATCGAAAGCAGTTCAGTTCTCCAGAGCAGGGAGAATTGAGATTGGGTGAGAAGGTCGTGACCTGGTCTGAAACCCAACAGATTGCCCAAGCTGCTTTTGTGTTTGGAACCCACTGGGATTTCTCCCCGGTTTACCTCAAAGGGCCGACCATGCATGTGATTCAAGAAAATGAAAAGGGTGAATTTAAGCACCCCGATTTACCAGCGGATGCCTATACCCGAATTCGGACAGTCAAAAAGAAAAAATACAATCAAAAAACAAAAAAAGAAGAAGACATTGAGGTCCGTGAGTTTCTCTATTGGGAAGTAGGAGCCGGTACTGATCTTTCTTTCTTGCTGCGGATTTTCAGATTGGCCACAGAACCTGAGCAGTATCTGCAGTGGTCAAATGGTTGGTATATTGGCAATAACTATGTGGTTACCCGCGAGGATATGGCTGCGGCCCGTAAATTGGCTCCCAAACCCCGTCAGTTTGACCCGGAGTTGAGTTCAGATCAAAATTATCTGCTTAAAATCCGTCGTTTTCAGGCCATGCTGGAAGTGGTGCCTGCCGATCGCTATATGGATCAGGCCGTGCGTGAACTGCGTTTTTCAAATGCTTGGTTTGGGGCTTTGAGTTCGGTTTTGAAACAGGATGAGGCCTTTAAGTTAAAATCTGAAGTGGTTGAACTGTTTAAACCTCAGGACCGTGCTCAAGCCAGTTTTGGTGAAAAGGAATCGGCTGCTTCACTGGGGGTGAAAACCCGAGATTGGCTGGAACAGGTCGAGTGGGTTGAAGAGCAGGGATACCGATCGAAAAAAAGTTTGGGTCTGGTGCGCATCAGGGGGTTTTATCAGGATGATTTTCTGGTTCAGCCCATGTTCTTGGCGCGGGATCTGGAATTGGGAGATCGGCTGGACGAATATCCTTCTAAAAATTGGCAGATCAATTTTGCGGGGGGCTATTATAGCTTTCCAGGGCAATTATCAGGAGCGAGTTTAAATCTGGATTTAAGCTGGGCAACAGGCACACTGACGCCCTTCCAATTTCAGCAAAGAATTCAGGAGAAGCTGGCCCTTCATCCAGAAAAGTCTGAACGGGATCTGGCGCTAGAAGAGAGCTTGGCATGGGATTGGGATTATTTTGGCGGGGTAACTCTGCCCTTGGATTTTAAAACCTACGGAGTGAGTCAAAAAATATTTTTTGATCTGCATGCCGGTTTGCTTTGGCGTAAATATGAAAGGCAATGGCATTACAGTTGGGGGGTGGCCCCCATGCTGGTGATCAGCAGTCAAAAGAATGAAAACAGTTCTTCGGATGCATCCAGTGACACTTCAGGTTCAGAACGCAATACCCTGCCAGAGGCCTTTGGTTTAAAAATTCTCGCTGGAGCGGGCTATGCTTTTAGCCGGAATTTTGGCTTGGAAACACAGGGCGGATTGATGTTTGCGCTTCCCTATGGGGTGGGTTGGCAGGCCCAGTTGCAGCTGCTTTTCTAAAAATTTTTTAAAAAATTTCCCAGCCCTCTTTATACGCGAGCATACAAATGCTATAATTGTGTATACGGTTTGTATAACCCTCTGGTTTGTGCATTCAGTGGATTTGATAGCCTGATTTGAAGGGCAAAAATACATCTCAGATCACACCTGAATGTTAACAGGGCGTTAATCGACAAGCGCTGGGCAGCCTCCTATACTGCTTTTAAATCTGAAACTAAAAAGGAACCTGAAAACATGAGTCAAAAATTAACTGTCTCTGATGAAAAACGCAAAGCCCTTGATCTGGCCCTCTCCAATATTGAAAAATCCTATGGCAAGGGTTCGATTATGCGTTTGGGTGAAAAACCCAATACCCGTGTAGATGCTATTTCAACCGGAGCCCTGGCTTTGGATGTGGCACTGGGTGTCGGGGGCCTGCCCCGTGGCCGTGTGGTTGAGGTTTTTGGCCAGGAATCAGGCGGTAAAACGACGATTGCCCTGCATGCGGTTGCGGAAGCCCAACGCCAAGGCGGGATTGCTGCTTTTATTGACGTAGAACATGCGCTTGACCCTGAATACGCCAAGGCGATTGGTGTGGATATTGATGCCCTGCTGGTTTCTCAGCCCAGTACCGGTGAAGAAGCACTTGAAATTACAGAACAATTGATCCGCAGTGGCGCAGTCGATATTATCGTGGTGGATTCAGTCGCCGCTCTGGTTCCCAAAAGTGAAATTGAAGGCGAAATGGGCGATGCCCATGTGGGTCTGCAAGCCCGTTTGATGTCCCAAGCTTTGCGTAAACTGACCCCGGTTACGGCCCGTTCCAATACTGTCGTGGTTTTTGTGAATCAATTGCGTGAAAAAGTCGGCGTGATGTTTGGAAATCCTGAAACCACGCCGGGTGGCCGTGCCCTGCGCTTCTATTCTTCTCTGCGTTTAGAGGTTCGTCGTGCTGAATCTGTGAAGCGTGAAGGCGAAATGGTGGGCAATAACGTCAAGATCAAAGTAGTGAAAAACAAAGTGGCTCCGCCCTTTAAAACTGCTGAAGTGGATATGGTCTATGGCAAAGGTATTTCCCGTGAAGGATGTGTTCTGGATTTGGCCGAACAGCTGGATATTATCCAAAAGAGTGGTTCCTGGTATTCCTATCAAGGCGAAAAAATTGGCCAAGGCCGTGAACGCGCCAAAGAATATCTGATGGAACACCCCCATACGGCGCTTGAGATTGAAAACAAGGTACGTATCCACCACAATTTGCCTTCCCGTGTGGATAAGGCTTTGGGCGCGCCTCCTGCACCTGCCGCTCCTGCGAAGGGCGCCAAAGAGGGAGCCAAAGAGGCTGCTGAAGAGTTGGTCAAGGCCTAATCTCAGCACTCTGTTCTGATTTGTTTTTGTGAATCCATCGTCTCCGGGGGCAAAGCCCCCGGTTTTCTTTTGGTTGGTTTTTAAAGAACGTCTGAGAGCATGTTCTGTGAATTTCCATCCCCTGGAGAACCCTCTGCCTGTATCGGAATAGAGAGTATCACATCTGGGTTTCTAAGATTCTGCTGAGCTTTTGCAATCCGCTCAGCAGATTTTGCATTTCGGCTTCTCCCATTTGAAGCGCCAATTGGGCTTCCATTGTTTTTAAAATTTTCAGCCCATGCAGCAATGATTTTTTGCCCTGTGGGCTGAAGCAGACCCGCTTTGCGCGCCGATCATGGGGATCGGCTTGCAGTTCAACCATACCCAGACTTTCCATTTCATGCACCAATTGACTCACCGCTTGCTTGCTGCTTCCCAGACGCTGCGCCAGATCGGTGATGCGGGTTCCTTCCAGATCAAGATAGGGCAAGAGGCGGGTATGGGCTTCGCGCAGGAGGGGGGCTTGCTGTGTTTGAATTTGAGTCAGTGCCAGGGTATTCCAGAGCCGGGCGGATTTAAACAGCAATTGGGCGACACTTTCACTTTTCGCCTTTTCAAGCACCAAGGCAAATTCATCGGCTATCATTTAGTAAACTTTCTTGACTAATTTATCTTTTTCTTGCAAAATAAATAGTAAACTTACTTGACTAAATGAGCAAGCGAAAGGTCTGGTTAGGCATGAAACTGAATCCCATTGCTGAAAATATCTGGGTGATTGAACATCCTTTTGAAGTGATGAAGGTCAAAATGGGAACCCGCACCACCGTGGTGCGTTTAAGCAATGGCGGGCTTTGGCTGCTCTCGCCAGGCTCAGGCTTGGGAGCACTTCAAGCGGAATTAGAAGCTTTGGGGCCCGTCGAAGCCTTGGTGGCTCCCAATACCATGCACCATTTGTTTTTACCGGAGGCGGCCCGGCTCTTTCCTGAAGCCAAAGTCTATGGGCCGACAGGTTTAAAACGCAAACAGCCCAGCTTGGCGATTGAAAGTTTGCAGCCAGAAGCACCGGCACTTTGGGCTGAAGATATTCAGCAACTGCGTTTGGAAGGGCTCAGTTTTTTGCAGGAAACCGTCTTTTTTCATGTCTCCAGCAAAACCTTGATCCTGACAGATTTGGCCTTTAATTTGCAGCACAGTGAGCATGCCTGGAGCCGTTTGTTTCTTCGTTTGAATGATGCTTACGGCAAATTTGGCCCCAGTCGGATGTTGCGAAAAATGGCACTCAAAGATCCCGTCGCACTGGGGCAGTCTCTGGAGCAGGTTTTACAATGGGATTTTGAAACGATTGTGATGGCCCACGGAGAATTGGTGCAAAACCAGGCGAAAAAACGGATGCAAGATGCGTTTTCGCGCTTGGAAATCTTAAAGAGCTGAGCTTATTGCTTGATTTGCAGCCGCATAATCGCCATACATTCCTGTTGGAGTTCTTCAGGTGTGCCACGATCGCCTGTGATAACGACGATCTCTGAGACGGATTTGCTGCTGATCAGATAGTTGAAGCGAACCTGTCGTTTGAAGGCTTTTTCGCCGCGCAAGAGCTGGTAATCCACACTGATACGCATATAGGGTTGGCTGCCGGTATATTGGATATTCAAATTTTGAATGGAAGTGAACTGAAAGCCTGACGGTGTAGTTTGGGCGGCACTCATCTGTCTCAGGGGAGTGGGAGCCAAGGCCTGCTGGAGGGGGGCCGTATTGCAGGCGGTTAGGGTCAATAGGGCTAAAAAGGGTGTTAAAAATTTCATAGACAGAGAGCTCTCCTACGCAAATTAGATAGTTTTCTTATCGCCGCTCAAAGCACCAAACAAGGTTATATAAGCATTAAGTTTTTAATAAACTTCAAGGGTGTAGATCGTTTCGATTTGCTTTCAAGCTCAGGCGTTGTTACTTTTCATTGGATTCTGAACTTGAAAGATCTTCTAATGGAATTTCCTTTATGCTATATGCAGATGTATCAATCGACCCATTCAAGTATGGACTGGGCAAAAGCAAATGGCTGATTACATTTCTTTCGCTTCAGGCTTTGACTCAGCACTTGTTTGAACAGGGGCAATTGGTTGTGACTTATTCCTGAATGATATTGTGACCCGTGACAAAATAGCGGTCATAAAATGGTTCTGTGTATTTTAGCGAGGATGAATGATGACTTGGCCCCCCGAAGTGCATTTGGAGAATTCACTTGATCAGCAGGTGTATCAGGCCCTGCTTGAGGGAAATATTGCTGAGATTGTGAATTTAGATAAGCAGGGGATTGATTGGAAAAAGCTTGTATTTCCGCCTCTCTATATATCAAAGATTCACCGTCAAACCCCAATTGGTGATTGGTTAGCTTCTTTTTTTTCTAGCCGATTTCCTGAGTCAGATCCCAAAACTAAAGTTTATTCTTATAAATTTTTCTATAATTTTTCTGACTTCTGTCTTCTTGATAAAGCATGTGATGAAAATGACAGTAAACTTTTACAAGAATATTTTTGTCTAAACTCTCAATGGCATAAGGTATATTTTGATCCAATATACTATGCTATTCTCTTTAATCATTTTGAAATTGCAGATGGACTGATCAATCATGGAACAAATGTGAAGAGATGGCCTCGTTTACTTTGGGAATTATTTATGCGTGAATATGATCGCTTTTGTGATGATGACTATCATTGTGGTTTTTTATCTCCGCGGAAAGAGAGTGTACTCTATACGATTAAGGCTGGTGCTGAATTAAATTATTATGATTCTTCAACCAGTTATTTTAGAAAAACAGGAACAGGCACAGTTTTGGATTTCGCCCGTGAAATTGAGTTTGAACCCATCGTCACGGCCTTGCTTGAGGCTGGGGCCAAGACCGTGGCAGAGCTCATGCAAGAGCAGTTGTACTGCCCCCTGCCCTTTGACCCAGCCACAGCACAGGGCATTCCCTTTGCGGGATAGTTTAAAGGGCTGCGACCTCTGCTTCGCTTAACCCCGTGTACTTGCAGATACTGGCCACAGGCATTCCATCAGCTTTCATCTGGCGGGCAGTTTCAAGTTTACCTTCAAGTTTGCCTTGTTGTTTCCGTTCAGCCAGCTCCTGCTCAAGATCGGGTTTGACCAACTCCAGCATGGTTTTTCTCAGTTCCTGACGTTCTGCAGCCAATCCCATCTTTTTAAGTACCTCCTGAGAATCCAAAGGGTGAATCAGTTCCATGATGGTGAGCATGGCTTCCAGCCAGCTTTGTCTCTGTTCTGATTCTAACACGGCCTGAAAGATTTGCTGTAAAGGTTCACCCGATTTAATAAACAGTTTGAGCTGACTATATGGTAACTCTAATGGTAAGCGATTATACGCCACCAGATAGAGGGGGAAAAGCGTTTTGGCCTGCCAGAATCCGGGTAGAATTTCGGTGATGGCTATCTGGTAATGGGCCAAAGCCTGTTCAAGCGTGGGGGTTAAACTCGGAACTACTAACCAAGAGCTGAGATGGGCCTCGTAGCCAATTTTGAATTTGACCCGATAAAGCAGGGTATAGGCCAAAAGGACTTCAAAATCTCCAGGTTTCAGTGGGTCTGCAATTGATTTGAATTCAAGCAGATTCTGATCGGTTAAATATTTCCAGAGGGGGTGAGTTTGCCATTCTCCCTGCTGATCCTGAGGGGAGATGATCACCAAGTCCGCCTTGAGGGGGAGCTTGCCCAGCTTGGGATCTTCAATTACTTCCAACCCAAGCGTACCCAGAGTTTCACGCATCAATTGTTTGAATGCGTCATCCCAGGGAATATGTTCGGCTTTGGTGTCTGTCATGGCTGTATTTTAGCAGATTCACCCCTGTGCTACGGAGCTGTTTCAAACCCGTTTGCTTGCGTCTTTTCAGGGTTTTTAAGGATGCAAATAGTTCCGTGCTGCTTTGACACTCAAACGTTCCTGGCTTTCTACACACCAGGTGCTGAGCCGACTGCCATAAACACAGGCCGTATCGATTTGCAGGCATTGGGCCTGTTTCCAGCGTTTCAGACGCGAGACGGGGGTATGCCCTGAAACATGCAAACGGTTTTTGCTATCGGGGGAGACACGGGGTGGCGTGCGGTTCCAGATCAGCGAATGGCTGTGCTGTAAAAAGGCTTGGGCGGCGCCAGCGTGTTTATCGCGAAGAGGGCCCAGTTCCTGAATCAGTTTGAGATCCTGGGGGCGGGCCAAGGCGTGGGTCACAATCACCTCTTCGTTTTCCCAAACATAGGGCAAATGCAGTAAAAACTGCAGGGTTTCAGGGGGAATCAGCCAGGTACCGGGTTGGTGAGGGTCGCAGCCATAACTGCTGAGGGTTTGGTAGCCTCCCTGGCTGAGCCAGAGGCTGCGGGCAAACACGCGGTAGTCTTCCCAGGGCAACCAACGGCTGAAGCCCTCCTTGGCTTCCCAGGTTTTGCGGTAATTGTTCAACCAGGCCGGCCAACCTGTGCTGTCAAAATTCCAGGGAGCCCATTCCCACAGGCATTCCAGCATCATCAGCTCATGGTTGCCCATGACCACGGCATGGGTGCCCGCCCGGACACCCGCCCCAAAATGGGCAACAACCTTGGCCGAGTCGGGGCCACGATCAATCAGGTCTCCGACCGAAACAATCAAGGGGCTTTGCCCGCGGTGGGCAGCCTGTTTGTAAATCTTTTCTTCCAGGCTGAGCCATTCCTGGTAACAGCCATGGATATCCCCCACCAGATAGGTGGCTTGTGGTTTTTTGCTCATCGTATCTGTACCGTGCGTAGAAAGTTTTCCATTTCCCGAACTGCCAAGGCTTCTTCAAAGATCAGCCCCGATTTTTGCAGAATTTTTTCACGTAAGGCTTGATTGTATTCAGCATCTGTAGCAATTTTGACCGCCGTTGCAATATACGCTTCGGGGCTTGAAACGATGCACTCTGTGATGCCCATCTTGAGATAACAGGCCTGGGTGATGCGCCCGTGGAGTCTTTCACCTGGCAAGGTCACCACAGGCAAGCCCAAAGCCAGGGCTTCATAGCTGGTGGTGCCGCCCCCAAAGTAGAGTGGATCGAGCATTACCTCTCCAAGCAACAGCAGGCTGAGAAAATCGGCGGGATTGAGTTTGGGCAAAAACCAGATCCGAGGAAGCTGTTCGGGCATTTCGGCTTCAAACCTGAGCAAAAGCGCATCGCGATTGGCAGGCAGATCGGGGTTGGTTACCAGCACCAGCTGTCCTTCAGGATCCTGTTTGAGAATGCCTGCCAAAATGGCGTCAAAATCAGGTTGCAGTTTGCTCATGACATGGGGGCAGAGGTAGAGGCGCCCTTCTGCTGGCAGGCCATAGTCAGAGCGTGGCCAAGGGGTGGGCTTTTCGGGGCGTGCGAAAAAGGTGGGGATGGTTTGATTCAGCACCAGTTGTTCGGAATACAAATCCTGTGGGTTTTCGGCTCTTTCCAGCAGATGACTGGAAAGAAAATAGTCCATATGCGGTTGGCCCGTGGTGCCCGAACTGAGCCAGGAAGTGACCTGAATGGGGGCCAGCCGATAGGCGGCCAGAAGGGTCTGGTTCATATGCGTGGTATTGGGCTCTGAGAAAAAGAGAATATCCAGATCGGCCTCCAGAATTTGCTGAAGGGCTTCAGGCACCTGATTGGAGAGCAGAATTTGTTCAAAGTCGCGTGTTTGCAGCATGGGGGAGAAATAGGCAGAGCCATATTCGCTCATGAAAATAAAGATCTCAAGCTCGGGGTCGGAGAGGCGTTGCAGAATGCCGATTAAAAATTTATGCACAGCGCCTGATTCGTATAAGACAAAGCCTACCCGGCGTTTGTCTGGGCGCAGGCTTTGGCGGGGCTGGCCTGGAAGGGGGGGCAGGCATTTTTGCAATAAACGCGCCAATTGCTCTCGAGGCACACGGGGGTCATGCGCCGTATAGGCCAGTTGTAGCAGGGCATGCCAGCTCAGAAAATAGCTTTCGGCATTGCTGAAATCTTCGTGAATTTTGTTTTCGGCTAAAAAGTGGGGATCGGCTTCAAAGGTCTGCAGGCTGTGCTTGAGTTTTTCGATCTGGGCTTCCTGGCTGGCCTTGTCTTTGGGAAAGAGGGACAGCAGTAGGGCCTCTTTCAGTTGCCAGGCTTCCCGGTCGGGCAGCTCAGGATCTTCAAGGGCCATCTGGTAGCATTTTTGTGCTTCGTCAGTATCGTCAATGCCCTCCATCAGACGCCCCACCTGACAGGCGATCTGGCTGCGCAAATGGGGATAGCTCGTTGCGATCTCGATCAGAAAGGCCATCATTTTATGGGGGTCTTGCCCAATCTTCAGGTGCAGCCAGGGCATCAGGGCCTGGGTGTTTTCGGGGTCAATTTCAAGTGCTTTTGAGTAGTATTGGCTGGCCTTGAGGGGCTGTTGCAAATAGGTCATCAATTCACCCAATTGGGTATAAACATCGGCACGGTCGGGCTGAAACTGAACAAATTTCAGAAAACTCTGCGAAGCCTGGGCAAATTGTCCCAGTTCTTTTTGCAGCATGCCTGCACAGTAATAGGCCTCGGCATATTGCATATCCAATTGTTGTGTTTTGCGATAATAGTGCAGGGCTTCTTCAAAGGCACCATAATAGCTTTGGTAAATTTGCCCCAGTTGAAAATAGGCGGCAGCAAACAGGGGATTGTGGTCAAGCACTTCTTTGAAGCAGAGAATGGCTTGTTCAGGTTCATGTTGGGCTTTATGAAGCAACCCCAGTTGATAACGGGCCTCACTGAAATCGGGAGCCAATTCCAGTGCCATTTGGTAGTGCAGTGCAGCCAGCCCCCATTGCCCTTCGGCATGGAGCTGCTGGGCTTCTTCAAAATGTTCGAGTTCTTCTTGCACGCGTTTTCTGCTTCCCCTGGCTTTCTCAATAATTATAACAGGGCTGGCTGCAAACGCTGTGATACTCCCAAGGCCTATTTGGGCAATGTGCTCCTGTGGGCACCCTGTCCCGGAATGGCTATTTCCAGAGTGTTTTTTTCGGGCTGCGGGGATTTGGATTCAGGCCCGCAGACTGACCGAACTTAAGAATTCGCAGAGTTCGCTGACAGCTGCCTGATCTTCAAACAGTTGATCGGCCTGGGCCAGAATTTCAGCGCGAATCTCGGCATTGCGTTTTTTATCCGAGGCAATGGCAAGGGCTTTTTGTACGTAATCCTGGCGATCTTTGGCAATGCAGGCTTCCAGGCCCATTTTGCGGTAGCATCCCAGGGTCACGCGCCCATGCAGGCGCTCAGGGTCGGGCAGGGTGATCATGGGAATTCCACTTCCCAGGGCTTCATAACTGGTGGTTCCCCCCCCGAAATAGAGCGGATCCAGACTGACATCCCCGATTTCAAGCAGATTCAGATATTCTTCAGATTTGAGGTAAGGCAAAAACCAAATCCGCGACATGAGCTCGGGGATATTTTGCTCAAAGCGTTGCAACAGAAGGCCCCGCAATTCCTCATTATTGGGGTTGGTCAGTAAAACCAGGTGGCCTTCGGGATCTGCGCGCAGGATCTCGGCCATCAGGGTTTCAAAATCAGGTTGAATTTTATGCATCAGATGGGGGCAGAGATAGAGTTGCCCTGTTTCGGGCAGCCCATAATCACTGCGCTGATATTTGCGAACCCGAGGGGGGCGAAAAAAATAGGTGGGCAGGGTTTTCTGTAAAACCAAGCGTTCTGTATAGTATTGCGCGGGGTTTTCAGGGGGCTCAACCAATTCACTGGAAAGAAAATAGTCAAGATGGGGTTGGCCGGTGGTGCCTGAACTGAGCCAGGAGGTGACCTGAACCGGGGCCAGCCTGAAACTTGCCAAAAGGCTTTGCATGCCCTGTTGGGCATTGGGCTCGGTCAGGTAAAGAATATCCAGTTCCAGATCACGAATTTGCTGAACGACTGCCCGAGGCGATTCCTGCAATAAATGGTACTGAAACTGGGGCTGCAGCCGCTCTGCTGAGAAATAGGCGGCACTGACCTTATCGGTATGCAGGATATAAATCTCAAAAATGTTCGTAGGCAGGCGTTGCAGCAGGCCCACCATGAATTTTAAAACGGCCCCCGAAGCACTCAGAACAAAACCGATGCGCCGTTTTTGCTTGCGCAGGGTAGCGTGGCGCAGCGGGGCTTGGGGGGGCAGGAGTTTGTGCAGCACCTGTCCCAGGCGACGACGCTCCTGGGCGGGGTTATAAGCGCTATAGGCCATGTTTTCGAGGGGCACCCAATTGAGCAGATAGAGCCCAAGATTGCTGAGATTGGTTTGAATGGGGGGAGCTGCTGGCAGTTGACGGTTTTCCCAGGCGATTAAACTTTGACGGGTCTTTTCAAGATAGTGCAATTGCTGGGCCTGAGAGCTGGGAAAAACAGGCACCAAAAGATCCTGTTTGAGTTCCCAGGCCAGCCGATCAGGGAGTTGGGGGCTTGCCAGAACTTTGCCGTAGCACTCGCGGGCTTCTTTGAGAAACCCTTTGTTTTCAAGCAGAAAAGCCAGATTGCGTGCCAACTCTAAACTTTCGTTGGGAAAGGTTTGTTCTGAGACTTGCATGAGTTGGTAAAACTGGAGCGGATTTTGACTGATCTCGGCTTGAACCTGGCGATCCAAAGCCTCCTGGTTTTGAGGGGCCAGACTGCTTGCTTTGAGATAGCGGTTATTGGCCTGTTGCTTTTTTCCAAGTTCAGCCAGCAGATCTCCGATTTCAAGTTGAACTTTGCTGTCTTCAGGTTGAAACTGCAGATAGCGTTGCCAGTTTTGCAGGGCTGAAACAGGTTTTCCCTGTTGGTATTGAACCTGACCCAGATGATAATAGGCAGGGGCGCATTGGGGGTTGAACTTGAGGGCCTTCTCAAAAGCGGCTTGGGCCAAATCAAGATCGTTTTGAGCTTCGAGATAGAGTTGGCCGACTTGGAGATGGGCGAGACTCAAGCCTGGATCCAGTTCCAGGGCACGCAGAAAAGCGTCAAGCGCCGCAGTTTGCTGGCCTGCCAGCTGCAGATCACAACCTTGCTGATAATACCTTTGCGCTTCGTTGGAAATCATGACGTGGGCTTTCTTTGTCTGTCCTTAGATTATACCCGAATTCTTTTTTTGCCCGTGAATTGCAATTTGCTGCAAAATATGTCGTAATAAAGGGCAATACCATCTGCATGATATTTGAGTCACAGAGGACGCATGGGCAATTACACAGATTTTTCGCGTGAGGATTTGTTAGCTCGGATTGCTGAACTGGAGTCTGAAAACGTGCGCCTGTGCGGTTCCGTGCTGCCCCCAAAAGCGTGCGGAGCGACGGTCTCCGTTCCAGAAGCGCTTGCGCCCATTTTTGAGCGGGCTCAGAACAATGTACAGCGTTATTTTCAGAATCTTGAATTCAGGCCAGAACAGGGCATGATTGAAGTCGACAACGAACGTTATGTTCTGATTCGGGCCTCTTCTCTTTCCTGTGATTTTTTCAATTATCTCAGCTATCTTTACAGTGATCGCGATCTGGAGACGGCCTTTCAAACCGGGCAGGATTTTCTCTTTGATATTGGGCATGTGCTGGGCATTGAGGATGCAAAATCTTTTCATGCACGCATGCACCTGCAGGACCCGATTGAAAAACTTTCTGCGGGCCCCGTACATTTTGCCTATGCGGGTTGGGGCTTTGTTGAAATTCTGCCGGAAAGTCGCCCGGTTCCCAATGAGCATTTCTTTTTGAAATACAACCATCCGTATTCCTTTGAGGCCGATTCCTGGATTTCCCGTGGGCAGCGTTCTCAGGATACGGTCTGTATTATGAATGCCGCCTATTCCTCGGGGTGGTGCGAGGCCAGTTTTGGGCTGCCGCTGACAGCGGTTGAAATCAGCTGCCGGGCCCGTGGGGATGCTGCCTGTAGTTTTATTATGGCCCCCCCCGATAAAATTCACCTCTATCTCCAAGCAGAGCTTTCGCAGGCTGGCGTTCAGGAAAAATCATCAACGCCTCTCTTTTTTAATCGTAAATTGAGTGAAGAACTGATTCGCGCTTCGCTGCAGGAAAAGAAAATCCTATTGCAGGAGATCCACCACCGGGTCAAAAACAATTTGCAATTGGTGGTGTCTTTGATTACCCTGCAAATCAAGCTTTTGCAGAATCTGGAGTCAGAAGAAAGTTTGCGCTGTACCCAACGCAGAATTGCCGCAATTGCCATGATTCATGAAATGCTCTACGAATCTGAAAATTTCAGCCAGATTCCCTATCGGGAGTATATTGAGCGGCTTTTAACTCAGTCGCTGCGGGGCATGTCAGATGGCGCTACGCCGATTGCGCTGAAACTTGAGCTAGAGGATATTTCACTTAAAATGGACACGGCCATTCCCCTCGGGCTGATTTTAAATGAACTGACCACCAATGCGCTCAAGCACGCCTTTGCCGATACGTTTCAACCGGAAATTCAGGTTTCGCTCTCTGAGCTGGCCCCGCGAAAATTTAAATTGCATTTTTGTGACAATGGTTCAGGGCTTCCCAAAGATTTGCAGATTGATACGCTCTCTTCGCTGGGGTTGCGTTTGATTCTGAATTTGGTCAGGCAGTTGCAGGGTGAATTGGAGATTATTCCCCAGGGGCGGGGAACCTGTTTCCAGATTTGTTTTGAAGAGGGGGGAGGGGCGTGAGTCAAAAATCAGAGCCCAGACTGATGATTGCCGAAGATGATTTTATTATCAGCCTTTTTTTGGAAACCGTACTCAAAGAGGCCGGTTACCCTGTTTTGGATCTGCTCAGTTCGGGTGAGTCGGTTCTGAAGGCCATTGAAGCTCAAAAACCTGACTGTGTCTTGATGGATATTGGTTTGTCAGGAAAACTCAACGGGGTTGAGGTGGCTTTGATTTTGCGTCAGAAATACCAGGTTCCTGTTATTTTTTTGACTGGGAACTCAGATATTTTGTTTCGTGAGGAGCGTTTGGTTGAGATTCAGCCACTGGCAACCTGGATCAAACCGATTGACGATCTTTTTATGTTGGCCGAAATGGAGCGTATGTTTACTGAATCACGAGAAAACGCCATGTAAACCGAATTCTTTGAATTTCAAAGCAGCTTCAATCTGTTAAAAGCAGGTCTTCATCCTGTACAATAAACACTATGTTAGGCCTTTCTCTCAGCGGTTTTTATTCTGATGTATGCTCTTTTCTGCGGAAAAATACACGCAGTTTTATTTCGTTTTCCTTTTTTCATACATCCTTTTGCTCAGAACCTGACCTATGACCGATTCTTTGCATATTGCACGTCTTTCTCCCGGTTTTGAAATTGCCGGACGTTATGTGCTGATTGAAGAGGTTGGCCAAGGGGCTACAGCTACCGTTTTCCGCGCCATGGAAATAGAGACCGGACGGATCCTCGCGATTAAACACCTGACGCTTTTGCCGAGTATGGCGCCTGCTGATTACGAAATGCGTATTCTGCGTTTTCGCAATGAGGCTTTGACCATGCAATTGCTCAATCATCCCCATATTATGAGCGTTTACGATTATCTTGAAATTGAAAATGATTATTTCATGGTGGTGGAATATCTGCAGGGTTTGAGTTTGAAAGAATATGTTGAACGGCACAGCCCCAGTCAACGTGAAATTCTGCTTTGGATTGATCAATTGCTCGATGCGCTGGAGTATTCTCATTCCAAACATATTATTCACCGGGATATCAAACCCGATAATTTGATGATCATCATGGGCAAACAGGTAAAACTGCTGGATTTTGGCATTGCCAAAATTGAAGGCCAGAACCAGCTCACCACCGATGGCAGCATGTTGGGAACCTTGGCCTATATGTCGCCTGAGCAGATTCAAAACAGCCGTTTGATTACCGCTCAAAGTGATATCTATTCTGTGGGTGTGCTGATGTATGAGGTTTTTACAGGTCAAATGCCTTTCAATGCCACCAATCCAGGTACGGCTGTGCTTGAAATTTTTAGCCGGGATGCCGTTCCCCCCATGAAACTGAATCCGCGTATTGGCCCTGATCTCAATCAATTGATTCTAACCTGCATGCAAAAATTTCCCCAGCACCGTTTTGCTTCCTGCCGTCAGTTCAGTCAAATGCTTCAGGTGGTTTTACAACAGGCCTATGCCGAAGGCCAGAAGCCGCCTTCGGTGAGCAGTCCTGCTGTTTTGCCCAGAATTCGTATGTTTGAGCAGTTCCGACTGATTCAGGCGATTGAGCGTTTGATTGAGGCCAAGGTCGATGGGCAGTGTTTGGTCTGGAATGCCTGGCAGCAAGCCTCGATTGGCTTTACCCAGGGGCTGATTCGCTATGTGGATATTAAAAACAAACATTTGGGTGGCGATTTGCTCTTGATGGATATTTTGGCCTGGGAAAGTGGGAATTTCTGTTTTATCCCCGGGCTTGAGGCTTTGGGTTCGGGGCAACATATGGAGCTTGAACAGAAAGTGCTTTTGGCAGATGCCCATGCCTATTTAAAGGATGTTGAAGGTTTTTGGAGCAATTATCAGGACATGGACATTCCTGAGATTATTATGGAACCTGCGCGGGGGGACCAATTCTCGGCTCCGGCCTTGGCTTTGTTGGGCTGGGTAGATGGTCAGCGCTGTTTGGGACAGATTTTTGCCCATATGCCCCATGACCGTCTTTCTGTGATTTGGGGTTTACGTGAACTGGAAGATCGCCATTATCTCTTCCTGGATCGCCAACGCCCGAATCAGGAGTAAGCAGTGCCAAGCGGGAAAACCCATGACCGGATTACCTGGCTGACAGCCTTGCCCGTGATGGGCGGAGGGTGGTTTATTACCCAGGATCTGCGCGCGCTTGCCTGCCTGGGCGGTGCTTTTCTTTTTGCCGGTTTGATGTTCAGTGGAGATCTCGATACAAAAAGTGTACAATATAAGCGTTGGGGCTGGTTTCGGTGGATTTGGATCCCCTATCGTAAACTGGTTCCTCACCGTTCCCCTTTTTCACATGGACCTGTTTTGGGGGTTTTAACCCGCTTGGTTTATCTGAGCCTTTGGGTGATGCTCTTGTTTTTCAGCCTAACCCGTTTGGCTTTGGCTTTCAACCAAAATCGGCTGGTGGAACAAGGGGTGGGCTTGGCAGAAGTTTTTGCCGGGATGATGACCCATCCTGTCTATGCGGTAATGGGGCTGGCGGGCTTGTGGCTAGGGGGGTTTAGTCATACCTTGGCAGATGAGTTTGTGTCTCTGCTCAAGCGGATCAAGCGTCGAAAATTTGCCCGACGCGGCGCAAAAAAGCGTAAGCGGGCCTAAAGAAAATGATAATTTTTGTTTAAGATAAACAAGAAAACAGGCACAGGTGGCTATGAATAGATCAGTCAGATCAGAGAGCACGATCACGCGGAGGTTTCTCAAGTGAATATTTCGCCCCAATATCCGGCCTACGGAGCCCCTGTTCCTACCTATGGAAACCCCAACGGCCCCTATGTCCCCTCTGGTCAGGTGCCCTATGGCTCTCCTGGCTATGCCAATGATGTCTATCGCCCCACAGGTCCTTACCAGACAGGTTATGTTCAAGGTGCTTCCGCAGCCTATGGTGCCTCCAGCTCGATCAGCAGTGCCGCCAGTGGGATTGGCAATATTTTTACCTCTCTGACCAGTATTATTGCCAAGATCTTGAATACCATTGTCAGCCTGGTTGTAAAAGTCATTAAAGGTATTCTTGGTTTCTTTGGCATTGGCAAAGACAAACAAAAGCAACAGCAGCCTCAACAGGGCCAACCTCCTATGCCCGGAGGTGCGCAGCCTGGAATGATGCCTCCTGGAGGCTCCATGCCCCAGGCACCTCCCGGAACCGATATCAATCAGGCCCGTCAGGTTGTTGCCGGTGATTTGCAACAGGTACAAGATCCCGGAACGGCTTTCCGCCATATTGATCTTCACGCTAAAAAAGCTTTGGATAACCGCCGTCAGGCTGAAGAAGAAGCCCGCCATGCTGAATCACTGGCCCAAGAGGCTTCTGTTTTGGCACAGCGAATCGAACAGAGCCAGGGCCGTATGCCTCCTCAACAGCTAAATCAGACCCTGAGTGAATTGGAGTCCAAAAAGAGCCAGGCACTTGAGTCTTTAAAACGTGCTGAAGAGTATACCAAGGCGACCTATGATGAAGCGCTTTACGCCAATCTGGCCATGGATGAGCTTCTGCCTCGTTTCCCACAGGTTCCCGCTTTGGCACAGGATGCCAATCGCACGGTTCAGGATGCCTGGAAAGCCTGGACCACAGGCGTTGAAGAAAGCCAGTATCTTTTCTTTACCAAGAAATTACCGGCTGCACCTGAAGTCTTTACACGCTCGGTGGGGACCGTGACGGCCTATCTCAATCAGGTAGACCAGATCCTCGGCCGGGTTGTCATCCAGAGGTAAGTCAAGATGCCTTCTGTACAACAACCCGCATATAATACGCCAATTCCCGGAGCAACGCCCGGTCGTTCACCTGTTTCTCCTTTTGCACGCAACGGTGAAACGGGTGCTCCAGGGGGGTTCAATGCCGACAGTGTACAAACCCAGCCCATGGCAAGGGGTATTCAGCCCAATATTAACCTTTTGCACGATAAACAATCTCAGCTTTCGCCTTTTCACCGGCCTGATGGCAAACCGGTTGATTTCTTGGAACAGCCTGCCACGGCACCTGGAAAACCCAACCAGCCAGCTGAACCCGCTAAAATTGTGTTTACCTTGCCCAAGGATATTCCCGAAGGGCCTGCCATGGCCAATATTGAGCAACTCATGCAACAGGAGGCCCAGCAGGTGCAATCGCCACAACAGGCTGTACAGTTGATTGCTGCTCACAGTGATGCCTCTAAGCAGGCCCGTGAAACCTCTAACCGGATTACCTGGGGTGCCCGTTATTATGCCACCCAGGCAGCTGAAGCTGCTGAACAGATTCATTCCCAGTGGAAACAATTGGATCCTCAGCAGAAGCAGGTTTTAATGGCACGTGTTACCGAATACCGTGATCAGGCTGTGGGTTTACTCAATGAAGCCAAGAAGCACGGGATTACCACCTATAACGAAGCCTTAAAAGCCAATCTGCTTTATAACCAATTCTTTACAACGCAAGGTCCTTTTATTGAAACCATCAGCCCAGAGGATCGCCAGCAGATCAAAGCTGAACTGGATGATGCCTGGAGCCGTTGGAATGGTTCCTTCCAAAAGGAATGGCAAGGTCAGATGGTTCAAGCCAAAGGCATTATGACGATTATTGACGAAACCTCTGCTGAAGTTGCCAGTCATTTGCACCGTATGAATTCGGTTCTCAGCCAACTGAATTGATGCGGCCTGAATTTCAGCCCCAGGTTATTCCTGGGGCGTTTTCGTTTTTTGCGTCTCGATCCGCCTGGTTTTGTGTTGTGCTGAGGGCGATTCAAGCAGCCATCAATCAAGCATCCTGAGCGCGTTTCTCAAATAAATAATGGTAAACCTGCCATTCCTGGCCTTGGCTGTGCCCGAAAAGTTCGGCACAGGCCATGAAAAAGATGCGCCAATAGGCCCACCAGCGTGTGGTATTTTCTTTGCCATAGGTTTCGGCAAATAGCGGCAGCAGATCTTGTTTGTGTTGATCCATACGGGCCAGCCAGGCTTCACTGGTCTTTTGATAATGTTGCCCATTCACAACCCAAAATTGAATCGGTTCAAGTGGGTCACAGCAATTCAAAAGCAGATCCTGACTGGGCATGGTGCCGCCACTGAAAAAATACTTGGCCATCCAGTCGCGGGGATGCTCAACTTCAAACAGGTAGAGATGCTCACGGTGACCAAAAATATGGATAAAAACTTTGGCGTTGGGATAGAGCCAGGTATTCATCCGTTTAAAAATCTCAGGGTAATTGCGCAGATGTTCAAACATTTCAACGGAGACGATTCTGTCAAATTTCTGCTCGGGAGCAAAATCGTTGATATCAGCCGTGATAATGTTTAAATTTTCAAGCCCTCTGGCCTGGGCCCGTGCTTCAATAAACTGGCGTTGGCTGTGGGAATTTGAGACCGCTGTAATCTGGCTTTGAGGATACTGCTCGGCCATATACAGGCTGAGGGAGCCCCAGCCACACCCCAATTCCAGAATGGCCTGACCGTTGCTGAGTTGGGCCCGTTCACAACTCAGGGCTAGCATTTTTGCTTCAGCTTCCGCCAGTGTTTCTTGACCTGTCGGCCAAAAGCCACAGCTGTATTTTAAATGGGGACCCAGTACTTTTTCAAAAAAAGCGGCAGGTACTTCGTAGTGCTGCTCGTTTGCTTTTTCGGGCACTGCTGCAACGGGAAAGCTTTCCAGCCGTTGCAGCAAATTTTTGCGCAGGGTTTCTTTGCCGGGCTGGTTCAGGCGGCGCAGGTGCTGACGATTATAAAAGCGAATGCCAGTTCGGATCAGCGAATCTGGAATTCTATTTTGTTTGAGTAGATTTTGATACCACATGATCTCACCATCATAGGGCCTGATCCAGGCTTTTGGCAATTGCGCTATTGTTTGACGTTCCCCGTGCGGATCGCATACGATAGTACCATTCTGCTACAGGCCAAAGATGGAGAACAGACCGTGCGAGTCATTAAACGATACGACAATCGTAAACTTTACGATACCCAAACCAGTAAAACTGTGAATCTTGGCGAGATCGCCGATATGATCCGCCAGGGCGATGATATTCAGGTGGTCGATAGCCAGGGACATGATATTACCCCTAAAATTCTGGGGCAAATCTTTCTTCAGGAGAACCTTGAAACCAAGCAGCTTTTTCTGAATAAATTTGTGCTGCAGGGCCTGATTCAGGAAGGTCAGAATATTGAGTCGGTGATCAAGAAATTTCTTTTGGGCGGCATTGGCTTGGCCTCTCTGACCCATGAAAAACTTGAAGAAATTGTGAACGAATTGATTAAACGCGGGGAACTGGCCGAAGACCAGCGTGCCCGTTTTATTAAAGAAATGCTTGAAAAAGGCTCAGAGAATATTCACAAGGTCATGGACAAGGTTTCAAATCCCAGTGAAAAAGCTGAGGGAGAAGCCGAAGATACTTCTGATCAGAGCAAAGCAGATCGAATTTCCTCTTTGGAACAGCAGATTGCAGCTTTGAAACAGGAATTGGAGGGCTTGAAATCTCAGAAAACAGGGTCCTCTGCTGCCAAAGAATAAGTTTTTGAGTACAAAGCCCTAAGCTGGTTTTTCGGTTTTATTTTTTTTGACAGGGCCCGCACTTCTTTTTTTCGCAGGAGCTTTGGGCTTTGTGGCTTTTTCTGAACCGGTAAAACTGAAAGGCACATGGTGCAGCAGACGCACCTCTTTCTGACGCAGGGTTTCTGTCATTTCTGCCAAAAGGAGCATTTCGGTTTCTTCCAGGCGTCCCAAGCCTTGTTCACGAATCAGCCAGATATCAATCGGATAATCCAGTCCATAAGCTCCCACCTGAATGGTTTCATCAATGACCTTATAGGCCAGAAGACTGGCGCTTTCAAGGCTGAGGGAGGTGTTTTGGTATTTTTGCATCAGGGCATAGGCAAAATTCGCGCCATTGCCACTGGCAAAAAGGCTGGAAATCCATTCGGGGGTGCCACTGCTGGTGATATGCAGCATGCGCGGCTCTCCCTGATGGTACTCGGCAAAGATAAAATCTCCGGGGTGGAGTGAAAGCAGCAAAGAAGGGTCAGCCTGAACGAATTCTGTGAGCACATCCAAATCCAGTAAGGTGCGTACAGACTGCTGTACCATCCGTGCCAGGGTATCGCGCAGTTCATTCAGAGAATGTCGGTTGGGAGCCGATTCTATTGCTTCTTGAACGCGCTGAATCAGAGCAATTTCGCCGGCGCCGGCCCAGGCACACTGATTGTTCAAGGGGTAAATTTTGGGGCCCGTGGTGCGTACTTCACCGCTGGTATACTGGGTGTCTGAGGCCAGAACAATGCCTTGTGTTGTGGGAATGGCCAAGATCAGCGTCATGTAAAAACCCGCCTTTTTTTTTCAGTATACGTCAATCATGTTAAATTACTATACATGCTCAAATTAAGATATCGTTTTGAAACAAGCTCTTTTTTACAGATTGCTCTGGCCCGTTCCCTGGCACCCTGGTTGGCGGGGCATTTTGATTTAAAACTTGAAAGCGCAGGGCCTTTGCTTTCGGCTCCTGAACTCTATGGCTTTTTTTCACGCCCACTCTTACAATCAGAGCTTTGTCTGCATACAGGGCTTGCTTTTCAGCCCGATCCAGCCTGTGCCAATCTTTTTTGGTGGTCAGGAGGCGCTTTGCCTGCGCATGAATGGCTGCTGCAGATCGATGAACTCTGGAGCATGACCCCTGGTGGGGCTGAAGAGCTCAAAAAACGCTATCCTGAAAAACCCGTGCACTATCTTCCCCCTTGCCTGGAACTCAGCCATTGGCAGACAGATGCTCCGCTTCCTGCTGAACTTGAGCTTGAGCCTGAACAGCGTTTGCTGCTTTGGCAAAGCCCAACCTCCGATGGGATGGAAGCGGTTTTAAAGGCTTTTATTCCGGATGCTTTGAAGGCTCCTGATGTGGTCTTGCTTTTGCAGATCGATGCTGTCTCGGATGATTTTGAAGATGGGCTGATGGAGCAGATTGCTGCCTTGTGCGAAGAGCATGGCATTGCTGAGATGGAACAATTAAATATTCATACCCTGATTGGTCCCCTGGCCCCCGAAGCCTGGTTGGGGCTGCTCCAGCGCACGGCGGTTCTGCTTAATCCCGCTGAGCCGCTTCTGGTTTTGGCAGCCAGAGCGCTGGGCAAGACGGTGCTGGCGCCTGTGGGCCTGCTGACAACGCAAACAGGGGTCTTGCTCTGGGAAGACGATTCAGAAGCCAATCGCCAGGTGCTGCGTCAGGCTTTGGAGCTGACCACCTCGGCTTTGTCTGACCTCGCTGCTTTTTCTGTTGAGCTTGTCGGCCCCGAGCTGCAGGAACGCTTGAACCGTTTACCTGCGCTGATTGATTTGCCTACCCGCCGTGAAAAGGCGAAGGCTGAGCGTTTGAACCGGGCAGCTGCTGAACGCGAGGGCCGTAAACAAAAATACAGTCTGTTTCACTCAGATTATCAGGCCGATGAAATGCAATCCCGGCGGGCCTGGCATGCCCGCTATGCTGAATATTTTAAGGCTGTCAGGGCGGATGTGCTGGATATTGGCTGTGGTTCCGGGATTTTTCTTGAAATTCTCAAAGAGATGCAGATTCCGGCCTTTGGCATTGACCCCGATCCTGATATGGTGGACGTTTGCCAGGAGTTGGGCCTGCAGGCGCTGGCGGGTGATGAACGGGTTTTGGCTGATTGTGTCGAGAACAGTCTGGGCGGAATTCATGCCAGTCATATCATTGAACATATCGATGGGCAGCGGGCGATTGCCATGGTTGAAAATGCATTAGCGGCACTGGCCCCTGGTGGGCTTTTGCTGATCCGCACCCCCAATTGGCGCAATCAAATGGTGCGTCATGAGGGTTTTTGGTTGGATATTACACATATTCGTCCTTATCCGCTGCCACTTTTACAACAAGTGCTCAAAGACGCCGGTTTTGAAGTGACGGCAGCTGGTTTTGAAGAGTTTGGCTGGAACGATACCTTTATTGTGGGGCGAAAGCCTTTGTCTGGAGAAAAAGCATGAGTAGCAAAGCGGTCATTCTTTTGGGAGCTTCCCTGATCATGATGGGGGGCGCTGCCATGGTTCGCTATTCCGTGGAAAGCCCGGTGCCTGTCAGTGAAGTATCTGTGGCAGGGTTGCAAGCTCAAAAAACCAGTCAAGCCAGTGCCGAGCCGATACGACCTTCAGCTCTACCCACTGTCTCTGCTGATGCTGAATGGCGAGCCCGGGTTCGCCAGGCGGTGGCTTCGGCCAATCCCTCTTCTGCTCCCTCTTCAGAGGCTTCTGGGAACCCCAGTGCTTCTGGCAGTCCTGGCCCCGCTGGAACCCCGACTCCGATTATGCTGCTGGATCACAGACCCTCTGCTTCTCCCAGCGCATCGGCCAGTGTTGCGGCCAGCCCCATGCCCTCTCCTTCAGGGCCTTTGGATTTAAAAACCTTGCATGCGCAAGCGGTTGTGGTTGATACCCATGTTGAAACCCCGCTTTTGTTGACAGAGACGCGTACCAAACTGGATAAAAATCCCCGTGGCCAAGTGGATTTACAGCGCTTGAAAGAGGGCGGCGTCGATGTGGTTTTCTTTTCGGTATTCGTGAATCCCTGGCGCTACCGCAAACTTGCCAAAAGTCAGGCTGATTTTATTATTAAAACGATCAAACAGCAGGTGGCTGCGCACCCCGATAAAATTGAGCTGGCCTATAGCTATCCCGATATTCAGCGGATTGTCGCGCAAGGCAAAATTGCAGGGCTGATGGGCATGGAGGGGGGCGACCCCCTGGGCAGTTCGCTTGACAATGTGGATTATTTTTATAAACAGGGGGTGCGCTATCTGAGTCCGACCTGGAGCACCCATACCCTTTTGGGCGACAGTGCCAGCCAGCGGCCCCGTTGGAAGGGCTTGAGCAAGTTTGGCAAAGAAGTAATTCAACGCATGAACAAGTTAGGCATGCTGGTAGATGTTTCACATATCTCAGATGCTGCTTTTTATGATGTGCTCAAGACCTCCACTCAGCCCGTGATTGCCTCTCATTCGGGTATTCGTTCGGTGAGAATGCATGCCCGCAATCTCAGCAATGAGATGCTTAAATTATTGGCCGACAAGGGGGGAACCGTAGGAATTTATTTTTATCCTCCCTTTATTGATGTGCGCCGCAGCTCGAATCTGGCCAAGGTCGTCGATCATATCGACGCCGCTGTCAAATTGGTGGGAGCCAGTCATGTCGGCTTGGGTTCAGACTTTGATGGGCTGGATGCGCCTCCTCCCGTTGGGCTTGAAAATGCTGCCAAATTTCCTGCAATTACGGCTGAATTGCGTAAGCGGGGATACTCAGATACGCAAATCCAGCAGGTTTTGGGGGGCAGTTTTATGCGTGTCTTTGAGCAGGTACTGCGCTAAGCCTGGTTTTCGGGCGCGCGTTGTGACAAGACCATGCGTCTGAAAAATGCAGAAAGTTCAGCATAGCCTGGGTTCGGATCAAAAATGATCGCGTTATGGGCCTTAATTTTTTCAGCGATTTCTTTGCGCCAGACCCTGTCCTGCCCCAAACGGCAGGCAATTTCAATATATTTTTCGCCAGAGTCTGCAAGACACTCCTTGAGCCCCATTTGCTGGTAAAGCCCTGACACAATCCGGGCCCGCATCAGGGGGCCTGGCCAGGTCACGATCGGCAATCCCAGCCCCAAAGCCTGATAAGCCACGGTGCCAGCCCCAAAATGCAGGCTGTCTAAAATGACATCGGCTTGGAGCAGACGCATGAAAAAGGTCTCCTGATCGCTCCAGGGCAGAAAGCGGATGCGCCCGTGCAGATCGGGCAGGCTATGGGTAACGCGTGTGGCGAGTTTTTCATGCCAATCATGGTAGCGGGCACAAATCATGACCACCACGGCCTGGGGATCTTGCTCCAGGATTCCTTTTAGCAGCGGATCCATGTCTGGATGCATTTTGAACAGGCTTTCAGGTAAAAGATAAACGCGTTGATCCTGGGGGTATCCCAATTCACTGCGTGACAGCAATTTTGAGGGGAGCTGTGGGCAAGGGATTGAGAAAATCGGATTCTGCGTGCAGAAAAGCTTTTCAGTGTAATGATTGGGCGCTCCAGGAGGCTCAAATAGGTGACAGGAGATAAAATAATCAAGGGTTGGACTGCCACTGCTGACGGGGTGCCCGGCCAGTAGGCATTGCAGAGGAGCCAGGCGTTGCAGGCTGAGAAGATGGGTCAGATTTTCAAGACCGATTTCTGGGTAAATCAGGATATCCAGGTTGGCTTTCAGCAGGGTTTCGCTCAGCTTTTCAAGGGCTGTCTGTTTGGAAAGATCCACAAAGGAGTGAACCTGTTCTTTGAGATTTGCGGTGATCTGATCCTGAAAGGGTTGTGCAATTTGAAAACAATAGACATCAAAACCATTGGCTTGAAGATAGGGCATAAGTTGACCAAAACAGCTCATGATCGAGTGTTGATAAAAATGAGCAGAGACAAACCCGATCCGAATTCTGTTGCGCTTGGCTGGGCGGGGTTTGAGCGCCGGGGGATGCGGTAGTTGGGATTTCCAGAAGGCAGCTAGCTTTTCAGCCAGGGAATGGTTGTCCAAGCCCTGATAGGCCAGCAGAAAATTTTGTGTAAAGCCTGATATGCGTGTGTTTTCAGGGGCTGATGGTTTGTTGAATTTGTGCAGAAGATAATCCAGATTACGCGAATAGCGTTGATTCCAGGCTTGAATTTCTTCTGTGCTCTGATAAATCCAGGGCAGAAGCGTGGCGGCACGTACTTCGAGCCAGGGGTCTTCGGGTTTTAGCTTTTGGGCCTGTTGGTAGAAATACAGCGCTTCTTCGGGATCGGAGGCCTGTTCAGCGCATTCACCCAGCCGGGTATAGAGATAGGAACGGCTGACGCCTTTGCCTTTTAAAGCCAGTTTGAAAAAGAAACTGGCGGCGAGACGTTGATGTTCCTTCAGAAAAAATTGGCCCAGATTCAGATATTCTTCGGCCAGTCGTGGATAGAGCGCGATTGCTTTTTGCAGATGTTCGATGGCTTCAGGTTCCTGTTTAAGCCAAAACAGACTGAGGCCCAAGTGCTTGTGGTATTCATAATTCAGAGGACGCAATTGAACGGCTTGTTTCAAGACCTTGGCGGCGTTTTCCAGATCGTCAGTGGCCAGGGCAATCACGCCCCAGGCATTGAGCGCCTCAGGATAATCTTGCCGAATCTCAACGGCTTGTTGATAAAAACGCAGGGCTTGGGTCTGGTGGCCTTCCTGTTGAAAGATCCGGCCCAGCCAATAATAGCCTTCTGCACAAAGTGGATCAAGCTTCAGGGCCTGCTGAAAATAGCGTACGGCGTGTTCTAATTGACCGGTCTTGAAAAAAAGATGGCCCAGTTCCAAATGGCAGGTGCTGTCTTCGGGTGCCTCCTCAAGGGCCTGGGTCAGCAGTTCATGGGCTTGCTCCAATTGGTCCTGATACCTGTGTATTCGTGCCATAGCACAGAGTGGAGCCACCCCTTCATGGGGGTGCTCCCGATAATATTGTGCATAGGCGGCAAGGGCTTCTGGCCATTTTTTATTTTGGGCGTAGGCTTCGGCCAATTGGTAGAGGGAAGGGCTTTGCATGCATTTTATCCGTGCAGAAGTCTCGCTGAAATTATAGCAGAGATTCAGTTATTACGGGCAATCCAAGCTATTTCTTGGAGAATGGTTTCTTCTGGTGCAAAGCGCAGGGCATTGCCGCGTGGGGGAAGCTCTCTGTTCAGAAATCCTGGCAGGTCACAGTTGTCTGGTGTGGCGAAAAAGCTCACACGGGGAAAGTCTTTCAGCATTTCTCGGCAAATCGGCAGATCTGAGGTCAATACAGGCATGCCCCAGCTTGCCATTTCGCAGACCATCACACCTTGGGCATCCAGACGGGTGGGCATCAGGGCGGCCCGATACTGGGCGAGGATGCCCGGTATTTCTTCCTGGGTACAATAGCGGTTAAACCAGCGCAGATTGGGCAAGGGGGGGTGAAACTCAAAGAAACGTCCCTGTCCATAGAGATCGAATTTCAGTTCGGGATAGTTCTTTGCCAATTGATAGACCTGATCGACTGCGTATTTGGGCTCATCCAAGGGGCGAAGGGTCACAAAGTCAGCTTGGGGGGGTGTGGGTTCTGACCATTCGGTGTTTAAAAAAATAGGATGGGCAGGATTGGGGATAATCACAGATACCCCCTTTAGCATTTCTGCAGGCAGCGGGACAGATTCCAGAAAGGCCTGTTTCATCCAAGCGCTGACAAAAATCAGCTTGATTTTGTTTCGTGGAATCCAATGCCGAAGGCAACGCGCTAAAAACCAGACTTTGAATTCATCATAGAGGCGATCTGACAGACGTTTCAATCCAGAGGGCTGAGGCAACCAGGGATAGGGGGCGGGGTAATAGTTTTGTTTGATCAGGACTTCATGGCCATGAATGACCCATACCAATTTTTTCCATTTTTGAGGGCAACTGAGAATCAGCCTGAGATGATTGCGCAGATTGGGGGCATGGGAAACCCAGACGTCATAGACTTGAGACACTGATTTCAACGCTGATTCAGGCAAGACTCTGACACCCTCATGCAGATAGCTTTCCTGACAGGCAAAGGAGAGAATGTCCACATGCCAGCCCTGACGCAGGTAGGTGAGTACCCTGGCGTGAACATAGGCTTGGTTATAAGGTTTGGCCTTTGAGGGGTAGGCTTGAACCAGTACGAGAATGCGCATATCTCTTATCTTACACGAAGCGAGCCCCCAAATTATGTTACACTCCAATCACGTTTTTGCGCTTCAATTGAAAAGATCTGACAGGATAGCTTACCCATGCGCATGCTCTATTACGGGGTCTTTGATGGACGCCGCTGGCGCTCTGAATACCCCATCAAAGAGGCTTTTGAAACTTTGGGATATCAGCTTTGGCTTTCAAATTTTCGCAGCCGCCTGCCCTGGAGAATTTCGGCGGATTGGAAGAAAAACAAAGCCCGTACTGATTTGGTTTTTATTCAGAATGGCATTCCTTTTCCCGTGGACATGATGCAGCAGTTTGACTGCCCCGTGGCTTATCTGGCGTCTGAATTCAGCCTGCAATCTCAAATTCATCTTTTGCAGTCTAAGCGTCCCCCTGATTTTGTTTTGGCCCACAGTGAACAGGTTTTTGAATGGTGTCAGCACCACCAGATTCCGACACGGCGCATTCACCATGCCTACAATCCCCATTTTTACAAACGTTTGGAGATTCCCTATCTCTATGATCTCTGTTTTATTGGAGGCATGACTCCCCGCAGGCTGGCTCTTTTAGAGGCGTTGCAGAAACATTTTAAGGTGAAAGTTGCGACCTCTTGGAAACCCGCCGAAGTCAATCAAATTTATAATCAGTCCCGATTGGTTTTACATATTCATGCCCAAGAGGAGACCTATTTACCCACCCGCTTTTTTGAGGTTTTGCCTACCCAGGGCTGCTTTTTAACCGAGGACTTGGGCCAGAATGAGGTTCCTGAATTGAAGCCGGGGTATGTCAGCTGGAAAGATCTCAAGGACTTACTTGAAAAAACAGAGTTATTGTTGAAAAATCCAGAACAGCGCCAGGCACTGGTTGCCCAGGCCAATGCGCTTGCGCCTGAACATACCTGGTTGGCGCGGATTCGTGAATACGATCAGATTTTTAAAAGTCTGAAAGGGCTTGCCTCTCAATGAAGCGGATCAGCGTGCTGGTTCCGATCCGCAATGAAGCGCAGTATATTGAGCGCTGTCTGCACAGTATTCTCAATCAGACGCTGCCTGCTGAAGCGATTGAAATTTTAGTAATTGACGGTTTGTCGACTGATTTGACTCCTCAGATTCTCAGCCGTTTGCAGGCTGAAGAACCACGGATTCAAGTTTTGGAAAACCCTGCGCAGACTGCTCCCTATGCCATGAATATTGGACTCAGGCATGCTACGGGAGATATTTGGGTACGTGTCGACGGACACTGTGAAATCGCCCCCGATTATCTTGCCCTGTGTTTGCAGGTGCTTGAAGAAACAGGCGCGGGTTGTGTCGGGGGGCGTTTGAATAATGTGGGGGAAACCGCTTGGGCCCGTGCCATTGCCATGGGGATGAGTTCTCCCTTTGGGGTTGGCAATGCGCTTTTTCGTTATACACAGACGGCCTGTGAAGTCGATACCCTGGCGTTTGGCGCCTATCGCCGTGAAGTGCTTGAAAAAGTAGGCCTTTTTAATGAGGCCCTGACGCGCAATCAGGACGATGAATACAATTACCGCGTACGTGCTGCAGGGTATCGGATCTGGTTGGATCCACGTATTCAATCCACTTACTATACCCGGGGATCTTTGCCCACCCTCTGGAAACAATACTACCAGTATGGCTATTGGAAGATTATTGTTTTGCGTGAGCATCCGGGAAGCCTTCAATTGCGTCATTTGATACCTGCCTGTTTTGTTTTAAGTCTGGCAGGCGCATTGTTGCTCAGTATTTTCAGTTTTTGGGGCTGTTTTTTACTGGGCGCTATTGGAGGGGCTTATTGTCTTGCTGATCTTTACTTCTCAGCTCGGCAAGCATGGACGCAATTCCGCTATTTTCCGGCTTTGTTGTTGATTTTTCCGACTTTGCACCTTGCCTATGGCGTGGGATTTCTTGGGGCGCTTTTCAGCTTCTTGCTTGGGAAAAAGCTCTCGGATTACAGTACAAAATTGACCAGGTAGTAATAGAGAAAAGGGGCCAGCAAGAGGTAACTGTCGATGCGGTCGAGCATGCCGCCGTGCCCAGGAATAAAGGTGCCTGAGTCTTTGACATTGGCATCGCGTTTGATCAGTGATTCGATCAAATCACCGACCTGTCCCAAACAGGCCGCTCCAACCGCAAGAATCAGGGTATGGTACCAGGGCATGGGCAGCCATTTGCCAAAGAGCGCCGCCAGTAAAAAAGCCATGCCGACACTGGCGGCAATTCCGCCAATCGCACCCTCACGGGTTTTATTGGGGCTGAGATGCTGAAAATAAGGACGTTTACCCAAATATTTACCTGCAAAATAGGCGCCAATATCTGAAAAAGCCACGCTGGTCAGGCACCAGATCAAAAAATATTCACCCTGGGGAATGGAGCGCAAGAGAATAAAAAAGCAGGGAAACCACCCCAGATAGGCGATTTGAAACAGGGGTGAAACAAGCTCAGGAATGGTGGCGCGGGGCAATAAAAATAGGCAACGCGTGATCAAGATCAAGCTGGAAAAAATCATCAGCATATTCAACAGGGAGATTACGGGGGCATGGCCCACGCTCCAATTGTCCACGATTTTAGAAAAATCGGAGTCGACTAAAAAATAGACAACGCTCAGCAGTATGACATTGATCAGTGCAGGCAGGACGAATTGAACCCGGTAGCCTTTAACCTGCAACATGCGGTGCAATTCGTGGGTGCCTGTGACCGATAAAAAGATCACCATCAGCAGCCAGGCCAGCTTAAAAAATAAGACAGATAGAATAATAGCGGCGCCGACGACGACACCGCTTAAAATTTTGGTCAATAACAAGGGATCAGTGTTCCATGATCTCGACTTCTTTATCTGCCGCAGCTTTATCCAGTGCGTCAATAAAGCGATCTGTCAATTTTTGAACTTCTTCCTGATGATCCTTGGATTGATCCTGGGGCAAATGTTTGTCTTTTTCCAGCTTCTTGATATGCTCAATGGCATCCCTGCGCACGTTGCGCACAGCCACTTTGCCATCTTCGGCAATTTTTTTTGCCAGTTTGACAAATTCGCGGCGGCGTTCTTCGGTCAGGGGCGGAATGTTCAGACGAATCACCTTGCCGTCATTGGAAGGTGAAATGCCCAAATCTGATTTTTGAATCGCCCGATCAATTTCTTGCAGGGCACTTTTATCATAGGGCTGAATCACCAGCATCCGTGGTTCAGGAACAGAAACAGAGGCCAATTGCTGCAAGGGAGTGGGCTCTCCGTAATACTCCACATGGATCCGGTTCAAAATCGCCGGATTGGCACGTCCTGTACGAATCGATTGAAATTCAATCCGAATACTTTGGAGAGATTTCTCCATTTTTTCTTCGGCTTCCATTTGAATAGTCAGTACTTCTTCCTGAAGATCTTCACTCATGTTTCTTGCCTCCTACCAGTGTGCCGACGGTTTCTCCCATGACGGCACGTTCCATATTTTCATCTTCCAATTTGAAAACCAGGATCGGAATACAATTTTCCATGCACAGAGAAATGGCCGTGGTATCCATGACCTTGATTTCCTGTTTGATCACGTCCATATATGAAATCTGGTTATACCGCGTAGCATCCGGATTTTTGACCGGGTCACTGGTATAGACACCGTCTACCTTGGTGGCTTTAAAAATCACGTCTGCGTTGATTTCTGCGGCCCGCAAAGCTGCGCCTGTATCTGTTGAAAAATAGGGGTTGCCGGTTCCTGCTGCAAAAATAACGACCCGCCCTTTTTCAAGGTGGCGAATCGCCCGGCGACGAATAAAGGGTTCGGCGACCTTGCTCATTTCAATGGCGGTTTGTACGCGGGTAATGACCCCTTCTTTTTCGAGCGCATCCTGAAGGGTCAGAGCATTCATAACGGTTGCCAGCATGCCGACCGTATCGGCGGTGGTGCGATCCATGCCTGCTGCGCTTCCTGCCAGTCCGCGGAAGATATTTCCCCCGCCGACGACAATTGAAACGCCTACGCCATGAGAGACAACGGCCTTGATTTGCAAGGCTACGGAATGTACCACAGCAGGGTCAATTCCGTAGCCCCGGTTTCCCATCAGGGCTTCGCCACTCAATTTGATCAGAATCCGTTTGAAGACGGGGCCTTGGGCTTGGGTCTTCAGATCTTCTGTCAATTCAGACGAAGTAGGCATGAATTTTAGCTTTCGCCGACAGAAAAACGTACGAAACGTTTGACCAGGATCTTTTCGCCAATGGTAGAAATGGACTTATTGACCAGATCCGCAATTTTGACGGAAGGATCTTTGACGAAGGGTTGATTCATCAAGCAGATTTGCTCGTAGAATTTTTCAATACGGCCTTCGATGATCTTTTCGCGTACATTTTCAGGTTTAGAAGCCATGTCAGGCTGGGCCATCAGGATATCTTTTTCCTTATTGACCAGATCAGCAGGCACTTCTTCTTTGGATACATACTGGGGAGCACTGGCTGCGATATGCATAGCAATATCTTTGGCCAGGGTTTTGAAGTTCTCATTGCGAGCGACGAAGTCGGTTTCGCAATTGAGTTCCAGTATGACCCCAATTTGGCCACCCATGTGGATATAAGACTCAATCATTCCTTCAGCAGTGGTGCGGTCTCCGCGTTTTGCAGCGTCGGCCAGACCTTTCTTGCGCAGAAATTCCTGAGCTTTTTCAATATCTCCACTGGTTTCCACCAGGGCTTTTTTACATTCCATCATCCCAACCCCGGTTTTTTCACGCAGGGTTTTGACTAAATCAGCAGAAATCGTTGTCATGATTAATCCTTTCTCAAATCCTTCGCAGATTCCTAGACCTGTCCAACGACAGCGGCATCTGCTTCCACGCCAGTGGCTTCTTCAGCACTTGCTTCTTCAGCAGGAGCGGCAGCTTCAGCACTTGCCTCTTCGGCAGGAGCAGCAGCTTCAGCGCTTGCTTCTTCAGCAGGGGCAGCAGCTTCCTGTTCAGCCAAAGCAGCTTGAGCCATCATTGCGTCTTCCACATCCTTGGCCATGCTCCGGCCTTCCAGAACAGCGTTGGCCATCAGGGAGGAGATCAGACGAACGGCTTTGATAGCGTCGTCATTGGCAGGAATAGGATAATCGATCACGTCAGGATCACAGTTGGTGTCTACAATCCCGATAATGGGAATACCCAGTTTGCGGGCTTCTTCAACAGCGATATATTCTTTCTTGGGATCGACGATATAAACTGCATCGGGCAGTTCATTCATTTCAAGAATACCACCGAGTACCCGGTCCAGTTTTTCCATTTTGCGGCGAAGGTTCAGCGCTTCTTTTTTGGTGCGCATTTCGAATTCGCCTTCAGCTTCCTGTTTTTTCAGATCTTTCAGATAGCTTACGCGTTTCTGAATGGTGCTGAAATTGGTCAACATGCCGCCCAGCCAACGGTGGCTGACAGAAGGCATGCCGCAACGCAGGGCTTCTTCCTGAATGGATTCTTTGGCTTGTTTCTTGGTGCCAATGAAGAGAATCCGTTGACCTTCTTGGGCCCGACGTTTCACTTCATCATAGACTTCATTCAGTTGGTGCATGGTTTTTTGAAGGTCAATGATATAAATACCATTGCGCTCATCAAAGATAAACCGTTTCATTTTGGGGTTCCAGCGGCGTGTTTGGTGGCCAAAGTGGACACCAGCCTCCAGAAGTTGTTTCATTGAGACGACGCTCATGTCATCATTCCTTTCTTTTCACCAGTTCTTGGATTCCGCTTACGGGTAGAAACCAGATGGCAACAGTGCCATAATGGCAGGTTTCAGGATAGTTGCTGTTGTGCGGGATACAATCTGAGTACGTGTGAGATGCAGTATAGCACTGCCCAAGTTACGCATTCAACGCCAACGCAAACGACCCTCACAGGTGAACACCCATAAGCTGAGATTGCGTATCCTTGACTCAGTTTACCTGTTATTGGTGCGAATGTTAATTCGATCTGTGCTCAGAAAAACAGATTTTCAGGCAGAAAATGGTTTTTGTTGCTGCTCTTTGCCAAAAAAGAAGAGCAGGGGGCGATGCACCCTTTTGCTCCAGGAATACTCATTGTGGTGACCGTGAGGATCCTCAAAATAGCGAAAATTCACATTTTCTTCATAGCCATTTTGCAGCAAAGCTTCGCGCATCATGCGGGTTTGGCGAATTACATAGTCATTGGCCTTGGGTTGATGCGAGCCACATTCATAGACGCCGATATCCATCCAGATCCGCAGATCACGGGGGTAATTCTGGGCGTGTTTATAGGCAATGCCATTTCCCCACCAAAAAGATGGCGACATAATTGCGATTTTTCCAAAAATATCTGAATAATGGCGACCCAAATAGAAATTAATCAGGCCGCCCAGGGAGGAACCCATCACGGCTGTATTCTGTCGATCCGCCAGGGTACGGTATTCTTTGTCGATAAACTGCTTGAGTTCCTGCACCATAAAGCGGGCGTATTTTTTGCCATGGCCTCCCTGCATCATTTCGTTGTCGAGGGTCATGGGGGTCCAAGTGTATTCATAGAGTCGGGCGGGCGTATTGTAAATACCCACCACGATGATTTCTTCGAGTTTATTTTGGGTAACGAGTTTTTCAACCGTGTCATTGACTTCCCAGGAGACTCCGGCAAAGGAGGTGCGTGGATCAAAGACATTGTTGCCGTCATGCATATACAGCACAGGGTAGCGTTTGTAGGGGTTGTCCTTGTAGCTGGGGGGCAGATAGACAATAATACTGCGTTCAAATTCGAGGTAGCGAGAGAAAAACTGGCGGTGAAGGCGGATATTGCCGGCCAGGTGGGTTTGCTCGGGGGCGGGTTGCAAAAATTTGAAACCCACAGTTTCTACACTGTGCTCCATGCGGCGCGGCATGGACTCCTCATCAAGATAATGCACGCCCCGGTGGCGGCAGATAAAACGTGTCAGACGCAGAATACGTTTACTAAGCGTGTTTTTAAAACAGATTTCAAGATCCATAGGGCTTACCACTTGCTGCCAGATTTAAGGGATTTTAAAAAGGTTTTGCTTTTGACCAAGGAAGGAATAATGGCAGGCGTGAGATGGGTCATCATTTCCATGGGTTTGTGTTCTTTGATCAAGTCAGCAAAATCTTCATCCAGTGAGAATTGTTTCACTTTCAGAAGGGCTTTGAAGACTGCCTGGGTATTTTCAGGATAGGCTTGGGCCATCAGCTTAAAGGGCAAAGAAGAAATCATCGGGTCTTCAAGATAGCCCTGTATGACTTGCCGCCAGTTTTTGATCCGTTTGAAATCCTTACGTGAAAAGATTTCTTTGAATTTGCCGTACTCCAGCAAAAAGACCATGCCTTCGGTTTTATCATAAATAATCCCCAGGTTTTCCTGGGCTTCAAGATCGGGTAAAAAGTCGAAACTGGGAGAGGGGGGCAATTGATGGTATTTTTCCTGAAAAGCGCGGGCGATGGTGGCACCGGTTTCCTGGCTGCGTTTCTGAAAATAGCGGTAATGGTAAAATTCTCGCATTTTTTCAGGCAGTTCACGGCCATTGAGAATGACCTCGGCACTGCCAAAAAACGAAACAAAATCCTGGTATTCTTCAGCCTGAATCCGGTAGGCCTGAGCGATGCGCTCTTTGTTGTCGATAAACGCCATGCGGGGGTTGTGCAATTGAATTTCGGCGACCAATTCATAAAGCTCATTTTTTTTGCGCGTGGGCAAGCGGTCAATCACGCCTGTAAACAGGTGGTAGTCCTGAAAAGGAATAATTTTGGCAGCAATATACTCACCCTTTTCCAGGGGCAGGGGCGCATCCGGGTTGCCGGCCACGGTATAGCTGACTTCATTGACCAGGTTAAACAGTTCAAAGTGGTTGCCGGGTAAGAGCTGCCGAACTTGAAAAATGCCTTGTATGACCATATGCCATTGCTCGGCCAGCACCAGATCGGCCCCGTCTTCCCAGTTTTTAAGAAAATGCGAGAGGATAGTGCGATGATCGGGCAATAGATATTCGAGCACAAACCAGGTATCAAAGGCGAGGCGTTCATCGTCATTCAGTTCTTGATTGCGCCCCGGAAAAAGCTGTTCAAGGGTTTGGGCATAAAGTTCTGAAAAGTTTTCACGGCCATAATCGACCAGTTTCTGGCGCAGTTGCATGGCTCTGTGTACGAGTGAAACCGGCATTTTTCTAATTCCTTTCAAGCCACTGGCGGGCCACTTCACGATCATCAAAATGAACCGTGCGATCTTTAAATATTTGATAGGTTTCATGGCCTTTGCCGGCAATGATCAACACATCCCCAGGTTGGGCAGCCTGCAGGGCAGATTCAATCGCCGTCTGCCGATCCACTTCGCGGGTGACTTTTTCGGGCTGATCAATGCCTGCCAGAATGTCGTTGAGAATGGCTTCAGGATCTTCTGAGCGGGGATTGTCTGAGGTCAGCCAGGCATGATCCGCCAATTCAGAGGCCGCTTTTCCCATCAGGGGGCGTTTGCTGGCATCCCGATCGCCCCCGCAGCCAAAGACGCAGAGCAGTCGGCCGGGGGTAAACTGGCGGGCTGTTTTTAAAACATTTTCCAGGCTGTCGGGAGTATGGGCGTAATCCACCGCCACAGTAAAGGGGTGGTTTGCTGGGCTGACCACTTCCAGGCGACCTGGCACCCCAGGAATCTGAGCCAGATTTTCAATCAGGCTGGGCAGATCTTGGCCCAAGACCAGCCCGGCTCCCAGGGCCGCCAGCGAATTGAGAATATTATAATGTCCGGGCAAGGCCAGACGCACAGGCCAGATTTTGCCTTGCCAGTGCAGAAGATAGCTCACACCAGCCAGACCATAAACAGGGTCACTGGCGCGCAGATCGGCCTCGCTGCCAAAACCATAGCGCAGAATTTTACCTGAACAGCTTTGGGCAAAACTTTCAGCGTAGGGGTCATCGCTGTTCAGCAGGGCCGTTCCCTGAGCTTTGAGCAGGTGCTTGAAAAGAATTTGTTTGGCGCTGGCGTAAGCTTCCATTGTTTTGTGGTAATCGAGGTGATCCTGGGTCAGATTGGTAAAAATGGCGCATTCAAATTCAAGGGCGTCGAGACGGTGTTGTTCCAGGGCGTGTGAGGAGCATTCCATGGTGACGGTCTGGGCCCCTTCCTGCTGCATTTGCGCCAGAATTTGCTGAAGCTCAGGTGCAAAGGGCGTGGTAAAACCTGTGGGAATTTCGCTGGCGCCAAAGAAGCAGCCCAGGGTGCCGATCAGGCCCGTGGCCTGACCCGCCTTTTCAAGCAGTGAGCGAATCAGATGGGTGGTGGTGGTTTTGCCATTGGTTCCTGTGACCCCTACCAGTGCCAGTTTGCGGCTGGGGAAATCATAAAAGGCAGCTGCCAGCTGGGCCAGGGCCACACGGGTTTCTTCAACGCCGATCCAAGCGATTTCAGGGCTTAGGTCAGATTGTTGCTGCAGCCAATCGTTTTGACAGAGTACGGCGACGGCTCCCTGGGCCAGGGCTTGGGGAATAAACTGATGGCCATCGGCACGCGTACCGGGCAAGCAGGCATAGAGGCTTCCGGCCTTTGCCTGGCGGGAGTCATAGCACAGCCCTGTAATTTCAGGATTTAATTCAGCGCTTTTCAGAGCGGGCAGCGCTTGCAGCAGCGTGTCGAGTTTCATGGCTTTGGACTTTCTTCTGACTGAAAGTACATTCTATCTTAGCACAGGGGGAAAAGGGCAGGGCATGGCCTGGATTTTGCCCTTTATTGGTAGAGTGTTGTCTGTTCCCAGCCCTGCAGGAAATGGATTTTGACTTCTGGGTGTGGTTTGGTTTTTTCCAGCAGATAGGTCATGGCCGCATCGAGATTTTCTGCGCCTCGGGGCAGGGGTTCGAGGGGCTTATCGAGCGAGATGGAGAAATCGTCCCAATGCACGGGATAAATGGTTTTGACCCCTGTTTGCGTTACCAATTCATCGTAAAACCGGTCTTTGTTTTCTCCCAGACGATCCAGGCCGGGGGTACAGAGAAAGAGCGCATCGGCTTTTAAGCCTTTGAGTTCATCGGCTTTGTACTGTCCGCCATGCAGCATGGCGGTTCCCTGGGGATGGGCAATATGAATCGTAAAGGTGCCGCCTTCTCGGTAATCAAACATTGAAACGGGTTGAGAAAAAGGAGCTTCAATCGTGCCCATCATGCCGGTCAGATTGGCGACCCAGGGCAAATCTACATGCATGGAAGGAACCATGGTGACTGTAAATTTGCCGTAGTGCATGGGTTTAAAGGGTTCTAAAACCACAATTTGGTTTGAGCTCAAACCCTCGCCACGCGAGATCATCGCTGTAGATTCTGAACCCACGACCTGGGCCCCGGTTTGCAGGGCGATATAAGCTGAATCCATGGCGTGATCATAGTGGGAATGATAAACAAAGATCGCACTCAGCCGATCGAGTTCCAGGCGTTTAAGGTATTTGCGTACCAGATCCCGGTTGGTTTCAATTTTGCGGAAAGGCAATTCTGTGGCGGGGCCGGGGCGGGTGAAAAAACCATCAATCAAGAGATTTGTTTCGCCATCGGAAAAGACCAGGGAGGTCGTGCCTAAAAAGGTCGCTTTGACCTGACCGGCTTTCCAGGCAGGGGGGGCTGCCTGGGGATCTGTAAAATAAGCACGGTAGGTTTCCAGCGAAGGTCGCTCGAGCAAGTGTGAGCAACCTGCCAGGATTACTAAAACCAGTAGAAATAACAGAAAACGGCGTTTCAAAGGTTTTAATCCCCAAAAAAAGACAAAAATCGGAGCGACTGGATTTGAACCAGCGACCCCCACTACCCCAAAGTGGTGCGCTACCAAGCTGCGCTACGCCCCGATTGTAACGATGTGACCGGCTTGTGGCCGGGGGGTAATTGCGTTCCTTTTTGAGCAACGCAGACACTATACTAGCATACCCTTTTTTGACTTGCACAGTAGTTTCAATTCATGCTTCTAAATTCTCTCGCGTCTACCTGCCTTTTCTCTGTCTGAAAAATGCATCAGGCTAGCTTTTTGAATTGTTTTTTATTTGCGCTTTGCGATCTTTTTTGAGGTTCTCAGCAAATTCTCATGCGAGCAACTGAAATTATTTGCTATGATTTATTGCCTTTGGGGATCCACCCCCTGTAAATGTCTTTAAATTTGTGATAAGATTTACTTAATTTTCAATCGAGGTTTGGTTATCCCGATGTCAAAGCAATTTCGCACTTCTTTTCGTATGGCCCTGGCTTCTGTTGCCCTGATGGTGGGCTGTAGTGCCCAGACCGGTCTTTTGCCACTGAACAATACAGGCAATCCCGCTCTGCGCGCCAATGCGGTTAATCCCAAGCAGCAAGTCCTGAGCGCTAATTTTGAACCCTCATTCCAGAATTCTTTCATGACGGCGCGCCCCATGGCCCGCACTGGCAATACGGTTGTCAAAGTTTCTTACCAGAACAATGCGCAGGTCAGTCAATTGGCTGAATTGGGCATGGATATCTGGATGGTCACCCCCAAATATGTTTTGGGTCAAGTCAATGATGCAGTTTTTCAGCGTCTGCAACTCAGCCGTTTGAACTTCAGCCTGATCAGCCCCGAGCGCGGCATGAGCGCCCAAAATACGTTTGACCCGCAATACCATACCTATGATGAAATGCTGGCAGAACTGAAACAGGTTGCTCAGCAATATCCCCAGATCTCCAGCCTGCACGATATCGGTGATACCTGGCAGAAAGTGCATGGAGAAGGCAACCGTGATCTGTGGGCCCTGCATATCACCGGCCCAGGTGAAGGCAGTCAGAAACCTGGCATCGTTTTCTTTGGCAACCACCACGCACGTGAATTGGTGACCGTTGAAATTCCCCTGCACCTGATTCACCTTCTGCTCGAAAATTACGGCAAAGACCCCCAGATTACTGAGCTGGTCAATACCCGCGATATCTGGATTGTTCCCATGGTCAATCCAGACGGTCACCTGCAAGCTGAAAAAGGCGACAATTGGCGTAAAAACATGAATGCCAACGATGGTAATCGCTATCGCGGTGTTGATTTGAACCGCAACTATGGCCATCACTGGAATTCAGGCGGTTCTTCCTCCTCTCCCAGCAGTGATACCTTTATGGGGAAGGCTCCTTTCTCTGAGCCCGAAACCCAGGCTGTTCGTAATTTCGTTTCTGCGCATTCCAATCTCAAGATCATGATGAGCTATCACAGCTTCAGCAATTTGATCCTCTGGCCCTGGGGTTATACCAAGCAGCGCGTGAACAGTCCCAAACTGGTTGAAATGGGTCAGAAACTTGGTAAAATGACAGGCTATGTTCCTGAACAGGCCTCTGATCTGTATGTTGCTTCCGGAATTACCGATGACTTCACCTTTGGTGAAAAGGGCTTGATGTCCTTCACCACTGAAATTGGCAGCTGGGGCGATGGCTTTGATCCCCCCTACTCCCGTGTGGCTCAGTTCTGGAATGAGAACCGTGATGCAGCACTGTATCTGATCGATACTGCTGGCAAACTCTAAGAATCGTCACCCAATTAAAAAGGGGAGCTTGAAAAAGCTCCCCTTTTTTTCGTGAACAAATCCTTAACCCGAAAACTGAAAGGGTTCGTCACTGTACTGGCCCAAACTATCGGCCAGACTTTCGAAAAGACTTTCAGCCTTGTCATCTTGTTTTTTCTTTTTTTTGCCCTGTTCCTGCTGCTGCTTGCGCTCTTCAGTGTTGCCCGCATGCTTTTCCACCTTTTGTTGGTAGCGAAACTCAGGCACATTATAAATGCCATCGAGACCCATCTTTAAATTCCTCTCTCTCTGAAGATCTACATGTATCTAACATAGAATATATGAAAATAAAAGACCCAATTGAACGAATTTAACGAAAAATTAACAACAGCCCTGCCTTAAGGCAGGGCTGAAAGCTTGATATCAAGCTGTTTAGCGCAGGCTTGAGAAAAGCCCTTGGTAATGACCGAGAATCCCTTGAAGGGTTTCAATGCGGGTCAGAGTGGCTTGAATTTCTTCAGCGTTCAGGCGTTCTTTTTCCGTCATTTCACGGTAAACGCTGACCTGCTGGGCCACATCCATGATTTCTTCAACGGGACCGCGGTTGCGCGAGAGTTCTTCAAGTTTCTGGTACATGGCACTGACTTCAGTTTCTGAATTCCAGGTGCGTGACATGCGTTGCAGATAGGGGTAAAGATTTTGGCTGAAGAGGGCTTGAAATTCCTGTTCAAACCAGGAGATATCATCTTTTTTACTCAAATCCAAAGTTTCTGAACCGACTTGGATCATCAGTCCTGGCTGTGCAGCGGGTGCAGGTGATTCGACAGGTGTTTCGCTGGCTTCAGCAGGGGGAGCTGTTGTCATGCTTGGAATTTCAATCCGTTGGTGTTCAATTGCCAGTTCAAGATCATCAGGATCACTGCCCTGCAGGTCTTCACTGAGTTCAAGCGTGCTGTCCTGCAAATCTTCAAGATTACTTTCATAACCAGCAGAAGCAATTGCTTCTGCTGCTTCCAGTCCATGCAGGCGTTCGAGATCGGCCAGGGTCAATTCATCTCCCGCGCTGACGGGGGTTTCAGCCAGAGGGGCTTTATAGTCTTCCATTTTTTCTCTCTCCTTGCACTTTTCGCTTATTCTTGACCAATGCGTAAAACCGCCATGAAGGCATCTTGCGGAATTTCAACCCGTCCGACCTGCTTCATGCGCTTTTTACCTGCTTTTTGTTTTTCCAACAGTTTACGTTTACGCGAAATATCGCCCCCGTAGCATTTGGCAAGTACGTTTTTGCGCATGGCTTTGACGGTTTCGCGGCTGACCACCCGGCTGCCAATCGCTGCTTGGATGGGAATTTCAAACATCTGGCGGGGAATAATTTCACGCAGTTTAGCGGTTAAAAGACGGCCCATCATGGGCGCTTTTTCGCGGGGCACAATCACCGAAAGGGCATCGACAATTTCACCATTGAGCAAAATATCCAGTTTGACCAGATCGGCTTCACGCACACCGATCATTTCGTAATCGAGCGAGGCGTAGCCACTGCTGCGGGATTTGAGCTGATCAAAGAAGTCTGCCATCATTTCATTGAGGGGCATTTCATAGATCATCACGACCCGATCGGGAGTGGGGTAATCCATGCTGATAAAAAGGCCCCGGCGACTCTGGGCCAGATCCATCATGGGGCCCACATAGTCTTTGGGCGCGATGATCGTGACCTTTACATAGGGTTCTTTCATGGATTCGGTATGCTGAGGCAAAGGCATTTTCTGGGGGTTGTCGATCATCAGCACTTCGCCTTGGGTGGTGGTCACTTCGTAGACCACACTGGGGGCCGTAGCGATCAGCGCAAGATCATACTCCCGTTCCAGACGTTCCTGAATAATTTCCATATGCAGCAGTCCCAAAAATCCACAGCGGAAGCCAAAGCCCAAGGCATTGGAGGTTTCAGGTTCAAATCCCAAGGCTGCGTCATTGAGCTGAAGTTTGCCCAAGGCCTCTTTCAGTTCTTCGTAATCATCAGAATCTACGGGGTAAAGCCCACAAAAAACCATGGGAATGGCTGGACGATAACCAGCCAAGGGTTCTTTGGCGGGTTTTTCGCTGTGTGTGACCGTGTCGCCGACACGGGCATGCTGCACGTCTTTGATTTCAGCTGAAAGAAAACCGGTTTCACCGGCTTTGAGTTCTTCAACGGGTTTGCGGTGGGGCAAAAGCACGCCCAACTCCGTGACATCGTAGTTTTTGCCCGAGGCCATGAAGCGAATTTTGTCGCGGGTGCGCAGGGTGCCTTCAAAAATACGGAAATACACCACTGTGCCCCGATAGGTATCATAGACCGAGTCAAAAATCAGGGCCTGCAGGGGTTTTTCGGGGTCGCCTTTGGGGGGCGGCACATGAAAAACGATCGCTTCGAGTAGGTCTTTGATGCCAATGCCTTCTTTGGCGCTGCACAGTACCACCTCATCGGGGTCGAGCCCCAAATCCGCGATCTGCTCTTTGACCCGATCCACGTCGGCACTGGGCAGATCAATTTTATTGATCACGGGGATAATTTCAAGATCGTGTTCAAGGGCCAGGTAGAGGTTGGCAATCGTTTGGGCCTCTACCCCCTGGGTGGCGTCGATGATCAGCAGGGCACCTTCACAGGCTGCCAGACTGCGTGAAACTTCGTAGGTAAAATCCACGTGGCCAGGGGTGTCGATTAGATTGAGGATATAGGGTTTGCCGTCTGAAGCTGTATAGTTCAGACGGGCGGACTGGGATTTAATCGTGATCCCGCGTTCGCGCTCAATATCCAGGCTGTCGAGCACCTGTTCCATCATTTCACGTTGTGACAGAGCGCCTGTAAATTCAATCAGGCGATCGGCCAGGGTCGATTTGCCATGGTCAATATGGGCAATAATCGAAAAGTTACGGATCGATTCAATATAACTCATGAGAGGTTGTTTCTAGTTTTCGCTGTTTTCGCTGCTTACTTCGCTGGGCTCAGCTGCTGCCACCACGGCAGGGGTTTCGCTCGCTGGGGCGGCTTCGCCTTCCGTTGTGTTTGCTTCTGATTCGGGAGCCTCGGGTTGTTCCTGGATCAGGCCAATTGCGACGATTTTATCGCCTTCGCCCAATCTTTGCACCATCACGCCCTTGGTGGAACGGCTGTAAACGCTGATATCGCGCACATGCTGGCGAATGACGATGCCCTGTGAGGTGACCACAATCAGTTCCTCAGTGCCATCCACCGCCTGCAGACTGGCGACTTTGCCATCTTTGCGCAGTTTGATATTGATAATGCCTGAACCGGCACGGCTTTGCAGGCGGTATTCTTCGATCTCTGTGCGTTTGCCATAGCCATTGTTGGTAACGGTCAAAATGGTCTGACCCGCTTGCGGGGTGGCCATGCCGACCACGACGTCATCGTTTTTCAGTTGAATGGCTTTGACACCGCGTGAGGTACGGCCTGTCGGGCGAACATCTTCTTCTTTGAACTTAATCGCCATGCCGTTGGCTGTGCCGATCAGAATCTGTTGTTGGCCATCGGTCAGGGCGACCCAGCCGAGCACGTCTCCCTCATCGAGGTTGACGGTAATCAGGCCTGCCCGACGGATATTGCGATAGGCATTCAAGGGGGTTTTTTTGATAATGCCCTGGCGGGTGAGCATGACGAGGTTTTTGTCCGCGTCAAATTCGCGCACAGGAATCATGGCGGTGACTTCTTCGTCCTCACGGAACTGAAGGAGGTTGGCCACGCTATTGCCCTTGGATTGGCGGCTGGTTTCTGGAATTTCATAGGCTTTGAGATTATAGACAATGCCCTGGTTGGTGAAAAACAGCAGGGAATCATGGCTGTTGGTCACTGCAAATTGGGCGATATAGTCTTCATCACGGGTTTGAATCCCTGAAACACCCCGGCCACCGCGTTTTTGCTGTTCGAAGCTGTCGAGATGGCTGCGTTTGATATAGCCTTGGCGGGTCATGAAGACTACCATGGGCTCATCGGGAATCAAATCTTCATAGGTAAAATCACCAGGATCAGCTTCTAAACGAGAGCGACGGCCATCTTCAAAATTGGCTGCCAATTTTTCGAGTTCTTCACGAATCAGGGTGGCTACCCGTTCGGGTGTTGCCAGAATATGCTGAAAATCAGTGATTTGCAGCAAGAGTTCAGAGTGTTCGGTTTCAAGTTTTTTCTGTTCGAGGCCATTCAGGCGGCGCAATTGCATTTCCAGAACGGCGGTGGCTTGGCGCTCACTCAGTTCAAAGCGTTCAATCAAAGCGGCCTGGGCCTCTTGGGTGCCATTTGAAGCGCGGATGGTCTCAATCACCGCATCGAGGTTATCCAGCACTTTGAGAAAGCCTGTTACGAGGTGAGCACGGCCTTCGGCACGATCCAGGAAAAACTGGGTGCGGCGACGAATGACTTCAATCCGGTGCTTTAAAAACTCCTGGAGAATGTCTTTCAGGCTCAGCAGACGGGGTTGGTTATTGACCAGGGCCACCATATTGTAGTTGTAATTGGATTGCAGACGGGTCTGCTGGTAGAGATTGTTCAGCACGACCTGGGAATTGGCGTCGCGTTTCAATTCAATACAGATGCGCATGCCGTTACGATCGGATTCGTCACGCAGATCGGCAATGCCTTCGAGTTTGCCAGTCTGTACCAGATCGGCGATATGTTCAACCAGGGTGGTTTTGTTGAGCTGGAAGGGGATTTCTTTGACGATCAGGCGGTCGCGCTCGCGGCCATGGCCTTCTTCAAAATCAATCACGGCACGCATGGTAACTTTGCCACGTCCGGTTTCAAAGGCTTCACGAATGCCCCGGTTGCCGAGGATAATGCCGCCGGTGGGGAAATCTGGGCCTTTGATAAAATCCATCAGGTCGAGAATGCTGGCATCGGGGTTGTCAATCAAGTAAACCAGGCCTTCGCAGACCTCTTTGAGATTGTGGGGGGCGACTTCGGTGGCCATCCCGACGGCAATCCCGGTGACGCCATTGATCAACAGGTTGGGGGCTTTGCTGGGCATGACAATCGGTTCTTCGAGAGAACCGTCAAAGTTGGGGGTAAAACCGACAGTATTGCAATCGAGATCCGCCAGCATTTCCATGGCGAATTTAGACAGGCGGGCTTCGGTATAACGCATGGCTGCTGCGGAATCCCCGTCAATCGAGCCGAAGTTACCTTGGCCGTCGACCATCATATGGCGCAGGGAGAAGGGCTGGGCCATACGCACCATCGTATCGTAAACCGCGCTGTCTCCGTGGGGGTGGTATTTACCCAAAACTTCCCCGACGATACGGGCCGATTTCTTAAAAGGTTTATCCGGGGTCATGCCCATTTCGTGCATGGCATAGAGAATGCGTCTGTGCACGGGTTTCAGGCCATCGCGGACATCAGGCAGGGCCCGTGAGACGATGACGGACATGGCGTAGTCCATGAAGGACTGCTTCATTTCGTCTTGGATCGTTACAAAGGGGCTGGATTCCTGCTCCGCAGGCGGCGCTTGATCAGTGGTCATGGGTGGATATTTCTCCTGGTAAAACTGAATCATTATACCGCAAACGAGGCTGAAAATTAAGTAGGAAGCGCTTATTCCCTTGCAGAGTCGCTGATATTTTTCAATTTAAGCCAAGGGGAATGAGGGACTCTGGCTCTGATCAGAGAGGCACGTCGCAGGTGATGAGGTTTGAGATTTGTGTGCTTTGTTTCTCAGGGCAGGCAAAGGACCCCTTATCGATTTCAAAAAAATAGAAAGAGGCCGGAATTTTCCGACCTCATCTAATTTTGTTTAAGTGGCTTTAACTGCCGCTTTCAAGCATTCCCAAGCGCGCGGTTTTGACATCTCCGCCGCCTTTGAATTGGGTAATGTATTTCTTACGTGAAGCACTGTTGACAGGGGCCAGGTGAAACTCCTGGACCATCTCACGTAATTCTTCGCCATACTCGGCCACAGCTTGGGCCGATTCCATCGTGCGATGGGCAATATGCTCATTGCCATCGGCGATTTTTTCCACTTCTGTAATCGCAGAGGTAATCCGTTCAATCGAAGTGACCTGACGGGCTGTATCGTTGCGGATGGCCTGAGAGGCTTCGTTGATTTTGGTGGCGGCAGCAACAATCTGTTGATTGCTGTCTTCCTGGTTTTGCGTGGCCTGTACGATCTGCTTGATCATCTGGCGTACCTGTTCAATCGTCTGCACGATGTTTTCGGTATTGAAGGCCTGGGCTTTTACAGCCTCGGTGACCTTGGTGACCTGATGATTCATCTCTTCAGCGCGGTGGGCAATATGCTCTGCAGCACGTGCCTGTTCTTCCGCTCCGTTTTTGATCTGTTCAATCAGGGTGACCGTGGTTTCGACCCCTTTGATAACCTGGTTGATCTTGCCTCCGGTTTCAGCGGCCAGACGGGCTCCCTGTTCAGCCTGGGTCACTCCCCCCTGAACGGTTTTGACAGCCCCATCGGCTTCGACCTGAATACCCCGGATCAGATCCGAGATCTCTTTGGTGGCCCGGCTGGAGCGCTCGGCCAGTTTTCTGACCTCATCGGCGACTACCGCGAAGCCTTTGCCATGCTCACCGGCACGGGCAGCTTCAATCGCCGCATTCAGTGCCAGCAGGTTGGTCTGATCAGAGATATCGTCAATTACATTGATGATCTCGCCGATTTTTTGGGTGCTGGAACCCAGGTGTTCAATGACCTTCGATGCTTCCAAAACCACTTCTTTGAGATGGTTGATGCCGTTGATGGTTTCCTGAACGGCAGCACTGCCCTCAAAGGCTGCTTCCTGCATATCAAGGGCCAGTTTTGCCCCTTCCTGCAGGCTGGTAGAGACTTCATTGAAACTGGCAGACAGCTCATTGATTGCGGCAGAGGTATCTCCCGTGCCCCGGCTGATATACTCTGCACTTTCTTTGATTTCAGCAAAGGCTCTGAAGTTTTGGCTGACCACGTCAGAGACCTGGTCACTGGCCTCGGAAAGACGGGTAATGCTTTGCGTGGACTGACTCAGATTGTGAGCCACCTGTTCAATCTGGCCCATGGTTTCGCTGGAGCGGGAAGCCAGGGCTTCGGCCTGGTTATCAATGCCTTTGACGGAACGGCTGACTTCTTCCATAAAACCAGAAATTTCAGTGATGGCAGAGGCTTGTTTGGCTGCACCTGCCGCCGTTTCCCGCGACAGAGACTGAATCTCGCTGGAGGATTGCGCTGTTTTATTGGAGGTTTCGAGAATGCGTGCAAATTTTTCATTGAGATTATGGGTCATCTCATTAAAGGTATAGGCCAGTTCTGCGAATTCATCCTGTGTTTTGACCACCGCTACCCTGTTGAGGTTTCCTCCCGCAATCGAGGTGGCTACCTGATTGACCTCCTTGAGGGAACGGGTAATCTGGCGTACTTGCCAGACGGCAATCACCAATGAGAAAACCAGGCCCCCAATAAAAACAAAGACCAATTGAAAGGTCGCCTGGTGTTGGATACGCTGGCTTTCTTGGTAGGTTTGAACCACGCGTTCTGTTTTGGTATCAATCGTATCGTAGACCTGATCGAGCTTTTGGTTGAGCTGATCCAGACCAGCCAGGCTGATCATCAGCACCAGCAGCAGGGATACGCAGGTAATCCCAAAGCTGACCAGTAGTTTGGCAAAAATTTTCATACAACCTCCTGTACTGTTTCGGGGCGGGGCTTGTAATCATAGAGTACTTTTGGCAAATCCAGCACAATCACCAGCCTGTTGTCATGTTTGCAGACCGCCTGAATATAGTCTTTTTCAATCGATGTGGCGGGAGGGGGTTCCAGTTGAGAAACCGGCAGACGCAGTACTTCCTGTACTTCATCGACGACCAGTCCGACATTCTGTTCTCTGCCACGCACAATCACAAAGCGGGTATTGCGTTGGTAAGGCGTTTTTTTGAGGCCCAAACGCGAGGCCAAATGAATCAAGGGTAAAATCTGACCGCGCAAATTAATCACGCCCGCCATCCAGGGGGGCGTGAGGGGAACCTGCGTGACAGGTAAAACCTTAATAATCTCTTGTACACAGAGAATATCCAAAGAATAAATCTCGTTTTCAAGCCTGAAAGAAACAACCTGCAGAGTTTCTGTAAGCAGTTCGGTCATGGCCGTTGAAACACTCAAGCAAAAGCCTCTTCCTGCAGCAAAGATGCCACGCAAAAAGCACCTTGAAGGGTTTCTACAGGAACATTAATGGGGAATTGACCTTTGCCAGCTTCGGGAAAGGCTGAGATCTTGTCTCCGCCCAGATCAAAAACCTGGGGCAGGCCAATCACGAAGGAGCTGCCATGCTGAGAAAGACTGGTTTTGACTCCGCCAGCAATCATATTGGTAATTTCGGCAACGGCTTCATAGACATCTTCATTGACCTCATCCAATTCCTCTTCAAGCAGAAGCGAGGCCATGGAAATGGCCAGGGGATAGGAAAGCATGACAGAAATACTGCCGCTGAGTCCCCCACGGATATCGATGGTTCCCACCAGCTCCCTGGAAAACCCCTGGGTATTTGCCGGGTTCTGAGCGGACTCCTCTGAAAGTTTAAAGTCCATCGGAATCATGGTGCTCAAAAGGTTTGAAACCGCGCTGTTGACAGCGCGGATAAAATGCTTTTCTAAAGCCATGTGTCTTGCGCCAGCTCAGACGTGCAGCGGCAAAACCTTTTTCAGGGTTTTGTTGAGGGTATCAGCTGTAAAGGGTTTGACAATATACTCATTCACACCTGACTCCATTGCTTCGGTGACCTTGTCAATGGTACCTTCTGTCGTGATCATGATGATTTTGACTTTTTTATCCGCTTCAGTGCCAATAGAACTCTCGTATTCTCTGAGTTTTTTGACAAACTCTAAACCGTTCATTTTGGGCATATTCCAGTCGCTTAAAACCACGTCTGGACGCGCGCCACCTTTGAAGGTTTCAAGCGCCTGCTCACCGTCTGCCGCCTCAATCAGGTTCAGGCCGGCATAGGGGCCGCTGCCAATATGTTTTTTGATGACTTTCCGGGTAACACTGGAGTCATCGACAATCATGATAGAAGCCATTCGCTTTTTTCCTCCGTCTGCGCTCTGTGGGCAAGTTAATCGAGTATACCACCATTTTTGCAGGATGACACACCCCTGAAGCGATCCTCAAAAGCCTCTTTTCACGTCTAAATCACCAGAACATATTGGGGGCTGATGGGGGATCCGTTATAATGGTTTAGCCTCTTGCACCTGAAAGGCACTCAATAACGAAGCAGAAATCATGGAAACAACGGCCTACTTCACAATACTATCAATCATTGCGGTGACCGGTGGTCTGATGACCATTACCCGCAGGCACCCTCTGTCTGCAACTCTTTCTCTGGTCATGACCTTGATTGCCTTGGCTGGCTTATACGCTTTATTGTCAGCTGATTTTCTCTTCGTGATTCAAATTTTGGTTTATGCAGGCGCGATTATGGCCTTGATGGTCTTTGTGATCATGCTTTTGAATGTGCGCATAGACCATCTTCCCCCTGAAAAAAATATTGCCTCACGGGTTTTTCTTGCGCTCTTGGCCTTGGCTCCCTTTTTCTTTTTGGTTCAGCGTGCAATGATTGCCCAGTTTGGAAATGCGGTTTTTCCTACCGTTTCATCGGACTTTGGCTCGATCCAAGCGGTTGGGCTGGCCCTTTACCGCAACCATGTGTTTCCCTTTGAAGTGATTTCAATTCTTTTGCTGGTGGCCCTGGTGGGGGTCGTGGCCCTGGCGAAACGGAGAGCCTGATGATTGGACCTTTACACTATCTTACCGTGAGCGCCCTGCTTTTTTTTCTGGGCCTTGCAGGTTTTATCAGCCGTAAAAACATTTTTATTCTGTTCCTTTCTTTGGAGTTGATGCTCAATGGCATTAATCTCAGCTTTGTGGCCTTTTCGCGCTTCTTTAATCACCTGGATGGCCATATCTATGTTTTCTTTGTGATTGCCGTGGCCGCCGCTGAAGCGGCGATCAGTCTGGCGCTGGTGATTCTGATCTTTAAAAACCGACAGACGCTCAATGTCGATGATTTCGACACTCTGAAAGGCTGATTGCGATGTTGCTTCACTCTGCTGCACACACTTCACTGCCCACGGCAGCTTTACAGCTGAATCCGCTTTTAAATCTGATTGTTCTGCTGCCTCTGGCGGGAGCCTTGGTTTTGGGCTTGGGCAGTTTATTCAATGCCCGTCAGCAACAGGGGCTTTCTGAAAAAGTCGTTGGAGCGATTGCCTGTTCAGGACCTGCGCTGGCCACCTTGATTGCGCTCTTGTTGTTTTTGCCCATGCTGGGTGATTCCGCTGCGGTTTGGCAGAGCACCTTGCTCAACTGGCTCGATACCGGCAGTTTTCAAATCAAACTGGGTCTGAGCATGGATCATCTCTCCGCGATTATGGTGCTGATGATTACGTTTATAGGCACCCTGATTCATCTCTTTTCGCTCAGCTATATGCATGGCGATCGGGGCTTTGCCCGTTATTTTGCCTGGCTCAATCTCTTTTTAGGGGCCATGTTGCTGCTGATTCTCTCCGATAATATCATCGGCTTGTTTATGGGCTGGGAAGGGGTTGGGCTCTGCTCTTATCTCTTGATTGGTTTCTGGTTTGAAGATTCAGCAAAAGCGGGCGCCGGAACCAAAGCCTTTTTGGTCAACCGGGTCGGTGACTTCGGCTTTATCTTGGGTATTTTTCTGCTTTTCAGAGAAACCGGGGCCTTTGATTTTGCAACGATTCAGGCCAAAATAGGAGCCTCTGATTTTTATATTCTGCCTGTGATTGCCTTTTTGCTTTTGATCGGTGCCTTGGGCAAGTCAGCCCAGATTCCGCTGCATGTTTGGTTGCCCGATGCCATGGCGGGCCCAACACCGGTCAGTGCACTGATTCACGCTGCGACGATGGTGACAGCGGGAGTGTATATGGTGGCGCGTCTGCACTTTATTTATACCGCAACGCCCGCTGTGGCCTGGCTGATTGTTTTGATTGGTTCTCTGACGGCCTTGATGGCCGCCTTGATCGCCTTGGTTCAGCATGATATTAAAAAGGTCTTGGCCTATTCAACCGTCAGCCAGCTGGGCTATATGTTCATGGGCGTTGGCAGTGGCGCTTATGCCGCAGGGATGTTTCATGTCTTTACCCATGCCTTTTTCAAGGCCGCTCTGTTTTTAGGCGCTGGTGCGATTATTCATGCCCTTCACCATGAGCAAGACCTGCGTAAAATGGGCGGGTTGCGTAAATACTTGCCTGTGACCCATGCCGCGATGCTGGTCTCCTGCCTGGCCATCGCCGGTATTCCCCCCTTCGCGGGTTTTTTCAGCAAAGATGAAATTCTCTGGTCGCTCTGGGAAAAACAGCACTATCTGTTTTGGGGCGTGGGGCTTGTAACCGCTGCGCTCACCGCTTTTTATATGTTCCGCCTTTACTTTTTGGCCTTTGGGGGCACTTACCGTGGAGACCACGCGCCTCAATCTGAGCCTTTGTTGATGAAATTGCCTTTGGCGCTTTTGGGCCTGGGCGCAGTCAGCGTGGGTTTCTTAGGGATGCCAGCAACATTGGGCTTGCCCAATTGGTTTGTTCACTGGCTTTCGCCCCTGTATGGCGAGCACCCTGTCGCCGCAGCTTCTGTTCAGGGGGTTTCTCTGATGCTGATGGCGCTTTCGGTTTTGGCTGCTGCCGCTGGGATTGGCTTTGCCTTGAAACGCTTTGGCAAAATTACAGACACTGTGCCTGCTATTCCGGTCAATGCCTTTACCCAGCTTTTGGATGCTAAATTTGGTTTTGATCTGCTTTACCAAAAAGGAATTGTCAAACCCTGGTTGGCTTTGGGCCAGTTCTGCCGCCAGGTCGCTGAACCGATTATGATTGATGGCGTGATTCGGGCTGGAACCTGGGCCTATTATGTGTTTTCCCTTTCTTTACGCACTTTACAGACAGGCCATGTCAGAACCTATGCCCAATATATGCTTTTTGGCCTGTTTATTCTGGTCTACCTTTATCTTCTTTTGCACTTACCCGGAGTTTTTGAGCTATGAACCATCTCTTAAGTCTGCTTATTTTTCTTCCCTTTGTGGGTGGTCTGGCTCTTCTTGCGCTTGCGCGTAAAGCCGAGCATCTGGTGAAACCCAGCGCGATTGTGATTGCTTTGCTTGATCTGCTTTTAGCGGCTGCTGTACTGCTGCGTTTTCAACCCCAGAATCTATTTCAGATGGAAGAAAAACTGAACTGGATTCCACGCTTTGGGATTGAGTACCATCTGGCGGTGGATGGCATCAGCCTCTTTTTGGTTTTGCTGATTCCTGTTTTTATCCTGATTGCCATGCTGATGGCCTATGCTTCGAAAAAAGCCTATCCGGGTTCTTTCTTTGCGCTGCTTTTGCTCTTTGAGGCGGGTCTTTTGGGAACCGTTTTGGCTTTGAATCTCTTCCTCTTTTACCTGTTTTGGGAACTCATGTTGATTCCTGCCTTTTTTATGATCGGCCTTTGGGGCGGCCCCAAACGCAAACAAGCGGTTTTAAAATTCGTGATTTATACCATGGTGGGTTCGCTGGTGCTTTTGTTCAGCATTCTCTATCTGGGAGTTCAGTACCACGCTAAAACAGGGGACTGGAGTTTTTCGCTGCCGGTTCTGTATCAACTGCATCTGCCCTTGACGCCTTTGGTCGATCTGCTCTTCTTTGGCTTTGCCCTGGCGTTTTTGATCAAGGTTCCGCTTTTCCCTTTGCATACTTGGTTGCCGGATACCTATCAAGAAGCCCCTTCGCTGGTGACTTTTCTTTTGTCAGGTCTGATGGCCAAAATGGGAATCTATGGCCTGATTCGGATAGTGGTTCCGCTTTTTCCTGAGTCGATGACCCAATGGGCCCCTTACCTGTCTGGGCTGGCGGTCTTGGGGGTTGTGTACGGGGCTTTTGCGGCCTTGGGCCAGACCAATCTCAAGCGTTTACTTGCCTATTCTTCGTTCAGCCATATGTCTTTGCTGGCTTTGGGAGTCTTTAGCTGGAATCAGAGCAGTTTGCAGGGAACCCTCTATCACATCATTAACCACGCGGTGGCCACTGGCGCACTCTTTTTATTGGTCAGCTTGATTGAAGAGCATTATGGCACCACCGAGATTGCTGAGTTGGGTGGCTTGGCCAAGCCAGCACCTCTTTTCGCCGTGCTTTTTTCACTGTTTAGTTTTGCCTCGATTGGCGTGCCGGGTCTGAATGGCTTTGTCGGTGAGTTTTTGATTCTTTTGGGTGTGACCACCCATTCTCCCCTCTTGGGAGCCGGAGCCGCTCTGACCCTGATCCTTTCTGCCGCGTATATGCTCTGGTTAAACCAACGTTTTCTTTTTGGAGCCTTTCATGCCCCGCAACGAGAGACTTCTCTTACCCTGGCCCCCTTGTGTCAGGCTGTTTTTGTCCCGCTGGTGCTGGCTGTAGTTTTGATGGGGCTTTATACCGCGCCTGTTCTGGAGCGTACAAAGTCTTCTGTTCAGCAGTATCTACAGTTTCGCAATTTTCCCCAGCAGGTGATCTCGCCCGAAAGTGATGCCTCTTTCCATGGATAAATGGTCTGTTTTTTTACCCGTCGCTCTGCCTGTTTTCTGGGGGCTTGTACTGCTCTTGATCGGGGTCTTTGTTCCCTCCCGTAAACAGGGCTCCTTGCTCTTTTATCTCTCAATAGTGGGGCTGGGCTGTGTGGGTGCTGCCTCGATCAAAGCGTATATTGACTGGCCCAATGCCGAAATCATGGGCGGTTACCTGATGGTGGATCCCTATGCACTCTTTTTCCATCTTTTATTGACGGTTGCTACCTTTGTGACGGTTTTGAATGCTTCCTATTATCTTGAGCGTGAGGGATTGGTGCAGGCCGAATTCTATGCCCTGCTCTTCTTCGCTTTGAGTGGCATGTTGCTCTTGAGTTCCAGCCGTGATCTGATTACTTTGTATATTGCCCTGGAAGTGGTCTCGGTAGCGATCTATGTCTTGGTGGGCTATGCCCGCAACAATATTCGCGCCAATGAAGGGGCCTTTAAATATTTTCTTTTGGGCTCTCTGGCCTCAGCCCTGCTGCTCTATGGCATTGCCATGCTCTATGGCTCGGTTGCGTCTACCCGTCTTTACGCTTTACACACCTATTTCTCAACCCATCCTCTTGAGCCTTTGGCGGGCATGGGCCTGATGCTGGTGCTGATTGGCATGGCCTTTAAGGTGGCAGCGGTTCCCTTTCATACCTGGTCTCCCGATGCCTACGAAGGGGCTTCAATGCCCGTGACGGGGTTTATGGCCACGGCTGTGAAAGCTGCTTTTTTCGCATTGATGATCCGCGTTTTAGGAGAGGGTTTTATCTCGCTGAAGTCCTATTGGGTGGAAGTTGTGGGCGTGCTCGCGATTCTAACCATTCTCGGTGGGAATATTCTGGCTTATACCCAGCGCAATATCAAACGCATGCTTGCCTATTCCAGTATCGCGCATACGGGCTATCTGCTTACCGGGCTGACCGCTCTGGCCCTGCACGCTGGGAATGAAGCCATTCCCGCGCTGCTCTATTATCTTTTGATCTATGTGCTCAGTTCTTTGGGCATTTTTACAGCCCTGACCTGGCTCAGTTCGCAAAACGAAGAATTTGTTCAGATTTCAGATCTTGCAGGTTTGGGCAAGCGCTATCCACTGACGGCTTTGGGGCTGAGTATTTTGTTTTTCTCTTTTATTGGCGTTCCCCCCCTGGGTGGTTTCTTTGCCAAATACTATCTGTTTTTAACGGCGATTCAAGCGCAGCAGACAGCGGTTGTCGCTGTGGCTATTTTGGGCAGCATACTTTCAATTGTCTATTATCTGAAGGTGATCATGACCCTTTATATGGAGCCCACCGCCCCCCATCTCGAAGCGCCCCGTGTGCGTCCGATCGCCTTGGGCGCTGTTTTGGGCTGCAGTGGTTTTGCTGTGCTTTGGGCCGGCTTTGCCCCGGTGAATTTCCTCAATGTTTTTCCTGGCTTGGTTCCCCTTTTGCAGTGGCTACAGGGCACCAGCTTTTTATAATTCACACTTGAAGCCCAGCAGGGATTTTCTTGTCTCTGCTGGGCTAGATTTTCACTTCCAGAAACCAACCCGTGCAGATACAAAGCTTGAACGACTCAAGCTCTCGTATGGCTTTTACCTGAGCATTCAGCCCTGATTTTGGGGTTGGCCTGCCTGAATAGACTTTGGGCGCGAGAGACGGATCCGCTCTGAGCGTTTCTCTTGAGGGTTCATACGAAGTTTCGCTGAAGTCGTCTGCGTTGCTTAATGCTCTAAACGCTGGCACGTGGGAACTGCCTGGAGGTTCTCAACAGAAGTCAGCCCCAAAATCTTCCCATGAAAAAAGCCCCGGAATTTCCGGGGCTTGGTTGTGAAGTTTGTTTAGAGAACGGTCTTGGCCAAACGGCTTTCGTTCCACTGAGTTTCAGCACGGTAGCCATTGACATTGGCAGGGGCTGAGTCATTGGCCTTGTTGCCTTTGTGGGTGATAAAACCTGCGACCAGACCGACAGCTGCGCCAGCGCCAGCACCGATCATCCAGCCTTTGGTTCCTGCAAATTTGCCACCGAGCTTGCTGCCGATATCCAGACCCATTTTTGCGGCGATTCCGCCAACCGCTGCACCGAACATACCGCCACCCAGGGTGGTGGATGCAACGTGTTCAAATTTGGAAGTGCCTTCGCCAACGGGAGCGGAACCAATTGCAGTTTGAAGTTCTTGTTCTACCAGCCAGCCATCACCATTGGCGTCAAACATGCGAAGTTCGTTACCCAGACCGATGCCGCCGGTCTGTTGATCCACCATGGAGATATTCAGCTGATCTGCAGAAATAACGAAGTGACCCCGGGTGCGATCCTGAATGACAACTTCAACACGGCCGTTGTTCTGAAAACTCTGCATTTGAGCAGAGTTGGTCAGTTGTTCGACACGCAGGTTGCCAGGCATGGCAGGTTGGGGTTGGTATTGCTCAGCGGGTTGAGGCTGAGGTTGTACAGGCTGTTGAGGCTGATACTGTTGAGCGGGCATAATTTCGTTGAGGGGTCTCAGGTTCGGCATGGTTCGGGTTCCTCCGGGTTTTGGCAAACTTCACACAGGTATTGTCGCAAAAGGCTGTCAGGATCTTGTGAAGGCTTCTATAAACTTAGAAGAAACTTAAAGATCACTTAATGATCTGTTCAGTCCTTAATCAGACCTTTCTTTTACTATAGCAAAATTTTGCTTGGATCTCTAGATCTGCGGGTATTTTGGCTTGTTTTGTGTTTGATACCTGAAGCTTGTTGTCACTCTGTTCGGAGTGGGGCTTTTCAGGTTGGTGAAGGCTGGTTTTTCTAGGGCCGATTGGGTTGGCTAAGAGTCTCGATCAATCTCTGTTGCTTTTTGAATACTGCTTGTAGCGTTTCTCTATTTCCATTTTTATTTCGTTTTCATTTAAAGACAAATATGTGAGACGATCTATTTCCTCAAAGAAAGAGAGATCTGTCTTAAACATGCAGAAATGAGGAACCTTATAGAGTAGATCTGAAAATTCATCAGAAAAAATGGCATATGAAATTCGGTTGTTGATAAGATTATCGATTAAAGCCAGTAAATCAAATTTCATTTTGTTTTTTTGAGGCACACTGAGAGGATAGTTGCTGGCTGGTTCGTAGGGAACGGTATGGTAAGAACCATCCCAAGAAAAGGTCTGCTTTTTTTCTTCAGAATGGATTTCTTGCGCAATAGCTTGACCTGTTAGCGGATCTTTCTCCCTTGCTCGCTCCTCTCTTCTTTGATCATAGAGATCTTGTGTTTTTCCATCAAAGCGAATACTTTGATATTCCTGGTAGCTACCAGGATAGGTTTGAACATAGATCACGGGATAATTATCTGGAGCGGGCCAACCCTTGTGAACCCAGATGCGATCAATAAACTCATCATCGTCCATGCTTTGATTTAAAAGAATGAGATCTATTTCCAGGCTCTTGCCATCAAATCTAAATTCTTCTGGACTTGTTGATACCTCACAAAAGACCACATAGGGAATTTCAAATGTTTCAGCCATGCGTTTGACATAGTCGTACATCATTTCAAGCTCTTCATCTTCAGCTTCTCTGATGGCAAATTCATTAAAACAAAATTCCAGACGGGGCATGGGGCCAGAGGTGAAAATTTCACACGACATTCCCTGGCCAATATTTGTGCCTTCAAGCCTAAGTTTTCCAAAAATACCCAGATTTACTTCAGCTTGGCTTTTACAGTAAGCTATGAATTCTGAATAATTCCAGAATTTTCGCTGAAATCTTGAGGCATACTCATAACCAAAGGGTTTTATTTTTGAATCATATCGATGTTCTCGCACATAATTTTTCTCATCAAAGAGAAACCACTGATCTAAAAATGTATCCAGATATTTTTTTTGAAATCCAAAAAAAGTAAATTCTACAGGCTCGTTTCTCATAGAGGGGGCAGAACCACATCTCTCCAGTCGGTTAAGATCAGATTTCCAGCTCGAATTTGTGAGGCAAAATCTGTACGGATTTTATTGAGTTCCTGTTCTTTCGTATTATAACCATAGACCAATTCGACTGGCTTTCCTCCCCCCTGAGTGTGGGCATACTCAAGGTGGCGTTCAATTTGATCATCCTTTCCTCCTTTAAACCGTCTTAATTGATTTGAGATTTCTCCAACACGATCACTGGATTCAAAATCAAGCTCATAGGTATCTGATCTTCCTGGCAATTGATAGGTAAGATTTGTTTTCATACTGAGGGGATTTGACGCGACCGTATTGCGATAAATCTCCAAAATTTCGCGTTCAAACAGATCTCCTTTATCCTGTTTGCCAACAATTTGTAGCGCTTTTTTTACACAAGATTCACAAGGGAACATCGCAGAGGCATTGTTGAGATAGATAATTGCTGCATAGTAACGCTCCATTATTTTTCTGGTATTCATAAGCATTTGCATTTTATCGATTGTGGCATCGACAAGTTTTTTGGAATTTGAACTTGAATTACGATAGGCTTGGATACTTTGTCTTAATTCTTCACGAAGTATTGTATTTTGTGTTTGTAAACGATTAATTTCGTTTTGATACCAGATTAATGCTGTTGTTTTGGCGAGTTCTGAACTCAATTCTTTTTGTAAAGCGATGAGATATTCTAAGGGTGTTCTCTTTTTTGCCAGAATTTGAAAGTCACCAGAACGAGGTACAACTGGACAATAGGCGTTAATTTTGCTGCATTCTTCCAAACTAATTTCAGCGGCTGAGTCAGGTGGATTTGATTCACTTGGCGTAGGAGTGGGCGTAGGCTGGGGATCTGGCTGGGGAGGCAAATAAACTTCAAGTGAAATACTTGCGGTAGAAGGCCCTCCCACCCCATAGTTTGAACAGAAACTCGTTCCCTCAGAATTGACAGCAAAAACAGAGGCTCCCCCTTGAGCCGTGCCTGAGATACTCAGTTGAAACTGTGCTTTGGATTCAGTCGGGTTCCAAACCCCGCTGGCAGAGTTAACCCACATACTGTTATTGCTTGTGCCCCAGGAACCTTCAACACAAACCTCACCACCATCGGTCAGCTTGTTTGTGTCTGATTGGTAATTAAAGCCAAACCCTGCTGGCCAGGAACGACTGGTATCCAGCGTAAAATTCAAGCCATCGCTGCTGACCAGTTCGATGGAACTGGAAACATTTCGACTGAAACCCCCATTAAGCGAGCCCAGATCCCAGGCATTCACTCCTGTACTGAGAATCAGCCGGGTTGCAATGGGTTGATTCTGGGCATTGAGCCCTGTTTCGAGCACATTTACACCATAGTAATAGCCTGACTGGCCTTCAACAATTCGTGAATAGAGACCCGAAGAAGTCAAAGAAACAGAATCTCCTGCAGGTGTGGGGGGGGGCACAGGAAAGAAGCCCAGAGAAGCATTTAAAGCTGTAACCAGACCCGTTTGTGCACAGGCATAGCCATAGTATTGATAATCTGAAGGGCAATTGATCGGCTGGGGGGCTGAAAGTACCTGAAAACCAACTGGGGAAAACACTTCAGGTGAAATGCCTTTGACCAGGGCCGTATTTGCGGGAATCAAAGAATGAGCGGAAGAAGTTTGACTTTTGATTTGAAACCCCTGGCGGGGAGTTGGGCTGTTCAAGCTGGGGGTTTGGGTCATACAGGAAAAGAGCAGCAGACTGGCCAGTACACTGGCCGTAAAAGGCGTAAAAGATTTGCGAAGAGAGATGAAAAAATTGCCCATAGAAAGTACCCCAGCAGTGGCGTGATTTTCTGAATATACGGCTAAGGGCTTGAAAAATCAAAGGCGAAAATCTGCCATAATCCCCGTTGGATTGGATTGGATTGGATTGGATTGGATTGTCGGTTTTCTATTTTTTTTGTAATCTTTGACTGGTGTGTTCTAAAATCTTCAGTCTTTTCTTCTTTGTTCAAAGGCCCTGAATGAAGAGGCCTAAATTCTGGTTGTACAGGGTTCTGACGAAAGATTTGTGGGGCTGCATGCTATAATCACTGCAAGCAGAGTCTAGAAATCTGAAGGCATGAATCTCAATTCTATCCAAGGCCCCCCCTCTCACTCCTTAGAGCTTGCCCCTGAGCTTCGGCGGCAGGCGGTTGGACGTGTGCAGGCCCAAACAGAAGCTCCGTCTGTGCCCGCTGAGCCGCTTTTGCCAGCTGGTCGCCATGAAAAATCAGGCAGTTTTGTGCATTCGCTGGCGTTTGTGATCGACGAGCCTCCCCCCGAACCCCAAACCTTTAAAAAAGGAATTCCGGTGGTGCAGCGCTTAACGATTCACTGGCCCTGAAGCGCTCTTATTTAGCGCTGATCACGACTTTCATTCCCACCCTTAAAATCTTAAACAGTTGTTCCACATCGCCATTGTGCATGCGTACGCAGCCCCCTGAAATGGCTTTGCCTATCAGATTGGGCTCATCGGTGCCGTGCAGCCCGATCGCCACACGTGTTTTAAAGTGCCCCACATTGAGCTGCATCCAGCGGGTGCCAAGGGGGTTGTGGGGGTGCTTGGGCGGATAGGAACGGCGACCCAGATGGGGGCTGCCATAATAAGGGGGATTGGGCACCTTGGAGATAATCGAGAAGCTGCCTTCAGGGGTATCTTTGGGGCCTAAGCCGGTGGAGACAGGAACGCTAAGCAGAACCTGACCATTTTCAATCACTTGCAGGGTTTGCAGACGTTTGCTCACCCGCAGATAGGCTTTGTTTGAAAGTTTGGCGGGCAATTTGAGCTGACCCGGTTGATAGGGCGTAGGGGTAGGTACAGGCGTGGCTACGGGAGTCGGCACTGGGGTCGGGAGAGGGGTAGGCTCAGAACTGGGGGCAATCGGTGTGGGCAAAGGAGTCGGTTCTGGGCTGGGGGTGGGCCCCAATAACCAGAGCCGGCGTTTCTTGGCCTGGCTTTTTTTGAGCTCTTGGGTTGAAAGGGTCAGGTCCTCAGGCAAGGGGGCGATTTTTTCTTGGCCAGGGTTTGGGGGCAAGGTCTGTGAGAGAGAAGAGGGCTGGCTACTTGGGGGAATGGCGCTTGGGGCCGTGCTGGGCGCAGGAGAGGCGCTCGGGCTGGGTTCTGCAGAAGGGCTGGGGGTTGCCACGGGGCTGGGCAGGGCCGTGGGGCTGGCTTTTGGAGTGGGCACCAACTCGGCATTGGGGTACTGTAAGAGTGCGAGCAGGGCGTTACGGTGCTTTTTCCAGGCGCTTTCAGGCGATTCAGAGCCCGTTTCCAAGGTGATCACGGGAATACCCAGCTCTTTGCCATAATAGGTGCCAAAGGAGCCTGGGGTGGCATAGCCAATCTCTCCTTTGACCGGGAGTTGATTATAGCGCGCCATGCTTTGCGCCAGCGCCTGGGCGGGGCCATCATAATTGACCACCGCCAGTGGGCCATGAATACTCAAAATCTTAATGGATTTACGTGATTTTTGCTTCAGATGGGGTTTGATCAGTTCATAGACCAAACGGCTTTCGGGTTCAGACAGGGCTTGAGGGCCCGCATAGTAGCGGGTGCCAGCATTCAGGCCGGGGCGGTAGTCGTGGGTTGGAAAATTGCGGTTCAGATCGACTTTGCGCCCGTTGGTCCGGCTTTTGCGCTCAAAGCCATCTGGATTGACCATGGGAATACAGTAAATGGTTTTTTCGGCATAATAGCCAGGCTGGCGGATCAGTTCGCCCATTAATTGCTCCAGCATATAGGGGCCTTGGCTTTCGTCACCGTGAAAGGCCGCGAATAAAAAGATAATTTCTTTTTCACCAGAGCCGAAGCGATAGACGGGAATGGCTTTTTTCTGGATACTTTGAGCTTGAACAGGCAATTCCTGAAGACGGTAGGGGGCCAAAGGCACCGCCTGAGCGGGTGCGCCCAGTGTCAGGCCCAGCAGCGTAATTAAAGATAATAATGCGGCTCCACGCATGAAGCGATCTCCTCTTAGTTTTGACGCAGGCCTTTGCGAATCGTCGCCATATTGTTTTCGCCTGGATCTACCTTGTGGTAAGGATGGGCATCGATTAAATCCTTGACCTCAGGTATCTCGGCCGGATTCATGCGCGAAACAGCCTGGTGAGAGTAGAGTTTCTGTTCGGGAATCTGATAAAAACGCATGAGGCAACTGGCCAGACGGGTCGCGCTTTTGAGCGTGCTTGGGCGGTGAGCCAGATCCTGGGCGTCACGGGCGACCATTTCAATGCTCAGGGCCCGGTGGTTGATGCCATAGGTTGCGCGGGAACGGACAAAAGGTGGCAGCACTTCCCAGATGGTTTCGCCATCTACGACATAATGCGAGGCCAAGCCGGGTGTCTCACCCGCAAAGTCTTTGCTGTTTACCAGATTCCAGGGGAATCCCTCACCTGCAGTATAATGCATGACCAGCGCCTGTGGCTTGAGTTCCCAGGTTTTTTCGGCATAATGCCGTTCACTGTAACCTGCGATTGTTTTTTTCCAATCGGCAAGTGGGCGTGCCCGATCCAGGCGCACTTCCAGCCCACAGGCTTTATAATCGGGGGTTTTGACCTGGCTGGCAGGGGATTGGGCTGTCTGCATCAGCCCCAGGGCGATCATCAGCCCGGGAATAGACCATCTCAACATGCGCTAAAATCCTTATCTCTCTAGCCTCAGAAGTTTTGCCAAAACGCAGCTTCTGAAATATAACAATCTGTTGAGAGCCATTATAGCGGCAAGCGGGGGGAACTGTCGGTGATAAATCACCCATCTCCCCAGTGCTTGATTCACGCTCAGTCCTTGTTTCGCGTGCTATGATGGGTGCGAAACTTTGCGATATTAGGATAGCTTCTTATGCCTGACCCTTCTTTGATTGCTGAAAATATTCAAGCGGTGCGTGCGCGCATGCAGGCCGCCTGCGAGCGTGTGGGGCGTGCTCCCGATGCAGTACAGCTGATGCTGGTAACCAAGACCGTGGCTGTGGAGCGGATTCGCGCCGCTTTGGCCTGTGGGGAGTTCCTCTTGGGAGAAAACAAGGTGCAAGAGGCTTTGCCCAAGGCCGAGGCTTTGCATGAAAGCCCTGCGATCTGGCATTTTATCGGGCATTTGCAAACCAACAAGGTCAAAGATGTCTTGCGTTTTGCCCGCCTGGTTCAATCGGTGGATCGCCTGGACTTGGCGCAAAAGCTCAATCAACGTCTGGCGGCTGAAAATCGCAAGCTGGAGATTCTGATTCAGGTCAATACCTCCTATGAAGAGAGCAAATTTGGGGTCGCCCCCGATCAGGCACTTGAACTGATTCAGCGGGTGGCAGAACTTCCCCATTTGCAGATCCGGGGCCTGATGACGATTGGACTTTTTTCGGAGCAGGAAGCACCCGTACGGGATTGTTTCAAGCGCCTGCGGAATTTGCAGGCTGAAGCCCAGATCTTGAATCTGCCGGGGACGGATTGGGAAACCCTTTCCATGGGCATGTCTGGAGACTTTGAATGGGCGATTGAAGAAGGGGCGACTTTGGTGCGGGTGGGCTCCCGTATTTTTGGGGCCCGCTAATAAATTGTATTTTTTACGCTAATAATTTATAATCAGAGCATCAAGGTTGTTATTACCCTGCAATCAAGGAGGCTTTTATGCCTGTCAAACCGGCACATATTGTTATTATCGGCGGGGGTTTCGGAGGGCTTTATGCCGCTCAGAATCTGAAACAGGCCCCAGCCCGAATGACCCTGATCGACCGTCGCAACTTTCACCTTTTTCAACCGCTGCTTTATCAAGTGGCGACAGGCGGCCTTTCTCCCGCCAATATCTCAGCCCCTTTGCGCGCCATTCTGAAAAAACAGAAAAATACCGCTGTGCTTTTGGCCGAGGTTCAAGCCATTGATCCTGCCAACCGTCAGGTGCATTTCAGCGATGGCGAAAGTTTAAGCTATGACTATCTCGTGGTGGCCACCGGGGCCAGCCATAATTATTTTGGCAATGCCCATTGGGAACCCCATGCTCCCGGTTTAAAAACCATTGAAGATGCCACTGAAATTCGCCGCCGGGTTTTGCTGGCTTTTGAATCCGCAGAACGCGAAACTGATCCTGAACGGCGCAAAGCCTGGCTGCGTTTCGTCGTGGTGGGCGGCGGGCCCACAGGGGTTGAACTGGCTGGGGCCTTGGGTGAAATTGCCCATGAGACCTTGCGGGATAATTTTCGCCAGATCGATCCGGCCCAAGCTGAAATTCTTTTGGTAGAAGCCGGAGAGCGGATTTTAGCGCCCTATGCGCCTGAACTTTCAGAAAAAGCGCGGCAGTCGCTTGAAAAATTGGGGGTTCAGGTTTTGCTTAAAACGGCGGTGACTGAGATCCAGGCCGGTCAGATTACCCTCAAACAGGCAAGCGAGACTCAGCTTGCGACACATACCGTGCTTTGGGGCGCAGGGGTTCAGGCCTCTCCGCTGGGGCAGGTTTTGGCGCAGGCCACCGGTGTTGAATTGGACCGGGCTGGGCGGGTCAAGGTCGCGCCTGACTTGAGCGTACCTGGGTATCCTGAAATTTTCGTCATTGGCGATTTGGCCTGTGTCATGCAGGCTGGTAAACAGGTTCCTGGGGTGGCTCCTGCGGCGATGCAAGAGGGCAAATACGTGGCGCGTTTACTGCGTCAGAAATTGGCAGATCCTCAGGCCCAAACCACGCCTTTTCATTATCTCGACAAGGGCAGTATGGCCACGATTGGGCGTTCCCTGGCTGTGGTTCAGGTGGGCAATTTGAAATTTTCTGGGTTTGTGGCCTGGGGCATGTGGCTGTTTATCCATATTCTCTATTTGGTGGAATTTACCAACCGTCTGCTGGTGCTTTTGCAATGGGGTTGGAATTATCTCTCGCGTAACCGTTCAGCGCGCTTGATTACAGGAGAGCAAACCCTGCCCTTTCAAACCCCCATCGTATCGAGCGAGGCCAAGGAACTCAGCCCCCGGGTTTAAGCACGCTGCTGGCAGGGCTGGGGGCGGGCTGAGATTTTTGTTTCTGCTCGGCCCAGCCAATGCCAAAACCCGTTAGCAATGAGCGCAGCACAAAGATCAAGAGCGTCAGGCTGATAAACAGAATATTGGGGGCAAACCAGGCCGGTGCTTCTGTTTTATTGAATTTGATCAAAATGGTGGTACAGGCCGCCGTGATCAGCATACAGCCGGTTAAAACAAATTTGGCCATGCGGTGGTGTTTTTCTGCTGCTTTGATGACCAGATCAGGGGAATGGCTGAGAATCTGAGCCTTGAGCGGGAAGCCACTGCTATAGAGGATGACCAGAAAAACAAAGCTGAGCACAAAGCCCCAGGTGCCCCAACGCAGCAGATCACGTGACTTTGTGGCTACTCCTGCACCAAAAAGTCCCAGTGAAATCGCGAAGGCAATGATAAAAAATCCAGCAAAAATCGTATGTGTCATGGTCTTTCCATGATAGCCTCAGTTCTGCCCTGACAGCCAGAACATAGCCTCTGGATTGTCCTGTTTCACAGAAAAGCAGACGAATATGCTAAAGTAAAAACAATGGCCGAAAGGAACTTTTAAGTGCTTCCAGATGTCCAGTCTTTCAGAAACGAATCAGCGTAAGCTTGGAAATACCGGTGAATCACTGGCACGTTCCTGGCTGGAATCGCAAGGTTATGTTTGTCTGGCGCAAAATGTCTATACCCGCCAGGGAGAATTGGATCTGGTCATGCAGGAAGGTGAAACCTTGGTTTTTGTAGAGGTCAAATTGAGGCGTTCAGCCCGTCAGGGGAGCCCCCTGGAAGCGATCACGCCGCTCAAACAATCCCGTTTGATTCAGGCGGCCAGATATTATCTGTTCAAACATCCGCATCAGGGCCCGCTTCGCTTTGATGCGCTCGGTTTGCAGAAACAGAGCGATGGCACGCTCGTATATACCCATATCAAAAATGCCATACAAAGCGATTGAAACAAGAGGAGAACTCAATGCTTCGACGTATTCTATTTCTGCTGTTGGTGCTTGCCTTCAGCATGCCCGGACTTGAGAGTTGGGCACTTCCAAAATCTTTGATTATGACAACTGAGCTGGTTTCCAAAGAAGGGGGCCGCAATATCAAGGCCAACGCGAAAATTTGGTACAGCAATATGAAATTCCGAACCGAAGTGGAAAGCAATATGGCCATGACCCATAATTCCAGTCCGGTTCAGGTCAACAATCGGGCCACTGTGATTATGGACCTCAATCAAAAAGTCGGCTATATGCTCGACGATCGCAATAAAACTGCGATTCGGATTGATTCTGCCCAGTTCAATCAAATGACGGGTGGGGCCGCTCAAAAAGGTGCAAATGCCCAGCTTTTCAATGACCCCAATCTGCTCAGCGATCCTGCCAAATTGCGTGCTGAAATCAAGTCCCAAGGGGGTAAGCAGATCGGCACCGCTTCAATTTTGGGGCATAGCTGCAGTATTTGGGAGATCTCCAAAAAAGGCAATATCCCTGCTGGCCAGGGTAAAACCAGCACTGAAACCGTGAAGGTTAAAGTCTGGCTGGCAGAAGATCTGGTGCTGCCCCTGAAGGTGGATGTGTCTACCGATAAGCGTGGACAAGTCGCTGTAATGCAGGCCCGCAGCCTGGAAGTGAATATTCCGATCAAAGCCAGTTTATTTGCTTTGCCTGGGGGCTATCGCGTAACGGACCTGGCGGATATGTTCAAAACCCAGTCCCGTACCAACCGTTAGTTTTTCTGTTTCTCAGACATCCTGTCATCTGTGACAGGATGTCTGTTTTTAGCAAGTGTTTAAGACAGAGGAGTTTAGACTTGTGTATTATCCGCAGGAAGGTCAAAAGCAAAGTTTTCGGCCCGGTCAGTTTTTGGTTTCCCAGGTTTTAGGGGCTCCAGAGACGATTCAGCCCGCTTATCTGCTTTCAGGCAAGGTGGCCTATACCTGTAAATCGGCCTCTGGTTCAGTGGTCGAAATTCTTTTGGGGCCAGGCAGTCTGATTGGCCTGGAATGTTTGTATACCAAGGCCTATCCTGTTTCTGTCATGGCGCGTGAACCCGTAGAGGTTTTGAGTTGGGATTCAGAAGCCTTTGAGCTCTATCTGGGCAAAAATATTGAATTTGCAGTGTCTGCGATCAGCAGCTTGAGTGGTCATCAGCGCAAGGTGGATGATGAACTTGCGTTTCGGGTGCGGCACAAGCATGAAGCGATTCATGATGCGGCGACCGTGCTCTACCTCTTGGGCCAGGAAAATTTTCACAGTGGCAATTATTCTGTGGCAGAGGCCTATTTTGAGCGGATCTGTTTCAGCTATTCCAAAAGTTCTTACCATGAGTCAGCAGAAGGCCATCTGGTGCAAATCCGACGCAAAAAAGAGGCATTGAAACAAGAAAAGTTTGGCCTGGAAGGCGATTCTTCTCAATTGGGTTTTGATACCCAGCAAGGCCTGTATAATCTGGCCTTTTATGGCGTCTCTGCTATTTCACATGATATTTACGCCCGCTTTGGCAAAGCCTATGCTCCGGGTGAAGTCCTTTTTTGTGAAGGGGATCAGGGGCTCGAGCTTTTTCTGATTCTTGAAGGCAGTGTTGAAGTCAGTCGCTCAGGGCAGGTTCTCTCTTCTTTGACAGAAGGCGATATCTTTGGTGAAATGGCTCTGTTTGAGGGTAAGCCGCGCTCAGCCACCGTCACAGCCTCAGAACCACTCAAGGTTTTGGCGCTGACCCAGGAGCATTTTCGCATGATCTTTCAATTGCATCCTTCCTGGACTCTGCAGTTGATTCGGGGGTTTGCCATGCGGATTGCCAATTGTTATGAATTGCTGGCTCGCTAAGTTTCTCAGAAAGTTCTCAGTAAGTTTTTCTTGAGTTTTCAATTTAGAAGTCTATACTCTAATCAGTTCCTGGAGAGGAGTGCGCTATATGCATGGCCACTGGGTGCTTGTTTTAAGCCTTTTGATGCTTCTGCTGAGTTATGCCAGCTGAGTCAAAAAACAGGGCCGACACCAAGGTGTCGGCCCTTCATTTGAGCAGAATTCTTATCAGCGTTGAGGATAACGGTAACGCGGATCCTGCATTTGATTGGGGTTCATCTGATAATTGTATTGATTCTGGTACTGCTGTTGGGGTGCACCCGCACGTTGTTGCTGACCAGGATAGGGATAATTGGGAGCAGCAGGCATTTGCGGTTGTTGGCCATTGGGCATTTGGGGCTGTTGTTGTTTGGCTTCTTTCATATGGGCAACGGCGCGAATGATGGCACTCAAGACCAGGGCAATCGCACCCCCGATTAAAGCACCAATCGGGCCACCGATAAAGAAACCTGCAGCAGCGCCGGCCAAACCAAAAGCTACGTCTTTCTGAGCGACATATTGGTATTCCTGTTGGGGTTGGCCCATGCCAGGGCTTCCTGCCGGGCCGGTGGGGGGCATACCCGGACGGTACATATCAGGTGTTCCATAGCCAGGAGTATTGGGGCGGTACACAACAGGCTGGGGATATCCCTGCCGTTGGGGACCCTGCATAGGGGGTTGGGGTCCGTAAGGATTGACTTGCATTCGTTGTGCCCTCCGCAATGGTGCTTTCTATATTCAGATTATGGCCTGATCTGCTTGGGATCTTGCGTCAAGAACCCCAAGATTAAACAAAAGTTTTTGCTTATTTTAATTAAGTTTAACTTTTGTGTCGGGGCAGACAAACTGCCTTGATCTGATTATAGCGGATCTTCACAGAGAAATATACGGGGCAGGTCAGGATTCCAAGCCGGAGTAAAAATTATTTGTCAAAGCCTTCTCTGCCCTGAAAAGCAGCCTTGATTTCAGCCCTGAGATTTTGATCCAATAAGACATCCAGGGCGGTGAGTGCCAAGGACTCTGCCGCCAGTTCTATTGCCTGAAGCCCACTTGGGCTGGCTGCCAGTTCTGCGAAGCGGTGTTGGTGGCAACTGCTTTCTCCCTTGGCACAAATGCCCAGATAGGGGTGAATAGAGGGCACGACCTGGCTGACATCACCCATATCTGTGCTGCCAATGCCAGATTCAGGATCGGTTTGTGGGGCCTGAATTCCCCGCTCTTGCAGGAAGTGTCCAAACCTTTGTGCCAGCGGCCAGTTATTGACCATGTTTTTATAGCCTTTTTCCAGCGTCAGTTTAACTTCGGTGCCGGTGGCGAGGGCGGCTGCTTCTGCACAGCGCATGATGCGGGGAACCACCACCTGATCGAGGTAATCAGATTTGCGGGCCCGCAGAGAAAAGCGTGCACTGGCGGTTTCGGGAATAATATTGGTGGCTTGGCCCCCATCGGTAATAATCCCGTGAATGCGGGTGCCATCGTGGAAATGAATGCGCTGGGAATCGATTAAATTGAAGGTTTGAATCAAGCCTGTCAAGGCACTGTTCCCATCCCAGGGGGCCATGGCGGCGTGGCTGGGGCGGCCTGTGAAATCGATTTGCAGAATATGCATGGCCAAGGAATCCAGGCCCAAAAGATTTTGGTCAAAGGGGTGAAACATCATGGCTGCGTCCACCCCTTCAAAAGCACCTGCTTCAATCAGACGAATTTTTCCGCCCCCGGTTTCTTCAGCAGGGGTTCCCATGATTAAAATTTGACCGGGCAATTCAGTACGAATTTCAGCCAGGGCCAGACCAGCGGCCAGCGCTGAGGCTGCAATCAGGTTGTGCCCACAGGCATGGCCAATTTCAGGCAGGGCATCGTATTCTGCCAAGATAGCGACTTTGGGGCCTGGGGCGCTACCCATGCGGGCACAGAAAGCCGTTTCAAGTTTGCCAAAGGGCTTTTCAACACTCAGCCCCGCTTTTTCAAGGATTTCGCTTAGGCGTTGACTGGCATAAAATTCCTGGTATTTCAATTCTGGATGAGCGTGAATCTCCAAGGCGATTTTCTGAGCGGTGGGCAAATGGGTTTGAAGGGCCTGACGTACGGTTTTGCGTAAATGATCCGACATGGAAGCTGCTCCTGGGTGGGTGATAGAATAAAAGTGGATCTATAAGCCGAGTTCTGTCCTTGTCCGAAGACAAGGGGTGATTATCCCTCTGGGGAGCCTGTTACCAGACTCCTCTAGCAGCATACCCGGGATCTGGGCGGGCCGCCCGTTATCCCTGTTTGCCTTGCTCCGGACGGGGTTTGCCTGGCCAACCGGTCACCCGGTTGCCGGTGGTCTCTTACACCACCTTTGCACCCTTACCCTGCGTTCTTATCTGCTACGATCTTTTCAAAATGCGGAGTGGATTCCTTGCTGCGATAGGTGCTTCCGAAGAAAACACCGGACTGGATCTGGTTCTGCGTTTTTACTGCGTATCTTGTTCACAAATATTCTGCATTCAGGGCGGTTTTTTTCTGTGGCACTGTCCTGAGGTCACCCCCACTGGTCATTAGCCAGCGTCCTGCCCTGTGGAGCTCGGACTTTCCTCGCGCAGCCGAAGCCACACGCAATCACCCGATCCACTTTTATTCATCATCTTCAAGATAGGCGATGCGGGTGATCAGCGTCAAGAGGGCCGGAAAAAACTCAAATTTTTGCGAAAATAATCAATAGTGACATAAACGGCTTAAAATCAGCTTGGGCATGTCTCTGTGCCGAATCGGGTAAAATACAGAAATCAGCCACCAAGATTTCTGCTTAAGAAAGTAAACACAGAGGGCCTGGATTTTGTTTTTTAATTATTTTTCAATTCCCGTTATGGGGGTCGTGATCGGGCTCATTTTTTGTTTTTTTGTGGTACAAGCTTCGGCGGCGACCCTGATCACGCGGAGTTTTTCCTGGCTGATTCTGGCCAGTATCATTTATGTTGCTGGTTATGTAGGGGAATTGTGCTCTTCACGGCTTGAACTGGTTTTGCTTTGGATTCATTTAGAGTATTTGGGGATCAGTTTGCTGATTCCTGCTTTGGTGGTTTTCAGTCTGGCTTATACGGGCCGCTCTCATTGGCTACGTCCTTGGGTTTGGGGTGTTTTGGTCAGCCTTTCTGTGGGGATTTTGGCTTTGGTCTGGGGCAATCACGCCCACCATTTGTTCTACAGTCGGAGCTGGTTGCAGATTCAGAACCAGCCCTTCGCGACTTTTGTGTCTGAAAAAGGGGTCTTGTATTGGTGGGTTCAGGCCTATGCCAATTTGGCCATCCTCTTTTCAAGCACCCTTTTTTTTATGCTCTGGCGCCAGGTGGCCAGACCCTTTCGCAAGAATTTGGGTTTGCTTTTGATGGGGTCTCTGTTTCCTTGGTTCGGAAATCTAATTTATCTTGTGGGATTGAGCCCCTGGAACCTTGATCCAGGCCCCTTTATTCTGGGGGTCAGCGCTGTGCTTTTTTTATGGGGACTGCGTTTTCACCTGCTTGAACTTTCTCCTGTTGCGCGTTCTGTTTTATTTGAAAAACTGCCAGATGGTGTGATGATTCTTGATTCCCAAGGGCGTATTGTGGATTTAAATCAGGTGGCCAGTCGTTATACCGGTTTGGATACGCAGGCTTTGGGAAAGCCTGTGGCAGCCTGTTTGAGCGATTGGTGTGACTGGTCTGTCTATCTTCAGTCTCAAGAGGCGCAGGTTTTTGACGTTCAGCTTCTAAGCGCGGAACAGGAGATCGTTTTTGAACTGCGGTTAGAGTCGATTGCCCCCCATATTCAAAGTTTAGGTTTTGTCTGTTTGATTCGGGATATTTCCCCACAATATACGATTCAACATCAATTGCGGGAAAGTGAAACCCGATACAGGGATTTATTTGAGAAGAACCCCTTGCCCATGTGGATTTGCGACGCAGAGACTGAAGCCTTTCTGGCTGTCAATCAATCAGCCGCTGAAACCTATGGCTGGGAGCCTGCCGCGTTTTTGAAGCAGAACTATTCAGCTCTGGTTTTGGATTCAGCATTGTGTGAGCGGAAACAAGAGCTTTGGACCTCAGCATCGCCTTGGGTTCGCTATCAGGAACATCAGAAAAAAACGGGTGAAAAAATCAAGGTCAAAGCAACTTCTTATGCGCTTGATTTTGCTGAGCGTCCGGCGCGTCTGGACCTGATTGAGGATATCAGTGAGCAGGAGCGACATGGGAAAGCACTTGAATACCAATTGTCTTTGTTCTCTTTGATCACGCATATTTCCACCCGTTTTATTCATATGCCGCTTGAAGAAATTGATCAGTCTTTGGATGCGGCCATGGGGGAGATTTCTGCCCTTTTGGGTATGGAGCAGAGTCTGCTGATGCAAATCAATGGCAAGCAGAACCTTTTCTGTACCCATGAATGGTGTGCTTTGGGCATTGAGCCGATTGCCTCTCAATTTCAAGGCATTTCTTTTACTTTATTTGCCTGGCTGTATGAGCGCTTAGAGCGTTTTGAAGTGCTTCATGTTTCTGAGCTTGCGGCTTTGCCCCAAGCTGCCTGGCGGGAAAAACTGCAATTGGAAAGCCTGGGGATTCAGTCTGTTTTGCTGGCCCCCTTGGTTTGGGAGAATAAATTAAAAGGTTTCATCTGTTTCAGCAGCTTGACATACAGCCATGTTTGGACGATTGAAGAGGTCAGGGTTTTAGAAACCTTTGCCAATACCGTCGCCCAAACTTTGGCGAGAAAGCAGGCAGAAGAATCACTTTTGAGCACCCATCTTCAATTGGAAGAGGCCACGGCCCAGGCGCGTGAAATGGCGAATCAGTCTCAGCAGGCCAGTGAAGCCAAGAGTGAGTTTCTTGCCAATATCAGCCATGAATTGAGAACGCCCATGAATGGCATTATTGGCTTGACCGAACTTTTATTGGACAGCCCCTTGAATACTGAACAACGTCAGTATACAGGCCTGATTTCAAGCAGCAGCCAAGCCTTGATGGCGTTGCTCAATGAACTTTTGGACTTTTCGAAAATCGAAGCCCGCCGTTTGGAATTAGAAATTCTGGATTTTGAATTGCGACAACTTTTGGAGGAAATTACTGAAATTTTGGCGGTGAAAGCCCAAGAAAAAGGGTTGGAATTTGTGCTGATTATCGATGAAAAGGTTCCCGATTGGGTGCGTGGGGATCCTTCCCGGCTCAGGCAAATTTTATTGAACTTGGGGGGAAATGCGGTTAAGTTTACAGAGCAGGGACATGTTATTTTAGAGGCCAGTTTATGTACCCATGAATCAGAGTCTGGTCAGATTTGTTTTCGGATTAAAGACACCGGATCGGGTATTGCACCTGAGCATCAGGGGGCTATTTTTTCGCCGTTTACCCAAGCAGATGGCTCAACAACCCGTAAATACGGAGGTACAGGCCTGGGGCTGACTATTTCTACGCAATTAACAGTGTTAATGGGGGGAACTTTAGAGCTGGAAAGCTCTAGCCAAGCGGGTTCGGTATTTTGTCTGCACCTTCCCTTGCTTTCTGTGGGAGCCAAACCGTTCCCCGAACGAACAGAGACTGAATTGCAAGGATTCCGCTTGCTTTTGACTTCGCCCCAATCTGCGATACATATGCAGTTTAAGGGGTTTTGTAAGCATTGGGGGGTCGAGCTGGCCCAGGCCTGTGATGGCGAAGGGGCACTTGAGTTGGCCTGGGAAGCCCGCCAAAAAGGAGAGCCTTTTGACGCTCTGATTTTTGACCTGCATTTGCCCGACGGCAAGGGCACCCTTTGGGGGTCTCAACTGCAAAAAAGTGAAGCCATGAGAGCGACTTTACCTGTTTTGATGATGCCGATGTCGGGCGGTCAAACTGAAAATTTACGCCGTTTTGGTTTTGCCGGCTGTTTGACCAAACCGATACGCGAAAAACTTTTAAAAGAAGCGCTGCTCCTGCTCAAACGTGAAAGGAACTGCTGGGAGCTTTCGCTTTCTGTCAGTGAAATTTCTTCAGGTATTCAACCTGCTCAAACCAGTTTTCGTATTTTAGTGGCTGAAGACAATGCCACGAACCAGATTGTGGCGTTGCGTATGTTACAGAAACTCGGCTATCAAGCCGATGCGGTTGCGGGAGGAGAAGAAGCTTTGAGCGCGCTTGCTTCTATGCCCTATGATTTGATCTTAATGGATTGTCAGATGCCTGGTATGGATGGCTTTGAAACCACACGTCAGATTCGCTCTGGCGCTGGGAATGTTTTGAATGCGCAAGTACCGATCATTGCTCTCACAGCAGATATTCAGGCCGAAACACGTGAACAGTGTTTAAGGGTGGGAATGAACGACTATATCAGCAAACCCTTGCTGGTAAAAGAATTGGAACAGGTTTTAAATCACTGGCTTCTTGCTGTTTCTCGCGAGACCAGGCCCCCCTCGGCTGAACTGCCTTTATTTGTGTCAACTGAAATTTTTCAGGAAAGCAAATTTTGGGAGCGCATGATGGGTGATCAGGCCGTGGCTGAAGAAGTGGTTGCTTTGTTTTTAAGTGAAACGCCGATTCAAATTGAACTTTTGCATTCTGCTTTTTTGCGCAGGGATTTTGAAACCTGTCGTTATGGGGTGCACCGTATGAAAGGTGCAACAGCCAATTTGGCGGCACCGGGCATGTACAAACTCTTGCAAAAACTTGAAGCTGCGTTTTTAGAAGAGTCAGAAGCAAAACTAGAAGCTCTTTTTCCCCAGTTGATGCTGGTCTTTTCAGAGCTAAAATCTGTTCTCTTGGCGCGTTATCCAGCTCTGGACAAGGCCTCTGCAAGTGCTTGATGCTTGTTCTGCAAAGCTTTTATAATAATTGAAAGGCCGTTGAAGGGGCTTTCGTCTTTGACAGTGACAGGGGTCCTGTTTTATTGTGCTTAGAAAGCGTATACTCATAGTCTAGGGGACAGAGCCATGCCATTTTTAGGTGTTTTATTCCTGTTTTTTGTTTTTGCTTTTCCGGCTTATGCTGTTCAGCCGGGAGCCTCGCCTTTGTCCTATCGTTCGTTTAAAGATTCTGATCACGGCCATGCCTTGCGCGTACACCTGATTGAAGTGAATTTGAAGGATCCCCGTATGATTGTGGGTGTTGCTCTGGCCCATGGAAAAGCCAGTGGTGAAGAGCGTTTGCGTGGCATGGCAGAACGCACAAATGCCTTGGCCGCCATCAATGGCAGTTTTTTTCAGGGCCGGCATATGGCCAGTTCCGTAGGATTGTTGATGCGGGATGGTGAGATTATTGCTGATTCACGTCACCGACGTACTTCTCTGGGCATTACTTCAGATCGTCAATTTGTGATTGGTATTCCCAAAATTCAAACCGGTTTGCTCTTTCCTGAACGCAATCGTTTTCAGGCCATCAGTGGAGTGAATCAACCCCGAAGAACCCATCAAACCATGGTTTATACTTCGCGCTTCGGCAAACGCACGGGCACCAATAGTTGGGGGCGCGAGGTGGTGGTTGAAAAAAATAAAATTATTGGCTATGGCACGGGCAATACACTGATTCCCCGCAGTGGCTATGTCATTTCAGCCCATGGCAGGAGCGGGCGTGAAATTCAACGCATGTATCCCTTGGGGCAAAGAGTGATTCTGCAGGCCAAAGCTTCTGGCGAATGGACAGATGTGCGCACCGTGATCACCGGCGCACCGCATTTGGTACATCAGGGCAGAATTCACAATACCTATTTCCAGGAAAAGCTTCAGGCTTCACTCAAGGCCCCCAATTCCCGCAGTGCGCTGGGCTATACTCACAACCAGAAACTTTTGCTGATCAATGTCTTTCCTGAGGGCAAAAGCCGGGGGGGAGTCACCTATACCCGGCTGGCACAGATTATGCGCCGCTTGGGCGCAGTAGAAGCCATGGGCTTGGATGGCGGGGGCTCGACTTCACTTTATTTTCAGGACAAGGGGATTAAGCATGGCCCGCGTCCTGTGACCAATGCCTTGATTATTACCATGACGCCCCGTCCCTTGCGTATTCCGGGCCAAAAAATCCCGATTTCACGTTTCTGTGGCTTTGGCGGTGATTGCTAAAGCCTGTTGATTGCTTGGGCTGGGCTCAATTACAGCAGAAATGTCCTGCTTCTCTTCCCAACCATTCCAGGGCATTGCCGGCCAGCAATTTCTCACGGATCTGAGGCGTAAACTGGGGCATGGATTCGATCAGCGTGCCGGGGATCTGCTCTCCCAGCGGGAAGGGATAATCACTGCCGAGAATAATTCGGTTTTCGCCAAAGACATCGATCAGAGTTTGCATCGAGAGGGTATCGTGAACCAGGGAATCAACCCAGAATTGGCCAAGATATTCGCGCGGATTGCGGATCGGATTTACCGCACAAAGATCCGGACGCACCTGAAAGCCGTGTTCAATCCGCCCCACCAGACAGGGGAATGAGCCGCCCCCGTGGGCGAAGGCCAAACGCAATTTGGGCAAACGTTCCATCACACCCCCAAAGATCAGAGAGCAGATCGCGGCAGCGGTTTCAAAGGGCATGGCCACCAGCCAGGGCAACCAGTATTTCTGAAGGGTTTTGACCCCCCGCATATCCCAGGGGTGTACAAACACAGCAGCTCCCAGATCCTGACAGGCTTCCAGAACCGAGAAAAGAGCGGGTTCATCGAGGTTCCAATCATTGACATGGGTGCCAATTTCAATCCCTGCGAAGCCCAGCTCATGAATGCAGCGCTCCAGCTCTTGAATTGCCAGGTCGGGGTCTTGCAGAGGCAGCGTTCCCAGAGCGACGAAGCGTTTGGGATGCGTGCGCACGACTTCGGCCAGATGGTCATTGAGAAAACGTGAAACTTCGAGTGCGTCTTCGGGGACTGCCCAGTAGTTGAATAAAACCGGAATCGTAGAAAGCACCTGCACATCTACGGCGTGCTGATCGCATTCCAGCAGGCGCACGGCGGGGTCCCAGCAATTGCTCTCAATTTCACGGAAAACTTTGCCATTTTTGACCATCAGGGCTTTGCCGGGGGCGTGGTGGTGCAGTTCGAGAAAACCTTGATAGCCGAATTTTTCAACAAAATTCGGCATTTTTTCGGGCATGATATGGGTGTGGATATCTATTTTCATGGGGTGTCCTTTGCAGGACGGGTTGGGGCTTGCATTACGGTGCCGCAGTTTTGACAGGTGGTATGGGCTGAATTGCTAAAGAAACGCTCAAAAACAGGTGGCAGTTGGGTCACGATATTGGTGACATGCAAAAATTCTTCGTAGAGTTTTTCGCCACAGTTTTCACAATACCATTGAAAACCATCGTTTTCACCCGCCAGTCGTTTGCGTTCAATCACCAGACCCACTGTGTGGGCTGGGCGTTGGGGGGAATGGGGTACTGCGCCTGGCAAAAGCAGAATTTCGCCTTGGCGGATCGGCAGATCTTTGGGTTGGCCCTCGTCGATCACCTTGAGGGTGATATCCCCTTCAATTTGGTAGAAAAATTCTTCGCCCTGATTGACATGGTAATCTTTGCGGGAATTGGGGCCGCCCACGACCATGATCATGAATTCGGTGTCTTCCCAGACCAGTTGATTGCCTACGGGGGGTTTGAGCAACTCGCGGTGCTCTTCAATCCATTGCATGAAATTAATCGGGCTACGCAGCATGGGGGGTCTCCTTTACATGGGCCAAGCATTTGAGTTCGATAGCAATTGGGGTGGGCAGAGCCCCCACTTCAATTGTGGTACGGCAGGGGCGGCTTTCTGGGTGTGGAAAATACTCCGCCCAGAGGCGGTTAAAAACCGGGAAATCCTGTTTCATATCGGTTAAATAGACAGTGACATCGATCAGGTCTTCCCAGCGGGCACCCGCTTCTTCAAGAATGGTGCGCACATTGGCAAAAACCGAATGGCATTGGGTGGCAATTTCATAGCTTAAAATTTCGCCTGTGGGCCCCAGGGTGACGCCGGGAATTTCTTGGCTGCCCCGCTGACGGGGGCCCACGCCAGACAGATAGAGCATGGGGCCTACCCGGCGGGCATGGGGGTAAGCACCAACGGGTTCTGGGGCGCGCTGGCTTTCAATCGAGACTTGCGACATGGGGCTCTTTCCTGGTTGGGATGATACTTGTATTGTACCCGAAAAATACGTATATTTTGAGAGGACGCTTGAAAAATCACCGCTTTGAAAGGCCCTGCATGAAAATGAAACAGGCTTTGCCAACCCTGCTGCTGGGAGTCTCTTTTTTGCTTACGGCCTGTTCTTTCTGGCAGGAGCAGCATTATGCTTTGGGGCAGATGAAGGATATTCAATTACAAACCGCAGGGCCTGGTGCTGTTTATCACCTGGATTTAGATTTTTCTGGGCAGCTTGAGGGGAAAGGAACACTGGTCTTGCTCTTGAATGGGAAACCCTATCAGCGCTGGCCGATGCAGGATAAAATTACCGGACAGTATCAGGGCGACTGGTATGCTCCTGAGGCCCAACTGCGCTGGCAGCCTGAGCCCGGAACACGTGGAGAGCTGAAACTGCGTTATCGTTTTCTGGATTGAAGGGGCAAAACTCAAATTCAGGCGGAGAGAAGCCGCCACTCCACCTCTGCTCAGCCAGAGCCTTGAGCCCCCCGTGCTATAATGGGGCATTCTGTAGACTGGGATACCTGCCATGACCACTTCCCTCGAAGCCCTGCTCAAAGAGCGTATTGTCATTCTCGATGGTGCCATGGGCACCATGATTCAAACCTTCGGTTTAGAAGAAGCCGATTTTCGCGGGGAGGCTTTCAAGGCCCATCCGCTGCCCCTCAAAGGCTGCAATGACCTGCTCTGTTTGACCCGCCCCGATTTGATTCAAAGCATTCACCGTGATTTTTTATTGGCAGGGGCCGATATCATTGAAACCAATACTTTCAATGCCCAGTCGGTTTCCATGGCCGATTATGGTCTTGAAGATCAGGTCTATGCCATCAACAAGGCCGCCGCTGAGGTGGCCCGCGCAGCTGTGGCTGAAATTCAAAAAGAAGATCCCCGTCCGCGCTGGGTGGCGGGTTCCATCGGCCCGACCAACCGCACGGCTTCGCTTTCGCCCGATGTCAACAACCCCAGTTTTCGCAATATCTCTTTTCAGGAGCTGGTTGCAGCCTATACCGAACAGATTCGGGGGCTGGTCGATGGCGGCGTAGATCTGCTCCTGCCTGAAACCACCTTTGATACCCTCAATCTCAAAGCTGCACTGTTTGCGCTTGAAGCTTATTTTGAAACCACAGGCAAACGTCTGCCCGTGATTGCCTCGGTCACGATCACCGATGCCAGTGGCCGAACCCTTTCGGGCCAAACCGTGGAAGCCTTTTGGAACAGCATTGCCCATGCCTCCTTGCTGGCAGTGAGTATCAACTGTGCTTTGGGGGCTGCTCAGATGCGCTCGCATGTGGAAGAGCTGGCGCGATTGGCCCCTGTGCATGTCTGTTGTTTTCCCAATGCGGGGCTGCCCAATGAGTTTGGCGGCTATGACGAGACCCCCGCACAGATGGCGGCCATTCTCAAGGATTTTGCCCAGCAGGGCTGGCTGAATATTGTTGGGGGGTGCTGTGGCACGCGCCCGGAATTTATCGCAGCCATTGCCCAGGCCATGCAGGGTTTGCCCCCTCGCTCACTGCCTGAAGTGCCTGCTTTGCCCCGCTTCAGTGGCATGGAAGCGCTGACGTTGCGCCCCGACTCCAATTTTACCCTGGTGGGCGAACGCACCAATATCACGGGTTCGCGTAAATTTGCCCGCCTGATCCGTGAAGAGAATTATGAAGCTGCGCTGGAGGTCGCCCGCCAACAGGTGGAGGGGGGCGCCAATCTGCTCGATGTGAATATGGATGAAGGCCTGATCGACTCGGTGGCCGTGATGCAGAAATATCTCTATTTGCTGGCCTCTGAGCCAGATATTGCCCGTTTGCCGATCATGGTCGACAGTTCGCGCTTTGAGGTGCTTGAAGCGGGGCTGCAGTGTTTGCAGGGCAAAAGCGTGGTCAATTCGATCAGTCTGAAAGAGGGTGAAGCGGCTTTTCTGGCCCAGGCCCGCCTGGTTCGCCGTTATGGTGCGGCGGTGGTGGTGATGGCCTTTGATGAGGGGGGGCAGGCCGTCACGGCTGAACACAAGGTTTCGATCTGTCACCGGGCCTATCGCCTGCTGACCGAAGAAGTGGGCTTCCCGCCCCAGGAGATTATCTTTGATCCCAATATTCTCACTGTGGCCACGGGCATGGAAGAACATGCCGAATATGGTCGGGCCTTTCTGGAGGCGATTCGCGAAATCAAAGCGCTTTGCCCAGGGGCTCTGATCAGTGGGGGCGTCAGCAATCTCTCCTTTTCGTTTCGGGGCAATGATTATGTGCGCGAAGCCATGCATGCGGTTTTTCTCTACCATGCGATTCAGGCGGGCATGGACATGGGCATTGTCAATGCCGGACAATTGGCGGTCTATGAAGACATTCCCGCTGAACTGCTGACGCATATTGAAGATGTGCTGTTTAACCGCCACCCCGAGGCCACCGACCGGCTCGTCAGTCTGGCCGAAAGCTATCGCAAACAGGGCACCCAGCGCGAAAAGGATGAACGCTGGCGGCAGGCCCCTTTGCAGGAGCGCATCACGCATGCCCTGGTGCATGGCATTGATGGCTATCTTGAAGCCGATCTGCCTGAAGCCCTTGCCAGTTTTGAGCGGCCGCTTGAAATTATTGAAGGCCCCCTGATGATTGGCATGAATATCGTCGGCGATTTGTTTGGAGCGGGTAAAATGTTTTTGCCCCAGGTCGTGAAAAGTGCACGGGTCATGAAAAAGGCGGTGGCCTGGCTCTTGCCCTATATGGAAGCCGATAAAAGCGCCAAGAGCAGCAAGGGCAAAATTCTGCTGGCAACCGTCAAGGGCGATGTGCATGATATTGGCAAGAATATCGTCGGGGTGGTGCTGGGCTGCAATAATTACGAGGTGATTGATTTGGGCGTGATGGTGCCCTCCGACAAAATTCTGGCCGAAGCCCAGGCCCAAAATGCGGATATTATCGGCCTGAGCGGCCTGATCACGCCCTCTTTGGATGAAATGGTGCATGTCGCCAAAGAAATGCAGCGTTTGAATTTTAAAACCCCACTTTTGATTGGCGGGGCCACCACCAGTACCAAGCACACGGCAGTGAAAATTGCGCCGGCCTACGAAGGCCCGGTGCTGCATGTCAACGATGCTTCACGGGCCGTGACGGTGGTCAGCCAATTGCTGAGCGAAACCCAGTCGGCAGACTATCTGGCCCAGGTGCGCGCTCAGCAGGCCTTGACCCGTGAGCGCTATCTGAACCGTTCGGCACGCGCCCTGCTCAGTCTTGAACAGGCCCGTGCCCGTGCCCCGCGCTTTGATTGGCAGCATTTGGAACTGGCCCAGCCTGAATTTTCAGGGCGACGCGTTTTGACGCAGATTCCGCTGGAGCAGTTGCTGCCCTATATCGACTGGACACCCTTTTTCAGTGCCTGGGAATTGAGAGGTGTTTACCCCGCAATCCTCGAACATCCGGAAATGGGGCACGCTGCCCGCGAGCTGTTTGAACATGCCCAGGCCCTGCTCAAAACTGTGGTGGCGGAAAAATGGCTTGAAGCCCGTGCCGTCTATGGCTTTTATCCCGCTGCTTCAGAGGGCGATGATATTCTCGTCTACCGTGATGCCAGCCGCAGTGAGGAACAGACCCGTTTCCACAGTCTGCGGGCTCAGGAGGATCTGGGCAATAAACCCCATCTGGCCCTGGCGGATTTTGTGGCCCCCGTGGCCAGTGGGCGCCCCGATTGGATCGGCAGCTTTGCGGTCACTGCAGGCATTGGTTTGGATGCGCATGTGCAGCGTTTTGAAGCCGCCCATGATGACTACAATGCGATTTTACTCAAGGCCCTGGCCGATCGATTGGCCGAGGCCCTGGCCGAGTGGTTGCACCAGAAAGTGCGGCAGGAATGGGGCTATGGTCAAAGCGAAGATTTGTCTGCTGAGGAGCTGATTCAGGAAAAATACCGGGGCATTCGGCCCGCACCGGGTTATCCGGCCTGCCCTGATCATACTGAAAAGCGCACGATCTTTGCCTTGCTGCAGGCCGAAGAAATTGGCCTGGCGCTGACCGAACACTGTGCCATGACACCTACTGCGGCGGTCAGCGGCTGGTATTTTTCGCATCCTGAGGCCCGTTATTTCAGCATTACCCGCTTGGGAGCCGATCAGGTGGCTGATTATGCCCAACGCAAGGGAGTTGCGCTCAAAGAAATGGAAACCTGGTTGGCGCCCTGGCTGGGCTATGAGCCTTAAGCCCATGTCTTTTACGGGGCGTGGCTTAAAAGCATGGGGCTTACTTTTGCTGGCCTTGGGCCTGGTCAGCCAGGCTCCGGTTGGGGCAAGCGGGCCAGAACCCCTGGTCGATCTGGTGCAGGTGGTGCCTGAGCTTCAGGTGGAATTGCGCTTTGCCACCGAAAGGCAGTTTCTCAAAAAAGCCGTTTATCCCTTTCACCGGGCCTGGGCCCAGCCTGCCCTGGCACAGCGTTTGCAAAAAGCGCAGGCCTGGCTCAAGCCCAAGGGCTATCGCTTGAAAATTTGGGATGCCTATCGTCCGATGGCTTTTCAGGAACTGTTCTGGCAAAAGATTAAAAACGAAAATTTTATCAGCCACCCGCGCAAGGGCGGACGCCATACCCGTGGCACGGCGGTGGATCTGACCCTGGTCGATGCCCAGGGCCAGGAGCTGGAAATGCCTACGCCCTATACCGAGTTCAGTCAGCGGGCCTTTCGCGATTACCAAAAGCTGCCCTCCAAGGCACGGGCCAACCGCAGCCTTTTGGAGCAGGCCATGAAACAGGGCGGGCTGGAGCCTTTGCCCACCGAGTGGTGGCATTTTGACCTGCCCGGTTGGCGCAAGTTCCCTGTTTTAAAATGGCAGGGGCAGGAGCTGGCCCGTTGGGAAGATCAAGGGGCTCAAGCTTCACCTTGAAAAAGCTTGTTTCTTCGCTTGAGGCTTTTCAGTGGAAAATCTGGCGCGATATGTTAAAATTCCCCCTATGCAAACAGAACCAAGAGATTTAGCGGCCACCTATGGCGTGCGTTTTATTGCCCCCGATGAACGGGTGATTGTGTCTGCCCGAGAGCAGGATTTGTATTTTTATACGGTCTATGCTGGCCGACATGAACTCACGGTTGAGCGCGGCGACTGCGTTTTTTATCTCTCAGAAGACAAACAGGAAGCCTTTCTGCGGCGAGGCCCTTTCAAACTGACCAGTCCCTGGCTGGCCACCGTGATTCGGGGCTATATGCCCGAGAACAAAAGTTCAGGCCTGCGTACCCAGGCCAATCTGCCCTATGTCAATGGCTGTGCTACCCGACAGGTTTTTCCGCCTGAGCGTTTGGGAGACCCCACCCTGCAATGGCTGGATATTCCTCCCTATTCTTCTGAACAGGCCCACCATATTCACTCGACGGTACGTGTGGTGTATGTGCTGAGTGGCCATGGCACCAGCGTGGTCGGCATGAACCAGCAGCAATTGCGCACAGAACTCTATCCGGGCCAGATCGTTGTGCTTGAAAAAATGTGCCCCCACCATTTTGAAACCGCTGATGAGCGTTTGATCGTGGTGCCTTTGCATGTTTTCAGTTCGGTCGGGGCGCTTGAAAATGCTCACCCCATGTTTCAGGGCACCTATCTGATCGGTCAGGCCTGATTCACAGCGCAACCCCCTTATTTTGGCTTGTCAATTCAGTTGGATTTGTTTACAATAAGCCTTGAATCTCATTCAGACCGGCTGAGGGACTGGCCCTTAGACGCCGGGGCAACCTGCTCGCCGCTGCCCAGAAGCAGTGTCAAGAAACGGTGCCAATTCCTGCAGAACCTCGCGGTTCTGAAAAATGAGTGATGGGCAAGCGCTGTTTGCGTTTTCTCCCGCTATGAGGAATTCTGCCTGAGAGCTTCAATTCAATCAGAGGTTCTTGTGATGTGCAGATTGTTTGGTTTTCAGGCCCAGATTCAGGGGCCGCCCAGGTATTTAACGGCTTCAGATCAAGCTTTTGTTCAGCTCAGTCAAACGCATGCTGATGGCTGGGGGCTGGCGGCTTACCAAGCGGGCGAGGTGAAACTGAAGCATGGCTTGCTTCCCGCTTTGCACGACCCCGAATTCAAGCGCTTCAGTGAGTCGCTTCATACCCAGATCTTGATTGCCCATTTGCGCCTGGCCACGGTGGGAGAAAACAAATTGGACAATAACCATCCCTTCGTGTATCAAAATTGGGTTTTTGCCCACAATGGCAATATTAAAAATTTCAGTCATTACCGGGAATTGATTCTGTCTCAGATTTGCAGTCATTTTCGAGCTGAAATTCAAGGCGATACAGATTCTGAACTGATTTTTTATTTTATCTTGAGTGAGTTGGAGCGTTGGGGGCTGGTCTCACGCCAGTATCCGTACAGTATCAAAGATTTGGGCCGAAGCATTCAATGGGCGCTCGAAAATCTACAGACCTTGATCGGTGCGTTTTCAAAGCAACAGGGGCCCCCTACCGAAACCTATATCAGTTTTTTAATGAGCAATGGTGAGGTGCTCTTTGCGCATCAGGGAGGACAACCTCTTTATTACCGTTTTTTTTCTGAGCACCTGCAGGCCGAAAAGGCGCAACTGATTTTTTGCTCTGAACCCCTGGATGATGCCCGTGACTGGCTGGCGATGCCCACAGGGGCTTTGTTTGCCGTTGATTCAGGCCTCAAGATCTTGTCCCTGCGCGAGGCGGCGAAAGAAATTTGCGCTTGAAAAGCATCTTTGAAATTCAGAAAGATTTGCTCCCCAGGGCGCAGTAGTTCAGAATGAAAGTTCTTCGCACCTTGAATCACGAGATTCGGGGTGCGATTTAAGTTTTTTGACACAGGAAAGGTCTCCTCATGACGATGGATTCAATAACGACAAAAAACACACCCCACA